>Ga0308160_10004342_pt1 | contig 15256 bp, 15 predicted proteins | sample PhyFR1_FD_201036 | JGI IMG/M metagenome (GOLD analysis project Ga0308160, IMG submission 201036) | Phyllosphere microbial communities from UC Gill Tract Community Farm, Albany, California, United States - DLSLF.R1 | ecosystem: Host-associated > Plants > Phyllosphere > Unclassified | place: USA...
GGTAGGCATGGCGTAGGTCCGGTCGGGAAAGGGAAGTGACAATTATTCAAGAAAACGCCGCATCAGGCAAGGAGTGAAAGTCTTCTCACCGGCTCAGCGCGACACCTGGTAGGGCACCTCGACCATGGCAATCACGCCGGTCGGGCTGTTCGAGGCGATGTGGAGTTGCCCGCCATCGCCATGCAGCAGGCGCAGGCGTTCGCGGATGGTCGGCAGCCCCAGGCCGGTGCCATTGCTCGGCACCACGCCAAAGCCGACACCGTCGTCGGTGACGGTCAGGCGCAGCTTGCCATCGGCCACGTCGGCGACGATCTTCAGGGTGCCGCCTTCGGGCTTGCATTCAAGACCGTGCTTGATCGCATTTTCGACCATGGACTGCAGCATCATCGGCGGGAAGGCGGCGTTGCGCAGGCCCTCGGGGATCTGCATGTCCACGACCAGGCGCTCTTCCATGCGCATCTTCAGCAAGTTCAGGTAGGCGCTGACCATGTCGACTTCGCGCCCGAGATTGGTCACCAGGATGTTGTCGCGCATTTGCGGCAGTACGGCGCGCAGGTACTGGATCAGGCTGCGCTGCATGGCCGAGGCGCGCGGCGGATTGGTTTCGATCAGGTGCTCGACCGAGGCGAGCGTATTGAACAGGAAGTGCGGCTCGACCTGCGCCTGCATCATCTGCATCTTGGTTTCAGAGAGCTGGCGCTGCATCGATTCGCGCTCGGCGGCGGCGTTCGCGGTACGGGTTTGCAGTTCCGCACGCTTCTTGCCGCCGACCAGGGCCTTGGTGCCGAACAGGGCCAGCACCAGCAGCCAGACAAAGCTGGTGAACCAGGTCGAGGCCTGCTTGTGGTAGCGCGACACGCGTGCCTCGGCCGCATCGTCGACGGCGCCTTCGATGGCCACCGACAATTCCTCGGCGATTTGCGGCGGCAGTTCGATGTGCACCGAATCGCCGTTCGGGTGCACGCCCTTGGGCAGGCTGAGTTCGGGTGCTGCCGGGGCGGCGGGGGCCGCGGGCGCGGCCGGTGCACCGGGAGCCGCGGGCGTGGCAGGCGGCGCCGGCACGGCTGGCGTGTTCTTGTTGCGCGAATTAAAACGGATGCCGCTGTCGTCGATGGTGATGCTGGCCCGTTCCTTGCGCTCGCCGCGCTCGGCACGCGGTTCCTCCTCGCCCCCCGAGAACAGTTCTTCCTGCAAGATGGTGCCGGCAATCAGCATCAAGGCCGCAAACAGGAAAAACTTCCACCACGACAGTTGCGTCACCCAGGTGGCGACGCTGTCGAAGGCGCGGTAGAGCCACGACAGGGTGCCGGAAAAGTAGTAGTGGGCAGTGCTGCGCGCTTGCATGGTCAGGTGTTTGTCAGGTGTCATTGCGGGTGCGAGTGTACCGCGTTGCCGTGGCTGGGTGACAAAAAGTAATGCCTGGAAGTCATCGCTACCGGTCTCGCGGTGTTGGAACGACACAACTTTACGCTGCGTTCCGCAAGAAGGCGGACCCCGTGCGACAGCCTGCATAAACCGGGTAACGGGCTGCAGGCATGCATCCGGCGCGGCTTCCTGAGTTGCCAAAGGTACACAGAAAAACTGTTAATCGGAAACTTTGCGCGGTATGATGATTTCACTTCCTGGCCGCGCCAGCCCACATTTTGTTCGATGAAAGGGTAAGCCGATGTCTGACCTTCCTACGCAATTCCGCCTTGTCACCCGCAGCGATTTCGACGGCCTGGTCTGCGCCGTGTTGCTCAAGCACCTGGATCTGATCGACGACATTCTGTTCGTCCATCCGAAGGACATGCAGGACGGAAAAATCGCCATCACCAGCCGCGACATCACCACCAATCTGCCGTATGTGGCCGGGGCCCATCTGGTGTTCGACCACCACTTGTCGGAAACGATGCGCAACACGGGTCCGCGTACGAACCACATCATCCAGCCGCATGCACCTTCGGCGGCGCGCGTGGTATGGGACCATTACGGCGGCGCCAGCGTCTTTCCGGCGGGCTGGGGCGAGATGATGACGGCGGTCGACAAGGCCGACGCCGCGCGCTTTACCCGCAGCGAGGTGCTGGAGCCCTCTGGCTGGAATTTGCTCAATTTCCTGATGGATGCGCGGACCGGCCTCGGGCGCTTCCACGATTTCCGCATCTCCAATTACCAGCTGATGATGGCGCTGATCGACGCCTGCCGCACCCTGAATATCGACGGGATCATGGCGCTGGCCGACGTGCAGGAACGTACGCGGCTGTACTTCGAGCACAGCGAGCGCTGCAAGGAACAGATCCGCCGCTGCGCCCGGGTCGAACGCAACGTGGTGGTGCTGGATTTGCGCGAGGAAACGACTATCTTTGCCGGGAACCGTTTCATCATTTATGCACTGTTCCCGGAGACGAATATCTCGATCCACGTGCTGTGGGGGCTGAAAAACCAGAACACCGTGTTTGCAACGGGCAAGTCGATCCTGAACCGGTCGTCGCGGACGAATATCGGCGCGCTGATGCTCGAGTACGGCGGCGGTGGACATGAAAATGCGGGGACCTGCCAGGTGGCGAACGACATGGCGGAAGATGTGCTGGGGGCGCTCGTTCACAGGATCACCAGCGAAGGCTAATCATGGCCTGCGGCAGTGACCGTAGGGTGGGCACGCTGTGCCCTCGCGGTGACGTGCATGTCCTTTGGCTTGCAGCGGTGACTGTTCGCTCGTAACCGTATGCGATGGCCAATAACGTCTAAAAATTTTTTTTGTAGCGGTTGAGGATCCTTGCACGCGCGAGCGAGCGAAGCGCGTCTGCTAACGCAAGCTGGATGCGCACGTAACCGCGTGGGCACGGGTGCCCACCGTACGGTTGCTGTTGCGTGCCGAAGCTAGGTTGCGACGCATTCCAGTGCTACCTGACCGGCTCTCACGCAGGCGTCCGATCCCGCACCAGCTCACGCGCCGCCGCCGCTTCCATCGGCTCGCTGAACCACACCCCCTGCAGCCCCTCGCAGCCCTGCGCCGTGAGAAATTCCATCTGCGAGCGCGTTTCCACCGCTTCGCCAATCACCGGCATTTGCAGATTGTGGCCGATGTCGATCAGCGTGCGCGCCATCACGCTGCCTTCGCGTGCGTTGTCGTCGGCAATCGCGTGCACGGCCTGCTTCGACAGTTTCAGCTGCCCGACAGAGAGTTCGCGCAGGAAGCCGAGGTCGCTCATGCCCTGGCCGAATTCGTCCACCGACAGCGTCAATCCCAGTTCGCGCAGCTGCGTGGCCAGATCGCGCACCTGGCCGGGGTTGCGGATCAGGGCTTCCTCGCGCAGTTCGATCTGCAAACTGTCCGGCGGCAAGCCGTGCTCGGCCAGGCGGCGCGCGATGTTGGCCACGAAATCCTGCTGCATGTATTCGCGTGCCGACACGTTCACCGACACAGGTACCGCGTTCACGCCCAGCTCCTTGAGATCATGCAAGAAGGTGCAGACCTGGTCCAGCACCCAGGCGCCGAACTGGACGATGCGGCCGCTTTCCTCGGCTTCGGCCAGGAAGGCCGAAGGCAGCAGCACGCCGCGTTCGGGATGGCGCCAGCGCAGCAGGGCCTCGAAACTTTTCACGGTGCCGGTGCGCGCATCGATGCAGGGCTGGTAAAGCATGAACAGTTCGCCGCGCTCGATGGCGTGCGCCATGCCGGCGTCGAGCCGCTGGCGGGCATCGGTGGTCGACTTCATTTCGCTCGAGAAGAAATGGATTTCGTTGCGGCCGGTGGCCTTGGCGTGGTACATCGCCACGTCGGCCGAGCGCACCAGTTCGGCTGCGGTGTGGCCGTCGTGCGGGTACACCGAGACGCCCAGGCTGGCGCCAACCTCGATTTCCTTGTGCATGAACGACACCGGCTGGGTCAGGCCCTGGCGCAAACGCTCGATCATGCGCAGGGTGAAGCGCAGCGAGGGTTGATTCACCAGGACCAGCACGAACTCGTCGCCCGACAGGCGCGCCACCGTGTCGCTGTCGCGCACCGAGGCCAGCAGGCGCTTGGCCACGACTTTCAACACCACGTCGCCGGCCTCGTGGCCATGGGTGTCGTTGATGGTCTTGAAATTGTTCAGGTCGATCAGCACGGTGGCCACCAGGGATTTCTGCCGCTGCGCCAGGTGCAGCGATTGCTCCAGGCGGTCCCACAGCAGATTGCGGTTGGCCAGGCCGGTCAGGGCATCGTGGTTGACCTCGTGTTCGAGGAGGGCAGTGCGCTGCTTGGTGGCGGTCACGTCCATGATGACGCCGATGAAATGCGTGGTGTTGCCTTCTTCGTCGAGTACCGGCGTGATGCTCAGGTCGTTCCAGAACAGTTCGCCGTTCTTGCGCATGTTGCGAAACACCACGCTGACCGGGCGCCGCGCGGCGATGGCATCGTGCAGGCGGGCGCGCTCGTTGCCGTCCATGCCGGGCGCGGCCATGAAGCGCGAGTCGCGCCCGATGACATCCTCGGCACGGTAGCCGCTGATGCGCTCGAATGCCGGGTTCACGTATTCGATCGGGCAATCGTTGCCGTCGATGCGGGTGATGACGATGCCGTTGCTGGCCGCGTGCAAAGCGCGCTCGCGCAAGCGCAGCTGCTGCTCCTGGGCACGGCGGCGCGTCAGGTCCAGGCCCATGCCGAACAAATACTCGCCGCCATTGCAGCTGACGCGCGAGCCGCACAGCAGCATCGGCGTTTCGCGCCCGCTGCGCGCGACGACATCGGCCTCGATCTCGACTTCTTCATTGTTGTCGAACACGCGGCGGATGCTGTCGGCAATCAGGGGCCGGGTTTTCAGGTCGAACAGTTCGAGCGCGTTGGCCACCGCGACTTCCTCGGGCATGAGTTCGGTGATGCGCTCGTGGTTATTGTTCCAGAGCACGAAGCGGCCGTCGCGGTTGATGGCGTAGAAGGTGCCGGGCAGGGTGTCGACGACATTCGCCAGCGGCGTGCGGCCGACGCGCACGTACTCGGGCGTGCTGTCGTCGTGCACGTTGTCGATGGCGGCGACCCAATAATGGATGATGCCATCGGGGCCGCCCTGTGGCGACAGGGCGAGCTCGGCATAGACGGAACCGCCGCCGGCATGGCGCAGCACGACCTTGTTGGTGCGCCCGTGATCGGCCGCCAAGCCTCGCCAGCGCTCGGTTTTGTCTTCGGATGCCACTCCGGCAAGAAGCGCCCCGACCGGCTGCCCAATTGCGTCCGACGCAGAAAAGCCAAGGAGTAGCCTGGCAGAATCGTTCCAGGTCATGATAATGCCGGTCTCGTCGACAAGAAAGGCGGCATTTGCGGTCGGAATAGACATGAACATGCTGGATCCCTTTCTGGTTGAAGAGACGAAGCTTGGACTCGCCGTACGTGCTTTTGTTCCCGCTATAACAAGTATTGAGTGCAGGAATAGTCTTTTAAAAAATGGACTGAAGGAATGGTGATGCTTAATTCCATCAACAACGACACGAATATTCCTGGCAAGACTGAATCTTCACTGCAGCACTTCATCCGACCATAATACAAATACAGCCTGCTCGATAACGACCTGCACGACCTTTTCATCCAACCCCAACTGCGGCGGCAGGTGGGCATCAAGCGACAGCGAGACAAGCTGGAAGTGCTCAGGGTCGGACTCATTTAACTTCATCCACTCATCACGGGCCACGGTGATGCCGGTCGCCGCGGGAATGCCGATCCAGAAGCCTGTCTCTCGTTCTGCGACAACAACAAAGTGTTCTAGTCTGTCTGCCATTTCGCATCCAATCTCAGCGATCCTTGAAGTACAAGGGATGCTCGCTACGCGCTCCATGGTGTACCCCCGGGCAGATCATTGCCAGCTGTAATCAACCGCTGGCGCGACCGAGGAGCATCTTCCGGGCAGGGTGGGCTGGATGTCGTTGAACGGCAGGATGCACCGATCGAACATTCATTCAATGCCAACAAGCTGCCCGTATCGTCTGCTCGCCGATCGGCGGACGACAAAACCCGCAAGATCAAGGCTTCGTCAATGCCATTTTTCAGCATATAAGCCCAGGCATGCACTGATCCAAATTTCATGTCAATCAGTATTCCGTTCCTTATTACCTGTTCCAGGTAGCTGTTCGTCGGATTGCTCATGGCGTTGTCAATGTCAGCATTTATCAGTTGTAATTTTTGCAGCCGTACGATGCGTCGTTTCGGACGGACGGTAGCGACGATATTTCGGTACCGGTTCGTTGCCCATGGGATGGCGCACTTGGGCGATCCAGATTTTTCATCGGAAGGCCAGTGCTTTTCATATCTCTCCATACGCACTGACAAGGCATTTCCGAGGAAGCAAGCCGGGCCTTGTGATGCGCGCCAGGCTGAACCCTTTTTCACTGCCGCAGTCCAATTAGCCGACGGTCCCAGGCGGTACTGGCATCGGTCAATGAAAAATGGAGGTGTGATGAGAAAGGAAACGATCGAATGGCTTGCGAGTCTTCGCGCCCGAGGGAATGAGCCGGGAACCATTTTTGTCGCTGTACGCGCGCGTTCCAGAAGCATTTTTATATATCCAGAAGAAATCGCAGTTCGTAATGATGAGCAATTACTGGCCTTCATTCGTGACCGCTTTGCTCACGCTGTCAAAACGTCTCATTCAGCGCTTCATCACCAAGCGCCGGAGGCACGGCGAAAATCAGCATGACAATGCCATCCGCCGGACGCCATCATGTGCCCTGCTGTGACGATCCAGTCAGGACACGATAAGCACGCGCTACGACAAACAGTCCTGCCAGTTCGCGCGTGACTTCCATTAACTGCTCACTTCTTACCTGATGAATCAACACGACAAGTTGTTGCTTTAAGAAAAAATCACGGCGCTCGACAAACTCATCCGTAGCGTGTGTGGACAGCGCCGTGATGATCTGCTCAACCATGTCATTCGTGGCATCCGCGTCCATATTTTTCTTTCAAATAACAAGCGCTTCAGATGTCGATCAGAAGCTCTATGCAGATGGGATAAGCTTACACATTGTCTCATGAGATATAACTTTTAGTTACAAAAGATTTGGTCTAACGCAAGCTTGTGTCGGATACTTCGGATGTCTTTGAAGGAAGAGTGTATTGAATCTATACATTGTTCTCAAGGTGTGCTAGGGCGAGAGAAATATTCTGTCCAGCAATTGCAGTCCTTTGAAACTCCTGTTGCGCTAATAGGCCATGGTTGTAGGCATACAAGATCATGTCGCTTAGATTTTTTGTTCGAAGACACCGCCGAATGCGCGACTTATAGACGCTGACAGACTTCTTGCTTATTGAAAAAAGTCGCGCAGTCTCCTCAATACTGTATCCCCTGATGAGCAGCGAAAAGATTTCGAATTCGCGATAGCTGAGTTTGGTATGAAGGTGATCGTTGTCGTATAACTCAGCAGCAAGACATTGTCGAACGGCAAGACTCATGTAGTAATCGCCTTTGAGTGCGGCTGCGATAGCGTGGCGCAATTCATGGAAACCACAATCGAACTGAAGTACCGCGTGCACACCCAGCTGACACAAGTGAGTCAGGGAAGCCAGGCTATCGCGACGTGGCAGTGCAATGATGCGTGCCTGTTTGTGGATTGAGCGAATGCGATGGATCGTCGAAAGAATCGGCAAGCCATCGGTCGGCTCGGCCAACAGGATGGCCTGGAACTCTGCAAGATCGATTGCACCGAACAACTGCGGAAGCGTAGAACTGAACTCCACTTCATAACAGCAGTTCGCACTGCGAAGCAACCGAACGAGACCCTCACCCAGCTGGTGTTGCACTGTGATAACGAGAATGCGATCCATGCCTCACACACTTAGTAATGATAATGGTGCCGGTATATTTCCCGACCGCCGGCTCCGGTAGGACGCTCACACGCGAGAGCGATGAGTGCTCCTGCCTGCGAAAAAGAGGCATCGCATAGGCTAGGTTATTCCATGGGCCAATGCATATCGAATCAGCTCGCTCAGGTTAGATACCCCGATTTTCTGGAATACGCGCCCTTTGTGCGTGCTGATCGTTTTTGGACTCAGCAACAAATCACGTGCTATCCGATTGATCTTGTCGCCATGAAGAAGATGATGAAAAACCTCCAGTTCACGCTCCGACAGGCAGTGATGCGGCAATATCCTTTCGATCGGAGAAAGCCCGGCAACCAATCGTTCAGCCAAAGCCATGCTGATATAAAGATGGCCCGAAGAAACATGTTCGATCGCGCTCAGCAATTCATCTTTTCCGCAGTTTTTTCTTAAAAAACCTTTCAAGCCCGCTTTTAGTAATCGGACTCCATATTTTCTTTCGTCCAGATCAGAGATGCCGAGAATGATAGGTTTGGAAGGAATTTCCATAATCTGCCTTATCAGGCTTTCTCCTGTCGCCCCACCTATTTTGGGTTCCAGTAACAGTACGTCAACTCGGCAGTTCCGTAATTCGCTCAGCAATTCGGTACGAGTGGAAGCGTCTCCAGCAATGACATAGCGTTTCGAACTGTCGAGTATTGCTCTAATTCCAGTGCGAAACGTATTATTTGGGTCAGCAATAAAGACTGTCGTCATCAGCTTCTCCCTCACATATGAGGAAATTACGCCTTCAAGTGTAGACGACGTTTTATGAAAGCTTACGTCTTTTCCATTGTTTTAGATCAAGGATTATTCTAAATGCATAGCTCAGTATTTGTACACTTCTTTTAAAAAATAAACCAGAAGTACACATTGTCAGTTTGTTAAACTGGATAGGAGAAAATAATGAGTGAGCGAAGGAAACGTCTATTGACCACCGCCACTATTGGAGGCGCCGAACGGAATGGGAAGGCGCGAAAGGTATGTGTCTGCCAAAGTAGGCAACTGAAACCACCGGCAATGGAAGTCATTGTCCGGGATGTACACGCGATACGATCTGCCGCTGCGTCTGAACTGCCCATTTGCATGTCGATGTTGAATGGAGGAGGCTGACGTGGACGCTTTATGCCGTGATACTGCTGAGGTATTGGGTGTCGATGCCTGTGCGTTGAGAGGATGTGGTGGACGCCTTGATCGACTCTGCTTTGCACCAGGCGCTGTCCTGTATGACTTTAAAGAAGACTTCCATGGGATTTATATCGTTATTGAAGGAGTCGCAAAGACGGTATTGGTTGTGAATGAAATCGAGGTTGTGACCGGGATTGCAAGCAGATCGGATGTGCTCGGGTCCGACGCTCTCCATAGCCCCACCTTCGTTACGAGGGCCGTGGCGGTCACGCCATTGACGGTGGTGCGGGTGCCGGTGGACGTGCTGAGCGGGCTTCTACGCGGAAGCCGTGCGTTCAGGGCTGCACTCTGTTTTCGACTTGGGGCTGCAATCGCAGAAAGCCTCGACTTGATCAAGTTGCTAGCGAAAGCAAGATCCGAAGCGCGCATTGCATTTTTCCTGCTCAAGTTCGCATCAAAGTTTGCAGAAGGGCGCGCTGCGACGCAGGCATTCGATATACGGCTGACGCGCGAGGAAATTGGTTGCTATCTCGGACTGACGGTGGAAACGGTTTCGAGAAAACTGACGGCCCTTGCTGAAACTGGCTATGTCAAGGTAAGCGGACGGCGGATCCGTATCGATAACTGGAAGGGCTTGGAGCGGATACGCAGTAAAAAGTCGCTTCATTAGCGGCCACTCATTCGCCCACTTGTCGGCTGTTTCGACATGCGCAGCACACTCATCAGGTCGCATTCTTGGATCGGGTAACGGGCAGCCCCAGCCTTGCTCATTCCTGCCATTCAGGTAAAGAAAACACCATGGACAACGATACCAAAATCAGGTTCTTCGTAGATTGGCGAGAGGATGAAAAATCATCCATCGAAATTGACCGGGCCTTGTACCTGCGGCAGTATTTTGGCATCGTGTGCGGCGTACGTTATCTCTTCCATAGAGGATTCAGCCTGGGTATCGCATTTCGTGTTTTTATTTTCGGTCGAAAACGCTCGAAGAAACATGTTTACTTGCCGATTTCTCGAGACGGTGAATTCAAGGAAAACATACGCAAACTGCTGTAAGAAGCATAACGCCAGGCAAGCATAAGGCAGTCGCAAATATATTGGTTGGCGGAATGTGCCTGGAGACTTGGGCGAATCGCGTTTCGATCTGGCGCAGCGTCGATATCCGGCTAAATAAGGTTGGCGAATTCGATGATGTTAAAAGCAGATTATCTGGGGCGCCAAGGATCGATGCCACGCCAGCGTTCACGCTCGCGGCTCGCTGGAGGGCGCACGTGCGTTGCAGAGGCTGCTTTCGCCGCTTCGAATATCGGCCCCCACATCGGGTGGCCGGCTTCGCTAGGCAACAGCTCGAACGCAGCGTCGATATTAAATGCCTGATCGAAAGCTTGCCGACAATAAGAGTAACTTCCGATTAGACAATAACTGAATGCCGTGTATTTCAACGCTTCGATGCGCAAGGCAGGGGGAGCAGCGCCCATTTCAGGTGCGCCAAATCGTTCAATCGCGTCCTGGTAATCGCCTTTATCGTAAAGGCGTATCCCATCAAGCATCGTTGCCGCTGCTTTTCGCACCTGGTGATACCTTTGTTGCTCGCTGCGCAAATCTGCTGATTCAGGGTGCGTGAATCCAGGCGACGTCAGCTCGGCACGTCGAATATCGGCGCAACCCAACAGTGGTAGCAGTATCAAATAACAAGCTCGACTATGCCAGAAGTGTGCACGTTTCATTTTTGTAGGTCGTTAAAGTCAACCGCAATTACGCCATTTCCCTGCGCTGTGTCGACCTGAAAAGTACGTGTGCCGGAAGACGGGTTCTTGACGAGAACCGAATGGCGGCCTGGCGCCACCGTCAGCCTTTTCAGTGGTGGGCTGAGTCCGCGGTCAATGCCATCGATGTAAACTACTCCCCATGGCTGGATCCGCAGCTCGAGGACGGTGTTGCCTGCCATTGGCCTGGCTGCAGGCAGTGGCAAATCCTGTACAGTTCGCGCCGGGTCGGCGGCAACAGGCGGTGGTTGTGGATGTTTGTCAGTAAGCCTGTGTTGCAATGGCTTGAAGTCGTTTTTCTGCCGCGTTGGCTCACTTGGCTTGCTGTTCCCTGGCGTGTTCGATGCATTCATGCGTTCCGGTAGCTTGAGGGCTTCGGGTTCCTGTCCGCTCGTAAGAGGCCCATTCGAAGGGGCTGGTTTCTGTATGCCGCTGGTAAGCGGAGGAGACGGATGATCAGGCAGCGATGGGATGGCCGGGCGAGCGCTCCTTTCATCGGGATCTGCACGGGAAATTTTCGGTTCTTGGAACAGTCCGTTATCGTCAAACGAAGTGAACCCTCCCGACGCGCCCAATACGCCAAGAAAGACACCGACCATGATTGCAGCACCGGCAGGCAGAATCCACTGCGGCCAATGGTGGTCGCCTGGTCGGCGTACGTTCTGGGGACGGATACTTGAAGGGTGCAATTCCGACGCTGGAACGATCGATTCCTTTCTTGCCCCGTGTACGCGCACCACCTCCTGCCGGCCAACAATGCCAAGCAGGGCGCGAAGGTCCTCGATCGTATGCGGACGAGCACCAGGATCGGGGTCAAGGCTGCGATCAATCGCGGCAAGGAGCGAGTTGCTATAACCTGTTAATGGACGACCGCGCAATGGACGCGCCGGCACGCGTTCCTGTGTGATGGCATAGTGTATGACTCTGGCAAGGGCCGTCAAGTCACGCGCAAGGTCAGGTCGGGGAGCGCTTCTGCTTGTGATGAGCGTGGGCTCGCCATCGCTGCCAACAATCACGGTGTCAGGCGTGATGATTCGATGAGGCAGACGCATCGCATACTGACGTTCCAGGAATTGAAGCAGCTGTCTGAGAATCTTCCGGCACCATACCTCACTGACCTGCCCTGGGTCGTGCTCGACAATTTCTGTAATTGTGCGACCAATGCTGCCAGACCGAGGATGTCCAGCCATGAGAGTCTGGCCATTCATCCTGCCGAGGATTTTTTTAGCAAGATCCTGCCTGATTTTATGCGTCATATTGCGATCCGAATCGAGCATGTGTCTGTTAGCTATCGTTGACCTTAGCCGACACATTCGACGCGAATTTTGACGCATCGCATACGTGACAGACTTTTAACCTCGCGGCCGTCAAAACGGACGAAACGGTTTGTCTTCCGTGTCGCGCTTCTCATCGGCAATGCCGCCGCTTGACTATTGGCTGATCTGTTGCAATGGGCAGGGCGGCAGCAACCACGGCTGCCACTCAGAAGGTCATGGGTAAGCGCAGCATGACGGACACGTCTGGCGCATCGCGCGTCAACCCGGCTCCCAGTGATACGTTGAGTGAACGAATGCGGTCGATGCGGTAGGAAAATCCGACCATGGCTGTGCCCAGCTGGGTTCGCACGGAGCCTGGCATGCGCTGGCCGTTATGCCGCATCCTTGCAATGGAATTGTGTTCGTAACCGAAGCTGACTGCAGATCGATCATCCAACGCAAGCCCGAGCCCGACATTCACGCCAATGGCAGCCCCCGGCTTGATCTCTCCCAACAGTTCCTGCTCGCCACTCAACACCGTTCGACTGATATGACTGCGCTTGAAGTTATGCGTATAACTGAAGGTTCCAAAAAGGATGGACCGATTGGATGGCAAGAGCCAGGTCAGGCTGGACTCCACGGCATGGAAGCCAGAACCTGTTGGCAAGTCGAGCGGTAATCCTGTGCGGCCGTCTACGCCAGCCACGCAGCGCGTCGCACAGTCGCTCACGACTTCGAACGGATCGCGGCCTGTTCTTGATTTGTAGCGCAGGCCGCCGATGAAATACAGCTTGCCGATGCCACCTTCATTGAATTGATAGCGCGCTCCCAGTTCGGCATCTCCAAGATGGGCGCCGCTGTTCTCGAAAATGCGATCTTCGATAATACCGACCGCAGGCGCGTTTCCGGTCAGCGTGTCGCTTCGATAGGCATAGGGGATCTTGATTTCCAGTTCGAGACGGTTAGTGAGTCCATGTCTTACGGTCAGGCTTGCTACCGTACTGTTTCGTCTTACCTCACGTGCTTCTATAAAGTTGGGCAAGACAGGAATGACATTGAAACCAACCATGGCAGACTTGGTACTTGATGCATGGCTGAACTGTATGGCAGGCTCGACAACGAAATGCCCGCCTGGCGTCAGAATTCCCGGCTGCGGAAATATCGGTGCAATATCGGCGGGTCTTCTGTCCAGTGGAGACGGGCCTTCCGATCCACTCGACTGCGCTTTTGCCGCAGTACAGCAGAGTGCTGTCAGACTGGCAGCGATGGTGATTGTCGGATAAATGCTAGCCCACATACCATTTCCTTTAAGAACAATTATAGGGAATTCAATCGGCTCATGCGAACCAGGCATAGATGAAGATATGAGGTTCTAAGTTTCGCTACAGAAAAATTAGTATTGCTCATTGTTGGCGCATAAATAATCATGCAGCGGGAATACCCAAGCCGAGTAGGAGACGGAGTGAAGTTTGAGCTAGATCAATGTTCTATCGGAAAATACACCACAGGTCGCCACGATGGTGGCAGTGCAAGTGAGCAATTAGTTCGCGCAACTCGGCAGCGACGCACGCCCTGATGGGGTCAAGAGCAAAGATTGATGGAATTTTGCAAGCTGTTGCGATTTATTTGCAGCAAGGCAGGGGTCTTACGGTAAAGAACAGCTTTTATTTTTCAAACGAAGGACACCGGATAGGAGCGGTTATCTGCCGTTATCTGGACTTCGCTTACATATGGCCCGGGCTGGAAACCGGTGGGCAATGCAGAGAGTCATCGTCCATCAGCTCTTGTATATTCCTGATTTGAGTCAGGAGGAGCTGTTCTCGGAATTTGTCTGCAGCATTCTGCAGAGCAATGTAATGAAGCTCCGCGATTTTTTTTTGAAGGCGATATCTGAGCCATTGATATTGAAGGCGATTCCGATATTTTCGATAAAAGCCTACCATGGCGTCCTCCTCAGTATGGTGCAAGCGTAACGAGCATGTAGATCAATGTGCTGACGCGTATCAAAAGATAATATATTGCAGATCTTAAAAATTACGCCCCTGATGTACAAGGATGTTTATTTCCAGTGGTAATTGAAGCTTAGTGAAGAGAATTGATTGGTTTCGCCGCTCTTTGCCGCTTTACCGGTATGCGCTCTTGAAGAGGCTCGAAGGATATAAGAGACGTATCCCAAGTTCAGATGGATGCATGATCGGATAAGCGCTGCCTACATCAGCAGGGTGGTTTGTCAAGTTTCTGCTGGAGCGGTTGGTTGAGTGCGCAGGGTATCGGGGTTGCACGGATTCGTTCTGCTCATCGATATGGGATAAACCGTATCCGCACGATCCGCCAAATAAAACAGCCCGAGCGACGCATCGATCGGGCTGAGGGTAGCGAATGTCATTGACTCGTCCTTGTCCAGGCGAGCCAGGAACGTATCGCTTATGCGGCGGCGTTTTCCTGCTTTTCCGGCAGCGCGACCTGGTCGTCCACGCTGAACTGGTAGTCCTTGAACACGTGCTCGGCGGACAGGATCTGGTAGCTGCCGTCGGCCAGCTTGTGCGTGGTGTCCTTCAGGCGATAAGTGAAATGCCCGCAGGTCCAGCAATTGTAGTTGCGCATGTGCGTGCACAGGCAGGTCTTGTCCATCACCGGCGGATTCTTGACGTCGGGGTTGGCCAGCACTTCGCGGTTGTACGAATTGATGTAGGCACAGTTACCGGTGGCATCGAGCAGGTAGCCGTAGGATTCGCAGCCCGGGCGGATACCGGAACCGATTGCCGGCGTGCTTTTCAGCATGCGCATCGGGTAGCCGGTCGGCGAGATGCCGTTGACGATGATGTCTTCTTCGCTGGCGCGGAAATATTCCTGCTTCACGCTGTCGGGCATGCCGCATTCCTGGGTGACGGTGAAGCGGGTCGCCACCTGCACGCCGCCCACGCCTTTTTCCAGGAAGCGCACGGCGTCCGAACCGGTGAACACGCCGCCCGCCGCGATCAGCGGAATGTCGATGTTTTCCGCGCGCATGTAGGCGAGGATTTCATCGATGATGGTGTGCAGGTCGTATTCTTTCCAGTCGAAACCGAAGCCCAGGTGGCCGCCGGCCAGGGGACCCTCGACGATGATGAAATCGGGCGGGCGGTTCAGCTTCGCAACCTTGCGCAGGAACAGTTGCAGCGCGCGCACCGAAGACACGATGATGCCGAGCTTGGCTTCGCGGAAGCGCGGGTGGTCCTTGATCAGCTCGAAGGAACCCAGGTGCAGGCCGGCCGACATGGTGATGCCGTCGATGCCGGCGTCGAGCGCCGAGGCCAGGC
>Ga0308160_10004343_pt1 | contig 15253 bp, 25 predicted proteins | sample PhyFR1_FD_201036 | JGI IMG/M metagenome (GOLD analysis project Ga0308160, IMG submission 201036) | Phyllosphere microbial communities from UC Gill Tract Community Farm, Albany, California, United States - DLSLF.R1 | ecosystem: Host-associated > Plants > Phyllosphere > Unclassified | place: USA...
CGCTTTTGTCGCGTTTAGACCCCTTCCCTCTTCTTTGAGTGATTCACCTGCGAAATGGACTTGGATCATGTATATCAATATCGTCGGTCGGATGGTCCTACTAGCTCTCAGGTAAGTCATTTTCTCCAGTATCAGACTGGACCTGATGAATAGGGTCCTATACTTTGCAGGCGGCGAGGCAGAACTACCGACCGTCCCAGAACCAAAGAAGATCAAGCGAAAGGTAGAAACCACCACCGAGTCAATCAAAGATACAGCAGAAGGGGTGAGAAGACGAACAAAGAAGGCCGTAGAGTAGAATAAAGAATACAGAAAGCATGCATCTACAATATAAATCTTACTGAGGAGGAGTATAAGGTTCCACCAACATCTTACTAAATTCTCTAATCTTTTCCACACCCCTTACCTCCTCTGTAAGTAGGGGGAGTTGGACGATATGGAATCCATCTTCGTATAGATCGAATGCTTCTTTCAAGTATTTCTGCTGCATCTTGTGACGGACAGTACATTGCTCGCAGTTGTTTGCTGATTGTCAGTCCGGGCTCCCGTGTAGTGTATAAGGAGTGAAGGGTGGACGTACTGGCTTTAGGGAATAGAAGTTGATTAACAACGATATTATGAGTATCAATCTCATAAGTTGTCAATTCCTGGATTAATCGTTCAGTCTCGTAAAGCGACAAGAACTCTGAAATGCAGACACAAACGAATGTCGTCTTTTCCTACCATGTCAGCTCCTCCTTCGATAAATCAATGAAAGATGTACATACAGGATCTTTAAACTGGGTATTGACCTCTGTAATGATTTCCCTCATTTGATCCAATTTCGCAAACATATCCTCTTGGGGTGCTCCACCTCCAAACATCGATTGCATCTATAATATCAGCTCAGGCCTTATCGTCCATCATCGTGAAAAGGGAAGAGGGACGTACTTGTGAGAGCATAGGACCGAATTTACCTCCTAGAGTAGATAATTTACCTAGAGCCTTCTCTAATACAGACGGGAAGGAGAGGAATCGTAGCGTATGCCCAGTTGGGGCTGTATCGAATACGATTACTGAGAATTCCATTGATTTGACATGTCTTCCATTAGCTCCAATTCATTAAGGGAGTTGGGGGAGGTACTTCATGATTTCTGCGAAACCCATTGCCTCGTCTACACCTGGAATAGCAAATGCTAGATCCTGCATCATACCGCCCATACCACCAGATTGATCCGCTATCCATCAGCTCGTGTCACTCCATGTCTGCTTGGGTTGAAGATGTAAAGAAGGCACGTACAAGATTCAATCATCTCCTGTAAACTCCCATTAGGGTCAATTTCCATCGCAAACAAATTATCAAATCCATTGACTTTCGTAGCATCCTTCCCGAATTTCTGGGAGAATGCATCTGAAAGATTATGTGCTGGGTCGGTTGACTGGATGTCAGCTTTACCACGAGGGAATATTAGGTAGGACTTACAATGAGGAGCACTGATTCTCGGCATGCTGCTAATTGAACTGCTAGGGAACATGAGGTTGTTGTTTTACCTATTCTCATCAGTCTCATGGTGTTAGATCAAGAGGGCTGGACATACCAACACCACCCTTCCCACCTATATATCAGCTCTATTCAACACAAGAAAGGTGTGACGGCAATTGACTTACCGCAGAAGATCCACTTTAAGCTCTTTTGGTCGAGCACATTCTGTAGAGTTGGGGGTAATGCTTCGAATTCGTCCATCTTGCTAGGTTCGCTCCTGTAGTATTTGAGCTGGGCTGATTGAAAGATGAGGCCTAAGTATGATACCAACAACTACAGCCAGAGTGTTCCAGCAGGACGACGATCATTGATGCTATTTGATCCCGCTAATCTATAGGTGGGGCACATCTTCACACTATCTGTAGGTGACTCAGAGCAAAGCATGTAGCCTGGGAGACAGGAAGATCCAAGAAAACACAGCGACAGACTACTTCATTCATTCGTTTCTACCAAGTACTGCCTTTCACTACCTAACCGCTACATCCCTACTGTCCACCTCGCAACCTCAGAACCAAGTGCAGGGTAGACTCCTTCTGGATATTGTAGTCACTCAAGGTTCGTCCATCCTCCAATTGCTTACCAGCGAAGATAAGTCGCTGCTGGTCTGGTGGGATACCTTCCTTGTCCTGGATCTTGGACTTGACGTTATCAATGGTGTCTGAAGACTCGACTTCCAAAGTGATCGTCTTTCCAGTGAGACTGAAGCTGTTAGCTGGCTTTCTATTCTGCCGCGATCAGCTACTCACGTCTTAACAAAGATCTGCATACCACCACGTAGTCGAAGGACAAGGTGGAGCGTAGACTCCTTCTGGATGTTGTAATCGCTGAGGGTTCGGCCGTCTTCGAGCTGTTTACCGGCAAAGATCAATCGCTGTTGGTCTGGTGGGATACCCTCCTTGTCCTGAATCTTCGACTTAACGTTGTCGATGGTATCGCTAGACTCGACCTCGAGGGTTATGGTTTTACCAGTGAGAGTCTTGACAAAGATCTGCATACCTCCACGTAGTCGGAGAACGAGATGGAGAGTGGACTCTTTCTGGATGTCTGACAGTCAGCTCGGAGATCCATCAGACAACGTTCAGCTTACTGTAATCGGAAAGGGTTCGACCGTCTTCCAACTGCTTTCCGGCGAAGATGAGTCGCTGCTGATCAGGGGGGATTCCCTCCTTGTCTTGAATCTTGCTCTTGACATTGTCGATCGTGTCGGAAGACTCTACCTCAAGGGTGATGGTCTTTCCAGTCAAGGTCTTGACGAAGATCTGCATACCTCCTCGCAATCGGAGGACAAGGTGCAGAGTGGACTCCTTCTGAATGTCTGCTTGTCAGCTGAAGTCTTCGTAACACAAAAGCTAAACTAACTGTAATCAGAGAGAGTTCGGCCATCCTCGAGCTGCTTTCCAGCAAAGATCAACCTCTGCTGGTCTGGGGGAATGCCCTCCTTGTCTTGGATCTTGCTCTTGACGTTGTCGATAGTGTCGGATGACTCGACTTCGAGAGTGATGGTCTTTCCGGTGAGGCTATTTGTCAGCAAAACACCAATTGACGAGATGGCACAACGTACGTCTTGACGAAGATCTGCATACCACCTCGGAGTCGCAAGACGAGGTGAAGGGTGGATTCCTTCTGGATGTCTATACGAGTCAGCTGATGGAGACCAAGATTCGGACCGCGATAGCTTACTGTAATCAGAAAGAGTCCTTCCGTCCTCGAGCTGCTTTCCAGCAAAGATCAATCGCTGTTGATCTGGAGGAATGCCCTCCTTGTCTTGGATCTTGGACTTGACATTGTCAATAGTGTCCGAAGATTCAACCTCGAGGGTGATGGTCTTTCCGGTAAGGCTAGAGAGTCAGTGGCGTTCATATGCCCATGAATCGGGTCGGCTTACGTCTTGACCTGGATTTGTCAGCCACCGTCTACACAGCATCGGTGAGGGGATTGACTTACGAAGATTTGCATATTGCTTGTTGTTTAGATGATAGGTTGCGTGTGGATATCTGTTGGATTGAATGGTGGTTGTGAGATGAGGAAAGGAAAGTGGATATATGATTCAAGGGGGGAAAGGAAGACTGAGTCAGCGTTGATTCCTTCGCGAGATCATCCGGTGGGGCGTGAAAGGGGATGCATAGGGAGGGAACATCGTCATCGTTCGGCCATCGGCACGAACAGCGGAATATGCCAGAAGGTGGGAGAAGGGATGTATGGATTTGTGGATGTATCCCCATGAATATCGATCAACGATCGTCCCATCGTGGGTGGCGAGATAAGCCTTTCCCACGTTGATAAGGGATTGTATGTGTTGTATATCTTCTCCATATGCACCATCCATGCTCTGTTCTCCAAGTTGTGATACGGAATATGACTTACAAGCTGAGATGTCTCGGAATAAGGTAATGAAAGGTGTAAAGTATAACAAAGAGTATATAAGATAGGAATGATATAGGATGACTAGGTGGGGGGATGTTACTGCGTGGGTGATTACACAGTGATAGTGACGTGACAGGGTATGGTTCCCCACAGGGTAATATCGGTAATACGGTATTATATCAAATGTGGCAATCCGGGGAAGACCGAGATAGGATAGTAGTTACGCGACTGAGATGGGCGTGAATAGTCTACAGACCTACAGTATATCATCACTCATCTCATACAATTACACTCATTCCTTATACCACCTGTACCCCACTAGTCCCTGTCACTACATCACATAGTCCCTTGTAGCGACTCACATACATCGCTCTCTAAGCAATCACACATATCCCGCATCAAGCAAATCACGCAGCAATAACGAATAGCAATGTCCATCTCACTCCCTAACGGTACTATCCTCTCCACCCCCTCTGCCGCCCCAGTCTCAGCCGCCGTCACCCGTATTCTTCATATCTCCAACTTCTCCGCTGAGTACGTATCCCGTCAGGACCATTTCTAAGAAGCTAACAATCAGGCTCAAGACCCGAGACATCCAAACCATCTTTAGTCAATGGGAGCACGAGAAGGGAGGATTCAGGATCAAATGGGTAGATGACGTTAATGCCCTCATCGTCTTCCAAGATGCCACCGTCGGTAAGTTGTCGACATCGTGTAAAAGCAAAGGCTGATAGGTAGCAAAACGAGCATACCTCGGAACCCTCCTTCGAGCACCTATACTCATTCCCGCTCCCGCTCAGATCAAACCCTACGACCGACCAGATGCAGCATCCATCATCGCCCAACTGACAGCACGAGCCATGGGCCATCGATCTTCAGCATCAGGAATGAATTCAATCTCCTCCTTACACCCTTCTGCCCATTCACGAGCACCTTCGCATGTCGATAATGCAAATGGCCATGGTAACGGTTCAGGATCAATGAGCGGATTCGTCATGCCTACCAAACCTGTTCGACATGCTCGGACCGGCTCAGCCTCCCAGTCATGGGCTAGGACATCGATGGGTTCAATGGGTTCTGCGAGTGTACTCAAATTCCCATCATCGAATTCAGGCAAGATGCCAACTCACTCGGAATCTTTGGATCCAAGTCGAGTTTCGTCCGGCAGTGAAGATGGACCACCCCCGATCAAAGCTGGAAGGAGGAATAGCTTGAGTGCGGAAAAGGCATTAAGGGAGGTTCAGAAAGCAATGTCGGGCGTCGAAATCTAGGGCGATATACGTGTGAGGAACAAGGGGAAGTGTCTTGGAAGGGGTAGGAGAGGGTGCCAGGCGCACTGCTCCTTCAATCTGTATATATAGTCATAGCCAACATCCGTCTGTCTCTACCCGATCTCAATAACCATCAAAATTAGACATATCATTATGTACCATTATCGTATATTACATCTACGGTCGTGACTATAATCAAAACGTTTCTACACTATCATCCTCCATACCGCCAGTGTCCTCGCGCCTACTCCATAGACTCCTTCTTCACAGCATATCTGGGACAGAACCTGTAGTCCCTGTAGTCGCACTACTCCCACTCAACCGATGCCCTCCCGTCAACTGCGGACTGATCACCGACCCACCAGTAGTCTGAGCAGTCAAGAAACTCATCCCAGTCATCTGAGAACTCAACATACTAGCCCCAGTCAGCTGAGGCGACAATACCCCCTCAGTATCACCCGTCAACATCTTTTTCAATGTCTTTTCAGATTTCTTAGCCCTAACCCTTTCCACTTCCTCGTGACCACCCGTCTTCTTCAATTTCCTCCCTTGGACGAAATTGCCCAATTCCGATTGAAATTCGTCTCCACCTCGTTCTGCTAGTTCCTTTTCCCTGACTTTGCGTTGTGCTTCAATAGCTCGTAATCGTTGATTCGGATCTGCTTCTTTTGTCCGGATCTCCATCAACAGATTCGGCATACCACCAGTATCGGTACTTGGACTAGGTGGTCTGAATCCTTTCGATCCAATTCTCTGACCGGTTCCTCGTTGACTGACGAATCCTTGGACAGCACCAAACATCTCGGCAGCATCCTTGATATCATTCTTGAGATCCGCAGCGAGTTTCCTCTGATGTGATAATAGACCTTGTTCCTCTTGGACCCTCTTCAATTCAGAAGCCCAAGTACTTCTCCAAGAAGGATCGGCTAAAGCGACATCTCGAGCGAATTGATCTACAAAATTCGTAGCTTTCTCCAGAGTGGCCTTGATGGAGTTGATCTGCTTGGCGGAAGGGGTGACGAATCGTTTATAAGCGTCTTCGCGGGCATTATCGATCGTATCGGATATTTCCTCGACCGCTTGAATAGCTTCTTGGCATTGAGTCTCCATTTTCGCTTTGGAGTTATCGAGTAATGCCCGACTACCTCCCATTTTCGTCTTGACCACTTCCCGCATGGCCGAATTTTGAGTACGGAGTTTGGCGAACGATTCTTTTGTTTCGGCGAGGAAATCAACATGGACTTGGCGCATGACTGCTAAATCGCGACGAAGGGAAGTGACTTCATCGTATTGCGCTTGTAGCTCGATCTTCTTCTCGGATGACAGAGGTGCGTTGTTGAGTTCAGAATTCGAGTTGGAAGGTGATAGGCGGAGCGGTTCGGGTTTAGGTAATCGAGTCATAGATGTCGCCATGCTCAATGAAGGCGAGACAGTAAGGTGGGACGGAGGAGCCATCGACATCCGGCGAGTATGGTCAAGGGAAGACTTCATCTCCTTGATCTCCTGCATCAGACCCCCAACAGTGAGGTCAAAGTGTTGTTTCACCTGATCAAGAGCTGCTCATCAGCAGTATAAACGGTCGGTGTAGGGAAAACTCACGCTCGATATTAAGACTCAATACAGTCCCCTCTCTCAGATCATCAATATCCTCCAGCTCAAATTGAACCCCAGTTCTCGGATCTCGAATATAAACCTCTGGAAAATCTTCTTTTCCAGGATCATACTCGAATCGCTCCATGAAGCTGAGTTTAATATTCGATAAACTCGTAGGTAACTCTATCGTAGTCTTCTTGACTTGTCGGCCGATCTGAAGGAATACCGAAAGGGAGGTAGGTGGAGCAGGAGCAGCGGGTGTAGGTGTAGCGTCGGGAGTAGCAATGACTCGCATGGATGAATCGTGATCAGGTTGAGGGGATGGTGTGCGTACTGACGAAGGGGAAGCTGATCGACCTGAAGATGAACCATTCGCACCGAGATGTGATCGAGATGATTCCCCCTCGATTGCCCTGCTTAAATTCATCTCGGGTAAAGGGGGCATGGGCGGGATATTCGCACGTCGCATTGGTCGTTGTGGTGAACTCAATTTCTTGGATGATGGTGATCCAGGTAACATTTTACTGAAGTTGTAACTCGAGAATCGCCTTGAAGCTCTCCGTTCTAATGGATCCTGTCGAGATAGGGCTGCCAGCGTTGATCGTGTCTCTGCCGGTACCTCGGTCGGTTCGACAGAAGAGAGTGGAGGAGTGACAACATCGCTCGTATCGATCATAATCGATTCGGAAGGTAAATTGAGGATGGGTAACAAGGGGGCTGATCTTGGTGGACTGTCTGACGCGCGATGCTCTTCATCTTCAGCTAATGTCGATATACGCCTTGGCGGTGTATGTCCACCAGGAGACCGAATAGGTGAATTACCAGTCGTGATATCCGAATCGATCGAGAAACGTGAGATAGGTCTTGGATTCCCGAAACTATCTCGACTAAATCGATCAGGTCGAGGTGGAGTAGGTTTAACAGCTGCCGCGGGCGCCAATGTTGTGGGAACCGAATTCGATGTAACCGGGACAGGTGGATCTGTCAATTGATGTCGAACCATTCCTTCGGGTAATGAAATCGTACTACTAGTCGACATTGGTGGTGTCGCCGTCCCCACAGACCCATCGCGATTTGACGTAGCACTAGCCCTCCTTTCCCTAGGTCCTTCAGGTGGTCTCATCCTAGCTGGTCGGAATGCATCGGGAGGAGCAGGCCTGGAGGGGCCATTACCACTAACATTCCTCTGAGCTAGCATTGAACTACTAGGCATCCTCGGTAGATTGGCGGGGGGAGCATTAGGACTAACGCTACGTCCTGTTAACTTGGCATTGGCTTCCTCTACTGGATCCAGTCTTCGTTGTGGTATTGGAATTTGGATTTGTGGTATCGATTGTGACTGTGACTGTGACTGTGATTGTGATTGTGATTGTGATTGCTGTTGTTGATGTTGATGTTGATGTTCCTGTTCTTGTTCCAACCTCTCTGCAATCATCCGTTTATAAGCCGCCTGCTTCTGTTTCAGGCCGTTTAAGAGGGAGAAAATAATAGTTCGGATATTGGGTAGGTAGATGTTGAGTGTTTCCTGTGATGGATCCTCTGCTAGTGCTTGCTCCAAGCACACGCGTAGGTCTCTCGGTATCGAGTCTAATTCCCTATTGTCTCAGCTTGGTCTCTGGAAAAGTCAACGAAAGCTCACTTGGTACTCAGTCCAACTTTCCTAAACGACTCCACACAGATCTCGAATCCATTTCCCAATTTCACATAGATATCAGAGACCTGCCATCAGCCCCTTTCTCTTTATCTCAGTATCGAGGGATAGACGTACATCCTCCTCCCCAATTTGCCCCTGTGACCACTGTTCCATCCCCTGCAACATCTGTTTCGTCAAAACTAGTAATCTCGTAATTGACGAATCTATTATCGTAGGCTATATATCAGCTCCATCTCGAGTGTATACATTGCATACGTACACCAGCTCTGGAGGATGAGGAAGATACAGTTCGCGGAGCAGTATTGTATTCCTGCGGCCTAACCGGGATAGCAGTGGGGACTGGCGGGCGGGACATCGTGAGTCGTTATTCTTCTCTCTGTATTCTTCCTATCGATCGAGCCAGGATCGCTTGTTCGAATCTACGTCCTCTTCCGAAGCCTACAGTCTGTTGTCGGTTGGGTGACCGGCCTAAGAGTGATGTACAAGGTGATTGAATGACTTTAGACGTTCATTCACCTTCTAGACGCGACTTTTGGCCCCGCAACTCTCTGAATCAACTTTCTCCTAAAATCTCATATTCTGTCCATTGTATATCTTATCATCAAGCCATATAAACCATCCATCCAGCAGAAGAGCAAGGAATATGCAGGCTGGATCTACCTCGAATTCGAGGGGCAGTTCAGTCGGTACTGGGGCGAAAGGGACGTCGACACCTGTTCAGAATATCGACATTTACAGACCACTCGCCAATCAGGTTACGGTAGGTCAGATTATATAGGTTGATATAGAAGCTGACAAAAAGAAACCTCTTCAATCCCTCTTACCAACCACAAAGCCTCCAACAATCACCTCCCTTTTGTCCCTACGTCAATCAGCCTACACTCAGCGAATACAGAACAAAGCCTTGAATTTCAGTTCATCAATCCAAACCACCTCAGACGAGGCGAAAGCAGTCAAAGGGCGGAAACGGAATCAAGGTGATTCAGGGGCTTTGGAAGTAGCTAGAAATGCAGCGAAAGATAAGGAGCAGGAGAGGCGGAGTTTGGAAATCCCAGGGCGAATGAAAAGGAAGAGAGCAGTTTTAGATGCTGGGCAGGAGATTGAGTATGTCCCCCCCTCTCCCCTTGCGGTGACTGATGAGAAGGTATGAGAGGGTAAAACCATTACATCACCTTCATACTATCTATATCGCCAATCTACTAAACCTTCCCCCATTACCGCCAATAGGACAGCAACAGCCTAGTATCTCATCTTCGACCGATAGTCTTCACTCCAAATTGTCGAAAGCAGATTTCACAGGTGCAAACCTGACCATCATAACCGCCAAGAACTCTTCTTTGAACGGTATAACCGGTCTAGTCATCGAAGAGACAGCATCAACCTTTCGCCTAGTCACGCCAAAATCATTGGTTCAAGTAATACCCAAAAATGGGACTCAATTCGATATCTCCTTTCCTGCTTACGCCCCGCCTTCTCCCTCTCCACCTGGAGACGATGAGGGGTATCAATCGACAATCATCCCAATCCCTCCGAGTGTTATGGAGGATTATATGAATACAACACCTCGAATATCTATCCCACTCTTAGGAACAAATTTCGGATTCCGATCTGGAGATAGAGCTGGGCGTAAATTCAGACCAACACAGGGCGGGGGAGGAGGGAGTGGATGGGGAGAAGAATGGGTTAAAGGGGAGTGGAGTGAGGTGTTGGATCTACTTGGAGAGGAGTCTGCGGATGAAAATAAGAAAGGGAGGAAGTATCAAGGTTGGAAAGAGAGGAATGGAGAACCTGTCAAGAAGAGAAGAGGGAAATCAAGGAGGAAAGATCCACCTGCTTTCGGGTCTCTGGAAACTCAATGAGCACAAGGCATGGGCAATACTCGGAATGGGATGTCGGATGGTATATACATATAATCCCATGTAATCTACAATAATGCGATGCTGTTTTGGATGGCGAAACTATACAACCCTTCGGAGAATCAGACCTCGTACTTCCCAATACACCCCCTGATAACATTCAACTGCTGACCCAAACTAGCCTTCACACCCACTTTCCCATCAACCTCCTCTTTACCAACCTTACCAAGCGCAACGTTTATGAGGTAAACGAAATCCGCATGAGCTTGAACCGGTAAAGAAGATCGACGTCGGGCATCGAGTTTATCTTTGAACGTCTTGAAGAATTCCGCGGAGACTTCTTGTGCTCTGGATACGACTGAGGCGGGGACACCTGCCATGTGTGCCACGTCTACTCATTAGTCACTCCTCCAGTACTTGAATGTGATACTTACGAGTACCATGAGATGATTCAGCTACTCCCGCAATCAACTTGTAGAGGAATACAACCTATTCATCAGCTTTGCCTTCGACGTGAAGAGGGGAGCTCACGGCCATTTTCTCATCATCAACATGAGTCTGCATATGCATCCTCCTGATATTTGGGTGATATGCGAAATCATCCGTAAGTGATCCGTAATGTGTCTGACCGTCAGCTTTGAGAACACCCCGATACAATGAGCTTACAGCAAAGAACCCTAGGGGTAGGGTATGGGTAGCTACGTGATGAAGCACTGCTCCTGCTATTGCCATTCCATCGTATGTTGATGTTCCTCTTCCCAGTTCTGACATTTAGCTGCGAATCAGGGACCTGGTCAACGTAGCTCACCATCGAGGATGATCAATGATCGAGGTCCGGCCTCTTTTAGGATCTTTGATGTCTACCCGTCAGCTCGATCGCCCGATCGGCACAGAAAGCTCACCTCATCAAGTTCAACTTTGAAAGTACTAGCATTCGAAAACATGTCTATCATCAGTCACTGCCATGTGTTCAGGTGAGAAGAGGACCCACTATCATATGCCCCCATCCTAGTTTGGATCCTATCGATAGGGCTCAACCTCGCCGATTCCGCAGGCACATAACATCCCAATTGAGCCAAAATAACCCCCGCAGCCGTCATCCTCAATAGCGTAGATTTACCAGCCATATTCGGTCCAGTCAACAATACCTGCCTAGCAGCATTTCCACCCAGTTGAACATTATTCGAAATGAACGATGATCTCAAACACATGGATGGATGTCGTAATTCGGTGAAATCGATAAATGCTTCGGGCGTGTCGATGAATGAAGGTCGACATTTCGGTTCGTCCATCCCCGTAGATGCTTTTGCTAGTGATACCAGACAATCGAGCTCGGCAATGACTCGCACAGCTTTTAACCACTCTGTACGATCTTTATCGAATTCAACGAGGAGGGTACTGAAGAATGCCCTCTTGGCGACATAATGGCGTTCACGGGCTTCTTGGAGTGCTCGGATCTTGGGCGCTGTTTCAGGTGTGATCCATCTTGCGATCTTCTATCCAACATAAGCTTCTCCCCTACTACACGCATCGATGAAATGGACGTACGCCAGTCGCAGACTGCTTGGACCAATTACTCGGCACCTTAGTCTTGACAGGTACTTCAATATTGTAGATATCCTTCCCACCCTGAGCGGAATGCCAGAACTTGGCTTCGGGGCAACTGCTATTAGCAAACTCTTAGCTCTAGAGTGAGACGTACTTAATATCCTTCTTGGCCTTTCGCAGCAAAGAGTCTAGCGCGGCCTCTAGTTCCTGGACTTCAGCAGAACGTTTGTCACATTCAGCATCCGCCCCGTCATTGGGTAGGATCTCGATTGTCTTTTCTATCACGTCAGCTTCAAGCACATTAAGTAAAGGCGTTGCTTACCAGACTCGGGTGAATGGTACAAAGAGTCGATGTATCCCACCAAAGGTTCGAGGTCCGGCGCAGTCCTTAGTAGACCAGCTACAGAAGACGAAGCGAATCCCTCAGCAGCATCAAGGAGCTCAGTGATCATATGGCTCATTCTCTTGAAGCTCTGGTCCAAGTCAGCTTTCACTCGCATGTAGGAGTACTGTGACTTACGTCCATGACTTTAAGGAAGTCACTCTGCTTGACCGAACCGGCGTGAATACGAGAAACGAGACGCTGGGGTTCAGCTGGGAATTCCATCGAGGAATTGATAGCTTACCTCGAGATCTGGGACCTTGCTTGCCCAGTTGTTGAATGCGCCACCGAAGGTCGGGTTGGCCATTATATCATCTACCGCGTCGAGACTTCCATCAGCTCAGATTACTCCCAAGCGGATCATAGAGCTCACCGCTCGTTGATAGCTTTCGCTTCGCGGAGTGGACATTCTAGCCAGATCCTGAACAATCGCTTTCCTATCCTATTAGCTCTACCCAGTACATCGAGGTTCCTCAAGCTTACCAAAAGGCGTAGCGCAGTTCTGCAATAATTCCAACAACGTTCCTTCAGTCCCACCCTCATTATTCACGAGTACCTCCATATGTCCCAAAGTCAGACCGTCAAGGATCAATCGATTCCCCTCCCTAATAGGATCATAGATATTAAAGTTTCGCTGAGTCAGGAGATCCTGTCGTAAATTGAGGGTTTGGAGGTACGACATTAATCCTCCCAAAGCTTCCATTGCAGTTGGTTGATCCTGTAATGAGACTATCTCGGCAGGGATGTCGGTGCCGAATGTACTTGATAGTTCTGAGATCGTTCGTTCGGAATCCCAGAATTCTTTCCCATCTTTGAATGTTTGGCGGATACAGGAGATGGGTAGAACACGACGGAGCATACGTTCAGTTGCTATCGTGAGATTACCCTGACCGTCAGTACTTGCTCACACTCGACATTCGCAACTGACCTTGGCGCAGATAAGCTCCTTTGGTCGGATTTGACTGAACAAAGTATCCAGGCGACCCCGAATAATATCATCCTGGAAATACGACAACTGGAATTCTCCGGTAGAAGCATCAACAATACAGACGCCGAATGTAGATGATTCGTTCGGACCAGGCGAGAGCTCCTTGATGGATACACAGTGATTCGCGTCGTGGGTCGAGAGATAATGTCCATCGACAATCGTACCGTTCGTAAACACCCGACCGAGTTCTCGGCGGACGATCTCTCTGCCTTTGTTTCCAGCATCTTTTTGTCGGATCTCCATTCTGTCATCAGCTTCTAAGGTCTGCGTTGGAAAGCTTACCCGATGGCTGTTTCTGCTTGTTCGACTTTGCCGACTTTGTATCCGCTAGCTAGGAACTTTGAAGCCCATAGATCAAAGCTCTGTTCGGGTACCCCAACCTGTTACATTAGCGCTGACTTTATAGTGGTCTGGTAAACTCACCATCTTCATCTTGACACGATCAGTCAATTTGAGATCAAATTCCTGATGTCCAATCAAAGCGTCATCCTCGTACAACTCGTAAAACTTTCCTTTCTGAAAGAACAAGACAGTATCGAAATGATCCTGTTTAATCTCCCAAAACTGTTTTTCAAATGGCGTGAAAGAAGCCCAAGCGCTCTTGGGAACGAGGATTGTTCTCTTGTCGTAATCAACATGATCGGGTCGATTTCCATCTTTATCCCTGACATTTTCCGGTTTGAGGAAATCGAAACATTGTTCATTCTCCCTCTTTGTTTCTTCCGTCAATATCCTCTGCCTCTCTGCGGCTGTGAGGAGGAAATTGTCGGATGCTGATGCAGAGCGGGCACTGTGCGATTTATCCATAAGAGGTCGGGGAGGTGGGCGGGAAAGTCCACTCGATGAACTCGCTGTGGAGGGTTTCGGTTTAGGAGCTTGGAATCCTTTAGTGGCTTTCTTCTTGGGTACGGGAGCGGGAGATGATCCCGACATGGAAGAAGGAGTAGCTGCTGACGCTTCGTACTCTTCTGCGGCGGCCACTGCTGGTCAGTGGCGTGAAACTATGCGATGATTTGGGAGACTTACACATTGCAGCGTCGTCAAAATCACCATCATCCATGATGAAATCGTCGGAGTCAGAATCTTCCTTGAGGCTTTTGCGAGGTTTACGGCCTGTATGTGTCAGCTACACTGGCAAGATCTGTTGCCATAGCTCACCTTTCGAGCCTCTCTGAAGAGGAACATCATCCTCCGAATCCGATCCTCCAGACTCGGCATATACTACCTTCCGCTTTGCCCTTCTCCCTTCCCCTACAACTTCCAATGACTCGGCTTCCGGCTCTTCAACTTCCTCCTTCATCTCCACATCGACAGGTGGAGGGCTCAGACTCCCCTCATCTTCAATAGTAAAACTCTGCTTGAGTGGACTTCCTGCTCTTTTCCTTTCCTTCTCCTTCTGAGCTTGTGGGCTTTCAACGAATGAGGAAGGGGTTTTGAGCGTACTGGAAGAAGCTGGAGATTGAGAGCTGGGTCCACTCTGACTATTTGATGGTCGAGATGGGGGTGGTTGGGGTGGTAATTTTGATGAAGCGGATGCGGGTCGAGGAGGTGCAGCTCCCGCTTTGGGTTTACCAAAGAATCCAGCGAGGGTGGTTTGCTTGGTTCTGTCCTGCATCAGTACGGTGTCTCTAGTTGTGTCTCATGGATTGAAGGAAGGGTTAAAGTATAGAAGTAACGATGCCCGAGCTCAGAGGGGAGGAAGGGAAATGAACGTACTTGTCTTTCGGGATTTCCTTCGCCATTTTGCCAGACACGCACTCGGCTCAGCTTCGATATTACAGGTCACAGACGTCGTTGGCCAGCGTAGGGATGTTGGTTGTCGGCCGACAAACTACTTGGCTCTAGGTTAGGCTGGTTTAGCTACTTTACTACCCACTTCGGTTGACTTTCCTTGACCTCCACTTGCGCGGGTCGCGACATGAGATCAGAGGGTCGCGTAAGTTAACACGTCATTTCTGGTAAATCTGTTAAATGTTTACAAAGATGAGTTGACGGTGGTTGACGCGACTTTCCTTTCCTGAACGCCCCTCCCTGTATTCTCAAATTTGGTCACGGGACCATCACGTCCCTTTCGA
>Ga0308160_10004346_pt1 | contig 15248 bp, 18 predicted proteins | sample PhyFR1_FD_201036 | JGI IMG/M metagenome (GOLD analysis project Ga0308160, IMG submission 201036) | Phyllosphere microbial communities from UC Gill Tract Community Farm, Albany, California, United States - DLSLF.R1 | ecosystem: Host-associated > Plants > Phyllosphere > Unclassified | place: USA...
CCACTCCCGGAACCCCGAGCTCCAACGACCCAAACGTCGTCGAGAAGAACGGTCTCCTCACTCCCGCCGAATCCGTCTCGACCCCCGTTCGTTCCAGATCAACTCGAGCGTTGAAAAAGACAGACTCTGGTCTCACTCCCGCGAGTACCGTTGCGGGGAGTGTCAAGGACGACACGGAAGACGATCTTATGGGTTCGGTCAGGAAGGAGGTATACGTCGAATTGCCCAGCCTCAGCAAGAGGTCTACCAGGACAGCTGCGATCAATCGTCCGTCTTATCTCATGGATAGCGACGAGGAATTAGCGATGGAAGAGAAGAAGCCTATTATCAAGGACTTTGGAGCGAGGAAACGAAAAGGTCAGCTCGAGGGATCCTTTGCAACATTCCGGTTCAAATCTCCGTAAAGCTGATTAGACTCCTCATTCGCGTTCAACTTTCAGCCATAACGACCGACTCAGAGCTTAGCGACCTAGACAACATAGATTCCCTTAAACCCAAAACATCTACGACAGCATCTACCACCTCTTCCCGAGCTCCCACTCGCCAATCCTCAACCTCGACAGCCAAACGAGCCCGAACCCAATCAACCTCGAAACCCGCTCTCAAATCCCGACGAAAATCATTATCGATCGATGCCGAGATCGTTCCCGATTCTGAAGGTTTCACAGCAAGTGAAGAAGAAGAAGCGTATGAAGAGTTTGCGGGGGACGATGAAGAGGTCGATTTTGTCCCTAGGGTTACTTTGAAGGAGAAGGCTGCGGCGAAGAAGGCTGCTGCGGGTGCTACCAAGGGCAAGGGGAAAGCCAAGGCTGGAGTCAAGGGGAAAGCCGGGGTGGTCAAGGTTGAGGAGATTGATGATGATTTGGATGTAGAGGATGAGATGTTGAAAGCCGCTATCGCTGTGAGTGAACCAAGACGACCAGGATTGGCACGTAGTGGATGGTGTAGCTAACGCTGAACGTCTTGGCTGAGCAGGAATCATTGAAAGGCTTTGAGCAACCCAAAGCGGGATCCAGTAAAGCGGGATCTAGTAAACAGGTAACTGCGAGGAGCAAGGAAGCGGAAAAGCGAGCTCGAGCAGCCGAGCGTAAGTCGCCTGTGTAACTCACTCGCCTGGGCTTCCGCTGATTTTGCTCACACTTTCAGGCCGAATGGGTATCCGAGATGATCGTGAATCCGAATTCTCATTGGGATTGGATTCCGAGGAAGACGATGAAGATTTCCACATGTCCGGTCTCGATGACGACGATGACGTCAAACCATCCTTCGTCACCAGAAAGAACGCAGGCAATTCTGACAACATCCCGGACTATGATCACGGCGCTATCATGGACCTCAAGAAGATGAGGCAGAAACGTGCGGCGGAAAACAAGAGGAGGAGGGACGAGGCGGCTCCGTTGCAGAAAATCAAGCAGGAGATGATCAAGAAGTTGAAGCGAAAGTTGACCTGGGCGGAGATCAATCAGATTGCTCTGAGTTATGTGAGTGGACTCTTGACGCAGCACTGCGAAGCCATTCGATGTTCTGATGCTTGAGTGATTGACGCAGCACCATCCCGAATTGAAAAACGTCTGGGGAGACCTGAAAGCAAAGCTCGAACCGGTCAAGCCCACGACAATGGAGGCTCATCCTAGCTTGAAATTGACGCTCTTGCCGTTCCAAAAGGAGAGCCTGTATTGGATGAAGCAGCAGGAAAAGGGGCCCTGGAAGGGAGGCATGTTGGCTGATGAGAGTGAGTCGAGGATCTCACGGATTGTTCTCGCCTGGGGCCATTCACTGATGATGTGCTTCGCTTTGCAGTGGGAATGTAAGCTATGGCGTCTTGTGTGGAGCTCTGGAAACAAGCTGACGATATCTGTTCAATGCGGCCCTCGTTATCAGGGGTAAAACGTAAGCTGTTTTGCGAGCCACAAACCGTGAAATGTGTTCCATCGCCGACCTTTACTTCTCACCATGATAGGATCCAAACTATTGCATTGTTGTTGTCGGAACCGCGACGAAAGCCAAGCTTGGTGGTTGCGCCCGTTGTCGCCTTGATGCAGTGGAAGCATGAAATTGAGAAGAATGCGGAGGGATTTACTGTGCGTCCCGAGCCAGAGCTTGCAGTAGAGCAATGAAACAATGCTAATGGACGACCATCCTTTCAATCTATAGGTTTGTTTATGGCATGGAACCGGTCGACTGAAGGCAGATGATTTGAAGAAGTTTGATGTCGTGGGTACCTTGCGATCTGCTTCCTTCAAGCATGGATCGCTGATGAAGCTTGATATAGGTGATGGTATCGTACGGAACACTAGAGGCGTCTTTCAGGAAGCAGCAAAAAGGATTCAAGCGCGGAGACATGATCATCAAGGAGAAAAGCCCGATGCATTCCGTCAAATGGCATCGGTAAGAATCTGGTTTCGACTGGGCCAATGAAACCAAGACTTACCGTCTGCTATCTTTCGCAGTGTCATCTTAGACGAGGCTCACAACATCAAGGAACGATCTACCAACGCTGCCAAAGCCGCATTTGCTCTCGACGCGAGTTACCGATGGTGTTTGTCTGGAACGCCTTTGCAGAATCGTGTAGGAGAGCTCTACTCGTTGGTCAGATTTCTTGGAGGCGATCGTGAGTGATTGCGCTGCTCAACCCTTGCCATCGATCCTGATATCAACGGTCGTTTCCTTGAATAGCCTTTGCCTTCTACTATTGCAAGAGATGTCCATGCAAATCATTGCATTGGCAGTTCGGAAACAAGAGGAACTGTGATGACTGTGGTCACTCTCCCATGCAGCACACTTGCTACTGGAACAACGAGATTTTGACGCCCATCCAGAAATACGGAATGAACGGGCCTGGTTCGGACGCTTTCAAAAAGTTGAAGATTCTGCTTGACCGATGCATGTTAAGGTTTGCACTGCAGACTGTCGACTCAAAGGGTATCGGCTCATGTAACCATCATTTACAGGCGAACGAAGATAGAGCGTGCTGATGACCTCGGACTGCCACCTCGAACGATCACTGTCAAGCGTGGCTATTTCTCTCCTGAAGAGCGCGAGCTGTATATGTCTCTGTTTTCGGAGACTCGTCGACAGTTCTCTACTTACATCGCGGAGGGAACTATTTTGAACAGTAAGTTGTCTCGACCGCGAGATTGCCGTGTCTCAAAGGCTAAGCTGCAATCTGGTAGACTACTCGAACGTCTTTTCCTTGATCACTCGAAGTAAGTCGTTTGTTGAATGGATCATCGTCATTCTAGCTGAGATTATCGTGATTTGACAGTGCGACAAATGGCTTGTCACCCCGATTTGGTCCTGAGATCGAAGACGTCGAAGTATGTACAGACGGAAGAGGAGGCTGTTTGCAGGCTTTGCCACGATACCGTAAGAAACCCCACTGTGCTTGGCGAACTCAGCCTGAGCTAATTACACTGCGTTCTAGGCGGAAGATGCGATTGTTTCCAAGTGCAATCACTTGTTTGACCGAGAGTGCATCAGCCAATACATGCTCGGCCATGCCGAAGATGCAGTAAGCCCTTGACAGCGGCTCTTAAGACCGATTTTTTGCTGAAGGACCTGCTTGAAAAGATTCCCGTTTGTCCCGTCTGCCACATCGAGTTGACCATAGATCTCCAAGCCGAAGCAGTCGAGTCGGGCGAGCAGAAGAAGTTGAAGAAGCAAGGAATTCTGGGTCGATTGGATCTGACTGTAAGTAATTGCTAGACCGGCGTGAACCGTCAAGCTGAGAACTCTTTTCGCTTTCAGAACTGGCGATCTTCTACCAAGCTTGAGATGCTGGTCGACGAACTTTGCGAACTTCGAGACAAGGATTGCAACATCAAATCTCTCGTCTTCTCGCAATTCGTCTCCATGTTGGACCTGGCCGCATTCCGTCTACAAAGGGCTGGCTTCAACATCTGTAGGCTTGAAGGAGGAATGTCGCCTCAAGCTCGTGATGCTACGATTCAACACTTCATGAAAAATCCTCAAGTCACCGTGTTCCTTATCAGCTTGAAAGCAGGCGGTGTCGCACTGGTGAGTCGCTGTCAGGCTTTCGCGGAGGTAAAGAAAGAGCGCATGGCTTATTTCTTACGTGAACTATAGAATCTGACGGAGGCATCTCAGGTATATACACCAGCCTGCACAATGATGGCCTCCAGCGCAACCTGCTAATGTACTGCTTTCGGTATAGGTGTTTTTGCTTGACTCCTGGTGGAACCCATCGGTCGAATATCAGTCGTAAGCATTTTCACCGCTCCGAAGCCGGTTTTGGATCATTAACTGATGTTCAACTTCTTGACTAATTTAGTATGGACCGAATTCATCGTAAGTTTAAGCCATGATAACTGCGAACACCCGTGACCCTGATTTGAATCTATTTTCGATTAGGTCTCGGTCAACATCGTCCGGTCCAGGTCACCAAGTTGGTCGTCGAGGATAGCATCGAAGCCAAGATTCTTCAACTCCAAGACAAGAAGCTGGCCATGACACAGGTAAGTGTCTTGCGAAACTGCCTCGATGGTGGACAGTCGAGCTGATCTTCTCCTTCTCGAAATTAGGCGGCTCTCGCTACCGATCCTGATTCTGCCCTGGGAAAACTTACCGAAGACGTATGTTCGAATTGCATGAGTATCCCTGAGCCATATACTGACGTTACTTTGTGGCTATAGGACATGCAATTCCTGTTCCGTCTTTAAGCATTTACCATGACGGATGGTTCTCCTCTTACGTCGCTTCAGGTATTTTGGGATCCTGGTGTCTGATGATTATGTAGCCCCTCGACCGTACGGAAACACTGTATGCCTCGACTGCGAGCAAAGGCAGCTGCCATGCTGTAACCCTTACGACCTCGGCTATGATATGATATACCTTGCCTGACCTAGCCTAGATGCCGAGATTCATACCCTCTGAAGCGCGTCGCCCTGACCTCCACCGGCTCGGCATCAATCACGATACGTCAGGCGTTGCAGGCGATCGTGCTAGCGGTGATCCGATCTGATCTTGGACCTGACATGGATTTGGACGCCGTTCAACCTCATGATATGCTCCGCAAGCGAAGGAGCTTGTTGCTTTCGCTTTGACATTAGGATAACCAGCTCAAATACAAAGTCGTGTATGTAAAAGGAGACACAGTTGTTATGCTTTACGTCGCCACGGTGAGTAGCAAATGTAGTCCTACCGCAACGCTTACGCTTCGTCTCGAATGACGACTCCGATCTGACGGATCAACTCTATCTACGTTTATAGGCTCTGCCTTCGACTGCGGTCACTCATTCAATCAATGTGCCAAATCTAACATCATTGGCTCCCGGTGCCAGCTCCCTTGTCGTCGCCAAGGGGAATACGATCGAAGTATGGGACCTCAAACCGGAGGGCTTGGTGGAGGTCTGTAAGACCGATGTATGGGGTATGGTCGTCGGGCTTGAATGGGTTGGTAAAACTGTACGTTGGACATTGAGCTTCAATTCGAGATCGCTTCAGAGCTTATACTGCTCTTCTGCCATAGGGTCAAAAACCTCACATTGTCGTTCAAACGGACCATCCTCTCTCGCGGATACTGTTATACCGCGTGGTTACTCACGGAACACCCGCTCTTGACCTGAGTGCCTCACAATGGGTCGATCGTCGAAGTCGGACAGCGGAATTCCTCACTGGCCTGGTTGCCGACCGAGCAAATGGAGTTGTCATAGCAAGCCTATACGTAGGTATGCTCAGCGTCATCGAAATCGGCGTGAAGGAGAAGGAGAATGAGATAGGCAAGGGCGGTAGACGAGCTAGTACTGCAGGCAAGGGAAAGAAGCGGGAAAGAAAGGACACGGGCGAATCGATGATGGACGTAGATGAAGAAAGCCTTCAAGGAGACATCTTGGACATCAAAGATATCTACGAAATCAAGTAAGCTTCTGGGTCCAAAATATCAACACCGGCGACTTCTGCTGACCACTTTGCGCCGCTCAGCATTCGTGAGCATAATCTGCTCTCTTTGGCGTTCACTACAGTACCACAAGTGGCAGCCACGCCAAGACCCGCTTCAGCCTTGGTCTTCCTCTACCTCACCCCCGACTATACAATCAACCTGGTCGCTCGCTCGCTCGACCGTAGCGCTCGTTCGTTCACTGGTCTCCTCGACACCATCGATATCCTGTCTCCGCCTGCTTTGGCAGCTCGTTCGAGCTCAGGGAGCGCTAAAGATTTCTCGGTCCCAGCAGGGAAACGGCTTCTGGCTGTTCCTGACGGAGTGCTAATCATCGGGGACGAATTTTCGGCGACCTACCGGCTTACAAGATCAGCTCGTCGAAGGACGAGCTCAACTGTGAAGCCTTTGGTTTCGCCCAAAGTCGAGATGAGCGAGAGTGCATTGAGCACAAGTCCCGATAACAGCAAAAGGCGGAAAAGTAGCATCGGCGGGACATATCATCAGGGCATGGCAGGGAAAGAAGGAGAGGAGGTTCTTTCATGGGCTAAAGGTTGGAGAGTTCGCCAAGGGTTTGGTGAGGTGTCCGGGTAAGTATCATAGCCTACAAGTCGACAAAGATCTGCTCCGCTAAACTGCTACTCTTTCTAAGGGCGACAAACATCCACACTGAAGGGCGGGAAGTGGTGTTATTGGGAGATGCCGCCGGGCGGCTCACCGCGATCTCGTATACAGCCCGAGATGGACCCGCAAAGCCGATCGTCCGCAATCTCGGCATCGTGAGTCCATCTGCACCGCCAGGCGGTTGTGTGTCTGGACTGATAACTGCTGTCAACCAAGATCTCGCCTCCGACCTGCATCACCTATCTGGATAACGGTCACGTCTTCATTGGTTCCCAATGTGGGGACAGTCAAGTGCTCCGTTTGATCCCAGACAGTGTCAGTCAAGGCAAAGGGAAGCGAAAAGCCACAAATTTGATGCAGATCGAAGAAGAGGACGGCGAATCTGCAGTAGACGCCGCGGACTTAGAGGGACAAGGGTTCGTGCCAGTCGTCGCTTGGCCCAACATTGGTCCCGTTCTGGACTTCTGCTTGGTCGAGGGCGAAGGAGGCGGCGCCGTGAGTATCGTGGCTCTCGTGAATGTTAAGGCTTTGACTCACGTTCCCTGATTCAGGCGCAAGTCGTGACAGCATCCGGACTGGCCTCATCCGGCTCACTCCGGGTCGTCAGGAGCGGAGTCGGGTCAGAAGTCATCGCCAAAGTGGAGGGTTTGCCGGAACTGGTTTCGATCACGTCGTTCAACATTGGAACCAAGTCAGTCGTTTTTCATTCGAATCGATCTGGCGCAGCTCTTAGCTGATGGCGGTATGGATAGTATCGGTTTATTGCTGTCCACTCAAGAAAGCAGCATGTTGATCCGCGTCGTTGAGCGAGCCGATCGCAAGGAACCGCAACTGGATATAGAGGCCATATCTCCCGATCATGTGCCATACGAAGCGAACGCACGGACCATTACTGCAAGGCAGGTTTCGAGCGACAAACTTGTGCAAGTCACAACATCCGGCGTCCAGATCATCGATCCCATCGGAGCAACAGTCTTGGCCGCTTGGGTGGACCTGTTGCCGGACGAAACAGTCCTGGTGGCTTCGTGTTCGGAGACGCATGTGATACTCGGGCTTTCAAGCGGGGAGATTGTTTTGCTCAGTATTACCCTGGAGGCTTCGAACGCGCTAATCCAGCTAAATAAGTGAGTTCAATAGGGATTTCCCTACTTTGAGGCCGAGCTGAGTGTCGGGTTTCGTACAGACGAGCAAAATTAGGCTTAGGCGAGATAGCCAGCGTTGCTCTTGCTGACGATAACAATGGACGTACAGTCTTGTGCGCTATCGGGTTTTGGGGCAGCAATTCCGTCGTCCTGGCGTCCAGCACAGACTTAGCAATTCTAGAGCAAATAGCGGAAGCGTCGTTACCACGATCCATCGTTATGAAAAGATCCTCTGAGGCATCGTCCGCAGACAGCTCGAACAGCCTATTGATGCTGATAGGCCAAGGGGATGGTACGGTAACGACGCGGACAATCTCATTCGGCGAGACCCCGAGTCTGGGTATCGCTGAGAAAATCACCATCGGCGATCGAAATGTGATGGCGCTAGGCAGGACGCCGGTCCATCTTACCATGTCTCCGGCACAAGATGGCAGCTCGCAGATCCTCTCTCTCAGTGATCGAGTCTCAATCATTTATGAAGAACAGGAAAGGATATCCAGGTCGCCGCTCAATTTGAATGTAAGTCTCGAGCAAGCCAGTATTCCAGTGTGTCTTCCGCTCAATCTGGTATCATAGGGAATTACGTCTGCGGCCATGGTCAGACTCCCTAGTACAGGACCATGCCTCGTCCTAGCGAACTCTGAAGGGTTACAGCTCCGGTCGATATCGAGCTTGAAGGAATTACAAATTCGAAAAGTAAGCTCATTTCTCTTGGCCACAAACGTGAGGCTTTACTGACTCTTCCGCACCTCCTAGGTCGATATGGGATTTGATAATCCACAACATATCGCTCATCATCCATCTGCCCGAGTCCTCGGTGTCGCAATCACTACAACGAAGATTGACCAAGAGTTCGGTGACCAGGAGTCGACGGGCTGTTTCAGGATTTACGATGACCAGACATTCACCCGTGAGCCTATGTGTACAGGGACTGCAGTTCGGCCGGTGAGACTGACACACACTACCGGCTGTCTAGCATCATCTGAGATTCCGCTAGAGCAGGGCGAGAAGCCTACATCGCTCAGCCTAATCGAGATGGGACCAGACGGCTTGTCATACTTTGCGCTTGGAACCACGTTTGAGAATAGTCCTGATGATGCAGGAGCGTCTAACTCAGGCAATCTCCGGCTCATCAAGGTGCGAACGGACGATGTATCAGGCCGACCAGCCGCTGCCGAGGTGTTCGCCAAACACCAACTCAATGGCACTGTCTACGATATCAAGGGTATCTGGGGCATGCTCGCGGTTGCTGTCGATCACCGGGTGAGTTATGCATGACTATGTCGTCATGAACCGTCCATGTCTGACTAGCGGGGCTTGATTGACCAGGTCGACCTGTTGCAACTTCGAGTCGAAACGAAGCCAGAGATACAGGTGGTTTCTACGTGGGGAAATGCCTTCTTCGCCTCCTGCTTGACGGTACAAACTCTTGATAATGGGAGCAAGCAACGATTACATGTAGGAGACGGCATGCGCAGCGTTTGCGCGTTAGAACGAGGGTCTAAGGGCGAGCTAGTAGATGTCGCCCGTGACATGCGTCCGCATTGGATTCTGACCATGGAAGAGTTGGATGCTGATGGTGGAGCGGTCGCATTCTCGGATGTAAGCGAAGTCTCGATCGATGGCGAAATTTCCACTGACATGAATCGATATTCTCGCAGACAAACTACAATCTCCTGACCATTCGTCATCAGAACAACAAGTTTGAGAACTCGGCTGGCTTGGCTTTGCACGAGACTGTGACCCGGATGTGCAAGGGTAAGCGAGCTTCTTAAGCGCGAGAGTGGCAATTCTTCCTCGACCTGATGCGGCTTCTTTCATTAGGATCCTTGTTACCTGGACAGGAGAACCCTGCTCTGCGACCCGAAGTGGTCTTTGCGACATCGTCTGGGCGACTTGGGGTCATCGCCGACTTGAGCGAGCCCGAGGCCAAGATCCTGAGAGAACTTCAACTCAACATGGAGAACTTGGTCACTGGACCAGAGATCCCTTGGTCGCGATACCGAGAGATCCACGCCGAGGGCAACGCAAAACCGCGGCCGGCGTTGGGTTTCATCGACGGTGATTTGTGAGTAGTATTGCTATACATTTACTTGCCTTCTCCGAACCAGTTAACCTACAGCCGTGTTGTGTATACAGTATCAAGCGGTTCCTGTCCATCCCGGGCGACTCCGAGCTGATATCCCTGGTACTCGAGGGACCGAACGAGTTTAGCAAGGTGCATGGATCCCGGGTGGAAGTCATTCAAATACTGGATGCCGTCGGCAATGCCCATTCGTGAAGTACCAGCCGTCGTGTAGATCGATTCTAGAGACCAAAGAAATCCGTTGTACAAATAAATCAAATCACTGGCTGTTACTGGTCCAGCGATCGTTCGTAGTCTCTAAGCTCCGCGGCCAGTTTCAAGAGCTCCTTCCCCACCTCTGGCCTCAGCTCATGAGCCCAATTGCGCAATACGCGATAACTCTGGCGCATACCCTTCCTGCCGGGATGATTGCGATTTCTCTGCCCTCCCTGTCCACTGTAAGAGTCCGTGCTGAAGATCGACGAGCCCGAAACTGAGGAGGGTGAAAACGCCGTCGAGACACCTTCAGAGGGAGGTGTTCCTTCTCGCTCAGGATTGAAGTCGAATCGACTATTAGCCGAAGTATGTATAGAGTTCTCATCCGAAGTTGACGCGATATCAGAATCTTCGTAGACTTCCTGTCTCCTGCGCTGTCGATATATCGGGGTTTCGTTCTCGGAACCCTCGTCGCCCGCTTCTCCGTCCGATTCGTCGGAAGATTCTTGCGGAAAGGGAAAAGTACAATTTGTGGCCCCATCCATCATATGGCATGAGACACATCTCCTTCCCATTCCAGGCAGCTTCGTTGTAGCACATATCCAAGTCTTATTGTTGCGCATGCAGATTTGTGGAAGCAGTCGACACTGAAAGCAGCGGTTGTCTCCACGATGTATTTGTACGGAAGGCGAAGATAGGATCGCAAGAGAAGGCTGTTGGAGAAGTAGCAGTATCGGCAGACATACCTATACTTTCGTATGTAGCTTATACTGACAAATCTTCCTTCCTTGCTGTCTGAGAACGAATTTATAACTTTCCTCCAGTGAGCAGCTTCTCGCGGGTCGTCGGCATCCGAAGCTGCATTTTGGTCGTTTGTAATCGGGCGGGCTGGTTCTGGCCGCTTTCGTTTTCTAGAGGAAGATGTTTGACTTTCCGTATCTTCCGATTCTGCCTCTTCTATTGCCTGTGTCAGGCGTCTGTTGGCTTCGTCGCCCGTAAGAAGGGTGGCTGCTTGCGTCCCTCGCCGACGAGGATGAGCAGGAAGAGGGTTGTACTGAAATTGAGTTCGATCTATTGCCGGAGGTACAACGGAGAGTGTTCGGCCCATTTGTTCTTGCTATTATGATCTATATTATGTGTGTTGATGGCGAAGCAGTCTTGAGGAAACGAATTGTCATGCACACTGCGAAAATTGCGTTTATTTAGTCGATGCTCGAACGAATCAGCCGTGGAGCTCCAAAGGTTGAATCTGCTTCGGCGATTGGGAAACTCGAACAAGAACGCATAAAACACATGTCGACGTAAATCGCCAGATTGCATAAGTTTCGGAAGTTACAAAGAGCATAAGGTTTGAAGAGGTAATACACTATATGAGATCCTGCTCAGACGACCGTGTCTTCATCGTCGAGAGCAGTGATTTGGACTTCATCACTCGTTGAGGATTGCTCTTCCGACCCTGAGAACCTTTACCCTTGGTAGCAACGACGACCGTTGGAAGGCTTGGCATGCCGTCGACGACCGATATGCCAGTGACAGGAGCCTTCTGCAGACTGCAAGACGCCTTGCGCAAAGAGCAGGATAGACAGCAACCTGAAGATACGATTGGAACGTCTCCATTGATAATCTTGAAGGCGATCAGGCATGGCCATTTCCTTCTGACGAGTGGCGGATCATCCGGTTTCCCGGGAAGCAGAGGTGCTCCGCCTTTGGCACAACATCGGCATTGTACAGAGGGTGGAAGGAAGATGGTATGAGGGTTTTGTAGCAAGGGTACAGCGTACTGATGGGTCGATCCATTAGTCGTCAGGACTTGTAATGTTACCACGAATTGACTCACTCGATGTTGCAGATGCCAGTCTCTGCGATTGGCTGTATCTAGCCATAATGACCGTATCTTCGCGTCGTCTTCCCGGCTTAAGGCATGGCCGTTCCACTCTCTCAAATGTTTGAGTTCCTCTCTCATGAGTTTTATTTCGTGTTCCGGTAAGCGGAAAGATGGCCTCGTCTTTGCTGGTGATTTCATCTCAGTGCCTGCATCGCTTCCCTCGGTGCTCGAGGCTTCGCTACAAGCCGCCAGGGCAGCCGATGTTGCGTTTCGCTCGATGCTGATCAATGTCGTACCGTGAGCCGAGTTATCAATGATTTCCGACTCTCCTCGCGTGGGCGTCGCTGGTGTGGTGTTCCATCCCATTTCTTCCGCATCATATGTGGTGAGGGATGCGATCGCGTCGAAGTTGAACAAACCATCCATGGAATGTGCTCGTAAAGCTTTCAGTCGAGAGTCGTTGATGGCGTCTCCTACGGTGGTAAGAGACCGTTTGAAGGCTTTCGGCGACTGAGTGAGGGCGCTCGTTAGGAGAGGGGCGCTACAAGGGGCCGCTTGCGGTATCTCGTCATCCGAAACGGGGGACGAGCAGAGCTGAGGGATGTCTGGAAGCTCTGGCAAGAAGACTATTCCTGTCTGTTCTCGTGGTCGGAGCTAGAACAATTCTCAATCAGTTTCGAGATCAGAATTGTGTTTGTAGCGATCGTACTCACCGGAACCTCGTCTGGGCTTGATGGCGCGTTCGCGCCTCCTGTCATGGTCGCGACCACCGGCGGTACCGTCCCATGAATCAATTCAAAGATATCGCCTCCATTCCAGCTATCCATTCGTCCGAGCAATTCGTTTGCTCCAGGGATTCCAAAGTTGTCGTTCATCATGCACCCCATCATCTCAACCTCTTCTTGCAAATCCACGTTATTCGTCTGTTCCTGCATGGCGAGGACGGCGCTTGTGAAACACGACGATTCCGGTGGCGTCATTGGGCAAGATATCGGCGCGGCGTATTGCTTTGGAGCGACGGGTTTTGCATTTTTGACATACGGGTGTGATCGGTATCGAGCTGAAGAGTTTGGGATCGAAACGATCGGGCCATGTTGGTAATGATCTTCGGTGTTGCCTCTCATCGAACTACGACGTCTCGGCGCCTGAGGTTGAGGTCGGATAGTAGTTGTATAAGCGTAAGGGTTGTCAATGACAGGACTCGTCCCATCCCACCCCGTCAGCATCCCGAAACCAGCCGCGTTCTTCTGGTTGCTCAAGAAAGACCCCATGACTCCCCCCTTCTCTCCGCCCCAATACGAAGGACACTGTACCTCCGTCTTGTACGCACCCAGCCCCAGTCCGGCTAAGCCCATCGATTCATCAGTACAAACATTCCCATTCATACCGAAATCCATTTGAAACCCGTTCCAACCTCCGATCGCCTCGTCCAGCGCGGAAGGCATCTTGAACTGCAACGGTCCTTGAGGCTTGGACGATTCTATGGGGACGATCCCCCCAGTCTCGATGTTCAAATCGGGCTGTGCGTAAGACCAGTGCGCGTCGGGGAAGTGGTTGGACTGATATTGAGGCATCATGGTGAATGCATTCAATCCGGTACTCCAAACGCCCAAAATATCGTCCGCGCAAGCCGGTGATGGTAACTGCTGGCCGTCCTGCTCGATATTGATGGTCGAGATAGTATCTTGCTCCTTTGCCCACATCATCTGGTTCTTCGTACCCCCCACCTCTTGTCCCAGCCCCAAAGTCTCCTCATCCGGTACTTTCCAAGTCGGTCGTTGAAACAGTAAAGGTTTTTGCGTAGTCAACGGTCTCGGTTCAAAGCCGGCTTCCGTTCTTTCCTCGGGTTGAAACTGAGGGATAGATTGAATACCCTGCGAATTGATTTCGGTCGGGAGGGTCATCCAGCTTTGCGTGTTCGTGGGTAAGAGTAAAGGATAGTCATTGATCAATAGGTTGGTCGAAGGGGCACCCCCCAAGCCCCGAGCTTGGTACAGAGAGGGACCGGATGAAGGCGATTTGATAGACCGATGCATGGTGATGCTCGGCCTAGCGCCGTCTTTGTAGATTGAAGTCGGTTTAGATGTCCGATGGATATGACCGGGAACGGGGAGGTAGGTCGTAATCGCTGGATCCATGGTTCGGCTGAGAATGCGCATACTAGTACGTTCTTAGCTTTCGGCCCGGGTGACTTGTAGATGGAAGGAGGACGGACTTACTGAGAGCGTTGACGGGTGAGACGAACGATCGTACACTACGGTGGAGTATGGTCGAGTTGATTCTGTTACGAGATGTACGAGTATTTGCCGGAAGACTGAGGTGTTCTGGATACATCGAGCATCGAAGAAGGGTTTAGCCTGTCGACCGTGTGAATTGTCCCTCGAGCGGCGCAGTACTACTCACCGACCACGATTGAGCTCTTCTTGGTGCCACCTCTCGAGATTTAAATGTTTGAGAAATCCTCGAGCGATCGTTTTGGAATATCGAAGAATTTCCACGTCCGAGAAGCAGATGAGATAGAATGGGATCTCCAACCGTTTCCAATCCGATGATCCGTCTTTATATATGTTTTATCGAGCTCACAACAAGAAGAAGAATGACGATCTCGATCCCGATCCATTTCCATTCCCCCTTTCCAGCTCTTCATCTCTTGGCGATCTAGTGAGAGAACAAGGAGGAACCCACGCTGCTCACATGATGAAACCTCTCCCCTTGCGCCCTCGAACAGGATGCGCCCACAAGATGGTTCTTCGTCGATGTACCAAAGACAGTTTTAAATTAATCGCCTAAGCGAACCGAGGAAAAGGGCTGCACAGAGGAGGAGTGGGTGACGTCGAGGTTCCTCTGGACGAGAGCCTTCGATGTCTACATGATCGATCCACCTAGAATATCCCTGGATCGAGTCGGTCTCTCAGGTTGGGGAAATTGAAAGGCCCCGAACCACCCACCCCCAATGTTTGAGATCTAGACGAACCGATGAGAAAATGCTGTGCGGCGACCATCAATTCATATGCCGGGATGTTACACAGCTCGTCACCTTCACCCTTCAGTTCACCTTCAGTAACCACCCCGATTCGCGGTTGATCCACCTAGCCGAGAGAGAGAGAGAGAGAGAGACAAGAAAAGAAACTACCCCAAATCTCCAAGCGATAGTTCACTATCCTTTCCATCCCTCGCTTGCGTACCCGGGGAAAGGAAAGGGGAAATTGTACCTGATCGCGCACAGACCCCCCTGACGGTTTGAATCAGTTTCATCAGGATGAGAAAGTGAAAGGATGGTTGAGTGAAATCGAGTCATCACAGAAGGTGGATCTTGAAGAGAGTTGGCGAGGCACGTTCGCTGATGACGACAAGAACGTCATCAAAGGACCCTCCTTTTGGTCGTTGTCGATGTTGCGAGTTCATAATCTCGCCTGTACCAGTCTTCATTTGACGGTCTGTTCGCCTCACTCATCGATGGCAAGGTGCAGCTCGATAGTC
>Ga0308160_10004348_pt1 | contig 15237 bp, 15 predicted proteins | sample PhyFR1_FD_201036 | JGI IMG/M metagenome (GOLD analysis project Ga0308160, IMG submission 201036) | Phyllosphere microbial communities from UC Gill Tract Community Farm, Albany, California, United States - DLSLF.R1 | ecosystem: Host-associated > Plants > Phyllosphere > Unclassified | place: USA...
ACCAACGCACACATCCCCCCAGTGGTCGGCCTCGCAACCTCCCAATCCCCTCACCCCCGTTCATCCCTCTTCCTAACCACCAAAACATTCCACAACCCCACCCACAAATCCACCTCCGACATCCTCCCCAACTTGATCGACAGCGTCAAGCGTATGAACCCTGGTAAAGAGGGCACGGAGGGGGAGGATCAACCGTATGTCGATTTATTCTTGATCCATGCGCCTACTTGTGGGCCTGAGGGGAGGCAGTTGTTATGGGATGCTTTTATCGAGGTGAGTCGAGCTCTCAATCCGGTCCGATTGGGCCTCGTCCGTTCGTCTGGTTCTTCCTAGCCCTCTGTCAGGCTAGGAGAGAGATGTTTCGGATTGGGAAGCGGGGAAAGCACTGCGATTGCCATTGGATGAGGATGAGGAAAGATGTTGATCCCGTCTTTTTTCTCCATTCTCACTTCGCTTCACTCCACTTCAACCGACTTTACTTCACAACACCTCACTTTGGTTCACCACAACCCGACCTCATTCTAACATCCTTCACAATCGGAATCCTGCGAACCGGAATGATCTTCTGATATTCGCAATCGTCCTGGCGCCGATCCCGGAACCCGACATCAACCTCGTAGTTGAAGAAACAAGGATACGCCAAAGATATCGGGGTTTCAAACTTGTAAGTCTCCATCACGTTTTTGTGGGCTTTTTCTTTGTGGCCGTCGGCATTAGTCGAGGGTCGTTTGGGTACCTGGACGGGGAAGCTTAGTTCGTCCGTGGATGACGATGGTGGGGGTCCACAACACTGAAGCCTAGGCTGGGGAACTCGTCGACATTTACCAATGCCGCCAAGCAAAACCCAGACTGCTAGTCAATCGAACGAAAAATTCGGAGTTGGGGTAGTAAAAGGGCTCTTCTTCGAACGATCTTGGGGAAGGCCCGCCAGATCCCTAAGGACGGGCAGTCATCGTATACTTTATACCAGGCTTTGAGGAATCCGAGTCGCCGGAGCGACAATCACCAAAAGCATGGGTCATAGCTTCACATTTGCGGAATAAGTAGGGTACGAACGGGTTGCGCGTGTTTCGAACGGGAGGAGTCTTTGGTGTTGCATGGGCAGATAGAGAAAAGAAATACACCGGACGCGAGCTTTCTTGGCAAAAACCTTGAGGAATGTGCTCGCCCTTGCCTCTGTATCTTTCGGTGCGTGACGAGGTGGGAAACGGACCAAGTGCTGCTGCAGGCCTTCAAGCCAACAATAAGCTTAGCAAGGCGGGGGTCTCCAAATCAAACGGTTCGATCGATCATGGACCAAGACCAGATTCGGCGCGTTATCGAGCATCTCTTGCACAATCATCTTTCTATGATGTGCCATCATGTTTTTCGTGCCCTGATGCTGACCTTGATTTTAACCCATCAGCGGCGTCAAGCACCTTGAAACTCTGAAGGGAGAAAAGCCCGTCGTCAACCAGACTGAGCTTCATCCTTTCTGTCAACAACGAGAGGTCGTCAAGTACTGTCAAGATAACGGTGAGTCCCGCAGCCGTTCGTTGCAACAATCCTCCCATGCTGCTATATGTTCTGACCCCATTCTCGTCTCATACCTCGCCCACTAGGCATCGTTCTCCAGGCCTATTGCCCGTTGATCAGGAACTCGAGGTCTGATAATGAGGTACTCCAGCGAATCGCCAAGGAGACCGGCAAGACGGCTACACAAGTCCTAGTCAGGTGGAGCTTGCAGCGAGGGTGAGTTTTCAATGTTCCACTCTCCCGGCAGCAAGAACATGCTCTAAAGCCCACGATCCTGCCCAATGCAGATTCTCGCCCTTGCCCAAATCCGACTCCCACCAGGCCGAGAACGCCGATGTTTACGACTTTGAGTTGAGCGAGGACCAGATGAAGGCCATTGACGAGTTGGACGAGGGTGAGAAGGGTGCTGTTGCTCCTCACAACCCCAACTGCCCTTAGACGCGCGCGTAAAGCTTGATGAGGCGTTCGGCGCGGGAAGGCAGATGCATACGGGATTGTCGGTATAGAAGAGGATTGTTATAGACGGAGATTGATGTGAGATCGCGAAAAGAATATAGCATGATGTAGATCGCTTTTAGAGGAACCCGATGCACGTTTTACCAAAACGAAACTCCTGGATTTCCTCGCCTCGTTCGCCGTAAGAATATCGGCTCCTTGCGACCATAAATCTCCTGCCTACATCGCGCTCAAGTCTTGACTTAGTCGCCAGGGCCCTGAACAAGAGATAGAGTCGGTCTCGAAACCCCTTCGATGGGCCAAACCGGATGACTCATCTTTGCAGGTATTTCATGGTCTCGGAGCTCAAGTGCGTCTTCTATCTTGAGGCAAGCATACCCGTAAGACATGGCTCCCTGCCTGAGGTGTAAAAGCTGCCAGCTTTACGCCAGCCGCCACAATTGCCCGTTTGAGATCCACCGGACCATCTTCCATCAGCCAGGTAACGATTTTAGTGTGAAAGAGGTACCCCTTCTTCTGTACTGCAGTGGGACTGATTGATTGAAATGGTGAGACAGCGGGCAATGTAGCAGGCCATCGGCCATCACCCCCGAACGAAGAGCGAGAGCGAGCGTGTCTATGCTCGCGAATCCTTCTGTGCGTCTTGGGTAAGGGACTGAGCCGATGCTGACTGGCACGTGGCTGCTCGATCAGGTGTTGCAGTCTATCACGGGTAGCAAACCCAGCTAATTGAATTCAGTCTATGGCTCGAGCGATAGTGGCAGTCGTCCGATATTCACTTTAAAAAATGGCCTTGTCTCAAAGAATATGACCATTCAGGTTGGAGAACGTATTCAAGCATTTAAAGCCGATACAGGTCCTGCGGTATACCTCCCTCCACCATCTCCCAAGCTCGACATCCCCCACCTCCCCGCTCACGGCAACAACCTGCTCACATCCGCACTCTTCGCCTTGCCCTCCAGAACAATCTCACTCATGACCAACCCCGTCCCAGGCCCCTGCGTGATCCCCCAACAACTATGCCCACTGGCCACATAAACACCCTCCAACCCTTTTACAGGACCCAACATTGGTCTCCCTCTATCAGAGATGGGAAGGAAACAAGCTTGTTCGGCGATCGTTTCTGAGCGGGCCGAGGAGAATTCCGGGGTGAGCGCCGAGGCTTGGGTGTGGAGGAGTTCGATGGAGAATGGGTCGGGGTGGACGTCCGAGGAGAGAGCGGGAAGAGGTTCGTTGTCTGACGCTCCGCAGCTAGGTTCAGCAGTAGCCAGAACACAACGTGCGTGGGGAGAATCGCAAAGTCGAACAAAAATCGAGAATGCCATCAGTAACAATACTTTCATCCACCCCCTTTCCACATCGACCCTCTTCCTACTCACATATAAACCGTCCCATCCGGCCTGGCATATACCTCGGGCTCCGCCGTATCCCCATCCTCCAACGTCATATCCGTAAACAACGCATGCGCACTCAACGCCCTATGCGTCTTGAGCACAATACTATGCGCTCTACTTCCGGTCACTTTCACTCGATCTTGTATCGATCTAGAAGCGTGGGGGAAGAGGAGGGGGAAAAGGGATCCCGTCCATGGACCGGCGGAGAGGATGAGGTGGGTACAAGGGATCGAGGTTGGGGTGTTGGAGGTGGATGAACCCGAATCCCGAGGTTTGATATGCAACGTATTCGTCCTCGTCCCTGATTTCCCCACCGCCACGCCCTCAGCCTGACCCGAGGTATACCCCACTGCCGAGCCGAAGACGACCTTCCCCCCCGGTCTCTCCAAGAACAACCTCAACATTTCTTTTGTGAACAACTTCGGGTGAACTTGGGCTGTGGTAGATTTAGATCCAAGGGGCCGGGAATGATGGACCGTGCCTGTAGGTAACCAGGAGATGGGGGATGGTTTTTTGGTTCGTTCGGTTAGGTCTGTGGTGACGGACTGAGTAAAGGTCGACCCGTATTCTCATATCAGCATACGAGGTTGGTAGTCGGAAACACAGCGGTCGAGTCTATCGATAGGGAGATCATAGGAAAATGAGGAGGAAAAGGAGGACGGGCTTACGAGCGTATCGACCGTCCGGTAACCCCATTTCTTGACTCCGTCATGTTTCGCGGCGAGATCAGCGTGTAGTTTGTAGGAGAGTGCTGAGAGGCCTAGTACAGTACAATCATGACGAGAACGAGACGAGAACAGATTGAAGAACGAGACCTCAGTCAGTTGACCGAAGAATCAGACGCCAGCTACGCTGAGCAGGGCCCAAATCTCGCACTCACTCGCCGTAGCCTGTCCATGCCAATCGAGAGCCAACAACCCACCCGCCTTCCCACTCGCTGCACCCGCCACCTCTGTAGCTTCCACGAGTGTCACCGTATCTCCACGTTCAGGATGAAAGTGAGGTGACAGGGAGGTAGAATAGGCTGTACATGTTCCGATGATACCTCCGCCTATGATGACGATGTGTTTGGGGGACGGGGTGGAGGTGGATGACATGGTGATGAGATGTCGTCGAACGATCAGAGAGGATGTGAGTTTGAAGAAAAGAATGTTGGGATGATGTGTGTTTGATAGCTACCGATGACTCTGCCTTGATGACACTGCCAGCTGGATAGGTTGACCACTCAAACAGGTTAAACGTTCTCGTCGTTGCCACCTCGACTTATCAAACCGTCGCTACTGAGAAATCCGGGAATCTCCGAGAGCCACCATCATTAGCTTCCGATGAACCAAGAACATGCATCCGGATGTATTTCATTTACCCCGAGTGATTCCGACAACAAGGGAGGCTTGGAGGGTACGTAATCACTTACGGCATAGTGTTAGTACGCGTCGCCTCCTATCGTCTTACCGTTGTTAGTAGGATGGTGGGAGGAGGATTCAGTTCAAGTTTCAATCCATTACTTGAAGTATAACATCCATGCATCCATCTACATCATTCCCGCCTGCCGGCCATACCGTTGGACACTTTCGCCGCTTGTGACGCCAAATAGTCTACTAGACGTAGCCCCCAGCGCCCCAGGCGGACCCCACACCCCTTATCCTCGCCCTCTCGGGATGATCACCTTCACTCCCCTCTCATCCTCCGCCCAATCCCTCGACTCCTCCTCCACCTCGGCTTCAACAGGACCTATAAGTTATCTCCTAGAACTAGATGATATCAAGATCTTGTTGGATTTGGGTGGGAGAGATCCGAGGGTCGCTAGTCAGGAAGGGTACGATGCGGCTTACGAGAAGAGGGTGAAGGAGTGAGTAAGAGGGTTCTCCGGTCTTTTTTTTGCTTGGATAGGAGAAGTGAGGGAGCGAGCTCTTGGGATGCTCGCCTGCTTGTCCTCTTCTTCATTCCTTTCCTCTTCTACAATGTGTAAAGACTACATACACAAAAATCCGCATACACACACACACACACACACACACACCGCCTCGCTCCCTCACGATCCACTCTCAAACCCATCTCCTCCCACCTCATCAAAAACCTCTAACTAACCCGCTCTCCTCCCCCCTCTTCTCTCCCCCAGAATCGCCCCAACAATCTCCCTCCTCCTCCTCTCCCACTCACCTACCACCTACACCTCCCTCTACCCCTACGCCCGAGCTCATTGGGGCCTCAAATGCCCCGTCTACGCTACCCAACCTACTGTAGAATTAGGTAGGTTGGGGTGTTTAGAGGAGGTTCAAGGTTGGAGGGGCGAGGTCGAGGTGGAGGTGGATGTGCCGGGGAAGGATGATGGATCGAACGCCAAGGAGGATGCGGGTGAGGAGGTGGGGATGCAGGGTTTGAGGGGTCCGTTTGTGGCTACCGAGGAAGAAGTGAATGAGGCTTTCGATCAGATCAAGGCGGTTAGGTATAGTCAACCTATTCATTTGAGCGGTGAGTCGACTCACGGCTTTGATTGGCGATATCGATCTTCTTCTTATACGTGACACCATGCTGAAGAATCTTGAATCGCAGGCCTCCTATCCCATCTCCTCCTCACCCCTTACCCATCGGGTCAAAACCTCGGTGGCTCGTTATTCAAGCTCCGCTCCCCAACATCCGGTACCCTCCTCTACGCTCTCGGTCTCAACCATACATCCGAGCGTCATCTAAGCGGGACCGTCTTGCTCTCCTCTACGGGTATCTCTGAAGGAGGCCTAGCGAGGCCCGATTTATTACTCGTCGAGGGTGGAAGGAGCAAGTCTAAGGGAGGAGGAAAAATGAAGGATAAAGTCAAGGGGTTGTTGGATCTCATCTCGGGGACATTAGAGGTCGAGGGTAAAGATCTGGTTTTCCCCGTGGATGGTTCGGGGAGGTTGTTGGAGTTGTTGTTATTGTTGGATCAACATTGGGCGTATCAGGTTTCTCAATCTCAGCAGCAACAGCAACCACAACGATCAGGTCCAGGACCTGGTGGGAGGATGATGGGTGGACAGCCGGGGAGGAACCGACCGTGGGACTACCCCTTGTGCCTCGTCAGTCGGACAGGGGAAGAAGGAGTCCGTGTAGCCCGAAGCTTGATGGAATGGATGGGCGGGACGGTAGCCAACGATGAAGGACTAGGTTCTTCTGCAGACAACGCCAATTCCCGAGGAAAGCGTCGAAGACCCAACGCTCAATCGACCAAAGAAGACGAGGCTGCGGGGACGGCCGCCATGGGCGCTCTGAGGTTCAGGTATGTGAGGTTCTTCGCCTCGGTTCAGCAATACGAACAGGTGGTCAAGGAGATGGGATGGGAGGGGAAACCTAAATGCGTATTGGCGGTCCCGATGAGCATGAACTATGGGTTCTCGAGGAGGCTGTTCGTGGCTACCGCGGGGAAGAGGGGATGCAAGGTCGTCCTCACTGGAAGATCAGAGAGGGGGACTTTAGGGCAAGATCTGTTTGAGCGTTGGGAAGCGCGTCAAGTGGGGGAAGCCAAATATGGGATGGGCAAGGTTGGCGAACCAGTCCGACTGGAGGAGGAGGTGGAAGGGGAGAAGAATGGCCTACAGCCAGTCAGGATGACGATCACGCTCAATGACAAGGTCCCGCTTGAGGGGGACGAGCTGGAGGCTCACCTCGAAGCCGAAAGGGAAAAGAAGGAAAAGGAGCTTGCTGCTGTTGCCGCCAAGGAGCGAAGTCGGAGGATGCTCGAGGCCGATGATTTAGAGAGCGATTCGGATGAGGACGATGAGGACGAGGATGGTGGGGATGGAGCGAATGGGCTCGGGGTCGGCGGGGCGGATACCCTGGGAGGGATTGAAGACGATTCGATCCGTCCAGGTCCGATCGGGGGGACCGGACTGTCTAACCCCTTTGTCGATCCCGATGATGTTCGAAACACATCGTTCGACATCTACGTCAAGGGTCAACAAGTGCGATCCACCGGGTTCTTCAAGAACAACACGGCCGGGACGATGGGCGGGGTGACTACCGGTGGATTGGCGAGGTTCAGAATGTTCCCTTTCGTTGAACGAAAGGGGAGGAGGGTGGATGTATACGGTGAAGGGATCGATGTGGGTGCGTGGGTGAGAAAAGGAAGAGAGATCGAAGAGGATCAAGAGAGCGACGAGGTAAAGGAAGCAAAGAGAAAGCAAAAGGAGGAAGAGGAAAAGGCTGTGAGTCTGGGTTTACCTTTCGACTCTAAGCCCGATTGACTGATCTGAAATTGCGCCCGGATGGCAATCATAGAAAGTTCCCCCAGAACCTCCTTCCAAGTACATTCGGGAAGATTTGGAGGTCCAGGTTGAATGCGATGTGTTTTACGTGGATATGGAAGGACAGCATGATGGACGGGCGATCAAGACGATCATCCCTCAGCTGAATCCTAGGCAGTTGGTAAGTTCCCACCCAAATTCGTCTGCTCAATGCGCTTTAGCATGACGTCTCATTTATCCTTCCGACCTATGTCACTAGATCATTCTCCGCTCGTACAAAGAAGCAACAGAAGACCTCCTGCTCAACCTCCAAGCGATCAACAATCTGACTAAAGAGATCTCGGCCCCTGGGGATGGAGAACCCGTCGTCATCGGGGAACAAACGCAGAGTTACTCTATTTCGCTCAGTGAAGGGTTGATGGGGGATGCTCAGGGAAGATGGTCCAAGGTGAGAGTCTGACTGACGCGTGTGTAGAGCAGAAGTGATCAGGATGGCGGTGCTGATTCAGTGGTGCCGGGCCATAGTTTGAGGATTACGAGGTGGCTAAAGTCTCGGGGAAGGTCCATGTGGGTGCGAACATGAGTATCCCCGTATTGGAGTTACCTGTCAAGGATGAGGAGGAGGCTATTGCGGAAGCGACGACTTCCGTGGTCAAGCGAGAAGAAGGCGGGATGGATGTCGATCAAGATCACGAGGCCTCAGCAACACCAACAACCGCATCGAAACCACTGGTTCGATCGACCCCATCTGCACTGATCCGAGCAACTCCATCGAGTTTGCCTCAAACCCTCTTTATCGGCGATTTACGACTCAACACCCTCAAATCCCGTTTAACCAGCATGTCCATCCCCGCGGAATTCGCCGGCGAGGGTCTACTCTTCTGCGGCCCGGGTGTTCCTACATTACTCCGTGGAGACAAGTTGGGAGCGGGGATGGGATCCTCTGTCGTGGCCGTGCGGAAGACGGGCGAGGGCAAGATCGAGATGGAGGGTAGTTTGGGGGATGTTTATTATCACGTGAGGGAGGCGTTGTATGGGAATTTCGCGCAAGTGGTCATGTAGGTTGGCCGAGGCTTTAAATAACAAAGAGCAAGAGGAAGATTGTAACGAAAATACTTCACGACTGATACGATGCCTGATCTGATTGATGATGTACGAATGAACGAACATTTCGATAGAATGATAGTTGATAGAAAGATCGCTCATGATCATCCTGGCTCTTCACCTTTACGCGAGATGTGGGACCCCTCCTTTTCGCTTTCTCACGCGTCGCCGATCTTTGTTTCGATCGAGCGTTCAACTGTTTGATCAGGAGGGCAGCAGCAGAGCGACCTTTGAGGTAAGGGGAAGAAGGGGGGAGTGGTAGTCTTGATCAGCCAGAGACACGGAATGATGCGGTTGTCCCATGCTTAGCATCAGTATCTTCAGTTGACAACCTAGCCAAGTTATACAGAGAAGATAGATTAGCACGGAACCTCTGATGCATACATCATTCCTTACGGTCTATTGAAGCGATCAACCAAACAACGCGGTGGAATCCTTCGTGCCTTCTCTCGACTGCGGGAAACGGCAACCCTTCGAGTGGGTGTACCGGCTGAATTCTCAATCGTCGAGATAGTCTATAAGCTACAACCTTGAATCCTTGGGAGTGAGAGAGGAATTCTTGCGCAACGAGTAGGTCCGGCTTCGCTCACTTGGCTCCAGGACGCGAGATCGATCGACCTCGTGGAGCTTATCATTTCGCGTTGATCGTGTGTCTATCGATAGTCGATCGAGCAACGAACAAAGAGGCCACTTTCGACACATCTCCTCGTCTCCGTTCCCGAAACCGCCTCGAAGACTAGGAGACTACCCGGTCAGCGCCCTCACATAAGGCATGCCACAACAGTCTACGGACTCTCAAACAAGACCTCCGACAGGAGGTTCCGGGCCTTTCAGACTCTCCCTCCAACTTCCCGAAAAGAAACGACAACAACTTCAAGCTCACGAGCAAGGGAAACGAGGTAGTCACCCTGGGATTCCAGGAGGAGGACTAGGATCTGGTGCAACGGGGAGTTCGTCAGGGAACGGAGGATCGAGTGGTGGTTCTTCATCCGGAGGGAATTCAGGACCGATGCCCATGACGCCTAATCCTGGAAATCCCGGTGGTGGTGGTGGAGCAGGGGGAAACTTTTACAACTCCCCTTCATCCTCCAACAACAACCAGGGTCAGAATCAGAACAGCATGAATCCAGGCGTAGCCGCATCTTACATCCAACAACAAGCCCCGGGGGATTACGGTGGATCCCCAGTCCCAACCCAGTACCCATTCACGATCGGGATGCACGTCCCAGGTTACACCCAGGCAGATCAACAAGCTGTCCAACAAGCGCGAACTACATCAATGGGGAACGCAACGACCATGAATATGATGCAACAGCAAGCGGGACAGATGGCCGTCCCTCTACCTTCTGGTGCAGTTGGGGGCGGAGGGAACCCGGGAGGCAGTAATCTCAACAATAACAACCCGCATAGCGCTGTTCCTATGAACCTTGGGCTTTCGGTTGGCAGTCCTGGAGGGAGTATTGGGAGTTATAATGACCAGGCTGCGGGCGGAATGGGTCAAGGTCAAGGTGGACAAGGTGTGACCACGGGACAAGGAGGAGGAGGGCCTGTGGGAGGTTCTAATCTGATCCCCGGAGTGCCAGATCAGGAGACTTTCGAGGTCAGTCTGAGGTTTCTGGTCCTTTAGCCGCGAATCAGCTAAATGTTATGCCTGTGGTGTCCTTTGCAGTTCATGAAACGTAAACGATGGCCTCAACTGCTTATGCAAGAATTAGTTGGGGCGGCCGTATGGTGCTTGATCCCGTACGAACCTTCGCCACAGACCGGACCGGGACGAGGAAGGTCTGGCTGGAAGGTCATTTTCGCTTCCCCTGCCACTCAAGAATTGTTAGGGTATAAACCGGAAGAGATCGAGGGGCAAGATTGGGCGGATTTCGTGTACTGTGAGTTGGATTCAAGATATCGATGTTGCGGTACACTCAGCGCCAGCCCAATGACTGACCTATCCTTGCGGATTCACTCGTCCCGCAGCGGTCGACCTCGCTCGACTGATGCAGAATATCCGAACATCAATCGCGGCTTCGACAGACGCGCCAACCGGCTCGCCTCTCCAACAAAGACACTACCAATTGAGCAGCTCACGTACCTCGGCATACGATCCCCCTACCGTATCGACCAGCGTTCCGATGGGCAACTTTGCGGGTCCCTCCAAGTCCATGAGCGTATATACAAGGATGGTTTGCAAGGATGGGAAAGAGACGTTATTTGAGCTTAGAGGGCATCCGCATTTCGGTGAGTGTGATATCTGGTTGATCAGCCGACGATCCTGTCCCTAATCTACGTATACAACGGAACAGGCGATGAATATGATGAACCCGGTACTCCCGATTCATCTGGGAGTAACGGTGGATTCGACGGAGGTGGAGTTATGGGAACTACCCGGGCTCAACGGAGGACGTTTCAAGCCGGTATCAACGGGGAGTTGGGCATGGACGATGACGATGAGCGTTCTTGCAAGGCGTTCTGGGTCATGGGGAGGAAGTGGCAGGGACAGGGAGACGGAGGGGCCAAGATGCTCGACTCGTTCCTCGAGTTGAAGATGGAGAACGAGAGACTGAGGCAGGAGCTGAGGGTGAGTCTTTCGGGTGAGATCTGGGCTAAATAGCTGTTCCGCTGAGGCATGGCTTTTGATTCGCAGGATCTGCAAGCTCGACCGTTCATTCCTCGTGAGCTTGAGCTGGCCCACGATTCGTAGTAAGATTTCCCGCTCATCATCTCGCGCTCCACAGGTCCTTCGATCAGCCAATACAGCTCGATCCCGCAATCCTCCGCTAGTAACAAGGTGGATCCGATGAATCCGTCTTACAATGTCGAATCCTCCGATGAGGACGAGGACGATGACGATGACGACGATCGAGGAATGCAAATGATGCGAAATTCGAGCACGGGTGGACCAGTCGGCATGTCAAATATCCAATTCCAGAACAGCGATCAATTCCAGATGGGCGCAGGGGGATCATTGGACGACAAGAAGCAGAAGAAGTCGAAGATGAGCAAGAATCCCGAGTATTTGTGCCGCAATTGCGGACGAAACGATTCCCCAGAATGGCGAAAGGTGCGTCGTCGGCGCAGACTGTAGCATCACATCGCGGCGTGCTAATGAAGTCGACGTTTCCTTTGCAGGGTCCATTGGGTCCCAAGACACTATGCAACGTGAGTCATCTTGGTACCTCATGGCCGTAAAGTACGCCCAGACTGATCTTGATTACATCATCATAGGCATGTGGTCTTCGTTGGGCGAAGCGGAACGCAGGAAACATCCCCAAACGAAAACCAAAGGATAAGGAAAAGGACGATGAAAAGGGAGGCATGCCCGCTTTGGATGGTAGCGAGGGCCTCTATGATAACGGGCTCATGGATATGTCTTGAGCAATGATTTTGCGCGGCATCAGGTCTTCTCCGCCTCTATATTTCTTATACCCTTCTTAACTGCTGACGAATCCGTTGAAACGACCTGTTTCCGATCCTACATATAGTCCCTCTTGTCCGTCTCGTTGATCGATTGATGCCTTGTTTGTTCGAACCTCTAATAGAACTTTGTATGTACTGGATGTTGTACCCCGGTCGATCAGTTTTCCCACACAGAGCTGGCCCAAAAAGTGCGCGAATGAGCTGTGTCGGGTTCGATCTGAGCTTCCAACGCATTGTGGAGCATCGAAATTGTAGCTTATTTGAAACTTTGTGTGAGGCCTGACAAGTTTGCACGAGGCCTCACAACTTTTCATGAGGCCTCACAGATTTGCATGAGGCCTCACAGATTTGTGTAAGGCCTCACGACTTTGGGAATTATAACCCTCTGGTCAACTGGGAAGAAACGTCCGGGTTTCGCATCATTGAGAGTGCCTAGAGAAGCGTATCAGGCTCAGAAAGGGAGTGTCTATTTGAGACGGCGGTCCCGATCAAGGTGCTTGTTCCTTCTGATTGAAGCTGTTCACTGTATTCATCCCTCCTCATGGCTGGTCATCAAAGAACTCTCGATCGTGGCTTTCCCTCAAAACTCATGATAGAATCGCATGTCCGCCAAAGCTATTGGTCGGAACGTCTTACAGGGTATACTCGCAGAGACTGATACATCAGGATCAAGCACGGCGCTTCAATCGAAGAATTCGTAGAGTTGTACGCCAAAGGCTAAGCGGAATCTGGGTAATAGCGTCCTTGCGGGGGACGAGTTTGGTGTCTACCACTCGGGTAGCAAAGCTCTCGGCGGGCCACGCTCGAGCAGTACACCGTCCCGATCTTTCTCATTTTTCCTACGCCTTGGAGCTCTTCGATCGAGTTGTTGGGCCACGGGATGGTCCCGTTCGCAGATAGTCTCTTAACGAGGTGCCCTGGAGATGAACTCGTAATTGGCGAAGGGCAACGAGACTACCAAGAATGGATCCCAGGAAAGCATTCAAGATGCTCTTTGCAGCAGTTCTTGAGCGACAAATCATCAGCGTTGGAGTTCCCTTTACGAAAGCAGTGACCCTCACCTCGCAGCTTTTTGACAGCCTGGCTGGGTTCATTGTCGGCGGCCTTTCCCATTCCCGCCCCATCGGTCGCGCGAGAACTCGTCCTGGACGTGGCAGGTGTGCTTGTCAAAGCTGATACATCGTCGGCACCACCGATGGACTTTTGGCGTTGATGTTGATCTTCTCCCAAAGAATGCCTCGACAAGGTAAAGTTGACATGAGCATCCAGGACCTCGTGTTCGGTAGGAGCTGGTGAACGGAAGACCGAACGATAACAGGCGTCGCATGCAGCTCGGAGTTTGCCAGTCGGATCGCCAGTGATTGTGAAAGTCTATCACCGTCGGCACGACCTTTTAGCGTCGCGATGAGATGATCCTAGTTGAGCTGGAAGACTACATACCTGAACCAGGCAATCGGAGCAGAACAGTTTCCCGCAAGCCAACAAGCATGGGTGGGGTGCCTTCATCAAGGTAAATACCGCGCGACATTGCCCACAAGCGCCATTCGATCGACCTGCTTCCTGTACCACGGGAGAATTATACCCGTCTGCCTCCACCGCCAGGATCAAGTCCTCGATAGGCATATAATTGGGGTCCTGTGCGACAGAGAACGCGGACGAAGAGGAGCGTCTCGAGACCGCATGGAGCGACTTGCGTTTTGCTTGACGTATGGTTGCTGTCTGCTGTATGGTTTGTAAGTCCGCCAATCGTCCGTATTTGGCGTCGTTGAGGGCCATCAACCAGGTCTCCTTTTCGGTATGGTCCTCTGCGTCGAGCCGAGAAGGATCAGCACAGAAGCTGACACTAGGCGCCGGAACGTAACTGCTCACCCGCCAACAACTCCATGCTCTCCAAGGGCGAAGTGATTTGGAACGCCTTTTCACGCCGCGCCGCGTCCCTTTCGCCTTCAAGCGCAAAGATCGTCATGTCTTCCACTTCGATCCAAGCCGTACAAGTGAAAGAATTCTCGACCACGCTTGATGGCCTGGACCCTTTCGCCCTGGTCTGTGTCGACGAGTGGGAAATCACTTGCGCCATGCTGGAAGCGAAAGCGGATAGCGATCCTTCCGCTGTATATATCCATTGGGACAACATACTGCTGGTCACAGAAGTGCCTCCGGAAGCCTTTGCGCAGACCAGAATGTCATTGAACAGGAACAACCATATCTCGTGAGAACAGTTGCTGTTCTGTCGCAGAACGCCTGAGGGTGTTGCAGCAAGAAAGTAATCAGCCAGGCCATTTGCTACAATTCGTCCATTCTGAGTCTCCGCCAGAACTGACCTTTCTTGAGCAACTTTCTGGCGGGGGACACCAGTGGCCTCCTCAACCCGTCGAAAGCCTTTTGCAGATTGACCAGCGTCAAAACCGCCGTCTGTTCCTTCAACCTCTCGTTGATATTCTCCGTCACCTTTTCCGACATTGCATGCGCTCGACCCAAAGCTTCGTACTCCACCGGATCATCCGTCACCTTGCGTAGATTTTCGATCAAGATGGTCCATCTTGGAATCCGTTGCACCACCGTCAACAACCAATGACACAGCCCGAGGCGATGAGATCGGACTTGTTCCTCCTGCGACCTGACAAATGCCGCAAACTTTGAGTTCTTCGCGTACATCTCGTTGAGCGTCGAAGGAATGGTAGGGAAAGCCGTGATGAAAGGGTAGTAAAGTGAGAGGTAAGGCAAGAAGGCTAGCAACACGCCAGAAACCTTCGGTACCGGATCCTCCCCGTCTTCTTCTCTGGCTTTAGCTTTCTGGAAAAGCGCCGGGGCAGATGAACTGCGTGTCAGGGTCCCATGACCTCGTTTGATCTCCCCCAGACGTTTCATCTGAGCTCCAGCAGTTCTTTCAACGTCGACTTGGCCTTGCTCGTCGTCCTCATCCGAATGAACACACTTGTTCAAAGCTTCCTCCATCCGCTCACTGAGCGCCTCAATCTCCCTGATGTTCCCGAATACCTGCTTGATCTGCCTAACCGTGAGGATCTCCCCATCAGTTCCAGCTACTTGACTCAAAGGGTCCAAGAACAACTACCAACACAACAAACCTTCAGCCAGCCCGATCCAACATTAATTCCAAACGCACTCACATCGATGATCAC
>Ga0308160_10004349_pt1 | contig 15236 bp, 13 predicted proteins | sample PhyFR1_FD_201036 | JGI IMG/M metagenome (GOLD analysis project Ga0308160, IMG submission 201036) | Phyllosphere microbial communities from UC Gill Tract Community Farm, Albany, California, United States - DLSLF.R1 | ecosystem: Host-associated > Plants > Phyllosphere > Unclassified | place: USA...
GCGTCAGCAGTTCGCCGACCAGCTTGTCCATGCGCACGCTCTCGCGTTCGATGCGTTCGAGCGAGGTGGCGATCTTGTCGGGCTGCTGGTGCGCCAGGCCGATCGCCGCCTGCAGGCGCGCCAGCGGTGAGCGCAGTTCGTGCGAGACGTCGTGCAGCAGGCGGCGCTGGCCATCCATCAGGGCGCGCAGCTGGCCACTCATGCGGTCGAAGTCGCGTCCCAGGTCGTTCAGTTCGTCGCCGCCGAGCCGGTGGCCGCGCGTGAAGCGCGGCGACAAATCGCCGGCGGCCGCCGCCTCGAAGGCGCTGCGCAGTGCGCGGATCGGACGCGAAAAATACCAGGCGAGGAGGGCGGCGAACAGCAGGCTGACGATGATCGCGGCCAGCAGCGGGATCGGTCGGCTCATCGGCGAGAAGGGCCCGAAGGGGCCGCGCGGACCGTCGACGAAGCCCGGACGGCCGCCTGGCCCAGCGAGACCCGGACCATCGCGGCCCGGTCCATCGCGACCCGGACCATCGCGGCCCGGTCCATCGCGACCCGGTCCATCAAGGCCAGGCCCGCCGGCACGGCCGCCGTCCTGTCCCGCGAAGCCCTGGTCGCGCGCCGGACCTGCACCCGGCCCGCCCACCTGCGCGGCGGTGAGCGTGTCGCCGGCGGCGTTGCGGTACATGCGCGGCACGAACAGCAGCAATTGCTGGCCATCCGGCGCCTTCAACTGGCGCACGGGGCGGTAGGGGCGGTCGGTGGACAGTTCGCGGCGCGCCTGCTCGCGCATGCTGGGAGTGACTTCGCGCCCCAGCAGTTCGCGGCCATTATTGAACACCGCGTACACCGAATGCCGGCCCTTCTGCGACACGATCTCGCGCAGCGCCGGCACGCCGCCGTATTTCAGGGCGATGGCGGCCGAGTCGAGCATGAAGCCGGCCGGCGGACCGGTTTCGATCAGGGTGATGCTGTTCGAGAGGCGCGCCTGCTCGCGCAGCCAGAACACGCTGCCGATGCCGACGGCGGCGGCCACCTGGGCCAGCAGGATCGACAGGAAGAACTTCCAGAACAGGCGTCCCGCAGGACGGCCATTGCGCCGTTTCATCGCGTCCCCGGCCTCAATCACGGATCAGCTGGTAGCCGAGACGGTAGACCGTCTGCAGCGGCGAGCGGCCGTCGTCGAGCGTGCCGAGCTTGTGGCGCAGGCTGCTCAGGTGGACGTCGATGTTGCGGTCGAAGCGCGCCAGCGGCCGGCCCAGGCCCTGCTCGGACAGCTCGTTCTTGCTGACCGGGCGCCCGGCATGGCGCGCCAGTACCTCCAGCAGGTTGAATTCGGTGCTGGTCAGTTCCAGCGCCTTGCCGTCCCAGGTGGCGCGGCGCTGCTCGGGCATCATGAGCAGCTTGCCGACTGCGAGCACGACGCCGGCGCCGGCGCCCGGCTGGGTGTCCTGGGTACGGCGCAGGATGGCGCGCACGCGGGCCGTCAGTTCGCGCGGGGTGCAGGGCTTGGTGACGTAGTCGTCGGCGCCGAGTTCCAGGCCGAGGATGCGGTCGGCGTCGTCGCCGCGGCCGGTCAGCATCAGCACCGGGATGCGGCTTTGCGCGCGGATGCGGCGCAGGGTGTCGATGCCGTTCAGGGCCGGCATCATGACGTCGAGGATGGCGATCGCATAGCGTCCGCTCAGGGCTTCGCGCGCGCCGTTCTCGCCGTCGTGGGCGCAGGCGACCGCGAAGCCCTCCTGCTCGAGGTATTCGGTAAACATGCCGACCAGCTCGGCGTCGTCGTCGATCAACAGTACATGGTTCATCCTGGGAATGATAGCAAAGGGGGCGGACGCCTGCCTTTTCGGCGGTCCCGCTTTACCCAGCTTTACATCGCGCCGTCCTTACGCGGTTTTACGCCGGCTTTACAGCGCTTTACAAGGCAGCGCACCAGAATGGGCGCCATTCGACACGCAATGGAGCCACACATGACCCTGATCCGCATCACCGGCGCCGCACTCGCCGCCGCCTTCGCCGCCGCCACCTTCGCCGGACCGGCCCTGGCCGCACCGGACGCGCCACCGCCGGGCGCACCGGCAGCTGGCCATGCCGACGCGGGGCCCGACGCGGACGGCCCTGACTTCGACCGCGGCCCTGGTCCGCGCGGCCCCGGCCCGCACCCAGGCCCGCACATGGGCGGCCCCGGCTTGCCCTTCCTGCGCGGGATCGCCCTCAGCGAAGCCCAGGAAGACCGCCTGTTCGCCATCCTGCATGCGCAAGCGCCGCAATTGCGCGAACAGGAAAAGCTTGAGATCAAGGCGCTCGACGCGCTGGACGCGATGCGCGAATCCGGCCGCGTCGACGATGCCCAGGCGACCGCCCAGGCCAGGGCATTGGGCCAGGCCATCGCCGCCCAGGAGCTGCTGCACGTGCGCACCGCCGCCCAGGTGATGGCGCTGCTCACGCCGCAGCAGAAGAAAGCGATCGAGCGCCCGCGCGCGCCGCGTAACTAAGGAGGCAGCCATGAGCGAACACCATCACGGCAGCTTGGCTGCCGACGTCGACAAACTGCTGGGCGCGGCCGCGAGCCGCCGCCAGACCCTGCGCTGGCTGCTGGCCGGCGCCGCCTCGGTACCGCTGGCCGGTTGCGGCGGTGGCGGCGACAGCGGCGCCAGCACGGCCGGCAGTGTCGCCTCGACCGGCAGCAACACCGGCAGCGCCTCGACTGGCACGAGCGCAAGCTGCGCGCTCATCCCCGAGGAAACCGGCGGCCCGTATCCGGCCGACGGCACCAACAGCAGCAACGGCAAGGTCGCCAACGCCTTGGTCCTGTCGGGCATCGTGCGCAGCGACATTCGCTCCAGCATTGCCGGCGCGAGCGGCGTGGCCCAGGGCGTGCCGCTGACCATCCGCCTGAAGATCGTCAACGTCGCCAGCAGCTGCGCGACCGTCACCGGGGCCACCGTCTATCTCTGGCACTGCGACCGCAACGGCAATTACTCGATGTATTCGAGCAGTATCAGCGCCGAGAACTACCTGCGCGGCGTGCAGGCCGCCGATGCGGATGGCTACGTGACCTTCCTCACCATCTTCCCCGGCTGCTACGACGGGCGCATGCCGCACGTGCACTTCGAGGTCTATCCGAGCCTGGCCACATCGACCACGGCGTCGAACCGCATCAAGACCTCACAGTTCACTTTCCCGCTGGCGACGCTCAACACGGTGTACACGGCGACGGATTACGCCACCAGCGTGCAGAACCTGGCGCGCATCAGCTATGCCAGCGACAACGTCTTCAGCGACGGCACCGCGCTGCAGATGGCAGCGATGAGCGGCGACATCGTCAACGGCTATGTCGCGGAACTGACTGTAGGGGTTTCCCTCTAAACGGAGAACGCACGGGAGCTTGTCGTCTTACAATCGAAACCTCATCCGTTTCCTGCGTCCCGTGCTCCATGACCAAACCTTTGCTGCATTTTTGCCACGGTAATAGCTTCCCGTCCGGCACCTATCGTCAATTGCTCGAAGGCTTGAGCGCGCATTACGCCGTGCACAGCACCGACATGGTCGGGCACGATCCGCGCTACCCGGTGGGCGATGGCTGGAGCGGGCTGGTGGACGAGCTGATCGCCGAGCTGGAAGGATATGGCCAGCCGGTGATCCTGGTCGGCCACTCGCTGGGCGGCATGCTGAGTACCATGGCGGCGGCGCGCCGTCCGGAGCTGGCGCAATGCGTGGTCATGCTCGATTCGCCGGTGGTGGCGGGCTGGCGCGCCTTTCTCTGGCGTATCGTCAAAGCCCTGGGCAAGGGCACCAAGTTTTCGCCGGCCCGTTTTTCCGAACGCCGCCGCAATGTCTGGCCCGACCGCGACGCCGTGTTCAAGCACTTCATGGCGAAGGACATCTTCGCCGCCTGGGCCCCGGGCGTGCTCGACGATTACCTCGACGTCGGCCTGAAGCCGCATCCGCAGGGCGTCCAGCTGCGCTTCGACCGCGCCGTCGAAACGGAGATATACAACTCACTGCCGCACCACATGGGCGAGGTGATCCGCCACGACTTCCCGGTCCCGGTCGGCTTCATCGGCGCCGACCGTTCCGAGGAACTGCGCCAGGCCGGCCTGGCGTCCACGCGCAAGCTGGTCGGCGCCAACTTCGTGATGACTGAGGGCAGCCACCTGTATCCGATGGAGTATCCGGCCCGCGCGGCGCAATTGACCCATGAAATGATTCAGCGCCTGCTGGCGCAGCGGGCTGGACAGAATGACACGACGCAGGGCGACCGGCGCGGTCTTTTCGCGTAAAATCGCGGGATTTTCCGCATACCCTGAAAGAGCAGCATGGCAATTAAAAGCGATAAATGGATCCGCCGCATGGCACAGGAAACCGGCATGATCGAACCCTTCGCGCCGGGCCAGGTCCGTGAGGCCGATGGCCGCCGCATCATTTCCTACGGCACCTCGTCGTACGGCTACGATATTCGCTGCGCCGACGAGTTCAAGATCTTCACCAACATCAACAGCACGATCGTCGATCCGAAGAACTTCGACGAGAAGTCCTTTGTCGACATCAAGAGCGATGTCTGCATCATCCCGCCGAACTCGTTTGCGCTGGCGCGCACCATGGAATACTTCCGCATCCCGCGCAATGTGCTGACGGTTTGCCTGGGCAAATCGACTTACGCGCGCTGCGGCATCATCGTCAACGTCACGCCGTTCGAGCCGGAGTGGGAAGGCTATGTGACCCTGGAGTTCTCGAACACGACGCCGCTGCCGGCCAAGATCTACGCGGGCGAGGGCTGCGCGCAGGTGCTGTTCTTCGAATCCGACGAAGTCTGCGAGACTTCGTATAAAGACCGTGGCGGCAAGTACCAGGGCCAGCATGGGGTGACCTTGCCGAAGACCTGATACGGTTTTCGGGGCCTGCCTGCCGGATCCGTATCATATCTGGATGAGGATGAGGATGCACGATGGGCGATTGCTGCAGTGGCGGCTGCTCGGGCGATACGCCGCCGGTCGATGCGCGCTACCGGCGCGTGTTGTGGATGGCGCTGCTGGTCAACGCGGGCATGTTCGGCGTCGAGCTGGTGGGCGGCTGGACGGCGGGATCGGTGTCGCTGCTGGCGGATGCAGTCGATTTCTTCGGCGACGCGGCCAATTACGGGATTTCCCTGTTCGTGCTGGGGCTGGCGCCGGTCTGGCGTTCGCGCACGGCGCTGGTGAAGGGCGCGACGATGGGTGTCTACGGCGCCTTTGTCATTGGATCGGCCTTGTCGCACCTGGCGTCGGGTACGGTGCCGGTGGCGCACACCATGGGCGTGATCGGGACCGTGGCTTTGCTGGCGAACGGGCTGGTGGCGGCGCTGCTGTTCGCGTTCCGGCATGGCGACGCGAACATGCGCTCGGTGTGGCTGTGCACGCGCAATGACATGATCGGGAATGTGGCGGTGCTGCTGGCAGCGCTGGGCGTGTGGCAGGCCGGGAGCGGCTTGCCGGATTTGCTCGTGGCAGGCGTGATGGGGTTCCTGGGGCTGAGCGCGGCGCGCAGTGTGATTACGCAGGCGCGTGACGAATTGGTTACGCAGGTCGTAAAACCAGTTCCGGCCACCGTCGTCGAAATAAGGCGGTAGGGTGGGCACTTGTGCCCACGCGGTCTCACCGTTTGCATCCAAGCGAACGTAACGAGGACCACAAAGCCGGCATTATCAATGTTTTCCGACGGTGCGGCAGGCATCGGTACCATACCGCGTGGGCACAAGTGCCCACCCTACGAAACATCGCCCTGGTACCATATCGAGTCCCGCGACAAACGAAAAGAGGAGCCAACGGCTCCTCTTTTCACATCAAGCTGCTACAGCAATCAGTCCTGCCGTACGCAATCGACGAAGTACCCCAGCTTGCCGTCGACCTCGCGCTTGACCAGCCCGTGGACGTCGGTCTCGAAGCCCGGGAAGCGTTCGTTGAAGTCGCGTGCGAAGCGCAGGTAGTCGACGATGGTCTTGTTGAAGCGCTCGCCCGGAATCAGGAGCGGAATGCCCGGCGGATAAGGCGTCAGCAGGATCGCGGTGGTGCGGCCTTCCAGCTCCTCGATGGCCACGCGCTCGATGTCGCGACGCGCCATCTTGGCGAATGCGTCCGACGGCTTCATCGCCGGCACCATGTCCGACAAATACATCTCGGTGGTCAGGCGCGCCACGTCGTACTGCTTGTAGAAGGTGTGGATCTGCGTGCACAGGTCGCGCAGGCCGCGGTCTTCGTAGCGCGGGTTGGCCGAGGCGAACTGCGGCATCACCTGCCACATCGGCTTGTTGCGGTCGTAGTCGTCCTTGAACTGCTGCAGCGCCGTCACCAGCGTGTTCCAGCGGCCTTTGGTGATCCCGATCGTGAACATGATGAAGAACGAGTACAGGCCGCACTTCTCGATGATGACGCCGTGCTCGGCCAGGTACTTGGTGACGATCGAGGCCGGGATGCCCGTCTCGCCGAATTGCCCGTCCAGCGACAGGCCGGGCGTGACCACGGTCGACTTGATCGGGTCGAGCATGTTGAAGCCTTCGGCCAGGTTGCCGAAGCCGTGCCAGTCGTCGTCGGCATGGATCATCCAGTCCTGCTGGGTGCCGATGCCTTCTTCCCCCTTCACGTCCGGGCCCCAGACCTTGAACCACCAGTCTTCGCCGTATTCGGCGTCGACCTTCTTCATGGCGCGGCGGAAGTCCAGCGCTTCCAGGATCGATTCTTCCACCAGCGCGGTGCCGCCCGGCGCTTCCATCATGGCGGCGGCGACGTCGCACGAGGCAATGATCGAGTACTGCGGCGAGGTCGAGGTGTGCATCAGGAAGGCTTCGTTGAAGGCGTCCTGGTCGAGCTTCACGGATTCCGATTCGCGCACCAGCACCTGCGAGGCCTGCGACAGACCGGCCAGCAGCTTGTGCGTCGACTGGGTCGAGAAGATCATCGACTGCTTGGCGCGCGGACGGTTGCTGCCGATGGCGTGCATGTTCTTGTAGAAGTCGTGGAAGGTTGCGTGCGGCAGCCAGGCTTCGTCGAAGTGCAGGGTGTCGATGCGGCCATCGAGCATCTCGCGCAGGGTTTCCACGTTGTACACCACGCCGTCGTAGGTCGACTGGGTGATGGTGAGGATGCGCGGCTTCTTGTCCTTGGCTTCGCGTGCGAACGGATTCGCCTCGATCTTGCGGGCGATCGACTCGGGCGTGAACTCTTCCAGCGGGATCGGGCCGATGATGCCGAGGTTATTCCGGGTCGGCATCAGGAACACGGGGATCGCGCCGCACATGATGATCGAGTGCAGGATCGACTTGTGGCAGTTACGGTCGACCACGACGATGTCGCCCGGCGCGACGGTCGAGTGCCAGACCATCTTGTTCGAAGTCGAGGTGCCGTTCGTGACGAAGTAGCAGTGGTCGGCGCCGTAGATGCGCGCGGCATTGCGTTCGGATTTGGCGACCGGGCCCGTATGATCCAATAACTGGCCCAGTTCTTCCACCGCGTTGCAGACGTCGGCGCGCAGCATGTTCTCGCCGAAGAACTGGTGGAACATCTGGCCGACTGGGCTCTTCAGGAAGGCGACGCCGCCCGAGTGGCCCGGGCAGTGCCACGAGTACGAACCATCATAGGCGTAGTTCACCAGCGCGCGGAAGAAGGGCGGCGCCAGCGAATCGAGGTAGGCCTTGGCTTCGCGGATGATGTGGCGCGCGACGAATTCCGGGGTGTCCTCGAACATGTGGATGAAGCCGTGCAGCTCCTTCAGGATGTCGTTCGGGATGTGGCGGCTGGTGCGGGTCTCGCCGTAGATGTAGATCGGGATGTTCGAGTTCTTGTGACGGATCTCCTGCACGAAGGCGCGCAGGCGGGTCAGGGCGAAGTCGGTTTCCTCGAACGAGCCGCCGCCGAATTCCTCGTCGTCGATCGACAGCACGAAGGCCGAGGCGCGCGACTGCTGCTGGGCGAACTGCGACAGGTCGCCGTAGCTGGTCAGGCCCAGCACCTCCATGCCTTCTTTTTCCATCGCTGCGGCCAGCGCGCGAATGCCGAGACCGGACGTGTTCTCGGAACGGAAATCCTCGTCGATGATGACGATGGGGAAGCGAAATTTCATTGACAGCTCCAATGCGAAGCGCCGTGGGGGCAGCCACGCCGGGCTGGCGCGGCCCGCTCACACGGCACCGAAAAATAAGAAGCGGATTTTCGCAGAAAACCCGCTGTCCGGTGAAGTTTTTTTGCTAGGGTAACCACATGCGCCAGAGGGCGGCGCACTCTAGCGGCCCAGGCCCGGTTCAGCCCCGGTTTTGCGCTGCGCGGCGGCCCAGGGTCTTGAACAGTTCGACCCCGAGCATCGCGACGATGGCCGCCACGAAGGGCGCAGCGACCAGCGGCGAGGGTTCGGCATGCAGCCAGGCGAAGGCGCCGATCACGAGACCGAAGGCGGCCACGGTCACCGTCGCGCCGAGCAGCCAGGTGCGGCGCGCCAGCAGGGCCACTGCCGCCAGCGAGATCGCGATCTGCTGGGCCACCGAAGCCAGCGACCACTGGCGGTGGCGGTGCAGCGCTTCCTCAGACTGCGCGCTGAAGGCGGCCGACGACGCTTCCCAGCGCTCGGCCTCGACCCGGATATCGTCCTTCTCGCGCTGGTAGCGCAGCACTTCCGAGCGGTAGTGCACGTGGTCGACGCCGGGCAGGTTGGTCGCCAGCTCGGCCAGGTTCTGCTTGTTCGACTTGGCCTGGTAGTGGTTCCAGGCGTTGGCCGCGCTGGTCTTGTCGATGGCGGCGCTGTTCTTCAGCAGCGCCGCTTCGTTGTAGCTGCTGTTGCCGATGAAGCCGAACAGCGTGCCGATGGTGGCCAGGATCGCGATCAGCACCGCCACCTTGCCGGCAAAGCCGTCGCCGCCGCGCGATGCGGGGGGCTTTGGTGCGGGCAGGCTCATGCCGCCGCCTTGCGTTCGTAGGTGACAAAGGCGTAGCCGTAGCCGTTCTTGTCCGAGCGGTGCGTTTCGCGCGCGGTCTCTTCCCACACGGCCGGGTCGATGGACGGGAAGAAGGTGTCGCAGGCGAAGGTGTGGGCGATCTCGGTGACGATCATGCGCTCGGCCACATCCAAAGCCGCCGTGAAGATCTGGGCGCCGCCGATGATGCTGGCTTCATCGCCTTGCACCAATGCGATGGCTGCAGCGAGCGAGCTCACCGCATCGACGCCTTCGTGGCGCCAGTCGGCGTTGCGGGTGACGACGATGTTCTGCCGGCCAGGCAGCGGGCGGCCGATAGAGTCGAAGGTCTTGCGGCCCATGATGATCGGGCGGCCGAGCGTGACGCGCTTGAAGTGGGCCAGGTCTTCCGGCAGGTGCCAGGGCAGCTGGTTGTTGACGCCGATGCCGCGCTCGGCGTCGATGGCGACGACCATGGTCAGGCGGGTCATCGGGATACCGCCGGTGGCGTTGCGGAAGAAGAGGAAAGGGCGCGCATGTTCGAATCCTTGTTGCATTGCAATGAATTCGGCAGATGGTGTCGTGACTTGGGCTGTCTGTCAAGATGCCGGCGACAATTGGCGGCGCTTCCCGTCTCGTTTCGCCCTCCCGTCTCTCAAGTCAGGTCGAACAGTCCCGAGCCGTCCCAACGCGGCGCGTTACTGCCCGACCTGGCTGCGACCGCCCGGTTCGCATACTGCGGCCCCAGCTTGGCCAGCAAGCGCGGAAAGGCGCGGCAATAGCTGGACTGGATGCCGGCCAGGCGTGCCAGCTGGGCATACTCGACGACGGTGCCGGAGGGAGCCGCATCGAGTACCGCCGTCACCCGCGCGCGCCAGTCGTCGGGCCAGGGCGGCAGGCGCTGGTCCAGTTGCATGATGGTGTCGCCCGCAACGACGGTGCCGCCTGCGACCACGCGCGCCAGCATACCGCGTCGCTCGCCGAGCGCCCGCGCCAGGCCGGGACGCTGCAGGTCGAGCTGGCCGCAGGCTTCGCACTGGAACATCAGGCGGATGCGCACCTCGGCGCCGAGTTGGAGAACGGTGCCGGAAGTGAGACGGGCCGTATCGATATCGACCAGCAGGTTCTCGCGCAGCGTGTGCGCAGGAAGGCCGAGCGATGCGTAGACCGCGGCACTGGCCAGCAGCAGCTGGCGCGGCGAGACCGGGTCGGCATGGACATCGCCGGCAAAGCCCTGGCCTGCCAGCGCCACGGCGCGTTCCACGCCCAGCGGTGGCGCATGCCGGTCCGCACGCAGCGACAGGGCCCGTACCTGGCCGATGCGCATCGCGCCCTCGGCGCTCAGACCGCGACCGGCGCCTTGATGCCCGGATGCGACTGGTAATCGACGACTTCGAAGTCCTCAAAGCGGTAGTCGAACAGCGAGTCGGGCTTGCGCTTGATGACCAGCTTCGGCAGCGGGAACGGTTCGCGCGACAGCTGCAGGTCCGCCTGCTCCAGGTGGTTCGAATACAAATGGCAGTCGCCGCCGGTCCAGACGAAATCGCCCACTTCCAGGCCGGCCTGCTGGGCCATCATGTGGGTCAGCAGCGCGTAGGAGGCGATGTTGAAGGGCACGCCCAGGAAGATGTCGGCGCTGCGCTGGTACAGCTGGCAGGACAGCTTGCCGTCGGCGACGTAGAACTGGAAGAAGGCGTGGCAGGGCGGCAGCTTCATCTGCGGGATGTCGGCCACGTTCCAGGCCGAGACAATCATGCGGCGCGAGTCCGGCGTGCTCTTGATCTGTTCCAGCACCTGGGCGATCTGGTCGATATGCGCGCCGTCCGGCGCCGGCCAGTTGCGCCACTGGTAGCCATAGATGGGACCGAGGTCGCCGTTGGCGTCGGCCCATTCGTCCCAGATCGAGACGCCGTTTTCCTTCAGGTAGGCGATGTTGGTCGAGCCCTGCAGGAACCAGATCAGTTCATGGATGATGGACTTCAGGTGCACCTTCTTGGTGGTCACCAGCGGGAAGCCTTCCTGCAAATCGAAGCGCATCTGGTGCCCGAACACGGATAGCGTGCCGGTGCCGGTGCGGTCCGTTTTATGGGCGCCATGCTCTTTCACATGGCGCATGAAGTCGAGGTATTGGCGCATCGCAGTCCTTCAGCAGAAACCCGGCATTGTAGCTTATGCAGGCGTGCGCAGTTCGGCGGCCAGCAGGGCCAGCGCCTCGACTATGTTGCTGTCCTCGGCGTCCAGCAGATTGTCGCCGACGTACAGCTCGAAGTAACTGGTATCCGGCAGCACGCCGTGGTTGATGCGGTTGAACAGCCAGACACCGTGGCGCTCGGCGAGATGCGCGCGGATCGCCAGTGCGCGCTCGCGGCCCACCGGCAGGTGCAGGTGCAGCATGTTGGCCGCCGGGCGCGCCGGATTCACGCGGATCTCCGGATGCGCGCGCAGGGCCTCGAACAGGAATTCGGTGCGTTCGAAGTAGGCCGGCATCGCGGCCAGGCGTTCGTCGAACTGCATCGCGGCCGCCACGATATAGGGAGAGCGATGAATCACGTTGCCGCCCTGGCGCCGGAACCATTCGGCGGCGCGCGCCACGAACTCTTCGCTGCCGGCCAGCATGGCGCCGCCCAGGCCGCCGATGCCCTTGTACAGCGACACGTACACCGAATCGAAGCCGGCTGCGATCTCGGCGACCGGTTTGCCGTAGCCGGCGGCCGTTTCCCACAAGCGCGCGCCATCCATGTGCAGGTGGGCGCCGCGCGCCTGGCTGTGGGCCTTGATGGCCGCGAGTTCTTCCCACGACGGCGCCTGGCCGCCGATCTCGCGCATCGGCAGTTCCAGGCCCACGGCGCCGAGGCGGTCGGGGATGGCTTCCAGGTCGGCGGCGGTGAAGGGGCGGTGGCGGTCGCCGATTTGCAGGGCGTCGAAGTGATCGAGCAGCTGGTAGTTGGAGCGCTCGTGCACGAAGATGTGCGAGGTCGGGTGCAGGGCGACCGGCGCCCGGTTGCGGTCGCTGCTGGCCAGGCGCAGGGCCGTGACCTGGGCCATGGTGCCGCTGATGCAGAACACGGCGGCGGGGAAACCGAGGAGCGCGGCGATTTTCTTTTCGAAGGATTCGATCAGGTCGCCGCTGCCGTAGACGTCGTGTTCGACGTCGTTGGCCTCGCACCAGGCGGCCATGGCGGCGTACAGCTCGGCCGGGCGGCGGGCGCGGTGGCCAGGGAAGATGGTGTGGCAGCGGCGGATCAGGTCGGCGTCGGTCAAGGTCGGGCTCCGTTCAGGTGGAGCGCAAGTTTACACCGTGGGGTGGGGACTTGTCCCCACCGGCTTCATTGCCGGAGGCGGCCGATGACGCACCGGAGCCACCAAATTGTAGGGTGGGCACTTGTGCCCACGCTGTCTCACCCTCTGCACTCACGGAACGCGGACATTGCCGGCTGCCGGGAGCGACCGATGGTACAACGGTGCCGTACCGCGTGGGCACGAGTGCCCACCCTACGAAAATCAACCCCGTAGAATCAACCCCGTAGAATCAACCCCGCAAAAGCGACCCCGTAAAATCCAGCCCCGCCAAGTCAACCCCGCAGAATCAACCCCGCAGAATCAACCCCGCAGAATCAACCCCGCAGAATCACCCCCGCGAGATCAACCCCGCAGAATTAACCCCGCAGAATTACCCCCGCAAAATCAACACCGCAGAATCAACCCCGCAGGATCAACCCCGCAGGATCAACCCCGCAAAATCAACCCCGCAAAATCAACCCCGCGTCAGCGCAGGGTATGTGGCCGGCGCCGGCAACGCCTCGTTCGCCGCCGCCGCATCCAGCCTGAACGCCCGCACCGCCCGCGCCAGTTGCGCGGCCTGGTCCTGCATCGCCTGCGCCGCCGCACTGGCTTCTTCCACCAGCGCCGCATTGCGCTGGGTCGCTTCGTCCATCTCGCCGATCGCCAGGTTCACCTGTTCGATGCCGCTGCTTTGTTCCGCGCTGGCGGCGCTGATGTCGGCCATGATGTCGGTCACGCGGCCGACGCTGGCCAGTACCTCGTTCATGGTGGCGCCGGCTTCGCTCACCAGGCGGCTGCCGGTGGCGACCTCGCTGCTGGAGGCGGCGATCAGGCCCTTGATCTCCTTGGCAGCGGCGGCGCTGCGCTGGGCCAGGTTGCGTACTTCGCTGGCCACGACCGCGAAGCCGCGCCCCTGTTCGCCGGCGCGCGCCGCTTCCACGGCCGCGTTCAGGGCCAGGATGTTGGTTTGGAAGGCGATGCCGTCGATGACGCCGGTGATGTCGCCGATCTTGCGCGAGGACTGGTCGATCGACGCCATGGTGTCGATCACCTGGGCCACCATGCTGCCGCCCTTTTGCGCGACGCTCGATGCGTTCACCGCCAGCGCGTTGGCCTGGCGCGCGTGGCCGGCGTTCTGGCGCACGGTCTCGGTCAGCTCGCCCATCGACGAGGCGGTGGTGGCCAGGCTGGCCGCCTGCTCCTCGGTGCGCGAGCACAAGTCGAGGTTGCCGGTCGAGATTTCCTGCGAGGCGTTGGCGATCTGCTCGGCGCCATCGCGCACGTTGCCGACCACGCTGGAGAGATTGCGGCTGATGCCGTTGATGGCATCGGTCAGGCGGCCGATCTCGTCCTGGCCGCGGCTGGCGATCTGCACCGTCAGGTCACCCTCGGCGATGCGCACGGCGGCGTCGCGCACTTCTGCCAGCGGACGCGTCACGGCCTTGCGCACAAAGGCGTACAGCACCGCGGCAAAGGCGGCCAGCGCCACCAGGCCGAAGCTGATGTAGCGGTTGCGCAGGGTGGTGGCCTCGGCCGTGATCTCGTCGGCATAGGTGCCGCCGGCGATCACCCAGTTCCAGTCCTTGAACCACGTATAGACGACGAACTTCTCGCGCGCCGATTCCTCGCCCGGGTTCTGCCAGTCGTAGCTGATCTTCCCGGATTTCGTCTGCAGGATCTCTTTTACGTACTCGCGGCCGTCGGCGCTCTTGTTGTCGAGGATGTTCTGGCCTTCCTTGGTCGGGTGCACGACCAGCTCGCCGTAGGCCTTGCCCGGCGCTGCGTTCAGCACGTAGAAGTAGCCGGTCTCGCCGACCCTGGCGGCGCGGATGCGTTCCTTCAGGGCTGCCAGGTGGGCGCTGATGTCGATGCCGACGTACAGCGCGCCGACCACCTTGCCGCCGGCGTCGCGCACCGGTTCGTACTGGGTGATGAACTGCTTGCCGAACAGGGTCGCCAGGCCGACGTATACCTTGCCTTCGCGCAGGGCGGCATAGGCGGGCGAAGCGTGGTCGAGCGCGGTGCCGACGGCGCGCTCGCCGTTTTCCTTCTTCACCGAGGTGCTGATGCGCACGAAGTCGTCGCCGCTGGCGGCGAAGATGGTGGCGTTGCCGCCGGTCTCGCTTGAGAAGCGGTCGGGTGCGGCGAAGTCGAGGTTCAGGACCTGGCCGTCGATGCGCAGGCTGGGCACGGCCTTGCCGCCGATGTCGACCGTCTCGGCGGCGTCCAGCGCGAAGCTGCCCTTGAAACCGGTGGCGAAGATCCTGCCGAAGCTGACAGCCTCGTTCGACACCGTCTTGTTGAACAGTTCGACAGTGGCCACCAGGCCGTTCAGCTCGGTCGAGACGTTATGCTCGGCGCGTTCGGCGAGGAGGCTTGAGGTGGTGGCGCTGATGGTGAGCACCAGGGCGCCGATGATGATACCGACCAGGGCAAAACTGAAGGCGCTGATCTTGGAGCCCACGCTCCAGTTGGCAATACGAAATGTACGGTTAGACATGGTCAGAGAAATAAGGAAAGTATCGGTTTCTTTCCCGATCATAACCGCGGGTTATTCCTCATCGCAACGAAAGTTGTCCTATGTCAGTACAAATGCTGCTCCGCAACAACGCTTTGTATCAACCTTGTATATGTATGTGGTGAAATTGTAATGCAGCCAAGTTGGCATAGATGCCACCCTGGGCCACCAGCGAGGCGTGGGTCCCGGTTTCGACCACTTGTCCATCTTCCATCACCACGATGCGGTCGGCCCGCTGCACGGTGGCCAGGCGGTGCGCGATGATGATCGTGGTGCGCCCGACCATGGCCGCTTCCAGTGCACCCTGCACCAGGCGCTCGGATTCGGCGTCGAGGGCGCTGGTGGCTTCGTCGAGCAGCAGCAGCGGCGGGTTCTTCAGCAGCGCGCGCGCGATGGCGATGCGCTGCCGCTGGCCGCCGGACAGGCGCACGCCGCGCTCGCCCAGGAAGGAGCGGTAGCCCTGCGGCAGGCGCTCGATGAATTCGTGGGCCGCGGCCAGCCTGGCCACCGCAATCACTTCCTCGTCGCTGGCGT
>Ga0308160_10004350_pt1 | contig 15229 bp, 28 predicted proteins | sample PhyFR1_FD_201036 | JGI IMG/M metagenome (GOLD analysis project Ga0308160, IMG submission 201036) | Phyllosphere microbial communities from UC Gill Tract Community Farm, Albany, California, United States - DLSLF.R1 | ecosystem: Host-associated > Plants > Phyllosphere > Unclassified | place: USA...
CGACGTCTACTGCCCTCGCACGCTGAGCTGAAAGATGTCGGGCCGCGAGTAGTGGCCGGCGACGTCGAGGTCAAACTTGGCGCGAATGATATCGTCCAGATCGATCTCGGCGCTCAGGATCCTGCAGGGAGGCGGCAGCACGGGCCAGGTCAGCGCGGCGGTTGTCGAGAGAGTTGAGGCGAGCACCGCAGGGCGGAGGGCAGCAGGAACCGGACGAGGAGACGCACCCTTCTGACCCGCGCAACGGACCCACGAGAACCTCACCGAGTGGCGAGATGATGGCCGACCCGCCAGCGATCATGACGCCCTCCGAATCGGCCTCGCCGTCAATGACATGGCCATCGGGATAGTCCTGAGTGTGCAAAGGAGACAAGGTCAGACTAGCGCATTGGTCTGAGCATTTCGATGACGCGGCACCTTCTGCTGAGCAAACTGAAAGGGAGTACTGAGTGGGTCAGCGGTCGAGACGGGCAAAAGCTTAGAGCGAGAGTCTCGCGCACCTGGCAGGCCGAAAGCACGAAACACCGGCCCTCCATCGCAATGTGACGCATGCTCGACAGCCAACCCTCGCGACCATCGACCGTCGGCGCGCAGTAGAGCTGCGTTCCCTGATTGTAGAAGTGTTGCCGGAGCATGGGGACGAGGTTCTCCCAGCAAACGCCGGCCGAGGCAAGGGCAGTCTCGCCCGATGATTTCAGCGGCACCTTGACGACCGAGAGCGTCGACTCGTCGCCAAAGCCCCAGATGAGTCGCTCGCTCGCCGTCGGCATCAGCTGCTCAAACATGAGGAACAGCACGAGCGTCAGTGTTGCCCTACTCGACCAGTCCGCGCACGCTTGAGCGCCCGTGCACCTTGCGCCGCTTGTAAACGAGCCCTTCGGCCGGGCTCCAGAAACCGACCGAGCAGTAGAGCGTGCCGCCGTCTCTCTCAATCAGGCCCGAGACGATGAAAACGCCATGGTCGCGCGCGATCTCGGCAACCCGGTCAGTTGCCGGGCCGGGCACGCAGATTGCCGCCTTGTGGTAGGCGAGGAACTCGTCCCGGCCGGCGTCGGACCTGGTACCGACGACCGCACCGAACGAGCTGTACTTCGGGTAGCCCCCGATGCTATAGGTTGACGCCATCGAACCTGTCAGCCCAGCGTCTAGATTTCCCAAGAAAGTGTCGGACGCACAAGGCCTCCGGGAAGACGACGAGCTGCGAGCGGTCGCGCTCCTTTGCCTGGCGGACGAGCCTGTCCATCTTGGCGAGCGTCGGCTCGAGCTCGTAGCGGTGCGTGCAGGCCTGGGCGACCGAAACAACGAGCTTGGTCATACTGAAGCGGCAGCTAGCGAGCGTAAGTCTAGAGGCGTAGGGATGGTGAGAGGGGTCGGCTGGGGCTGTTCGACGGTCGTCGTCGGCTGCTCGGGAAGGAGCTCGGGCAACGCCGAGGCAAGTCGTGGCCGTCCTGCCGGCAGGAAGACGACCTCGCCCGACGCCCACCGTCTGATTTGCCCTTCTCCGAATCTCGCTTGCCAAGCGTTGAGGTAGCTGACCCCCCTTCAGCCTTCTCGAGGGGTCAGGAGTGTTGCTCTCGACGAGGGCTCGCACCTGACCCGCCTGCGCCAGCGGCTGCCGCGCATCTTCCATCTCCCCGGCACTCCTGGTGCCGGCCCAGATGCTCGTCCTGCTTCGCACTCGCCCCCGTGCTCGTCGCTCGTTATCGTCTCTGAGGTCGTCTGAGTCTGAGGTCGTCTAAGGGCGAGAACCAGTGCGAGGAGTGGCTGTCAGTACCGGCAGGCCTCAGCTGACAAGCCTTCCTCAGCCACAGGGCTGCGTCTTCCTGGGGCACCTCTCCGTGGTCGGCCCCGCCGGCTCCCGCCTGCTGCCGAGGTCGAAGGGACGAGCTCTGATCCAGCTGCTGTTATGAACGACATGCTTTCGCCCGGCCTGTCTCGTCTGCGCCCTCGTCGTCGTCCTCGTTCAGCGCGCTCACTTCTCGGATGCTGCCGCCTGCTCTTGGCCTGTGCGGCCGTGCGCCACAGACCGGCCGACCGGTCGCGTCGCGAACCTTACACGTCCTCCGACCTCGTCGGGTTCAAGCGTCGAGGCGATCGTGCCCCCTCCTCTGCCCCGCAGACGGCGTGACCGGCCGAAGGACGCGTCTCTCCCCGCACGCCACCACACCCTAACAACAGAGTCCGGTCCAAGAGAAATCAGACCCCGCCCGCTCCGCTCCCTCGGGTCTGGATCTCTCGACCCCGCTAAGACAGCGCCGTTCGCTGACGACGCCTCGCGGGCCGACCCTTTGATACGGCACACCCCGTCTGACTCGCGTGGCCGTCGGGTGCTGAGCTCATTGTCCCCAACCCCGAGCTTGCAGCCGCCCCGGCCCTTTCTGCTGCTGGGCTGGGAGCGTTCTTGGTGGTCCTAATATTCCGGCCCCGGATCCCGTTCAGCAGCGCTCTTCCCTCCTCCTGTTGATCGAGCAACGACCGACCGACCTCGTCCTAGCAGCAAGCAGCAGTACGACAGAAGGACGAGCGAAACCCAAAGGGCTCCCAGGAGCAATCAAACGACGGCGGCATCGACAAGCTCCCGTTCCTCGCGCACCCATCGACGACGTCCTCTCCGGCGTCGACGGCGGCCTTTCTATAGCTCTACGCCAAACGCCTCCGTGCCTGTTCCGCCCCGCCCAGGATCTACTCCCGTCGTGCGACCGTGTGCTCTCGCCCGCTCCTCCTCGGAGACAGACTCGCACGTCAAACGACCACCGACTGCTCTTCGCCGCCCAGGCCGCCCTTCTTCCCCTCCTTCTCATCGAACGTCCACCCTCGTCCTTACCATCCTCTCGCCGACACGACCAGCAAATGGGCTCGATCCAGCGGCCAGCGGCCACCAGCACCTATCTCGCGACGCCCCAGGACGCGTACGTCTGCTGTCCGACCCATGGCCACCGGAGCCGCCGAAAGCGAACTGAGGCTGATCCCGCCCTTCTCGCCCCTGCGACTGCCCCCCGCTGTCACCGCGCCCTTTTGGCCGCTCTTCACCCCGCCTCCGTCCGATCGACCCTCGCAGGCTGCTCGTCCTCGAGGCCGTCCGACTTGAACTCCTGCCACGAACGACGCGCAGGCTGACCCGCTCGGAGCGCGATGCTCTGGTCGAGGACGGCACGGTGAGTCGAGACGAGCTCTCGCAGGGCTCTAACGCGGTTAGGAGGGTCGATCAGTGGCTGAGCGGAGTTTCCGGCCGCTTTCCCCGAACCCCCCCCCCCCCCACCCCTCCCCCTCCTTCCCTTCGCCTGACCAGGTCTTCGTCTGGGAAGAGCGTACGTACCTCCGAGCCGCCTCTCTTCGTGCCTGCCATGTTGACTGACGTCTTGGTTCTGATCGTCTCTTGCTTCCATTCAGAGGAGACGCAGATGCAGGTCCGTGCAAGGCTCAACTGCGCCGTCTGCGCCAGCCCCCTCTTGGCACGCGTGCCGGTGTCTGACCCTACCTTCGCCCCTTCACCAGCGATGGACCGACGGCAAGCGGTGGTCGTGCTCGCGCGTGATGGGCGAGTTCCTCGGCTACGAGCAGGTCCTGCCGAACGAGATCCTGCCTGGCGTCCGCATGAGGTGCGCTGCTGCGACTGCCTGCGACTGTCCTGCTGATCGTCCGACTGACAACATCGGCTCTTTTTGTGCTCGGCCGCCGCTTCAGCAGCAGGGCCAGCCGACTCGAGGGAGGCCTGATCAAGCAGACGTACTCGGCCACCCTACTCTCGTGCGACCCTTCGGCTCGTCGATCCTTGTTTGCTCGGCCCCACGACTGACGCAGCAACCCTTCCTCCTGTCTTCTTGTCCTTCACTCCGACCCGCAGTGAGTCCGAGGGCTCGGCCAACAAGTATCGTAAGTAGCCGATTCCTCCGCCCAAGCCTCCGACAGCGCTCCTCTCCACACTCGGCCTTTTTTGCCGCAGCACCACCGCACGAGCCCTGGCATCGCGCATGCGACCGAGCTGTGCTTGGCCTTCCCCCGCACTCCTCCTGCCCACGCCGCAGCTTGGCCGCGCAAAGCGACTCGTTTCAACCCCTTGCCCCACTCCCACATCTCCTGTCTTCCTTGTTTCCTTCACCCGCTCTCCCGGCTATCGGCCTTTTCCACATCCCCGGCCGCTTTTCTGGCGTCGCGTGGGCGCCTTGTCCGAAGCTCAAAAAGGCTGACCTTGCTGCCGTGCTCTTCTTTCATCTCCCCTTCGTGCCCTCGCCGACCGCAATGCCAGACATCATCTCATACCACCGCGCCCACTCGATCGACTCGTTCCACCGGCCATCCCTTCAGCCCTTCTACTCGGACCTCGAGCTCTCGCGCTGGCGCACGACAGCTAGCCTGAGCCGAGGCCAGTCGCCGCCTGCCAACGCCGGCTCAACCTCATCCCAGAGCCGTCGGCACCGCTCCGACACGATCCGGCCGCCCGCGTCGGCCTCGTCAGCGGCGAACCAGGGCCCGCCCTCGCGAAGGGACTCGCGCTCGGCCAGCGGCGGCAGCGATTCGGACAGCCGACCGGCGCCAGCCTTCGACTACCAACAGCAGCGCCAGCCGCAGCCTCTGCCGATGATGCAACAGCAGCAGGCTTCGCCCCATCCCCAGCAGCACTACCAGTACGCCCCGCGAGGCTCGCCTCCGTACCCGGCTCCCTGTGCGCCGACCGACCGGCCGCTCCAAGCCGGGCCTTTCGCCTTCCCTCCGACCCATGGCGGCAACTACGACCCTCGGACGAGCTCGGCGCCCTTGCCCGAGTACACCGGCGACCCCTACCGCTACCACCCTTACCGGCCGCCTTACGGCTCGGCCCCGCCTTCGCTCAAGGCCGGCAGCTACCCTCCCCGACGGGTCATTAGCCCGACACCGTCGCTCATCAGCAACGCGACGACCGACTCGTCTCGATGCTCGTCGCCCAAAACGGCGTCTTCCTACTCCTCTGCCGGCCCCGGCTCGCGCCACGGCAGCGGCGGCGGCAGCCGACTGTGGCCGACGTCGCGTCCGTCGCCGATCGGCAGTCGACATGCGGCCGCCGCGATCCCGGTCGTCGATTTGCTCCTGCCCTCTGCGGCGCTACCGTCGGCCTCAACAATGACGATGTCCCCGGTCGACATCAAGCCGTCGACGAGCGCTGCCGAGGACAGGCCGCCGACTGGCCAAAATCGGGGCTATCTCTGGCAGACGGGTGCGCCCGTCCAGGATCGGTCTCGCATCCGACTGACACTCGACCCGGAGGACGAGCGCATGCTCAGCCGGCTCCAGTTCCGCATCTGACCCTGGCACTCGAGTGAGTAGGCAAGGCTTTTGCGGCTGGAGCGACGAGAGCCGAGGTCCTAATAATGTCGCGCCCTCTTGCTCAACCAGCTCCCTTCTCTTCGTCTTCGCACTCTCGCAGCGGCCGTGCCGAGCCGCACGCTCTCCTCGCCTGACCTCGTCCCTTCCGGCCACCCCTACTGTATCCCTGCTTGCCCTCGTTCCCCCGATGCTCTCCTCCTGCTTTCATTTACCCCGCTCCGCACTCGCCTCCTGCCCGCTTCGCACCTTCCGCCTTTGTACCGATGAATCTTTCTCGCTCGCAGCACGCCTTCCCTGAGATCATCAGCTCTGTCCTTTTCTCCGTCGAGCGCATCGGTCTTTTGTGATCTGGCCCTTGGTCACTAGCTTGGCCGGAAGGGCTACCAGCAGCAAAGTGCCCCGGGCTCGCGAACTCATGCCGGGCGCGCGCGTCATCGGGGCCGGCCGGCAGCCCATCGCCCCCGTCGAATTGGCCCATCGCAGCCAGGCCCGCCCTCCTGCAGCCGCCCGACACCCATCCTCAATCCCCTCTCCTCTTTCGACCTCATCCAGTAACGATGTTCGCCTCTATCAGCCGCACCACTTTCCGCTCGCCCGTCCTCGCTCGGCCTTACGCCAGCAAGACCGGCAAGGGCGTCTTCGCCGCCATGCGTCAGTCCCTTCACGGTCCCTCCGATCGAGCCAGAGCCAGGGCTGATCGAGCTCCCTGATCTCTCGCCTGTTGCATCCTCTTGCTTCCGATCCCGCAGGCGAGAAGGTCATGGGCGCCGCCGAGGTCGAGGAGGCCGACGTCTCGGCCAAGATGGACTGTACGTCTCTTTCGGTCGTCTGCTCGCCGCTGCGCGCCGCCATCGGCCCTCTCCATCGAGTTAGCTGACTGACACCCTCCGATCGCCGCCTTTTCCTCTCGTTAGCTGTCAAGGAGTCTGCCCAGGGCATGGCTGAGGGCATGCGCCAGACCGCCGGCGCCCAGGCCGAGTCGCTGGCCCAGACCGGTGGCCAGGTCAAGGACGCCCTCGCCGGAGCGGCCGCGACCGCCTCGAGCGTGGCCGGACGTGCGTCACCTCGCTCTCATTATGGCCCATCTCGGCTCGTTACCTGACGCCGGTCTCCTCCTCTACTTTCAACAGGCGTCCTCCCGGACATGGAGAAGCAGCAGCCTTCGCAGGCCGACGTCCCGCCCGAGCTCAAGTCGGACCCGTACGCCGGCGAGAAGGCCGACGAGGTGCTCAAGGCCCAGGGCAAGGACCTTGGCACTAGCGGCAACAAGGCCGGCTACTCGTGCGTCCTGCGATCGTCTGAAACGCACTGTTCTCCAGTGGCTTGCCTGGTCACTGACGCCATCCTACCTTTGACCCTGCAGCGGCAACCTCGCCACCGCTAACCCGCTCGTCAGCGGCACGTCGGGCGGCGGCCTCGACGGCGGCAGCTCCCGCTAAAGTCTCTCTCGTGCCTCTTGCCCATCTGCTGTAGCCTCGCCGAGCCCTCTTTTGCTTCACGTCTCATTCCGCCCTGTGCACCGCTGTATCCCAAGAGTCTGCTGCCGTGTCCGTCCGGGCCGACCGAGCGATGCAGAGGGTCATAAGTACGTGATCGGGAGTTCTCTAGCTCGTAATGAGGTCGCCTCTCCTCTACTCTTCTATCTCCTGCCGGGTGTCCGCCGCTCGTTGCTCGCCCTAACCGCCGCCGTCGCCGCTCGCCTGAGCTGCTCTGCCCTGGGCACGAGCGACGACGAGCGACCGCAGCCAGGTCTGCTCGCGCCGGAGATCGTTGGCCTCGACCTCGAGCTCGGCAACGCGCGACGTCAGATCCGACACGGTCCGTGTCAGGTTGACCGTGTGATTTTTCTTCTTCGCTCGGAACCTAGCGGCTACATTAGGCGGGAGGAGGGGCCGAGTCAGCGGCTTGAGGCGAAGCAAGGGAGCGGGGTACAGATACGCACAGGCCTCGGTGTTGCGTCGCCGCTTGTCGTCTTCCATCGCTTCACGGTTGGCGACCTCGCTCGGGCTGTCAAGCTCGCCGCCGATGACGATGGACGGCGGCCGGACGCTGGCGTCATCCTCGCGAGTAGCGGCAGCGACACTCGGGCCCCGCGCCGTGCGTTCGAGGTCCTTCGCCGCCGGAAGGGCCCGTTTGCGGCCGCGCGAGGAGGCCGAACCGCCGATCGGGGACGACTCGCTGTTTCCTGTTGACGGGCCTGGTGTCGGCGCGGCGGAGGAGGAAGAGGGCGCGAGAGCGAGCAGCGGGGAGATGGGACTGTCGACCGTCGATTGCCGGAAGATGGCTGGTCGCTCTGCGGTTGGCAGGAAGGACGACGTCGGCTCGACCGACGAGCTGGCCTGAGCACACGACGAGTCAGGTGCGGCCGGGGCGAGAGGGCCTAGCAGAGGCGGCAGGTGAGCGACGTGCGACTGATGCTCGCTATCGCCGCCGTTGGAAAGTCCGCCGAGGCGGCCGGGCAGCGGGGGAAGGTGCAAGTTGGCGAAGGAGGTCGGCGAGAAGCTGAAGTTGGATGACGGTCGTCGGCCGGTCGGCTCAGTTGCCGCCGGCTGATTTGGCTCGTGCGACGTCAGGCCGAGCGGACCCGTGAAGTGGCTTGGCTCGGGTGGAGGGAAAAAGGAGGAGAAGAAGGTCGAGAGGTGGCCGGATGAGTCATCGTGCGTGGTCGTCGACCGAGCGTCGGGGTGCGGCGAAGGGTGGCTTGACGACTCGGCAGAGGCTGGGTCGAGGTGGGGCGAGTGGAAGGCCGAAAGTTGGGTTGAGGACGGGTGATGACCAACACCGGCCGGATGGAAGAGATCGTGGAACCGGCCGAGGACGTCGTGCTGCTCGGTCTGGCCGGAGTATGGCGGGTGCGACGGAGAGGCATTGACAGCGCCGGACGTGCCTAACGGCGGGACGTCAAACGCGAACAAAGCTGGCCTGACCGGCATGGCTGCAGGGTAGGCTGCGCTCGCCGCCGACCCTACTGCGACGGAGGACCAAGGGCGACTCGGCCCGGCCGAGGACGAAGCGAGCGGATGCTGACCGGGGCCGACTGGAAGCGGATCGCTGCTGCCGCTGATGAGCGTCTGCTGCTGCTGCTGCTCCCGCCGCTGCTGGGCCATGCCAGAGAGGAAGCTAAGCCAGGCCGATTCTGCTTCGGGCGTGGCTGCAAGCGACGTTGGGACGATCAATTAGCTGCGAGCTCAGCGCACGTGAAGGGCGTGCTGCTCGACGCACCTGCGTTTGAGGACGCTTCCGACGCTGCCTGTGTGCTGCTTGCCATCAGGAAGGAGTGCCTGGGAGAGCTGGATGGGCGTTCTGTGCTCCGGCCAGGCAAAGTGAGAGAGAGAGAGAGGCTGCTGTTGGTACGCTGGCTGGACCGGCAGCCGTCGCTGGCAGGGCGTGCGATGAGAGCCCTCGCACGCGGTCTGGCCTGGATGAAGACGCCATCGGACGTCAGTTGTCGCGGTCAAATCCGTCTGCGAGACCGAGCCCTCGAAGGGGCATGGCCGGCGAGGCACGCAGACGAGCTCCCTAACCGCCCGAGGTCAGCAAGGGGGATGGACGGGCTCCTGGAGGAGCAGATGGTCGTCGGGCGAGCCGGCAGGAGCGCTCGAGGCCGTCGCCAGGACCCTGGACGCTTTATCCGAATGGCCCTGGCCAGCTTCTCCGAATGCTCGCGGCGCCAAACACAGCGTTGCTGGCTTTCTCGGCGGTCGTCGCCGAAACGAGGCGCAGCCGGCCGGGTTAATCTCTCACCGGACATGAGTCCTCCTTGCCGTTCGCCAGACGCTGACTTCTCATGATACCAGCATGCGACGTCGTGGGAATGTGAGGTGTAGGATGGTGGGATCGTAGGAGGCGCTAGTCGGACGCAAAGCTGCGTTCGACAGAGAGCGACGCCGAGCGGTCAGCCCAACCTGGGCCCGCCAAGAAGATGCTGCAGCTCTCGTCGACGTATCGCAAACCGCCTCAGATAGAGAAGACGTCCTCATCGTCGGTGCCCTCAGGCTGTAGCGGAGAGTCAGGATCGCTCGAGAGGTCAGCAGAGGCGCCCGGCGGCCCGAGGCTGACCGCGCAGACGAGCTTGACTGACCAGTGTGTTAAAGACGTACTCGAGCTCAACTCGGAGCTCGGCCACCTCGAGATCGAGCGGTAAGTCGTTATCGTCCGTCCCTGTGAGCGACGAGAAGAGGGTCGTCAGAAGGACGCATCGTTTCCTGGAAAGAAGACCTTGGAAAGAGGAGAAAGAGGAAGGAGAAGCGCACCAAAGGGGTTCTCTATCTGAGAAGCAATGCCTTCGATGCCCATGAGGGTGAAGGCAACAAGCGAGACAACGCTGACCATTAGCCAGCCCTGGAAGTCACACGGCCAGTTCAGCAGGTTCTGCTCCTCGCCTAGCACCGGCAGTGCGTGGTATGGTAAACTGACCATGTCGTCGACCAGGACCAGGGGGAGCGCGAAAAGATAAAGGGTTACGGACTGCTTCAGGTGGACCTGATGAGCAGACACGGGTGTCAGCGCCGGCGGGCCGGAGCAGCGTTCGACGTGCGGGAACCTGCCTGAAAGACGGGAGGCAGCGGTGTGCGCACGACCTGGTCAGGGCGACACTCGACTAGTCAGCAACCTTGGTAGGGCAAAGAGAGGGTCGCTCACGCACCCGCTCCATCGCGCCCATCTGGTCGACCATAGCCTGAATGAGGCCCTGCATGGCGTTGACGCCGGCGGGTCCTACGAGACCAGCAGGATGAGCAACCAGCATGGAAGAGATGGAGCGAGTGCGGGCGACGACCGGGTCCGACGAACCAATGACCTCGAGTGCTCCCTTCCTGCGGGAATCGTAAAGCGACCGGCTGATCTCGTGGGCGATGACGAGCGGCAAAAGGAGACTGACGCCCCCGGCCGCGTTGAACGGCCGGACGGTGTCCATCCAGTCACTCGGCTCGCGCGTGCGAAGGAATGGCGTGCGCTCGTCGACTGGCGGCGAGGGTAGCCCACCGCCGAGATGACGCAAGTGTCGAGCGAAACCGTGATGTTTGCGTTTCGGTGGGCTCGGCTGCAAGAGCTGCGATTCGAGCGTGGACTGCGTGAGGTCCTGCGAGGCGTTGGGAGTCGTGGAGGTCGAAGTGGAGGAGAGGGTCCGGTAGTTGTCGGCGATCGTATCGTACCGCGCAAAGTCGGGCGGTAGGACACCTGGCGTAGTGACCCGCGTCAGCCAGTGACCTCATCACACGCTGAGCAGACTGACCTCTGTACTCCTCGTGCGACGTGCCGCGTTCGCCTCTCAGATGGTGCTTGACGGCAATGACGAAGGCGTTGACGAGCCTAGAAGCGAATTGGGGGGGGGGGGTTGGCTCGGTCAGACGTTCTCAACCAGCGTTGATCGGGCGAGAAACGACAGACTTAATGAACCGGATCTTCTTCTTCTTTAGCACCTCGGCCGTCATGCGTTCCCTCGGTTCAAATCCGCCGCCGACTGTTAGGTCGCGACCTTGGACACAGGCCCCCGAGGGCAGTGCCACCTGGATCCAGACCAGTCGTGATAGGTTGCGCGCAGCCGAGACAAGTGCTGTAAAGTCTTTGCGACCTCTAGACAGGACGAATGACGAGGTGAGTCAGTGGCTAGCCGCAGAGGGAGCCCTCGCACAGGTTGAGATCGCACTCGGAATACCGCTCGTAGGCGCTGCCATTGCGGAAGACGAGAAGCAGGCCGACGACGACGGAAAGGAGCGGGACGACGCTGTTGCTGAGCCTCAGAGGGAGGTCATAGAAGCGAGTGGCAGCAGCTGCGAGCATTGAAGATTTCAGGGCTGGTCAGCTTGCTGTGGTCAAAGGGAAGGCCGACTCGCGGGCCGCCGGCGGAGGCCCGAGCGTCGCAACGACGCACCAACAAAGATGGCAAAGAGTGTGACCGTAAGGACCGGGCCGATGATGTGCGGAACGATGGAGCCTTGGATACGCTGCACGCAACAGTCGGAGAGGTACTTGGAGCGTCAGAATCGTTTCTGGACGAGGCGCCGGTGCCGTCGCCGGCGCCGACAGGAGAGGCAGGCGGGCTCGAGCTCACGCACGATGACGTCCGGCAGCCAAGAGACCGAGGCGATCGTCCGCTTCTTGGCGAGCGCCTCGCGCTCTTGGATCAGGGCCTGTAGACGAGTCCGAGGGTGACGAGTCAGTCGAGCTGAAGCTCTGCTCAGATGAGATCGGGCGAGACGACGAACGGCGAGGGCGGTCAGAGGGCGGGGCGCGTCCGAGTCCTCGGACGCGTCGCGCGAGGGCCTGGCCGCGTGACCAGGAGGGAGGAGGATCGAGGCGAGGGTGGTGCCGAGCGTCCGTCTACTCATGACTGGGCTTTGAGCGGATGGTGGGGAATGGCAGACGGCGATGAAGGTTAGCTGGGCTGTTGATCGGGCTGAAGCATCCTTTCCCCTCCTGTCGACCGGCCGGCCGGCCACGCGCTCCGAGGGAAAAAGGGGCAAGGCAGAACGGCACCTGCGAGTCGTGGGCGAAGGCGCGACGGCCGGCCGATCGACATTTCGATGACTCCCGCCTGGCGAGGGCGCGAGCTCAACCCTCCGGCTGCCCCGACCACAACTCCTCCCCCCTCCCTTCACCTCCTTTTCACACGCCCGTCATGTCTACCTTTGGAACGCTCTACCGGGTTCACACCTACGGCGAGTCGCACTGCGCCTCGGTTGGCGGCATCGTCGATGGCATCCCGCCGGTGCGTTCTTCCCCTCGCCGGCGCGCGACTTCTCGGCCGGCTTCGCCGACGAGAGCTGCGTTCCTCCGACGTGCCTCGTCGGCTGCCCGCCCCGGCCTCCTTAGCTATCCCCTAAAAGCGTGTCGAAACTGATCAGCATTCCGTGTGCTACCCACAGGGCCTGCCCCTCTCCAACGAGATGATCCAGAAGCAGCTCGCTCGGCGGCGGCCCGGCCAGAGCGACCTCTCGACGCCCGTACGTTTGTCGGACCTGCTTCCGCGGCCCGCTCGTCCGCTGACGCTCGCCTTCCGGCCCAATCCTCGCAGCGCAACGAGTTCGACGAGGTCGCAATTCAATCGGGTGTCGAGAACGGCGTCACGCTCGGCACACCGATCGGCTTCCTGGTCCGCAACAAGGACCAGCGCCCGCACGACTACGCCGAGACCGACCTCTACCCGCGGCCGTCGCACGCCGACTGGACGTACCTCGCCAAGTACGGCATCAAGGCCAGCAGCGGTGGCGGACGGTCTTCCGCCCGCGAGACCATCAGTGCGTCTACTCCATTGCCGTTTGCCTCGGCGAGCAGTAGCTCACCCGTTCGCTGCCCTGCCCTGCTGCAGGCCGTGTCGCCGCCGGTGCCATCGCCGAGGAGTACCTGACGGCCGCGCACGGCATCCAGATCGTCGCCTTTGTCTCGGGCGTCGGCAACATCCACCTGCCCTCGTTCGACGCCGACACGGACGAGCCGCTCAACCCGGCCTTTATGGAGCTTCTCAAGACGGTCTCGCGCGAGGAGGTCGACAAGGAGCTCACGCGGTGCCCCAACGCCGAGATCTCGGCCAAGATGGCCGACGTACGTCTGATCGCCGAACTGAGATCTCTCCTCTCACCCTTCGTGCTCACCCGCCCCTGCCGCTTTCATCCAGCGCATCCGCAAGGCCAAGGCCGACATGGACTCGCTCGGCGGCACTGTGACGTGCGTCATCCGGGGCGTCCCCGCCGGCCTCGGCGAGCCCTGCTTCGACAAGATGGAGGCCCTGCTTGCGCACGCGATGCTCTCGATCCCTTCGACCAAGGCCTTTGAGTTTGGCTCGGGCTTCCGCGGGACCGAGGTCCCCGGCAGCAGGCACAACGACATGTTTGCCCGCGGCGAGGACGGCATGCTCAAGACGATCACCAACTGGTCGGGCGGCGTCCAGGGCGGCATTACCAACGGCGAGGACATCTACTTCCGGTGCGCCCTTGCGTCTAGGTCCTCATGTTTTAAGAGGGCTGCCGCAAGAGGATAGCTAACCTGAACCGCCCCACACGTTCCAGCGTCGGCTTCAAGCCGCCCGCGACCATCTCGCAGGCCCAGCAGACGGCCAGGTACGACGGCACCGCCGGCGTACTCGAGGCCAAGGGTCGTCACGACCCTTGCGTTGTCCCTCGGTGCGTCCGCCAGCACCTTCGCGTCCATCCCGTCGTCGCCCAGCTAATCCTAAGAGAGCGATTCCCTTGTTTCGCAGCGCCGTCCCCATCGTTGAGGCTATGGCCGCCTGTGCCGTACTGGACGCCATCATGATTCAGGCCTCGCGCTCGGCGACGGCCAACCTGCTCCCGCCCATCACCACGCTCCCGCCGACGATGGTGAGACCGCCCGGCTCAGTTGTCTTGCGCAGGCTCGAGAGCTGACGACGGTCGCTGTCACCTCTCTCAGGTCATGCCCGGCATGGGCCGGCACTCTGGCCCTGGAAGCAAGGGCCCGTCGGGTGACGAATAGAGCGAAGCGCTGTTCGTGCCCTCGGCATCGGCGCCTGTCAGCCGAAAAAAGGCGGGCTTCGGTCGGCCGCCGGGCTGGCTCTGCCACCCCCATCCTCCTTCCTCCCTAGACGGCTCCTTCTCTCGCAGGAGGAGCAGGCTCGTTGCGCGAACCGCCACTCATTTCCCCGTTAGATCTAAAATGCTTGTATGAACCGAGGGCAGGCAGCAGCTCTTTGGACGAGGATTTCGGGCGCCGGCCGGAGCCTTCGGCCGCGCTTGTCGGGCTCTGAGCCGCCCGGCGACTGAGCCGCCTTCGGCCCTTCGCCGCCACACGCGCGAAAGCTGCGGTGTCGACCTCTTGTCGGTCGCTGCTGCTCCTCCGTGATCATCGCCGCCCACCCCGCAGCGTTTCCTGTCTCGTCTCCTTCGCACCGGCAGCTGCTCTCGGACCAGGCTCGCCCCGTACATACGTCCAATTCGAGGTGCGTACCGTCGGATGGGCTGCCCTGGAGCTCAGCGAAGAGCTCGCGGAGCTCGCGCGATCCCAGCCCTCGGCACTGGCCCGTTGCATGCCGACTCGACCTCGGGCCAGTGTCCAGGAACGGTCGACGTCAAGGAGAGCTCTGCTGACCAGGAGAGCAACCCGAACTGACCTCTGCTCCCGTTTGCTCTTCGCTCCTGCTTGGTCAGTCGTCGTCCTGCGACTTGTCGTCTCCTCGTCTCCTCGAGCCGACGTCGATCACCGCCCTCTCCCTCCGCCAAAAGTTCGCCCACGAGGTCCAGCAGCTCCCTCGGCGCACGTCTCCCCCTGCCCATCGCCAGGCCCGATCAACCCGATCTCAAGTCAGACGCTCTCGCATTCTCCTCCTTCATCTTCCCGTTCGCTTTTGAAGTCCGAGCCATGTCTGGATCGGAACACGCCGGTGCGTCATCCCCGGGCTCGCCCTTTTCACCCTGCCGCATGAACCGCGCCCGCCCGCCAAGCGCTGCGGTCGGTGCAGCACACTCCTCCTATCCGCTGACCTCGGTCGCTAACGCGCCCCATTTGCGATCCAGTCGAGTTCGAGTACGAGGCTCTGCCCGTCGGGACCGGCCTGGGCGTCAACATGCTCGCCGGCGCGCTCGTGCGTGCCTCTCCTGCTCCTGTCGAGCTTTCTGGCTCTTTGCAACTCGAGGCGAGGCGCTGTGCTGACGCCCAGCTGCCTTTACGCCTGCCGCTTGCGTCTCTCCCAGGCCGGCATCTCGGAGCACGCCGTCATGTTCCCCATCGACTCGATCAAGGTGCGCTTTCGGCCTTGGGGGAAGCCTGCGACCTCGTCGTTCGAGCCAGCAGCTCCTGACGCCGCAGCCCTCCTGACCGCTCCCCTTCCCCTCTTTCAGACCCGAATGCAGGTCATTCCGATAACGCCAACGTCGGCCTACAACACGCTCTACTCGTCTCTGACGCGGGTCGCGACGACCGACGGCCTGCGCACGCTCTGGAAGGGCGTCAACTC
>Ga0308160_10004351_pt1 | contig 15228 bp, 15 predicted proteins | sample PhyFR1_FD_201036 | JGI IMG/M metagenome (GOLD analysis project Ga0308160, IMG submission 201036) | Phyllosphere microbial communities from UC Gill Tract Community Farm, Albany, California, United States - DLSLF.R1 | ecosystem: Host-associated > Plants > Phyllosphere > Unclassified | place: USA...
GCGCCGGCACAGCTTCAGCAATGACTTGTCGCCGGTCGAGTATGAAAAGCAGTATTTCAAGCGGCTCGCGAGTGTCTAGAAAACTCGTGGCGATTCATAATGACCAGATAGATGCAATATCGCTTTGTCGATTCGTCCGCTGTAGGTCGATAGCGGACGGCTGGCACTGCTGAGTGTACTTGGCTGTTGCCTGCTGAGCAACTAAAGGGTTTTGTTAGGCGCTCTTACTCACACTATTCTGTCGCGGTTGCAGGGTCACTTGCGGAATACTCACACTGTTTTGTCGCGGCTTCGACCTTCATTTCGGGCTCGTTGCGCCTGGCTTTCCCACATCTTCACAGACTGCTGTCGCACTGTCCTAGAGCTTGGTATGCAGGATGACAGGGGCAAACTGCGCCCGAAATCTGGGCAGCTGTTCTGGCTGCGCGACTTACCTGCAAAACTGAGCCGAATGCTCGCTTCTTATGCAGAATTTGCACCGGAGCCCCATCGAGAACATGTTAGAAGCGCGGGCTGGAAAGAGCCAGGTCTTTCATCAGGTCAAGTACACGGAGTTGCCAATCAGGAACTACAGTGACGGTTACAGATCTACTTTCCAATCGTCGGCGTAGTCACACAAGTCCTTCGTAACCAGTCACACGTCTCCTTCATCGCACGGCTGCGATCTCGAGACACCCACACAACCAGATATTTTGAAGATGCTGATGCTTTTACAGTATCGCAATAGCAACGGTGTTGCTATGATGTCGGCACGATTGACTTCTGTGAACTAGTGATTACAATGACGGAGAACATTCCAAGAACAGTGAGACGTACTCGCCTGTTCAAGAACTGGCTGAACGAACTTACCAACGAGCAGGCAAAGGGTCTCATCCTCGATCGCATCGACCGAGTAAAGAAGGGAAATTTCGGCAAGATCGACACCATTAAGAGTGAACCCGGCGTATCAGAAATGATCGTCGATGATGGCCCAGGCTACCGCATTTACTACGGCGAGTTCGACGGAACAGTCGTCGTTCTGATGCTCGGCGGCCTTAAGGGCGATCAGAAATCTGATATCAAAATTGCAGGAAAGCTGTATCGGCAACTGAAGGAAACTCACGACGCCGAAAGAGCAAAGAAAGCCGCCATGAAAGACGACGGCAAAACCAAACCAAAAAGGAAGTAAGCCATGAGCAAGAAGAATGAAACCATCGAAGAACTGGAAAACGTCGACCTCGACGAGTCTTTACTCGACCTGGAAGACTTCGACTCGGCCGAATTTCTAAATACCCCGGAGGCGGTTGCAGCGTACTTGCAAAGTGCCTTTGCATCGGGCGATATGGAGCATTTCAAAGAAGCGATGAAGACCGCGCGTCGTGCTGAGAAGATGGACAAATTCGCAAAAGCTGCCGGTCTCACCCGCGAGGGAGTCTATAAGGCACTCAGAAAGGGAACCGAGCCGAAGATGCAGACAATCGTAGGGTTGCTTGATGCGCTTGGAATGGCTTTTCAAATCGTTCCAAAAGAAACCTTGGCAAGCGACAACCGCTACGCTCTGGCAGCTTAGGGCATCCAGCGAACGAGCAAACTCAAGTGTTCAGTCAACGACATAAAGTTGGTTTTGTCGCATTCAGGAGGCGTCCGTACTGATCGGGTAGACTGGGACGCAGGACGCTTCGTAATTTGACATGCTCAGCTTCAAAGGACTGCGCTTCCCGACCGACGTCGTCCTGCGCTGCATCCGTTGGCACGCTGCCTATCCGCTGCCTATCCGCTAAGCTACCGCAACATCGAAGAGATGTTGGGCGAGCGAGGCCGTCGGTCGATCATTCGACCATCAATCGCTGGGCAGTCCGTTTTCTGCCATTGATCGAAGAGCTGTCACGCAAATACAAGCGTCCGGTTGGCAGAAGCTGGTGCATGGACGAAACATCTATCAAGGTTAAGGGCGTCTGGAAATACCTCTACCGTTCTGTCGAGAAGGAAGGCAAGACCATCGATTTCTTGCTGACAGCGCACTGCGACATCGCCGCCGCCCGGCGGTTCTTAGACAATGCCATTCGTGAGAGCGGTACACCCAAAACGGTCGCGATGGATAAAAGCGATGCGAACAAGGCGGCTGTCGATGAGATCAACAACGGTATGGCGGCGCCGATCACCATATGCCAGGTCAAGTACCTCAACAACATTGTCGAACACGATCATCGTGCGATCAAACGCACGACTAGGCCGATGCTGGGCTTCAAGTCGTTTCACAGTGCCGCCAGTGTGCTAGCGGATAGAGCTCATGCACATGATTCGCAAGGGCCAGTTCGCGGCCAACGGGGCCGGCACGTCGGTTACCGATCAGCTTTGTGCGTTGGGGTGACTGGTCCGTCCAGCATAAGCCCGAATCGTGGCTGTCCATACAAATACCGCTCCGTGCTCAACAATGCGACAGAACCGGGAAGCGGCCGGCAGCCCGGTCGCAGTCCAGTTTGCACTGCAATCTAACCGCAGCGCGGCGCGGCCCGGCGTCCGTACTTACACTCGGGTTGAATCGGCCATTAGCATCAAGGTCCCGTACCCGGCCGCACGCTGATGTCGAAATCGACGATCGCACCAGGAGCGAACCGATAGGGCGAAGCTGCATCGGGCGACCCGATCGGCTCGCCCCTGGTGTCGTAGCTAATACCGGTATGCAGCTCGGTTACGCTTATCCGGTAGCACAGGTTGGCATCGAGGGCATGGCCGCCGCTGCGCGGGAAACGATCCGGGTTTGGAAACAGCAGAGCACGCAAGCGCATGCGTCCTTTTCTCGTGACGATCCCGAGTGTGAGCGGCAGGGTGTCGCATGGCGCCTCGACGAGATTGACCTGATAGCCGCCGTCCTGGGATATGCCGCGCACGGTCAGTGAGATGTAGGCCAGTCTTCGACTGGCCAGCTGCGCATGCTCCTCCTCGACCTTGCTGATCTGCGAACGAAAGCCTAACCCGACTAGGATACGGTTGACGCCGACGCTCCCGCCGCCGACGATCATTGCCGTCAGCGCCGACGTCAACCAGCTGCGCTTGACCTGCATGTCACTGACCCCGCGGTACGCGTCAAACAAGGTCGCCATTAGGTCGAGATCAAACTGGCGCACCACCGTCAGGCTCACGGCGAACATGATGATGGTTCGCCAGGACCGGCCTACGACAAACTCCTGGAACAGGCGCCAGTTGAACAGTAGCGCGAATGCACTTTCGAGCAGGAGCGCTAGCACGAAGGTCGCGACCAGAATATTGAAGGCCTTTCCGAGCGCGTCCGCCGACAGGTCCGGCGCCATGTAGGTCTTGACGTTCAGGCGCACGGCGGCCGCGGCGGTGCAATCGGCTCCTTCCTCGGCCGCGACCTGGCCTGTCTTCGCATCGACGTCGAACTGGGTGGGGTCTCCCGTCCGAGAGACGTAAACCAGAGACTGGCCAGAGTCTGCCGCGACGAGCTTGACGTTGACGCCGCTTGCCTTTACTAGACGGATGCATGGGGCAGACAAAAGTGCTGTCTCCTGGCCGCTCCTGGCCTGTACCTGGAGCAGTACTGGCCCCTGGGCTGCCGCTGGAGCGGGCCAAGCCGCCAACATCGTTGCGGCAAACAGGACCAGGCACGGCAAGCCGGTCAGATGGGAAGTGGGCATGCCGTACTCAACCCAGGCCACGCATGAAATCGATCCGCCCGGCCCAGTCCGGAAAGTCGATGAGGGGGTTACGGTTGCCCTGCTTTTCATGGATCGCGGCATTGCGGTGGTGCTCGTATTCGTCGACAGAAAAGAGTTCATGCCAACGCAGCAGGATCTCGATTCGCTCCTCCGTGTATTCCTTCGCGGTACGGTTGATCTGGCCTGGATAGCGTAAAAGAAAGTACAGAGTGGCCCGCGCAGCGGCCCCCTTGCCGCTGCCGGGCTCAAACTTCAACGTCTCACGCTTGCCGCATCCGCTCCTGACGACCTCTTCGAAGTCGGCGAAGTCAAAGTACGGCAAATTTCCCCGGAAACTGTTGCAACCGGATTCGCAGGCGAACAGGTGGTGCAGGTCTCCCCGCATGGGCTCTTTTTTGTCGAACCATGATTGCGGCACTACATGCTCGCAGTTATATGGCATTGCGCTTTCAAGTGCATCCTCGTTAGGAAAGCTTTCCTGTCCAGCCAGCCCTGGTCGCGCAGCAGCTGCGGCGCGGCGAGCCTTTTCAATTTCGAAGTCGGTCTCGATCAGTTCGCGGGCGCTGAACCGTTTGCCCGAATAGATACTCACGATGTCTTGCGCGCTGCCAGGTGGATGTAGGTCCACCCAAGGGTAGACGTGCACCGCGGGCTTGTAGGAAAGGTGGCGTTCGTGCGTCTGCTTAAGCAACTTGTGCAACGACGCGAACAGTTCGGCACCAGTCGCGGTAGGGTCGATGTCGTTGTAGTAAGCAGCAACCTTCTTGCCATCCTCGGCAAGGTCGTAATAGACCTTCGTCCGGGCACGATCAAGTTCTGCAAGGGCTGCGTTTAGGTCAGCGTCGCCGTGAGTGACCGAGCCCGTCTTTCCCCGGGCTATCGTTAGCGCTCCTGTAGCGCCGCTGTTGCCCGGCTGTGGTTGGGGGGCGGGCTGCGGCTGTGGCTGGGGCTTTGAATGCTCCGTCTGCGACGCCGCGCCCGGCACTGGGACGCCAATCTGGACCGTGACGCTAAGCGGGATCGTCCAGGTCGCGCCGTTCTCCGAAAGGACCGGGGCGCCTGACACGGCACTGGCGGTTCCTGACGCTGCGCCGGGAGTGGTGGTCCGCTGTTGCAAGCTGTCCAGGCTCGCGATAGCCGCTTCTACTGGCGACAGCGGTTCCAGATCGAGCATATCGCTCCGTATTTTTGCCTGGTCGCCTGTCAGTGACTGCCGCTTGATATGTTCTACAAGACTGCTTACCCGGATTCCCTCGTTGGCAGCCCAGGCTAGGTTGTCCGGGTTCATGCCGGGTTTCCAGACAGAGCCGTCGCGGGCCACGTAACGCCCCTGCTCGTCGGTCTTCGGTACCGCGCTATGGTGCAGCGCCACGACTTCCCACTGGTCGTTATAAACCGGCGAGCCGGAGGAGCCGGGCTCAGTGTCGGACAGATAGTGGGCATAGTGATCGAACAAGTCGACCAGTTCGTTTGAACGCAGCACCACCTGCTTGGCCAGGCCACGCGGATGCTGAATGATATTGAGCGACTCTCCCAGAAGCGCCTTGCCCTGGTCCTGGATAAGGCGTGACCATCCGTAGTGTCGCAGCGTTGCGCCGCCCGACGAAGTTTCCCTGACCGCTACTAGGGTGAAATCCAGCGCGACATCGGTCATGAAGAAGGTCTCAGGATCGAGCGCGAAGGCCACGATCTGGAGCGGACGCCCGCTACGGTCGTTCTGGAAATCGAATTCGACAATACTATGCTTGGCGGCGCCGGCGTCTTTCAGTACGTGGTTGTTCGTCAGGAGCAGCCGCGGTGAGACCATGAACCCAGTGCCATACCCAGTCGAGCGGTTCATGGCGGAGCGGACGTTGATGCGTCCGACGAAGCGGGCAACCGCCAATGCCTGTTCCACAAACGCAATGTCAAGCAGGTCCGACTGGCCGATCACGCGCTCGAGGCCGATGGTTTCAACTAAGCCCGATGTGCCGGCATTGTGCGCCACGCGCGAAGCGGTGGCGCTGGCCTTAATCGCGTTAGCAGAGAGCCTGTCGAAGCGCTGCTGAATCCGCTCGGCCGATTCCATTTCCAGTCCCCTGCCCGACCGGATTCGATTCAAGTGTTGCTCGCGAAGCTGCGCTCGCTGCCTCCAGCGTTCGGCCGCAGAAGCGGCAATGTCGAACTTTTCCATGATTTTCCCCTTGTCATCGGTTAACGAACGTCGGAATGGGTAGCGCCTGATTGACGTAATGCGCAAAGCAAAGATCGTGACCGGATGCCGATGTTGGCAGCTGAGTGTTTCGCCTTCGCGGTATCCGTGATTCGCGATCCTCCTGGACCGGCCGTGAGGGTCATCGACACTGCCGTGCCCGCGCTCGATGACACCCATGCTGCGCCAGAGCGCATGGTGACTGCGCCGGCCTGCAAGCGCCCACCAAATACCGCAAGACCGCACTTGATGACCATGACTGGTTCCCAACCGGATGCGGGCACCATCCGGTGGCCAGTGAGCTCACCGCTTTCGTTACTACTGGAAGGTTCATCAGCGCTGATATGTCGCAGTAATGGCACGCATGCCCCGGCCCTGACCGGGATAGGCGGACATGGCGACCCATGAAGACCGACTGACGTGAATGTGGAATGCCGGGCAGCGGCACTGCTCGCGGCGCCAGCGCGGGACACCGGAAAGGCAGTCCTGCAATCAGCTTTGAGCGACGTCGGGCCGGATTCGAGCGCAAAGGCTGGCGCGCACACTTGAGATGATGAACCAACACGCGCGTCAAAGGTGCAGGAGGGAAGCTGCCAACCAGTGCAGGTGCAAGCGCGCGGCCGATCCTGCCGCCGAAGGCGCCGGCCAGTGTTAAGGCCGCAACGCGCGAGCATCCGTGACAAGCTGCCTACGACGCGCCCAGCGTTCATGTGCCCCCCTGTGTTGAATGCGTCAACGGATCAATACGGTTGCGCACGCCTGTTTGTGGCCGATTATGATCGATTACTCTTGGTGTATCTAGCAATATTTATCGTTACCGTAGGAAGCGGGTTTTGTCGCGTTGTTGATCAAATGGCACTGTTCGCTTGCTCAAGCGGTTCGGGCAGCGCGTAGTTCATTCGGTCCAACGACGGCGTGTTTTGGACGCCCGGTGTCTTGTTGGTGCCGCTAACCCAGTACCGGCCTCCTCGGCTTTTCGATCTGGGAAGTCAACGAAGAGGAACCCTTGCGGCGGCTCGTGCGCGACACCGGTGGGCGGATCGGGCGAAGGTTGTGCTGGGGTGGACCACCGGCCGAGCGCCGTGGCCTCGGCCACCGGCTCCTCGACGTGATGAAAGACGTCGCGACCGACGTCGTTCTTTTCGATCCGGAACTGCAGACCGGCGACGACGAGTTAATGTTGAATACGGAAATCGACGTCCCGTAGCGCGCTCAGGTCGTCTGCACGAAAAACGATCCAATATCCAGGCTAGTCGGGTCGCCGATCCCCATCGGATCGATAAATAAAAAGCCGGCCGCGTTGGAAAGACCGAAAACATCCCGGTGCGGATGGGGAAAGTCGCCAGCGTAGAGTTGCAGTATGAACCGCCCGTCTAGCGGCTCCAGGGGCTCTGCCTGGAGCAGACTCGCCTGTCCTCCGATTCTGGAACCGCCAGCCCATACGGCGGCGGCGTCGCGCTCCTGAACGAGCATGTCCATCGCGGGGATGGTGACGGGGCCGAATACCTCATGTCCCCGTCGGTGCATCAATACTCGCGTATAACCTTGCCGGAGCAACGCCAGTTTATCGGGCGAGCCATGGTAGGTAATCGCATCGAGAAAATAAGCGTCGTTCCGATAATCGGAAAAGACCGAAACGAACTGGTGATCGGGAAGCTGGCAATCCCCATGCAGGTTCACGAAGCGCGCCGGGAGCGACATGACGAGCGTGAGCGGGACACGGTCCGGCGACGCGGGCCAGTCCACGACGGCGCCAATGAGCGCACCGCCTCCGATACGCGGGCGGCTGCGGTCCGCGCAGGGCTTGGTCAGGTCCAGTTTTCGTGTCATGGCGTTCCGGGTGCGCAAGAATGTGCGGTGTACCTACTCGTCGATACTGGAATGGCCACCGTGCCGGCGTGCGGTGACGGGCGAACCCGGCTGCCCTGGCGACGGGTGAGACCCATCGCGCCGGCAGGCGGCGGCTACGGTTCTTTCCTGAGCCGTGCCGCGTCGTCCTTCCTGTCCAGTGCGACCGCGAGAAGCAGCGGCTTTAGCCGCCTGACCCGGCCTTTCGTCGCATCGAAACCTACACCGTCGAGGTAGCCGCTCAGGTCGCCATTTTTCGCAAGCTGTACAAGCTTGGCTTCGGGCGCGACCCGAAAAAATAGCGGTGATTCAACGCCTCCTAAAAAACATTTACAAAAAGACAGCGCTATGTCAATGTTTGGTGGAAACAACAACCACTTTGCATAATGGCCGGCCGCGTCGGGCATGCTGTGCGCGGACTGCCTCACTTCTGGGGGGAAGCACGTGAAACATCCATTCATCGCTGCGCTGCTCGTGGCTGTTTGCCTAACCACCGGCTGCTCGACCGGCATCAAGGTGCAGAAGGTCGACAACGACGATCCGCAAACCGGCAACCCATGGAACCTGGGCATGACGACCTTCAAGGTCACGATCACGCGCCAGGTCATCAAGTGCATGCCGAACCTGGTGGGCAAGGTGGATGTGCTTGCCACGCCGGAGATCGTCCTCGACCGCGACCAGCGCTATGTACTGAAGTCCGACGGCTGGTGGGCCACCAGCGACATCGGCAGCGAACTGTCGCCAAGCGGAATCAGTACCGGCTTGAACGCGCAGTCGACTGACGCCTCCGTCGCGGTGCTCGGCAACATGGTTGGTACGGCCGCCAATATCGCCTTGCGCGGCGCTTCCGCCGGACCCGGCGCTGTCGCGTCGAACCGTTGCCAGGACGATGTGGCCACGAGCGTGGAGGCGTTGTACGGCCAGACACCGCTGAAAGAACAGGTCGAAGCCGCCACCGCAACGGTCGAGCAGAGCAGCGCCGCGCTGCTCCTGGCCGTCCAGCAGGCGAAGTATGACAAGACGCTGCGCCCGAAGGTGGTGGCCGCGCTGCAGGCGCAGGAAAACGCCCGCAAGGCCCTGGCCCAGCTCGAGCGAACGTATGCCGCCGCCCTGGCCCGCACCACCGACGTCGAGACCGTGCGCTGGCCGGAGCGTTCGACCGTATTGCATACGTCGCAGCCATACGCGCCATCGACGGCCTTGCGTGAGAGATGGACAAAGGGCGTGACCAGCGACGACTTCAACAACCGGTTCTCCGTCCACCTGGCGCTGTCGGACAACACGACCGGAAACACCTGGAAGAAGCCCACGTTGTCGACGAAGGTCGACTTGAAAACCGGTGTACCGGTCCGCATGGCCAAGACTGCGCAACTCCTGGCCTGCTTCGTCGGCACCTGCGATCAGCAGGAGGGAGCCCTGGAAAAGATCGACAAGGCCAAGGCCAGCGTGGCCGGGCTGGAGGCCAGGGCGGCACCGAAAAGCGAGATCACCGAAGCGAAGGAGCACGTGGCACTGCTGGAGTCGCAATTCAAGCCGAACGTGGCGCACGTCTTCAACGTTCTGCAGCTGGGACAGTTCTACGTCGTCCCGGTCGCTGGGGGCAACTTCCGTTCGCAACAGGCGGTCATCAAAATCGATGCCAATGGTCTGCCGTCCTCGATCCAGGTGGTGGAGAAATCGGCTGCGGCCCAGGTGCTGAGCGGTGCGGCACTCGATGTGTCCGATAAGCTGGCAAGCCTGCCGGCCAGGCTGCGCGCGGCCGAACTCGACAAGACGAACGCGCACATCAACCAGTCCCGGGCCGACGCCACGCTGGCGGGCGTCGGCATGGCCAACAACACCGCTGCGATCCAGGCGCAGATCGCACAGGCCAACGCCCGGACCGATCTGGCGACAGCCCTGGCGCGCACCGACAGTCAGGGCGAAATCGCCAGCCTGCTGGAGCAGGTCAAGCTGTGGGATGCCAAGTCCGACCTGGCGTTAGCGCAGGCACGCGGCGGCCAGGCGACATCGACCGCGGGCGTGATAGCGCAGACCGAGGCCCTCAACGCGCAAGACTCGCTGCGCGTGGCGATGGCGGGCGCGACCGTCAGCGACCAGACGTCGCTGCTGCAGGCCCAGACCGCGCTGGTCAATGCCCAGGCAGCGCAAGCCAAAGCGCTCGTGGCGCGGCGCGACGCCGAGAAAGAGGCGGCGCAATGAGCCGGCCGGGCGGCAACTCGCAGCGCCGGCGCAAACGTGCCCATGACCGGCGCGCTGCGCTGGCCGCGCGGCGTACGGCGCGCCACAAGAGCCTTTTCGCCGGGCTGCATGTACGCCGGCTGGTCACGCTGGAGCGCTTCGGTCCGGGCATCGACTGGCGTGCCAGGTACCCGATCCCGGCCGGCCAGCAGGGCGACTGCCAAAGCTGCTCGGCATTTGCGATCGCCGCCGCGGTTGCCTTGCAAAGCCGGATCAACGGCAAGGCGCTGCCGATCTCGCCCGGCTACCTGCATACCTGCCTTGGTCATGCGGGGCAAAGGGACGACAAAACCGTGTGCGACGGCGCGATCGACCTCGGCCAGCTGTTGGACATGCTGAAGAAAACGGGGTGGGCCACTGAGGCTGACCCTAACAAGCATCCATACCCGCCTGCCGCCTGCCGGGTCGGCGGCGCGGTGGAGCGCTTGCGCAGCTATACCCTCATTCGCAGCGAAAGGGAGGCCAAGGCCGCGTTGGACCGGGGGCCACTGGTGGCCGTCATGAGCGTGCGCGACCGGTTTTTCTCGTTCAAGGGGCGCCTGTATCGCAGCTTGCCGACGCTGCACGACACCCTGCACTCGGTCTGCGTGACCGGGTTTAACCGTGATGGCTGGATCATCCTGAACAGCTGTGGAGCCGATTGGGGCGATCAGACCGGCGCGACGACGATCGGCTATGGCGCGTGCGGACTGCTCGACTTCGGTCCTGGCGGCCAAGCCCTGCAGGCGTACGCGATCGGCCTGTAGGCCTGACGAACAGGACAACATTCGTCCTCGACGCGACCGTAGCCACGCCCCGCGCGGGGTTGCGGTTTTGTTATGTCTGCATGGCGACCGGCTTAGTTTTTGTAGGGAAACAATAAAGTTCGCCACAGATTGCCGGGCGCGTGCGTTGCGCGAATGTCTACCCCACCCCCAGAGCGCTGCCCCCTAGAATGACGTCGCCGGCCGCTCTATCCGCAGCCAGCTGTCACACGAAGTTGCCGAGCCACGCCTTGCCGGCGATCACGGTGCCCGTGGTAACAATGAAGACTGCTATCACTCCCAGACATCCCAGGCGCGGCGGCTGCGCTGGCGGCGGCGATGCTGGCCGATCGCCGTAATGACCAAACGCTGGCGAAGTCGTCACCCTTTCGATCGGCCGGGCTGTTAGACGTTCCTCTGGCGCCCGCTCGCGCGTCAGGTACGCATCGGTTAGCGGCCGAACCAGGGCCGCTACCGAGCGGTAGGCGATGGTGCTGTTGCTGCCGCCTTCGAGCACGGCACCGCCAGGGCTTGTGTACCGTCCAAACCATACCAGGCTGTCTCCACGGTAGCGGCGGATCGAGTTCACCACCGACTGGTCGGACGCCAGGCGGCTGGCCACCTTCTGGATTTGCGGATCGTGGGGACTGGTGATGGGCATGCCAGCGGCGCCGTGAACCAGTTCGCGGTAAACCCGATACGCGAACCAGGCCACCAAATCATGCTCCTGGCCGGGAGCGCTGAGTTGTTGGAATATCTGCGTAAATAGGTACTTCTTACCGCTGTACGCGTTCACAGCAACGCCGTATCCTGCCGCCAGCTCGCGAAGCGCGGGGTCGGCCTTCTTGTCGCGCCACGTCGTCAAGCTGATCAGGCTGCTTAATTCTTCTGACGAAATGCCGGGCGGCACGGTAATCCCGAGCTCGACCGCTTTTACTTGTCGCAAACGATTCCCGGAGCACCATCGGCTCCAACTTCGAAGAAACGAGCGGCGCATATCGCACGGCTGTTATAGGCCGATAGCTGCCGTACGCAGACGAAAGATGCCACCTACGATCAAATAGTAGTTTGCCCGCTATACTAGCGCTCGATCCTAAACGTTCAGTGCGCAATGCTCCCCTATCTCATACTCTCGCCTCCTCATGGCGCTAGCCAGGCTGACTTCAGCTTGTTCTCAGATCAATCTCATACCGAAATACAAGGTAGAGAGGTTGTGGAGTCACGTGGCCTACGCATGAGTATGGCCATTGGCCCAGCGGTTCGCGATTTGCCGGAGTATGTACCGCCGGCGACGAGACACCTAGTTGTAACGCGAACCTAACGCACATCTAACGAAGAGTTGGCACACCACCTAATAACGACTTGTACTTACAGACGCCCGTTGTATTTTCGATAAATTTACCAAAACTGATCGAAAATTAATTGAAAAAAAACCTTTTAGCTATAACAATTGCAGTTGCCATTTGGCATTAAAATTCAAAGAAGAAAGCAACCTTGTTATGCAGAAGTTATTAGGGTTATTGGTAGCAGGTGGGTCAGCTGTATTATTGGTTGCCTGTGGCGGTGGTGGTGATTCATCAACGTCTAACGCAACGCCGGTTGGCTCGTCAGGAGCTCCCGTATCGCAGACCCCTACTACAGTTACGCTTGCAAACGCAGGTGCCAGCCAGAATGTTGCTACAGGTGCGGTTGTGGTGCTGGATGGTTCTAAAAGCACCAGCGCGTCCAATAACAATCTCAAGTACACCTGGACATTAACGTCCAAGCCGGCAGGGAGCAACGCCGTTCTCATCGACGCAGCGTCTGCTAAGCCCACCTTTAATGCCGACGTGGCTGGTGCATATGTCGCCACCCTAACGGTCAGCGACGGCACTACAACGAGCGCCCCAGTCAGCGTCACTGTGACGGCGGCGGTCGGGAACGTTGCTCCGGTCGCTCAGGCAGGCCCGGCTCAGAATGTAGTCACCGGCAGTGCAGTCATCCTCGACGGTAGCGGTAGTTCAGATACGGATACGCCCGCAGAGCAACTGAGCTACCAGTGGACATTGTCGAAGGTACCACCCGGCAGCACTGCGAGCCTTATTTCGGCCAACACTGTCAAGCCTACTTTCACACCAGATATAGATGGCCAGTACGAAGTAACGCTTGCTGTCAATGATGGCAAGCTCAGCAGCGCACCGGCAACGGTTACTATCGTCGCGACCAAGGCCAATTCTGCTCCAGTCGCGAACGCTGGTGCGGCACAGGCCGTCGCTACCGGCGCACTCGTCTCGCTCGACGCTAGCACAAGTTCTGACGCCAATGGCGATGCGTTGACCTTTGCCTGGGTCTTGACCAGCAAACCTGCTAACAGCACAGCAACATTGTCGTCCGTGACCGCGCAGCGACCGACCTTCACAGCCGACATAGACGGTACCTACGTCGCTACCTTAGTCGTCAACGACGGCAAGGTTGCTAGCGCGCCGTCGACGGTTGCCGTGACGGCCACTGCGCCTAAAACGCTTGGCGTGGCTTATGTAGCGAGAAATGGCCTGAAAGTCACGCTCAACTCGATGACGACTGTCGACCAAGGCAACGGCTATAACGCTTATACAATCAACTACACGCAAACGAATCCAACTTCTGTGGCGATTGACGAAGCAACGTTCAAGCTTTACTTTAGTAACGACGCAGCCATGGCCCAGTACGGGTTCTTTGATCGCGTGTATCCGGGTATGCCTGTCAGCCGAAGCTATACCTTCACGCAGCTTAAAACTAGTACGCCGGCTGTGTTGGAATATGATGCCGACAACTTCTTTGCCAATAAGCCGGTCTCAGGATCGCTGCAATGGAACCTGCCTGTAGCGTCGGCACCTGTAGCTGCGGAATCGCTGAATCTGTCCAGCAACGATATGTTCACAGGGACTCGGCAGTTGGCGATGCCGTACAGTTCAACCCTGGCGTTCAACCAAACAATCGTCGGCGGTACCTCGGCTAAGCTGCAAACTTATCAGTTAACCGCGGTTGGAAAGGATTACACCATATCGACTTTGCAAGCGACCGATAGCACAGGCACAGTCGTTCCCCGGTTCGAAGGCCTTACTGTTGGGCAAGTGATTCGCGCAGGCAGCACGGCCACGTTCTCGCTTGTAACTCCCTTAACTGGGGGGCGCACTGTTAACCTGACGTATTCTTTCGTAACTCAGGATGCCACAAAAAGTTTCACCGTCAACGCCAACGGCTTGACGAACTGACGACAGCCAGTCCGGAGGGGCACGTCAGCCCCTCTGGAATCACATGCAATTTCATATGTGCAGCTGGATGCCAACAGGCGATTCATGATCTGGCTAAACCGCGTTGTCTATCATGACGAGCTGCCGAACCGCACGTCGCCAAGATGGCTTGTACGCTTAGTGACGTCTCACGGTCCAATCCAAGACATGAGGCGGGGGCTCTGGTGCAAACCTGCAGCTCAGCTAAAATGACGGTCTTTGCCTAAGATGCGTAGTCACCCGAACAAGAGCTGCTGGCGGAGCCGGTTTTACAGCTGGGGCGGTAGGTATTTGCGCATGGATATGGCTCAGGAGCCGCAAGGGTCTGGCAACAGCCGATTAAGGTCCGTATATGGACTCCTCCTCGTTTGCAAACAATCCGTCTTCAGGCCGTGAGGTACGACTGCTCACGTATATCCGGTCTCGTGCTACTGCACCTGTTCCAGGTGCTGGACCCTGATGGGCTATTCGCGCGCTGACTCCCTATCGCTTTGACGGGCTCGAAGGCCTCAGACGTTATCGGGTTTCATCAGCGCCGGTTCGACCTGTTGGCCATCATGCGGCTTGTCATGCAATCGTAGTTCGGATACTTCTTCAGGTACTTCTACAGCTGCGCTACGCGGCTTGTGGTTGGTAATCAGTTCCTGGAGTTTTTACATCGCTGCAGGCGCTCAGTGCGCCAAAGATCAACATGCTAACAACCTGTGTTACGGCAGTCCTATTCTTCACTTTCGCTCCTTGTCGGTCAGCGTCTCGCCAACCCTCTCAATGCCTCAGCCGCGTCAAGCGGGGCATGGGTGCTGCTGGGTTTTACGGTCCAATTATCCAACGGAGCTCAGTTACGTCCGCCACTGCTTGAAAACGTAGACGGCTTAGGCTTGTAGGGCTGATGCATCCAAGCGTGCCGGGCGTTCTTGCAACTCTTGATCTGACTCTCAGTCATGTCATCCGGTCCTGCCTCCTGGCATTCGGCCCACACAGACTTGGCTTTGTCCAAGTTAGCTTCGTAGTAGGCCAAACTCGTTTCTAACGCCGACGGCGCTGACTGCTGGATAGCAGCGGATTTCGCGCCAGCGGTATCAACGGGCTCATCGCTCGCTTCTTTCTTGCCGCAACCGGATGCGACCATCAGAACGACGCCCAGCGCCGCTATAACCTTGTGATTGAACACCATCTTTGTCACTCGCTTTCGTTAGGGGGCTCTGGTGCAAATTATGGACAAAGGCACGCGAACCTGCAGTGCGCCGGCTGAGTTCACGCAGCCAGAACAGCTGCCCAGATTTCGGACGGAGTTT
>Ga0308160_10004352_pt1 | contig 15226 bp, 14 predicted proteins | sample PhyFR1_FD_201036 | JGI IMG/M metagenome (GOLD analysis project Ga0308160, IMG submission 201036) | Phyllosphere microbial communities from UC Gill Tract Community Farm, Albany, California, United States - DLSLF.R1 | ecosystem: Host-associated > Plants > Phyllosphere > Unclassified | place: USA...
CCGCACCGGCATCGCGCGGCGGCGCCCGTCCGGGCTGGAAACCAGGCGACGGCCGCAGCGCCGCCAAGCCAGGCCAGCGCAGCTTCAGCAAGCCTTACGGCCAGCGCGAAGGCGCACCGCAGGGTGGCGGCTATAACCGCGATGCAGCTCCGCGCGAAGGCGGCTACAACCGTGACGCCGGACCGCGTGACTCGGCTCCGCGCACCGGTGGCTACAACCGCGAGGGTGGTCACAATTCAGCCCCGCGTGAAGGCGGCCAGCGCCGTGAAGGCGGCTTCCGCAGCGGCAACGCTCACCCGCGTTCGTTCGAAGGCTCGCGCCGCACGTTTGGCGACAACTGATCGCTGACGGGATGCAAATGAAGAACGGCTGCTTCGGCGGCCGTTTTTTTCGTCTGTACGTATTGCGAGACCCTACCCGCCTGTCGCATAGGCTTTCGGAACGGGATGCGCTTGATAGGCTGATGTTGGAAATACCCAGGTAAAGCGCGCGCTTGCACTAATAGCAACGGAATCGTACACTCAACCATTCCGATCGTCCGCTGTCGGCCAGAATCGGAGCTTCGCAAAAACGCGCCAACAAACTAACGACCGCCTATCTGGTCCGAGTACATGGAATTCAGCTCATGAATAGCGAATTCATCACTTCTGTTCCTTACCTTCAGACGGAACGGCTCAAGCTTCGTGAATATCGACGGGAGGACTTCGACGTCTTCGCAGGGCACTTGGCCGACCCTGTCAGCTCTGCCCACCTGGTCCCGGCTGACCGCCACGCTGCATGGCGAATCTTCTGTTCGCAAGCAGGACTCTGGCTCATTCATGGCGCAGGGTGGTGGACTGTGGAAGAAAAGGAAACCGGTCGGCTCGTCGGGAATGTTGGCGCGTTCTTTCGCGAGGAATCCACGGTAATGGAGCTTGGCTGGAATACCTATCGCGCCTTCTGGGGCCAGGGATTTGCGAACGAAGCGGCGGCGGCAGCCTTGAAGCATGCGCTTGAAATCCGGCGCGAACCAAAAGTCCGGGCGCTCATTACTTCGGCCAACGAATCATCGCTGCGCGTTGCCAAGCGCCTCGGCCTCGCTTATGAAACGGAAACTGAGCTATACGGCAAAACGGTCGGCATTTATACGCGTGAACGGTGAGGTTCCGTTGTTGATGCATGTTCCTGCGTTCAAGCGGTATGGCATCCTCTTCGCGATGGCATGCTCGATGGTCGTTGCTTTCTCCGTGGTCTGGGCGGTGCCATATGTGTACACAGCGATAGGGTTTGCTGTGTGGGCATTTGCAGGACACCTCATCACCATTGACGCTGACCTTCCAGGCGGCTGGAGCAACCCGGATGACGATGTTCCTTCCCTTGGGCGGAACTAACGATCAAAGCGGCGATCTTGCTTGTTCTTGTCGGGCTAGTCGGTTCGTTCCCGCACTTCACGATCTCGGTGGCAGCATATACTGAGCCGTTCCGGTCGTCCGCTCTCGGTCAAAAGCAGACCTTGGGCAGCTACGCTTTTATGGACTGTAAACTGAGGATGATATGGTGTACTTAGCACTAACCGCGAAAGGCCTGCAAGATATTCTTGATGCCTCAGAAGCGGCGAAGACTCCGATATGGTGCAGCGCTGATGCGTTGTCGGAAGCAGAATTCGAGCAGCTGGAGCGCGGCAATATTACTCGGTTCACCTATTCCTTTGCGGATGCCGACACGGCTACAATTCAAGATGCACTTGCGACTATCGAAGAGCATCACCCGGGCGAACGGGTGTGGATTGAAAGCACCGTGTTCGTGACCTGAGCGATGTCTCGGCAGTCCGCTTTGGGTCGGTTGCTGCCGGTCGTGACAGTCCGCGTATTTTCCGACTGGGCACCCTACTATGCTGGATCGAACGGCCGAGATCGGCCAGAAGCGGTCATAGCCCTATGAGCAGACAACGGGCAGATGGCCCCGCTGAACTAGCATAGGATCAAACCATGAGTGCACAGTCCGACTCGGCAGTTGAGGCAATGAATTTAGCGCAAGTGCACACTGAAATGAAATTGCTGTGCAGGCGAATTAACGCGGATGGACACCTCTGCTCCTCCGACGAGGATTTCATAGCCGACCTGCGGCGGCACAGTAAAAAAACTTGGGCGAGAGATCACCCTGGATATGGACACGAGCATTGCGGCGTACGTCGTAGTACCGTTTCGACTTCCCAACCCAAAAATTTTGGTATGAATATCAAGTACGCGTGGGCAGCGGGCACTCACAAGGAGCAGCCCCGACGTCGATAAGATTCCCGAAATGCAACTTGTCCGACACACTGACCGCTACACGTACGGCCGCTTTCGGCCAGAAGCGGACGTAGCGTTTCAGTTGATATATCAAGCTTTATTCTTAATCTCATGAGTTATTCAATCCAAGCCTTCGTCGCTCTGCAGGGCACGTTTAATGCTAATGCGTCCAATGGATTTGCAGTGGTCCAGCTAGATAACGGAGTGGAGATCGTCCCTATCGGAAGTACGACACGTGAGCATTTCGGCATACCGTTTTTGCCACTGACAGACGAAGGCAGCAAGGAGTTGCCGCCAGCCTTATTGGAACTGCACTCGTCGCTAGGGTCTCAACGGCCCGTTGCCTACATCGAGGCAGAGTTCTTCGGCGGAAGTGGCGCGCAAGCTCATGTTCTAATTTCGCAGACCGCTGCTAGTGCGGGTGTCAACGTCTCAGGCGACGCCATCAACGATGCCCTCGCCTGGCTCGGTGTGCATCCATGCGATGGAAAAGACCGGTTCGATACAGTTGGGCTTGGCAAGCATCGAGAAACTGATGCCTGGTTAGCCAGCGGCGATCAGTAACGTCTGCAATGGGTTGGTAGCCCCGGTCGTAACAGTCGGAGAGTTTGTTGCCTCAGCAACCTGCTGCCGCGAGCCGCCGCTTTCGGCCAGGACCGGACGTTCCACTAACCGGCTTTTCAAATACTTATGGATGACGCACAAATACATTATTCGCTGAAGATGCTTAATACAGGAAGGCAGGCATGAGCACGCCGTCGCATCCGCTGCAAAGGGTCGCACCGGACGGGGCTGAGGCTCTGTTCCGCCTGTTCCAGCTGTACTACTACGAGGGCTCCGATTGGGCGGACGAAGATATCGGTCCGGACGGTTTGTTCGATGCCTCTCCGGAGCAGATTGCTGATTACATCAATGACCCTGCTAAGGGTGCCTATTGGATTAGGAAAGATGGTGCGCTGGCGGGCTTCGTCGTCACCGAACCCTTCACGCTGCCGAACGGCAGTGTGGCTGAAGAGGTGGCCGATCTGTTTATTCTGAAGCGTTATCGTCGCCAGGGATTAGCATTTGAGGCTGTGCACGCATTAGCGCGCACCTTCACCGGCCCGTGGCTGGTAGCGATTTTCCGCGCCGACACCCGCGCCGGCGCGTTCTGGCAGCGTCTATTCGCCAGCCTGCCACCAAACAGCGTGCGCTCCTACGACGATCCGAACCTGCCGGACCTATTGCAGCACGCAATCAACGATACAGATTTCCAAGCCCCATCCACGACATCAACGACCTAAAACTATGAAGAGACCGAGCGGAAACGCGACTAAAGTCACCGACGAGTTCAACCCGAGCCCGTCCTTCTTCTAGTCGTCAAAGTCTGCAATGGGTCGATAGCGGACGATACAATAGGTCCGCAATCGGCCAATTGCAGACATTCCGAATGCATGATGAACTTATGCTTCAGACATGTACGACCACGCGGTGGCCCTTGCATGTTGAACACAGATTGTTGGGAATACGCATGAACGATACCAAGAGGGACGAGTTAGAAATCTATTTACTTCAGCTACAGGTTTTGGCTGACAGTTGGTCACCTGCTGAACGTAAGGTTAGGACGGAGAGGTTACGAGCCGAGCTTGCCGAGAGGGAAATCGGAATTGATGATGAGCTAGCTAATGCGCTGGAAAAGTTTGCGTGTGGAAAAGCTAAATTTGAGGTCCTCTTTGGACTGTTCCAGGAGAAGTTACGAGAAAAATGGCGCAGACTCTAACCAACCAGCGCGTTAAGAGTAAGGAGTTTTTGTAGCGAAACTTCCGATATGGGTCGACAGCGGACGATTACGATAATTCATGACTTTTCCAACTCAGCAACCTACTATGCCGGATGGAACGCCTAGATCCGGCTGGAAGCGAACACTCTTAAATCCCATAAAGACACATGGCATGAAAGATAAACCTACCAATTGTCAGGCTGATCTTTCCCGACGTCGGAACCATGTGCATGCGGCTTATGTCAACGCGACATTGATCATTAAAGAATCGATTGGGCCGCGTCGTGCAGAGACAATCCTTGCGGGTGAAGGTGGATCGCAAGAAGTCATCGCTAGAACGCTTAATGGTTCTTGCAAAGTACGTTAATTACTCCGCATCGGATCGTAAACGTACGCTATCGAACGTCCTCAATCGGCCAAAGCAGACGCTCAGGCGGACAATGCCTGATTACAGCGTGCTACGGTAAAAGAAGGACGCTATAGCTGTGTCAGCAGAAGCCGTGCCGGCCTAAAGCGGCTTTCAAACTGTCTCTGAACTCTGCATAATCGAGGGATTTGTGAACGTACTCAACAGCACCTAATGTTGTAGCGCGATTCCGATCTACCTGAAGGTCTGAATTCGACACGAAAATTACAGGCGTAGTCGACAGGCTAGGCTGCATGCGCATCTTCGCTAATACTTCATATCCGTCGACTCTCGGCATTTTCAGGTCGAGAACCAAGACGTCAAACTTATTTAAGCTAAGTTGAGTGAGGCCCTCTAAGCCATCAAATGCCGCCACGATCTCATGCTCGATAGTGCAGTCGCTCAACGCTTGGCGAGTCAATGCAACATCTAGAAGTTGATCGTCGACTAGGAGAACTTTTTTTGCATGCACGGATTGTACATTCAATTTAAGTTGGCTAAAGCTCAACATGCTTTCTAGGCATGCATGTTGTAGCCAGACTACTCCCTAGAGTGGCCATGTCCGCTCTGGGTCGAAAGCGGATGATCATGACAGTTCGCGATTTTGTCGGCTTAGCAACCTGATCTTCTGCTCGACCGGCCAAACTGACGAACGTTCGGTGAGTCGATGACCAGGATACGCAGCAAAGGTCAGTACGATCTTGATTGGCGACCGTGCTGGCGGACAGGCATGGTCGTCGCCTGGACTCTTGCCCCGAATACCGTTGGCCGCTCAGGAACGCGCCCGCGCCACTCGCCGTATAATCGCCCCCTCTTCAGCCGTCTGTCCGCAACGTGTCAACCCGCCACCGCATCTCCATCGTCAGCCCAGCCGCCGCCAGCGATAACAACGGCAACTGGCAGACCGCCAGCCGCTGGGCGCGTTTCCTCGGCAAACAGTATCGTGTGCAGATGGCGGGCAACTGGCCGATGCCGGACCAGCCCGAACCCGGCCTCCTGATCGCCCTGCATGCGCGCCGCTCGGCAGCCGCTCTCGCCGCCTTTTGCGCGCGCCACCCGCACAAGCCCAGCATCCTGGTCCTGACCGGCACCGACCTCTACCGCGACATCGATACCTCGCCCGCCGCCCGTGCCTCGCTGGAACACGCCAGCGCCCTGGTCGTACTGCAGGAAGCCGGCCTGGAACGCCTGCCGCCGCCATTGCGCGCCAAGGCCCGCGTGATCTACCAGTCCGCTCCCGCCCTGCTCCCGGCGCTGAGCACAAAGCAACGCCAGTTCGATGCCTGCATGATCGGCCACCTGCGCCCCGAGAAAGACCCGCAGACCTTCATGCGCGCCGCGCAGCTGGCGACGCATCCGCGCCTGCGCCTGCTGCACATCGGCGGCGCCCTCGACCCCGCCCAGGCCGAGGCGGCAAGAAGCACCGAACAAGCCACCCCGCGCTACCGCTGGCTCGGCCCGATGACCCATGCCGCCACGCGCCAGCGCCTGAAACGCTGCCGCGCCATGGTGATCGCCTCCCACATGGAAGGCGGCGCCAACGTCATCATCGAAGCCGTCACCAGCGGCGTGCCGGTGCTCGCGTCCGATATCGACGGCAACCGCGGCATGCTGGGCGCCGACTACGCCGGCTATTTCCCAGCGGGCGACGCCGCCGCCCTGGCCCGGCTGCTCGACCGCATCGCCGGCGATTCGGAATTCGACGCTCTGCTGCGCCGCCAGTGCGCCGCGCGCGCCCCGCTGTTCGCGCCAAGCGCCGAGCAAGCAGCCTTGTGCGACTTGGTGGATAATCTGCTGCGCGCAAGCGCCCCCTGAATCAACCCATAAAGTGGAACCGAACATGAGCGACCAGACCATCAAACTGACTTCCTTCTCGCACGGCGGCGGCTGCGGCTGCAAGATCGCACCCGGCGTGCTGGCCGAGATCCTGAAGAAGTCGAGCGGCTTCCCCGTGCCGCCGCAGTTGATGGTCGGCATCGAGACGGCCGACGACGCCGCCGTCTATAAACTCAACGACGAGCAGGCGCTGATCGCCACCACCGACTTCTTCATGCCCATCGTTGACGATCCCTTCGACTTCGGCCGCATCGCCGCCACCAACGCCATTTCCGACGTGTACGCCATGGGCGGCACCCCGATCATGGCCCTGGCCCTGGTCGGCATGCCGATCAACAAGCTGCCCCTGGAGACCATCGGCGAGATCATCCGCGGCGGCGAATCGATGTGCGCCGAAGCCGGGATTCCGATTGCCGGCGGCCACACCATCGATTCGGTCGAGCCGATCTATGGCTTGGTGGTGATGGGCCTGGTGCACCCGGGCCGCGTCAAGCGCAACGCCGACGCCCGTGCCGGCGACGTGCTGATCCTCGGTAAACCATTGGGTGTGGGCGTGCTGTCGGCAGCCCTGAAGAAGGACGTACTGGGCGGCGAAGGCTACGCCGCCATGATCGCCAACACCACCAAGCTGAACAAGCCGGGCAAGCTGCTGGCCGAGATGGACGGCGTGCACGCCCTGACCGACGTCACCGGCTTCGGCCTGCTCGGCCACCTGCTGGAGCTGGCGCGTGGCGCGCAACTGGAAGTGCGTCTCGACATGGACGCGATCCCCCTGCTCCCCGGCGTGTTGCAGCTGGCGCACGACGGCTACTTCACCGGCGCGTCCGGCCGCAACTGGGATGCCTACGGCAAGGACGTGGTGCTGGCGGACAGCATCACCGCAGCGCAACGCGCCCTGCTGACCGATCCGCAAACCTCGGGCGGCCTGCTGGTCTCGTGCGCCCCGGAAGCGGCGGACGCCGTGCTGGCCCTGTTCGCGCGTGAAGGTTTTGGCGACGCCCGGGTCATCGGCCGCATGGCGGAAGGCGGGGCCCGGGTCGTGGTCGCGGCCTGAAGCTGACAAATCGACATCCCGCCTGGCGGATGCCAGTTGTTGTCGTTGACACACTTTCCAGTGCCGCCAACGCAATTATTTTGCATCCGCATGGCAACTAGTTGGTTTCTTGAGAATTGTCGGTTGTATAATTGCATGGCTGGCGCAGACCGGCCTCGACATTCTTGACAACATCCCAGAGACAATGCCAACGCCCGTGGGCGCCTCCGCGCCGCCCGAATCCCAGCCCGAGCACCGCCTTGACGAGGACCGTGACTGGTTTACTCGCCTGGGCAATGCCGTCCTGACGACCGAAAGCCGCCAGCGCCGTACCCTCGGCCTGCTGCTGCTGGCGGCGCTCGTCACCGCGACCGTGGTGGCGCTGCTGGTGTACGCCACCGCGATCGGCGTGGCCCAAGCGCGCCATATCGGCTGGCTGGCCGGCTTTTTCGGCGTGTTCATGGTCGGCTTCTATGCCGCCATCCGCAGCGGGTTCAACCGGCGCTTCAGCGATCCCACGCTGGCCCTGCCCCAGGTCATCTCGGCACAGAGCCTGATTGCCACCGGCTACGCCATGACCGGCCCGGTGCATGGCGCCACCGTCATCATGCTGTCGCTGGTGATGGTGTTCGGCATGTTCAGTTTGCGGCCGGCGGCGCTGCGCGTGGCCAGCCTGTACACGGTGGCGGTGATGGGCGCGGTCATGTACTGGTGCGTGCGGCATCAGCCGGAGCAGTATCCGGCGCGGCTGGAACTCTTCAATTTTGCGCTGACGGCGATCGTGATGATCGCGATTTCCCAGCTGTCGGGCCAGTTGATGGACATGCGCACGCGCGTCAAAACGCAAAAGATCGCGCTGGAGCAGGCCCTGACCCACATCAAGGAAATGGCGGCGCGCGACGAGCTGACCGGCTTGCCGAACCGGCGCCGCATGATGGATCTGCTGCAGGAACATGCCACGCGCCATGCGCGCGGCGGGCCGCGCTTCTACGTCTGCATCATCGACCTCGACCACTTCAAGAGCATCAACGATACTTTCGGCCACGCGGCCGGCGACGCCGTGCTGCGCGCCTTTGCCAGCCAGGCCCAGCAGGTGCTGCGCGGCACCGACATGATCGGACGCTGGGGCGGCGAGGAATTCCTGCTGCTGTTGCCGGAAACGCCGCCGGGCGAGCCGACGCTGGGCGTGGCGCGCCTGCGCGATACCCTGGCCGTGATGCCGGCCAGCCCCAGTTTGCCGGACCTGCGCGTGCGTTTCTCGGCCGGTTTCGCCCGCTATGAAGACGGCGAGCCGATCGACCAGGCCATCGAACGCGCCGACCGCGCCCTGTACGCGGCCAAGTCGGCCGGACGCAACCGCAGCGTGGTGCTGTAGGGATCAGTCGCGCCGGTCGGGATGACGCGGGTCGCCATGGGTGCTCGCGCGCCGGACCACGGCGGGTTTACGCATGCTGTGCAGCAGGTGCGCCACCAGCGCCAGCCCCAGCAGCAGCACAACAAAGGCCAGCACGACCGGCAGCGGCAGTCCGAACAATGCGCCCTGATCCATGACACCTCCCGTTCCGTTGGAAATCGCTCGGCGTTAACCGAACGCAAGAACGTAATGTGCCAGTTCTATTCCTGCTGGAAATTGAGGCAACTCAAATCCGTGGACGCGAACCGCCTTTCGTGGCCCGGTCCACCCTAGGTCTTCATCGGCTGCACGCGTTCGGGCTTGCCCTTGCCCACCCGCTCGTACTCGGCAATCACTTGCGCCCCGAACAGCAGCAGCGTGGCGCCGATCTCGAGGCTGAACATGACCACGATGGCCGTGGTCATCGAGCCATACACCACGTTCACCTGCGACAGGGTGGAGAAGTACCAGACCAGCACGTGGCGCGCCAGCTCCCACAGCAAGGCCGCCGTGACGCCGCCGACCAGCGCGTGCGACAGCGACAGCCGCCCCACCGGCATCACCAGGTAGATCGAGGTCAGCACCAGGATCTCGCCGCCGAGGCCCAGCAGGTACAGCAAGGCCCCCGACACCCCGCCCAGCGACCAGCGGTAGCCCAGCAGGGCCACGTGTTCCTGGCCCAGCACCTGCAGGGTGCCGGCAACCAGGGTCACCAGCATCACGCCGAAGCCCAGCGCCAGGATGTAGCAATAAGGCAGCACCGCCGACACCAGGAAATGTCGGCGCCGGATCGCCACGCGGTGGACAAAGATCACGCTCATGGCGTTTTCCAGCACGGTAAAGGCAAACGAGCTGAAGAACAGCATGGTGATGCCGAGCACCCAGGTGATGAGGTCGCGGTTGTCGAGGAAGTTCGCCACTTCGGCCACGATCGAGCGCGACTGGCCCGGCACCAGCAGTTCCAGGTAGCGGCGCAGGGTTTCCAGCAGTTCGGCCTGGTCGAGGAAGTGAGACAAGGCCACCACCACCAGCATCAGGAAGGGCACGATCGAGAGCAGCGCGTAATACGCCACGGCGCCGGCCAGCAGCAGGCCCTGGTTGGCGCGGAAGCCGCGCAGGCAGCTCAGGACAAAGGCCAGCGGATGGGACAGGATATAGGCATTCGCGCGCCGGTTCAGGATCCGGATGCGCGCGCGGCGCACGGACTGCCAGCGCAGCCGTATCATCGTGCCAACCTGATCCCGGTAAATTGCCAGCGCGCTCCGGCCGGGAAGAAGTTGCGGTAGCTGGGACGCGCGTGGCCGGCCGGCGTGGCGCAGGACGAGCCGCGCAGCACGTACTGGTTGACCATGAACTTGCCGTTGTATTCGCCAATGGCGCCCGGCGCCGGCGCATAGCCGGGGTAAGGCGCGTAGCTGCTGCTGGTCCATTGCCAGCAGGCGCCGAACATCTGCGCCAGGCCGCCCCCCGCCGCCGCGCCGGGGTGGAAGCGCCCGGCCTCGATGCTGGCCTGGCGTGCGGCGAATTCCCATTCGAACTCGGTCGGCAAACGCGCGCCGCACCAGCGCGCATAGGCGTCGGCTTCGTACAGCGACAAGTGCGTGGCCGGGCGCGCCGGGTCGAGCGGCAGCAGGCCGTGCAGGGTGAATTCCTGCCAGTTGCCGTCCTCGTCCTGGCGCCAATAGAACGGGTGGGCCAGTTCGCCGGCGGCCACCTTGTCCCAGCCTTCGGCCAGCCACAGCGACGGGTCGCGGTAGCCGCCCGCCTCGATGAAGGCGCGGTATTCGCCGTTGGTCACCAGGCGCGAGGCGATCTCGAACGGCGCCAGGTAGGCGCGGTGGCGCGGCAGCTCGTTGTCGAAGCAAAAGCCTCTGCCGTCGAAACCGATTTCCGCGAGGCCACCGGCGCAATGCAGCCACGCCAAAGGTGCCGGCGCCGGCTCGCGCGCCAGCGGGTCGCTGGCATAGGCCGGATACAGGGGATTCTGCGCCAGCAGATGCTTGAGGTCGGTGAGTATGAGTTCCTGGTGCTGCTGCTCATGCTGCAGGCCCAGTTCCACCAATTCGGCCAGGCGGACGTCGCCGGGGCGCGCGGCCAGCAGCCGCGTCATGCGCGCGTCAACGTTGCGGCGGTAGGCGCGCACCTCGTCCAGCGACGGCCGCGTGAGCAGGCCGCGCTGCGCGCGCGGATGCTTGGCGCCGACGCCGTTGTAGTAGGAATTGAACAGCACCCGGTAGGCCGGGTGGAAAGGCGCGAAATCGTCCTCGAAGGCTTCCAGGATGAAGGTCTCGAAGAACCAGGTCGTGTGCGCCAGGTGCCATTTGACCGGGCTGGCGTCGGGCATCGACTGCGCGCAGCAGTCTTCGCCGGAGAGCGGCTCGGCCAGGTGCAGCGAGCGCTGGCGGACGGTCTGGAAAACAGGGGACATCATGCAGCTCTCAGCCGGCCGCCTGCGCGTGGATCACGGCGAAGGGGCACTGCGGGTCGGTCCACACGCGCGTTGCCTCGAAGCCGGCCTGCTCCAGCAGGGAAATCGCATCGGCCTGGCGGTACTTGTAGCTGTTTTCGGTATGGATGCGCTCGCCCGCGGCGAAGTCGCGCCCGCCGCCCGGCCAGCGCACCTGCTGGCGGGTCCTGGCTTCCAGGTGCATTTCGACGCGTCCCATGGCCTCGTTGTAGAAGCCGACGTGGCGCCACTGGCGGATGTCGAAGTCGGCGCCGAGCAGCGCATTCACGTGGCGCAGCACGTTCAGGTTGAAGGCGGCGGTCACGCCCAGGGCGTCGTCGTAGGCGGCGTCGAGCACGGCCTTGTCCTTGACCAGGTCGATGCCGATCAGCAGGCCGCCGTCCGCGCCGCACTGGCCGCGCAGGCGGCGGAGAAAAGCGCGCGCTTCGGGCGGGGTGAAGTTGCCGAGCGAAGAGCCCGGGTAGAAGAACAGGCGCTTTTCGGCGCGCACGCCGGCGGGCAGGTCCAGGCCGTTGGAAAAGTCCAGCCCCAGCGCGTGCATGGCGATGTGCGGGAAGCGCTGGCGCAGCCGGTTCAGGGCATCGTGCAGGAACTCGGTGGAGATGTCGACGGCCACGTACTGGCTGGGGCGCAGCAACGGGAACAGCGAGGCCGCCTTGGCGCAGTTGCCGGCGCCGAGGTCGACCAGCGTGCTGCCGATGCCGGCCACGCGCGCCATCTCGGCGCCATGGCGTGCGAAAATCGCCGCTTCGGTGCGGGTTGGATAGTATTCGGGCAGTTCGCAGATCGCCTCGAACAGCTTGGAGCCGAGCGCGTCGTACAGGAACTTGGGCGAAATGGCGGCATTGCGCGCGCCCAGACCGTCGCAGAGCTCGGCGGGAACGTGGGCGCTGGCGAGGGTGTCAGGCTGCTCGGTTATGCATGAAGTCATCATAGGGTTTATCATTCGTGCCGCCGAAGCGCCGGATGCGCCCTGGCCTGGAGATGTTGCCGTTTTTGCTATCATAGCCCGAACACCGAATCTCCGCGTTCGCCTGCCGCGCAAGCGTGCAGGCCATCCGTTTGCAGGACCTGATTGCTTTACCTTATTAACAAGAAAGCCCTAACCATGTCGCCCATCTCCGCCCTGAAATCCCTGCTGGCTGGCTCCGTTGCCGCCGCCCTGCTGTTCGCCGCCCCCGGCGCCTCGGCCCAGAATACGCCCGGCGTGCTGAAAGTGTCGGCCATTCCCGACGAAGCGCCAACCGAACTGCAGCGCAAGTTCAAGCCGCTGGGCGACTACCTGGCCAAGGCCACCGGCCTGAAGGTCGAGTTCACCCCGGTGACCGACTACGCCGCTTCGGTCGAGGGCCTGGTCAACAAGAAGCTCGACATGGTCTGGTTCGGCGGCTTCACCTTCGTGCAGGCGAATGTGCGCAGCAAGGGCAAGATCACGCCGCTGGTGCAGCGCGCCGAAGACGAGAAATTCCAGTCGGTCTTCATCACCACCCAGCCCGGCATCACCAAGCTGGCCGACCTGAAGGGCAAGACCCTGTCCTTCGGTTCGGAATCGTCGACCTCGGGCCACCTGATGCCGCGCTCCTTCCTGCTGGGCGCCAAGATCAACCCGGACACCGACCTCAAGCGCATCTCGTTCTCGGGCGCGCACGACGCCACCGTGGCGGCCGTCGCCGGCGGCAAGGTCGATGCCGGCGCGCTCAACATCTCGGTCTGGGAAAAACTGGTCGAAGCGAACAAGGTCGATCCGAAGACCGTGCGCGTGTTCTACACCACGCCCGGCTACTACGACTACAACTGGTCGGTGCGCTCGGACATGACGCCGGCGCTGCAAAAGAAGATCCGCGACGCTTTCCTGGCGCTGAACGATTCCACTCCTGAAGGCAAGGAAATTTTGGAACTGCAGCGCGCCAGCAAGTTCGTGCCGACCAAGGTCGAGAACTACAAGGCGATCGAAGCGGCCGCGCGCAACGCCGGCCTGCTGAAGTAATCACCGGGTCTTGTTGATGTCCTTCCAGCTCGACAAACTGACGGTCCGCCACCTGACGGGAAGCCGCGCGCCTGCGCTGCAGGCGCTCGACCTGGCGATCGCGCCGGGCGAGCAGCTGGCGCTGATCGGGCCGTCGGGCGCCGGCAAGACCACCCTGCTGTCCACGCTGGCCCTGGCGCACCAGCCGGCCGAAGGCGGCTTCACGGTCTTCGGCCAGGACCCGTGGGCGCTGTCGCAGCGCGCGCGCCATGGCCTGCGTGCGCGCCTGTTCCTGGCGCCGCAGACGCCGCCGCTGCCGCCGCGCCAGCGCGTGGTCACCGCCGTGCTGGCGGCGCGCCTGCCGCAGTGGAGCCTGGGCCAGGCCCTGGCCTCGCTGTTCAAACCGTCCGACCCCGACGCCGCTTTCGACGCCTTGTCGCGCTTCGGCCTGGGCGACAAATTGTACGCACGCGTCGACCGCCTCTCGGGCGGCGAACGCCAGCGCTGCAGCCTGGCGCGCCTGCTGCTGTCGAATGCCGAAGCGTTTTTGGTGGACGAGCCGATCTCCGCGCTCGACCCGGCGCTGGCCCAGCTGACCTTGTCCACCCTGCAGGCGGAAGCCGCGGCGCGCAAGGCCACGCTGGTGTGCAGCCTGCACCAGGTCGAGATGGCGCGCGCCCACTTCGCCCGCATCGTCGGCCTGCGCGCCGGCCGTATCGTGTTCGATTTGCCGCGCGAGGCGGTGAGCGACGAGATGATCGCCGCGCTCTACGCCAACCAAACCATCCAGCCGCCACACGACCACCCGCACGAGTCGCCCGAACGCATCGCGGTCGGCGCCTGCTTCTGATTCGCGGAACCGATACGTGGCGTCCCGCAACCTGTCCTCCCCTCTCCACCCCGACCCGGCCTGGCGCGGCCGCCTGCTCGCCTGCGGCCTGGGCATCGCCCTGCTCTGGCCGATGCTGGTCTACAGCGAATTCAAGCCCTGGGTCCTGTTCGACCTGCAAAGCCTGGCCGCAGCCGGCGGCTTCCTGTCGGACTTCCTGCGCCCGGCCCACTCGGCCGAATTCCTGGCCATGGTGCTGCGCGAAACCTGGATCACGGTGGCGATCGCCACCTGCGGCCTGTTCCTGGCCCTGCTGGGCGCGATTCCCGCTACCTTGCTCGTGACCGAGCGCCTGTCGATTTCCACGCTCGGCACCGGGCGCATGCGCCGTCCGGCGGCCGCAGTGCGCCAGGCGGTACGCTGGGTGCTGGTGCTGCTGCGCAGCGTGCCGGAACTGGTGTGGGCGCTGCTGTTCGTGCGCGTGGTGGGCCTGGGGCCGACCGCCGGCGTGCTGGCGATCGCCCTCACCTACTGCGGCATGCTGGCCAAGGTGTATGCCGAAATCCTCGAGTCGAGCGATGCCCACGCCAGCGACAGCCTGCTCGCCAACGGCAGCGGGCGCCTGCCGGCCCTGCTCTACGGCGCCCTGCCCGAAGCGGCCGCCGAACTCGTGTCCTATACCGTCTACCGCTGGGAATGCGCGATCCGCGGCTCGGCCATCATGGGCTTTGTCGGCGCCGGCGGCCTCGGCCAGCGCATGGACGAATCGACCAAGATGATGGCCGGCGGCGAAGTCGCCACCATGCTCATCATGTTCGTGCTGCTGGTGGCCGCCGCCGACCTGGTGTCCACCCTGCTGCGCCGGAGGCTGGGATGAACGAACGCATTCTTCCCGCCGCGCCGCGCCGCGCCTGGGGCACCTTCCTGCTCGTGCTGGCGCTGGCCGCACTGGTGGTGGCCAGCTTCGCCACCCTGCAGCTCGATATCGCCTCCTTCTTCACGCCCGAGGCGGTCGACACCACGCGCGAATTCCTGGCCGGCTTCGCGCCGCCGGAGATGGCCACGCCCTTCCTGCTGAAGACCCTGGAGGCGGCGGTCGAGACGCTGTCGATGTCGGCCCTCGGGACTTTGCTGGCGGTGTTCGCCGGCCTGGTGCTGGCGCTGCCGGCGGCCGGGCGCTGGGGCGCGGCCCCGCGCGGCGCCGTGCGCCTGGTGCTGAACGTGCTGCGCTCGATCCCGGAACTGGTGTGGGCGGCCCTGCTGCTGG
>Ga0308160_10004353_pt1 | contig 15225 bp, 8 predicted proteins | sample PhyFR1_FD_201036 | JGI IMG/M metagenome (GOLD analysis project Ga0308160, IMG submission 201036) | Phyllosphere microbial communities from UC Gill Tract Community Farm, Albany, California, United States - DLSLF.R1 | ecosystem: Host-associated > Plants > Phyllosphere > Unclassified | place: USA...
TACGGGATGTCGAAACGGTTGCCCTTTTCGGGGATGTGGGCGAACCGTTCGCGCGAGAGCTCGGTGTAGTAGCGGGTGACGTGCAGTTCGGCGGCACGATAGGGCCCAGAAACCGCGCTTCCGTGGACAACGCGAGCGCGATTGGGGGGGAGGTTGATCGTGCTGACGGCGGCAGTCATTCCACGCTGTCCGAAGGCCTGTCCGACGGTGACATGCTGTTGCGCGCGCCCAGGGCCGTGTGTGGGCTCAGGGAAACCGGGCGCGACCTGATCGTCGCGCCACCCAATGATCACGGTGCGTTTCCGCGCCTGCGCCGCACCGTAGTCCGCTGAGTTGAGAACGCGCCAGTCGAAGGAGTAGTTCGATAGCATCCCCGTCTCGGAGGTTTCGCGGCGGAAGTCCTCAAACTGGGGAGACTTGGTGAACGCGGCGACGTTCTCAACCACGAAGTACTTGGGTTGGGCTCGCTTGACCGTCTCCGCGTATTGCTTCCAGAGGAAGTTGCGCACGTCCTCGGCGTCCTGCTTCCCGAGAGTGGAGAAGCCCTGACACGGCGGGCCCCCGAGGACAACCTCGACGGAGGGGACGTCCTCCTGCGCGAGCCAGTCCTCGATGGGGCCGGCGAAGACGAGGTCGTCGCCGTGATTAGACGCGTACGTGGCTGCCGCTGCGGTGTCCATCTCGACCGCGCGGACCGTTGAGAACCGGTCCGAACCTTTGCGGAAGCCTTCGCTGAGGCCTCCGGCTCCTGCGAAGAGGTCGAGCGTGCGGATGGGGGCGAGCTTCGTCGTGGCCATGTCGGATCAAACCTACGGTACGAACGCGCCGTTCAGGCGGGTGCGGCCGGCGCGCCGGCGGGACCAGGGTTGATCTCTGCGCGCTCCTCTGCGGGGCTCGGCTGACGCCTCCGGAAGGCGTCCGCATGGCGCGGCTCCATCAGGACCCGGCAGGCGACACCAAACGGAGTCCGCTCAAGCCGAAGCGCGAGGTCGTGGATCGAGGCACCGGTAGCGAGCGCTGAATCGATGACCTGTGCGTCCACGTCCGAGTACCCGGCACCGTGACGGACGGGACGGCCAGAAGTCGGCGTTGACGGTTCGACGCCGAAGAGCGTCTGGCTGAGCGAGGCCAGGACAGTGCCACGAGCGACGTTCAGACGGTTAGCGATGTCATCCGGGTGCTGGCCACTCAGGAAGGCAGCCGCCGTGTCCGGGGGGCTCGCAACGGGATCGACTCTTGGCTGCGGCGATCTGTAGGCGGCGGGGTCCGCGATCGTCGAGGGCACGGCTGGCCGAGTCCGGCGCTTCTTCCGGCCATACTGCCTAATCTGCTCCTCGACGGTCAGAGACTTAGCTCTAGGGACCGAAGTGACATGCCTACCTTCACGGAGAGTGGTGTCGTCGATGAAGTGATGATCCGTGAGCATTGCCTGCCGACGAGGACCACGCATTCTCTCCAGCGCCTTCTTTTCCAATTGTCGAATTCGCTCCCGGGTGACCCCGAACTCGAAACCAATCGCATCGAGTGTCTGACGCTCGCCGCCATCGAGTCCGAAGCGGAGCACGAGGACCCGTGCCTCCTTCCAGTCGAGGGTGTTGAGGACTCGAACGAGGTCTCGCCGGAACAACAGTGCCTCGAAGACGTCGCTTGCGGAATCAACGGCGTCGTCCACGAGGTGGTCACCGAAGGGCTCGTCCCTTCGCAGTTCTGGGTTGTACCAAGGCGCGTCAAGTGACCACACATGTGTCAGCCGGTCTGCCGCGTCGAGCCGTTCGATGTCCGAGACGTCGATCTCGGACTGCCGGGCGAGCTCGTCGAGCGGTACGCCATCCGGGTAGAGCGGTTCGAGCGCGGCGCGGGCGCCGGACAGTCTCCGTAGTGACTCCATGAGATGTACTGGCAGGCGTATGGCGCGTGCCTTGTCGTCGAGCGCCCGCGAGATAGCCTGCCGGATCCACCAGGTGGCGTACGTTGAGAACTTCGTCCCCTGCGCGTAGTCGAACTTCTCGACCGCGTGGATGAGCCCCATGTTGCCCTCCTGGATCAGGTCGAGTAACTCCATGTCGCGACCTGCGTAGCGCCTCGCGACGGAGACAACCAGGCGCAAGTTCGCGTTGACGAATCGTGCTTTGGCGTGCTGACCAGCGTGAGCGATCTCTCGAAGTTCGCGTAGAAGCGACCTGCGCTGTTCCTGAGCGCTATCCGAGGCGAGACGCTCTTCGGCGAGCAACCCGGCCTCGATACGACGCGCGAGCTCAACCTCTTCGGCGGCGCTGAGCAGCTGCGCTCTCCCGATTCCCCAGAGGTACTGCTTCATCGGGTCTGCAGAGTGCGGGATGTCTCGATTGCGCTCGACGAACCCAGGGGTGGTGCGCTCAATCGAGAAGCCCCCCTCGTTGACTCGCGCGGGTATCGGAACCTCGTCGCCGACCTGCCACCCGTCCAGATCGAGTTCGTCGTCGGCAGCCGGTCGGGCTGCGCGGGTCGCCGTCTCGCGGGTTGCGTCGTAAGCGTGTTCGTCGATCTGCTGGAACGTGGCGGCGGCGAGAACCGCATGGATGCGCTCAATCTGCTCGATCGTGCTCTGCTGCAAATGACCGCGCTCCAGCTTGTCTTGCAGCTGCAACACGATCGAGGTCTTGAAGAACGCGGCGTCGCCGCCGTGGACACCCTGGAGCTGCTCCCGGTAGCCCTCGTTCAACCAGACAGTCGCTGCAGCGTGCTCCAGTTCGAAGAGCCGGCCGCGGCCCAGAGGCTTCCACAAGACGCGGAGGTTGTTGCCGTCGTCGCGGAATCCGAACTCCTCGTCCATCGCGCCGATGACGGCCTGAGGAAGCCCCTCCGCGATGCGCGCAAGCGGCTTTGGGCCGCGCTCGCGTTTGCTGCCGAGCCGGAACACCTCCTTCGCCGCGGTCAGGAAGGACCGGAAACCTCGTCCGTCTTCGGTGACAGCTCGTTCTACCGCGTGGACACCGTCTGCCGTGAGCACGACGCCGTGCTTTTCGGGGTTGATGCGAACGGCGCCGAGCGCCTCGGCAGTCACGTCGACGGCGACCCGCGCAAGCTGCAGTTCGGCCGTGTTGCCAGGCAGTAAGTTTAACCAGCCGCCAGACTGCTGGAGCCGATCGTTACGGTAGACATACAAACCCTGCCACTCCGCTCGCGGGCGCCCCAGCATTTTGGCGCTCGGACCCTGGTTCGCGGGCTGCATGATGTGGCAGGTGAAGCGCAGCTCCGCGCCGCCCGGGGTCGTTCCGGTCAGATTGAGCGGGTAACCGGCGGCACCAGACGTGAACTCAAAGGGGTCAACAGGGGTCACCCTGACGGGGACGCCGTCGCCCGTTCGGGTGTCGAACTGCTGTAGGACGATCGTGATGTCACCGCGCGAAATGATCCTGTGGAACGTCAACCCGAGGTCGTGTCCCAGACTGGTGAACACCTCGTCGAGCCAGCGCCGCCGATCGACCTCCACTTCGCCGGTGAAGACCGAATGCAGGTGGTCCCATTCCACCACAGTGCCGCTTTCGACACGGGCGAAGCTGCCCGCCCCCTTCGTGAATCCGCGCTGGGCTTCAGCGTCACTCAGGACTTCGCCCTCGAATCGGCCGCGCGCGAGACGTATCGCTCGCGTCGGCTCGTAGCCACACCTGGAGTAAACAGTCAGCCGGTCGGCCTGACTGAATGACGCCGCTTTCAAGCCGACGCCGAAATGTCCGTGCTCGGCCGCTCCGTACTTGCGACGGACGCCGAGGCGCATCGCGGCCGCGAGCTGCGTCGCGGACATCCCTGCGCCGTCGTCATGCATCCGGATCCCGATGAGCTCCTCGTTGCGCGTAATGAAGCGCGCGAGGAACTTGGTCGCGCCCTTGTCGATGGAGTTGTCGATCAAGTCGGCCATCGCAGTGGCCAGAGAATGCCCGGCTCCGATTGCGCTGAGGATCGAAGGATCGGGGGCGAGATCGACGACATGCGCGGCCGCGGCGTGTTCTTCGATCGACTCCATGACTGGGGACGCTACAACCCACGTCGGACACTCGACGACCGGGATCCCTGGAATCAGGTGCCGGCGTTCTCCCCAAAACGGGGGAGCAGGCAGTCCCCTTGACCCGGTTAAGCTCGGCGGGTGCGCTCCAACAGTGTGCTCGCGACTTGCGCGACGCATCGGGACGGAGAAGTCGCACGGCGAATGAACATGGGGGATGTATGGACGGCGATGCTACCGAGGAAGTCGTTCAGCATCTGACGCCGGAGACCGTGGACGTGTACTTCCGAGCGGCGGCGCCAGCTCGTTTCCGGTTGAGCGCGAAGATCAAGGCCTTCCTCGACATCGACCCCCAGGCTCAACGAGTGAGCCTGCACGTGCCGGCGCGAGGGGAGGCGCCTGACGTGTCTGCTTTTGAGCGGATCACTGTCGCCAAGACGATCTTGCCCGGCCACTCGAGGGAGTGGTTTCGCATCGACATCGACGCGGCAGGCATGCGGTACGAGGCGTACACGCTCGCGGAGTCCGTCGTCGACCAGATGCAGTACGGGGCGACTCTGCGCCACGCGCTCTCCGAGACCCTCGAGGCGCTGAAAGGCCTCCTCAGCAGGCGCCGCCGCCTGACGGACGAGAAGGAGGCCGGTCTCCTCGGCGAACTGCTCCTGCTGCGGCACGTGATCGACGTGATCGGCGAGGACGCCGCCGTCGCCACCTGGCTGGGCCCCGAGTCCGGGGAGCACGACTTCGGCTTCAAGGACTTCGAGGCGGAGGTGAAGACCACCAGGTCAGAGGCGCGTGTGCACATGGTCGGCTCCGAGACCCAGCTGATGCCCTCTCCCGGCCGCCCGCTCCACCTGATCTCCATCCAGCTCACCCTCGCGGGGCGCGGCCAGGACGGCTTCACCCTTCCGCAGCTCGTCGACGAGGTGCGTTCGCGAGTCGACCGCAGTGCCCGTGCTCTCAACGACCGCCTGAAATTGGCGGGCTGGCGGGACGAGGCGCGCGACCTCTACACCCTGCGTTTCCAGTACCGCAGCCACCCAAGGGCCTTCCTCGTCGATGAACTCTTCCCTGCGATCACGCGCCCGCGCCTGGACGAAGTGGTGCCACAGCCGGTGCATGTCGGTGGCGTCTCGTATCGTCTCGACGTCACCGATCTTCCATTCACCGATGTACCCGCACCGTTGAACGGCTTCTGCGAGGGAGAGGCATGAGCACCGTCGAACCGGGCACACTCGCGAGCGCGATCCAGTCTGCCTTCAATGCGATGGAGAAGACGGGGCCGAAGGCCCTGCTCCCACGCGTGAACCTCGACGTCGAGGAAGCCGGCCACGACGCCGTCGATGAGGGCACGGTGGTCTCCTTCATCGTTAACGCCGGTGTGAACGACCCCGCGCGGTACGCGGCACACATCGCGCTGGCTCAATGGGACGTGGCGGAGGGGGTCGAGTGGCCGGACGGCGCCACGGTCGGCTCCTCCGCCCGACGCCAGCGGGTCTACAACCTGCTCAAGTTGGGCGGTGCCGCCCGCACCCGCCTCAATGAGGTGTTCCCGAGCCAGGCGCTCATCGACTCCGTCATCACGAGCGACCGGTGGGACCCCTGGTACACGACGGCCCGCCAGGAACGTGACTTCTACTGGAAGGCGTACAAAGGCGTCCTCGAAGGCAAGAAGTGGAAGCCCGAGGCGATTGCCGAGGTCGACGCGTCTGCTTCGAAGATCGTCAGTCGGCTTGCCGACCCCGCCGCCGAAGAGGCTTATTCTTCGCGCGGCCTCGTCGTCGGCTACGTGCAGAGCGGCAAGACCGCGAACTTCACCGGCATGATCGCGAAGTCCATCGACGCCGGCTACCGGCTCGTCATCGTGCTGACCGGCACGATCGAGCTCCTGCGCGGGCAGACCCAACGGCGCCTGGACATGGAGCTGATCGGTGAGGAGAACATCCTCGGCGGCCACGACAAGAACGACGTCAATGCCGTCCGCGACGTCGACTACGCTGGCAACGGCGACACGGACTGGCTCGCCGGCAAGTTCCTGCGGCACGGCATCGATCTCAACGCGCGCCGGGACATCCCCTCGATAAAACGCCTGACTACGGCCAACGGTGACTACAAGGCGTTGAAGCAAGGTTTGGACACGCTCGACTTCCGCTCAGCGGCCGAGCTCGCCGATATGGGCAAGCCTGTGAACCACCCCGACAACCTGTTCGGCACCAATGTGCGCATCGCCGTGGTGAAAAAGAACAAGTCCGTGCTCACCAAGCTCCTCACCGATCTGAAGAACGTCAGGACGCGCCTCGACGAGATTCCCGTGCTCCTGATCGACGACGAGGCGGATCAGGCCTCGGTCAACACCAAGAACAACACGAAGAAGGCCCGGCGCACTGACGAGGAGAAGGACAGGACCGCGATCAACAAGCTGATCTCGGATATCCTGGACACAATGCCGCGGGCGCAGTACGTGGGCTACACGGCAACCCCGTTCGCCAACGTGTTCGTCGAGCCGGATGACGAGATCGACATCTTCCCGCGTGATTTCATCGTGAGGCTCAGGGCCTCCGCTGATTACATGGGCGGCACGAGGTTTCACGACCTCGAACCCCTGCAGCCCGGCGAGGAGGCGACCGCTGCGAACTCCAACGAGGAGGCGCACGTGCGTGATCTCGTCGCCGCATCGGGAACAGCGGCCGAGGTCGCCGAGATCCGGCAGGCCCTCGACGCCTTCGTTCTCACCGGCGCCATCAAACTCTGGCGGCAGACGCAGGATCCGGACCTCAAGTTCCGGCACCACACGATGCTCGTTCACGAGCACGTGACGCAGGCCGCGCACAGCACTCTCGCGACACTCATTCGTCAGGTCTGGTCGGAAGCTGGCTATCGCTCGCCGGAGGCGAAGGACCGGCTCCGCGAGCTCTTCGAGACCGACTTCGTCCCCGTGCACCGGGCGCGCGGCGGCTGGGGGCTCCAGCTTCCTCCGGCGTTTGACGACCTCGCCGAGTACATCGGTGAAGCGGTAGCCAAGGTCATGTCGGACAACAACCCTGTTGTCGTTGTCAACGGCTCCAAGGAGAGCGATTACAACGAGATGGACTTCACGACCAAGGACTATTGGCGTGTCATGGTCGGCGGCACCAAGCTCAGCCGCGGCTTCACAGTCGAGGGCCTCACCATCACTTACTTCAAGCGCCGCGCCATGGCCGCAGACACCTTCATGCAGATGGGTCGCTGGTTCGGCTACCGGCCCGGCTACCGCGACCTCGTCCGGCTGTACATCGCGCGAGACGTCACGGACTCTCGGGGCAAGAGCTACGACCTCTACGACGCCTTCACCGCGATGGTGCAGGACGAGGAAGCATTCCGCGAGCAGCTCGACGAGTTTTCGGAGGTGGACCCTGAGACCGGGCAGCCGGCGATGCGGCCGATCGACGTCCCGCCCCTCGTGTTCCAGCAGCTCCCGTGGCTCCGGCCGACCTCCGGAAACAAGATGTACAACACCGAACTTGCTGTCGAGGGAAGCCCCGGCAAGACCCGGGACTTCCCCATGCAGGCCGACAGGGGAACCGGAGCCGCCAACGCCCGCCACTTCGAACTCGTCACCCCGTGGCTTGATCAGCGGGGCGAAGCTGGGGACCTTCTTACGGACCTGGGCGGCAGCTACAAGGCTCGAGTGGCGATCATTCCGGCGGCCGAAGTCGCAGAGGTGCTTGACAAGTTCACCTGGGCAGACGGCTACTCGTTCAAGCCCACGGTCGCGTTCATCAGACGGGCGGTCGAGGCCGGACAGCTCGATGACTTCGCCCTCGTCTTCCCCGAGCTCTCGGTAGCGGGCGAGCAGCTCCACGACGTCGCGGGACGGGACATCCAGATCCTCCAGCGCAAACGGCGTGGCGACCGCCGGGGATTCTCCGGAAGCTCCACCCGCCAGCGTCATGCCGTCGAGTTCATCGCCGGGGCATCCAAAGAAAGGCCCACCGGCCCCCAGGCCGAGTCTTTGCGACGAGAGAAGGGGCGCGGAGCGATCCTCTTCACCTTCGCCGACGACGTGATCGGCCCCGACGGCTCGGCCCTCAGTCGGAAGACGTCAGAGATCACGGGGGCCGTCGACGCGAAGGACGTGGCAACTCTCTTTTCGATCGTCATGCCGACATCGACACAGTCGCTCAGCCGTGTCGGATTCCGTGCGAAGCGTTCCGACGTCGACTACGGGCAGATCATCGACGCCGACTGACTTCGGAGAGATCCGCGAGTGATGAGTGGAGAGAAGATTTCGTGGGCGACGTCGGACGGCACACGCCGCTCGATGCAGGCCAACAAGAGCCGCGACACCAAACCGGAACTCGCCGTCCGACGACTCCTGCATGCGGTTGGCCTGCGCTATCGGGTCAACCATCCCGTCCTGCCCCGACGCACGGCCGATATCGTCTTCACGCGAGCGAAGGTCGCCGTGTTCATCGACGGGTGCTTCTGGCACGGGTGTCCGGCCCATTACCAACCCCCATCGACGAACCGCGACTACTGGCATGAGAAGGTAACCAAGAACTCGGAACGCGACGCTGACACAACAGCGCGACTCTTGAGATCCGGCTGGACCGTGTTGCGCTTCTGGGAGCACGAGCCGCCCGTGGACGTCGCCGGTGAGGTTCGCTCACAGGTCCGGCTGCTTACTTGACAAGTCCTGCCTCCCAGCCCCATCCGTACCGAAAGCCCGCGTGGTCCCTCAGGTCTTCCGTTGCGTCTGGCATCGCAAAAAGTGGCCCTCAACCTAGCTGACGAGAGACAGCTCATCGTCCGCTCGCTCAGCTAACCTGGAGCTGTGACGCGCAATGCTCTCGATAGTCGTGGCCTCAGCCCACAGATGCCCGTGCTCCCGATGCCGCTAAGCAAGATACTGTCCGCGTACATGACAGCGTTCACATCGGCCCGCGGAGCGCTATGACATCTCTTCCATCTGCTCATCACAATGACCCGTTGTTGTTCTGTGCCTTCTTCGGGGGCCCACGGGACGGTTTGAAGAGTGGCGATCTTCCCGCCTCGTTATCCGGTACGAGTCTCACCGGCATGGAGATGAGTTTCCCCCTTGGTGAGCCGGTCGAGTACAGTCTGTACGCACACTACGTGTGTACGAGCATGACGCAGGTGGATGGCTTCTGGCGATTCGAGTTTGTCGACCTGCGGGGACCAAATGGAGAGGAGATTGTGAGTTCTCCTGCCGACGGCGCCGGATCTGTGCCGACGGCGATTGAGTCGCAGTCAGCGGGGCCAAAGGGAACCGAACCACCGGCGCAGGTCGCGCTTCGTTACAAGAACGCAGCCTACTGGTGGATCATCAGCGAACTCATCCGGCGCCATCCCAAGCTCGAGTTGCTTGAGACGTACCCGATGGATGGTTTCTACGATTGCCTCACACTTTTCGGCCCTGGCGCTCGAGGGAACGTCCACATCGATTTTAATCGGCTTGGAAGCATCCACATTCACCCCGACCATATTCACTTCCTCGAAGCGGGCGAGGTCATGAAGTCAAGCGACCCCCATCGTTCCGTGAAACGCATCGAGGAAGCAGCTGGCCTCGTTCCTCCGAGCAAGACCCCGCCAAGCAGTCCACGGACCATCACGCTGCGCCTCATGGCACGTCTGATGAACTTCCTGGTAAACGACAAAGCGGCTTGGCAGATTCAGATGCTCACGTCCGAGGCGTCCGGCTACGCCATCTCGCTGCTGGACACGCCCGAGTACGCGGCGGGGAAGTCTCCGCTGCCGCGCGTCTTCACCCGGCTCGAGGACTTCCACGCGTTTCTCGAGTCCTCACGCTTCGCACAGCAGACCGCTCCGGGCCGGTTCTGGGCGCTGCGTCGCGATGACGACGTCATCGCAGTCTTCGACACCGAGGGCGTCGTCCACACGGCCTCCGCGCGCACCTCGCTCCGGGCGCTCTACGCGCGCACGAATAGGAACCTCACCCAAACGATGGCGGTCGCGCTCGCGGACGTACTTCCATAGCGGCGTGGTTGCGGTCGCGCAAGAACGGAACTAGACGCCGTCGGCGCGACACCCATGCAAATCCACGGTTCGTCGTCGCGGGCCGCTCTCACATGCAAGCCGCCGGGCGCCTTCACGCATAGGCGACGGAAGACCTCCCGGACGCGCTCAGCGCGAACCTCAGAATGCACGCCGTTCAACCCATGTTTCGGGCAGACAGAAGAAGACCGTTATCGGCGCGCCCGCCGCTTCGCGGTACCCTTCGGCCGCTTCATGTTCGCAACCGGCAACCGGCAACCGGCAACCGGCAACCGGCAACCGGCAACCGGCAACCGGCAACCGGCAACCGGCAACCGGCAACCGGTCGTCGTGGTTCGCGAGGAACGCCACCAACAACGCACCCTCAACCGCCTCGGCGCCTTCGCCCTACGTGGTCTCCCGCCGGCACACGCGGAGGTCGGCTTAATCAATGAGGTGCCAGATGGCCTTGCCGCCCGCATGGCCGACCGGCTCACCGGCACCGGACCGGGCGTACTCGGTCAGCCGTGCGCGCAAGCCCCGGTTGCTCCCCGAGGTGCGGTCGGCCTTACCGATGTAGAGCACCGCGGCGTTCACGATCCAGTTCAATCACAGGGCCGCCACCGAGCAGGACGGGTCCTTCCCCTTGAACCGGCCGGCCCGGGCTCACATCCACGAAGACTGGAGCGCGGCCGACGGAGCGAACCACCAGGTAGACAGCCGGACCGCTCGGTGCCGACGCCACTGCTGAGAATGGGACAAAGTCTTCAAAGCCAGCCGCGCGCAACCCGTGGGTGGTGCATTCCACAACGGAAGGGTAGTGCGTCGGGCGCTTGCATTGGTGGGCAGGTCAGCGTGCTACTTGTCTGTTTCGATCACGTCCCAGAGGCGGGCGCGGAGGGTGATGCGAAGGTCGTCGGACAGGGTCGCCGTGCCGAGTGCTCCGGACAGGTCGACCAGGAGCGCGCGGTCGAGGTCGCGGGGAATCGTCGGCCGGTTCCGCCGCAGATCCTCAAGCTGCTCCGCGGTGGCGGTCGCTGCCCAGGCGCTGAAGGTCCTGGCGGACACGGTGCCGATGACGCCATTCACCTCGCGAGAATCAGCGCCGGTTGCGGCGATGTCCCCGGCCGTTGCGTTGGTCGCCCCGCCTTTGTCTTGCGGTGCGGAGAGCGGGGGGAGTGGCCGGCTGCGGTTTGCAACGATGTTCGGGCTCGGGCTCGGGCTCGGGCTCGGGCTCGGCGGTGGGCTGGCGCTGGGGGCTGGCGGGTGTTCCTCGCGCACGAGGCGTTCCGTGAGCGCGGCGGTGATGGCAGCGTCGAGTAGTTCGGCCGGCACGATCGCCAACTCGTCCGCGGCTGCGGCGAGATGGCGGCTTACGGCAAGCGCGGTCCCGTCGGTGCCGGGTACCGCGAGCACGATGACCTGGACACCCTGCGCCTGAGCTTCCTCGACCGCTTCCGTCAGGTCATCGTCGCCCGAAACGAGGTAAATGACGTCGACCGCGCCATTCCTGGCGTGACCGACCATGTCGAGGCCGATGCGGAGGTCGACGCCCTTCTGTTCACCCTCCACACCGATGCGGCCGAGCCGGAGCTTCACCTTCGGCAGCAGCGCGATCTGCTCCTGCTCCCACGTCGGCTTCCCGTCACGCGCGGCGTCGTACCAATGGGAGCGAAGCAAAGGGAGCCCAGATTGTGATTCCACGTGGGCCGCCAGCGCGGCGAGGAGCGCGGCGTACTCGACCCGGACGCCGCGGCGCAGCGACGAGCCCGTGACCCGGGTCGCAGCCGCCGCGAGGAGGTAACCGGCGTCGATGTACAGCGCAGAGTGGGACCGCATCGGTGCCGTCCTAGGCCCCGTCGTCGAGCCGCGGCCCACCGGCGCTGTCGAGTTCGTCAAGCACGCTGATCGTCTCGTCTGCCTCGGTTGCTGCCGGCTGCTCGTCTTCGAACGCTCCGGGGTCGAGCGTGGCTTCGAGCTGCGGGTACTTCTCCAGAAGGAACCGCCGCCGGTAGGCGATGTTGGCAGCGTCGACGACGGCTTCGATCGTCGCCCAGTTGAAGGCGCTCCCCAACGCAATGCCAGCCGCGGGAACGGCCTTCCCCAGCGACTTCTTCGTGAGTCGTTTCCCGAGCAAGGTCGCGACCTCTTTGGAGACCTTTGACACGACCGACTTGTCCAAGATCTCCCACGTCTTCCCGCGGACGAGCGCCTGCGTGAGCCTCGAAATGTCGGCGAAAGCGGCGGATTTCGCCGCTTGCGAGGACGCCGTTCCTACGTTCACGACGGACATCACGAAGATCTTCTCCGCGGGATCTTCCGGGTCGTACCCGTACTGGAGCGCGATGTGCCCGACGCTGCGCGAGGACAGTCCGAGCACGAAGGCCGCATCGCCAGCGAACGCGGCGACAATCGCCGCTCCGGACGGGGCAGCTGCAGCTCCGGCAGAGGCGGGGACGGCAAGTTCACCGCCGGAGATGACCAATCCCGCTCCCGCGCCGGACAGCGCCGCGATGGCCGGGTAGTACCACGCCGCGGCTCGACCGCGGACTGCGTCGACGTCCTCGAGGTCCAGTCGACGCACGTCGATAAGGCGCGCGACGTCGTGCCCCCGTCGCTGATGCTGCTTAACAACCTGCTTCGGCGACAGGCCTGCTCTTGAGAGACGGCCCACGGTGGTTCGAAGGGAGGCGAAGGCGGCAACGCTCCAGTCCGCGACCCCGCCGGGCACCCCGTCGGTGACCTTCCGAGCTCCGCTGCTCACGAAGCTTGTCCCCTTGGCAACGACGTGCTGCCCACGCGCCACCGCCGATTGAGCCTTGGGGTGGCCCTCGAGGTATCGCGACGCCTGCTTGCCCAGGGCGGCAGCGGCGCCGACCATCTGCTCATTCGCGCCGTCGAGCATCCGCGAGAACGGGCGCGCGCGGAACCGTTGCACGCTCTTCCACGCGTCCAGCTCGTACTCGGAAGGATCCGTCATGTTCGGATCGTAGCGGGTTGCGACTCGTCTCTTGTCGTTCACGCCTGTACGGCTACGCGGAGCTCACGCTCGTAAGAGGCCAAAGCGTCGATCGCGTTTTGGCCACTCGAGCCGTTCGCTAGTCATCGCCTCGAGGAACCTCGCGAGTCGATGCGCCTCTAGGGGACGTAGTAGCGCTGCTCCGCGGGGGCCTCGCGCGGGCGGATTTTTCAGAAGGCGCGGATTCCGAGTGGACCCTGGTCACGCATGCAGAATAAATCACGTGCTTGGCAGGCCGACTTGTTTGCCTTTAATGTCGAGACCACTAGCGCGCTGCGCGGTGCAGGGTTGTCGACAATCAAACTAGGGGGAAGCTTGACGCTCATCGACGAAGCAAGCAGTGAGGTTTGGGATGGTGCGCAGCAGCTCGAACTCCTCGCGGCCACGTCCGTGCTCTACGCCTACGCCTCGCTGAACATTGAGCCGAATCTGAAGGTTGAGCCGCTCCACGGCTTCCCGCGAGAGCGCGCCCTCGAATCACTCGAAGGCTATGTGCCTGCACCCCTGACTGCCGAGCAGGTGGTTCAGCGCGCAGAGCAGGCGTGGGGCCTGGCTGCCACTACCACGGTTGTCGGGATGCGCATTGGTGACTACGACCTTGCTCGGGCGCAGATCAATGCCGCTGCCGGTCGCATACCCGTGCCAGGTCAGCTCAGCTGGCCTGTATCTACCGGGACGATCCGCCAGACGCTCGGCGGGGAGTCGGGCAAATGGACGACAGCACTCGACCGGCTTGGCTTAGCAGCGGGTAGCCCTGGTAAGCCGCATGGCAGCGTCCGGTGGACGGACGAACAGCTGCAGACTGCTTGGGCAGACTACGGCTCGTTCGTCAAGATGAAGGGAGACGCTCCGACAATCCCCGGTTACGAGCAGTGGCGTGAGGGGAATGATGTATCAGCGCCATCAATCGGCACCCTGATCAACCGGCTCGGCGATCACACCTGGCGCGGTCTTCGAGAGCTGATCGGGGCGCCTGCTCCGGCCGTGCCTGCCGATGAACCGAGCGAGGTGAAAGAGCACCGATCCCTTCTCGAGGTTCAAAAGGAGTACGTCGCTCAGTTGGAAGTGAAGAAAGCTCAACTTGAGGTCGACTTGATCAATGGTGTTACCGGTGCCACTGAGGCGCTGCAGTCGCACGTTTCCCTGCTTGTTTGGGCAAGGTTGTCGGTCGAGACCCAGCTCTCCGTCATCGAGGTCGAAGCAGACCGCAGTGCGCAAGCTGCTCGTGAAAGCAGGGAACGCATCGAACAGGCGACACTGGAAGGTAGGGCACGCCGACGTGGCGACTTCTGGCTGGGCGTCGGCGTCATCGTTGGAACCCTCGCCGCGGCCGTCATCGGGCCGTTGTGGACCTCACTCGCGCACTTGTACTGAGCTGAAGTAGACGAAGCCCCCACCCTGCGATTTCAAACATGGTCGACTCAGCGTGCTCTCGTTCCATGAGGAGGCGCGAAGCGGGCTTCTTCGCAAGTTCGGGCCTCTTCCGTGTTGGCGTGCTTTACGCGCAAGCCGCGCGGGAACCTGAGAGTGCTCGTGACCAGCACATGAGTGGAACGACGACGATCCTGAGCCGCGCTGATACCCACCCGTCGTCGTCCTGCGACCAGGCGCGGACGGAGCATCGGTACAGCACGTAACGTAACCCGAGCCCGAGCCCGAGCCCGAGCCCGAGCCCGAGCCCGAGCCGTGACTCTGATCGACGGCACATCGAGCCTGTTCGCCGGAGCTGGTTCGAGAGGGAAGTTGCTGCTCACCGACCACGACGCCCGCGGCACCCCATTCCGGTGTTCCTCACCGGTTTGGGCGCCGGCCTCTGGGTGACGGAGCGATTCTTGGTTGGCGCGGGCGCCTCGGTCGGCGCTAGGTTGGCGCGGGTAGGGGTGAGGAAGGCGTTCGGCGACGTCTGAGTCGCTGGCCCGCTGAAGGGCCCGTGGAACAGAATCCCAAAACCCGTGGAACACCCGTCAGTGCTGGGATCCGCGATCCCCGCCACTACTGGCATCCGCGAATAAGCCGAACACCTCGCCGGGGGGTGTTCGGAGTTTTCGGCGATCTCAGTCGGAATATTCGAGCGTGACAGCAGGCCGAGGTGGAAAACCGCGCTCAGCTCCGCTCCCAGGGTCGCTCGTCCTGTCCCGACGACCGCTGGGGAGCGTACCGCGACGCGTGCCTTGGTCTGCGTTCGCTTCGAGGAACGACGAATACCCCCTGCCGGACGTGGCGAGGGGGA
>Ga0308160_10004354_pt1 | contig 15221 bp, 25 predicted proteins | sample PhyFR1_FD_201036 | JGI IMG/M metagenome (GOLD analysis project Ga0308160, IMG submission 201036) | Phyllosphere microbial communities from UC Gill Tract Community Farm, Albany, California, United States - DLSLF.R1 | ecosystem: Host-associated > Plants > Phyllosphere > Unclassified | place: USA...
GTTGGAGCGGGCCGTCCTGGACAGAATAAGCCCCGGTATGACCTGGTAGGCCCGTCAAGCGCGGGCCGGTACTAATGCCACTTCCACTAGCTGTGTCAGCCAAAACATCGTGCTGATGCGTATTGTGGATCTCGTACGTCATGTGTTTGTATCGCCTAGCACGTGCTTCGGCAATGACGGGATCGGGCCCTACGTCTCGTCGCGCAGGAGCTGGAGCTGGCATACGATGTACGTGGTGAACCTCACCTGTGGTGGAGGCGACCTAGTGGTGAGTTCCTCATCTGCAGGCATGAAAAAGTGCCGGCTCAGGACTCACTGTATCAGAGTTCATAAGGGTGGCGATAAAAACAGTCGTGATACGGGTTCCAGCCGGATTCACACAGCTATGCTCAGTGATCTTGGTCTTCTCACCCAGCTTCATTTTGGAAATGGCAGCGTTCATCGGCCGTCCGACTTCCACAAGCCAGGAGGCAGCGTGGTATGGGTCAACATTATCCATCCTGTCTTGATCGGACCCGCCGCCCCTGCTGTAGAGCCAATTCCTGATTTGTGTAAGTGCACGTCTCTTCAAGTCGAGAGACCGAGCACAGGCCCTTCGTATCCTGCTGGCTACTTGAGCAGATTCCTGAAGAGACTCCCAACGGGCCTCCGGTAGGGGGCATTTATCCGCGCCCCATCACTCGTGCGGTACATGACGGAGTTATCCCGAAAATCTTCCTGGTCGTCGGGATTGTATAAGATCGGCTCGAGACTCTGCCATGTATCTGGTTCGTAAGATCCCAGAACGTACTGCAGTCCATCAGCATCGATACGTGATCAATGCTCACCCTACACTCTGTCTTCAGAAAGAGGCTCCCTTGGCCAGGAGCCGTGACAGTCACATCGACCCATGGAACCCTTGTGGGCTGATACCCTCTCAAGTCGGCGTCACTCTACACTTCGTCAGTGGCAGACCGAATGTGAGGCCTACGCCTTGGTACATAAGAGCGCCCAGTAAAGTCAGCCTTCGTGTTCCGTCTCCACTGCAGATGATGTATGGCTCCGTGACCCATACTGACTCCTCGACTTTTCTGGCCGCCATTTCTCGTTTCGCACTGTTTACACACCCCTGCAACTTCTTCGCGCACTTGGCCGTTGTCTGTATCATCGACAGAGGGTCAGTGCCGGGTTCTCCGCTCAGATACATGGACCCCCTAGGCGATCAGCGCGTCATCGTCGCGATATGAAAGGTCATACTCCGCGTGATCTGTGAAGACCTTTCTCATCAGGCCTTGGAGCTGCAGACTGGACGGTGCGGCCTTTCTGTCTCCTATGTCGCATTCTGCCCGAATGCCTGCCCACTCGAACTGTGATACAGTACTCGGGACCAGCTCTTCTGCTGTAGACGACCACTGGATGTGAGCGACTAACATTGCTCTCTTGAAAATTAGAGGACCACGCACCAGCACTTTGGCCACCATACTTCTACTGTCTGGAGATACGGTTGCCGAAAGAAGCGGGTTGGCCTGCTTTGGCTTGGAAGGACGGCCGCTCCCATGTTCCCGTTGGTCTGTACTCATCCTTCGCTGCGTTGGGAATGTGAGGTAAAAAAGTTCGAGATTGGTATAAGACCATACGGTACCGCGACGCTGACCGCTCTCGTACTGACGGAATGACAGAGCGGACCATCAAAATTGGTGAACGGAAGAAGGTATCCTTTCATACCCTTGAAAGTACTTCTAGGGCATTGCGGACGAGTGCAAATCATCACTCGACGAACGGACGTAATGTATAGACGACATTTCAAGTGGCGCTGAGTCTTACAGTACGTATAATCGGTCAAGGCGGACCCAGATTAGACAGATCAACCTACCTGTGATTCCACATCATGAGTCAGTCGTGGACTCAACAAGGTCAGCCGGGTACCCAAACATTGTGTCCTGAAAGGATCAACGTATATGCATGAGTAAAGTGAGCCAAGCAGGCTTCCGGGTCCCTTTTGTCTTTGGACGGCCCCCCTGATATCTAGCCACACTCGATAGTCCACTCCGTGAAGCTTCTACCATGAGGTGTCCATGTCCGTCATCCAATCATCCTAGTCCTTCTTACCCCAAAAAAGCTCGTCCAACGAGTGCTCAGCGTAAGGGTCCTGAGCTGAATAATCTGCGTCAGGGTCCGCGGGTGGCACTCCGCCAGATTTCTGACCGTCATCGACTTCCGCCTGGCAGTCTGAGGCTTGGTTCTGGTACATGTAAGTGTCTTTCGGGAAACCAACAGGCTACATGCCAGACTGACCATGTATGTATCGTATGGCACAAGAGTTAATGTGAGATGCCTCTCAAGACGACGCTCGATCCCGTCACGATCGAGCCAGACGACAGCGACGGGTTCGGCAGTGACTTGGGTCACGGTTCCCGCCGCCGAGAAGAGATCATTGATCGCCTTTCCGCTGATCCGGTCGACCAAGTTGGTTCCGGCTTTCATCCGAGACAGAGGCTTCTTCCCGCCAGCTCTATGCAGTGAGTTGGTTTGCCTGCATCATCAGCAGGGCACCTGGGCAAATCCAAGTTTTGATCACATTTCGTCGTCTGGTGGTAACAAGGATTCGAAGTAAGGCCCCGTAGGACTCAACCATGGGCGATACTCTGTACTTCCTGCGGAGGGAAATTCGGCTACCCTGACTCTGTGTCTGCCGCGGCCATTTTCATCAGTCGCACCCACGGGCCAGCGGTCCGCGTGTACGGGTTCCTCTTTGTTATGGGATATCTAGAGAGTATCAGCCTTGCCCGTGACACTATGAGATTTCCACGTAACATCAGGGGCGAGGCGATGACCATTGATGGTGCCTCCCGTCCATATGGAGGGACGACGTAATCTGTCCAAGGCTCAGTCTGATTGGCATTAGACGAGTTGGCCGAATGGAATTCCTCATCTTGTGAGTGTGACATAATTTCTGTCAATGTGATATCGAGTCTGGTCTGGTGTAGAGATATGGGAAAGGTGCCTGTCAGTGCAAGACGGTCGATCGTCAGCGGACATCATTCGAGTCGGTCAGAAGGCGAGGCCGAGGGGCAATCATCATTGGAAGCGTCTTTCACCCACCGACAAGACTGAAAGGTTTCGGACCCATCGCCGCGAGGCATCACTGGGAGCTGAAAGGTACGGCGGTCAGGACTGCACCAGATGCTCAATGAAAGGGAAACTAGCCCCGGCGAGAGAGCTGAGCAGAGCGTCTTCAAGTGTGCATGTCGAGCGGCGATCAGGTTGTATACTCAGGGGACCGTCCCCATCCGTATCTCCGAACACCACTATGTGCCGGTGGCATATAGTATAGCGGTCCGACCCATTTGACATACCTATGACCCCTGAGGGTGTCAGTTTCAATGACATACATTGATGGGATCATGCGCACCTGACACCTTTACCCCAAAATTGAGACGGCATACGCCATGGTTCAGGGATCTAGTCGGTCAGCTTCTGTAGTCTGAATGAGATATATAGGCTTACATCCTTTTCACCAATGTGCCAGTACATCTCCTTCTCCGACTTGTAATCAACGGGATACCCAGGTCGCGGAAGCAAGAACTTCCCGACCTTCAGCGTCAGCATGATGCGAGGAAAGAAAGGACAAGAAGCTCACCTGCATTTCGGTATCGCTGATATCACTCTCGTGAACCCTGGCGTACGATACCCGCCACAACCCCCTGAAAGCCATATACTCGCACCACCTCCATTTATCCGCAATCTCAATATCGTTCATCTTTCCATCTTCCATCAAGATCTGATATGGCCAAGGCCGCTTTGCATGAGGCTTGGTGACGAGATACCCCAAGAAGACGGTTGGTTGTTCTTCTGTCTCTCTAAGTAGTCTTGCGATTTCGGTGGTCTGGAGTTCTCGGTCGAGCGCATCTTCATGTTGACCATTATGCGAGACAAAGACATTGACGTGTTCACCGTGGATGTCAAGCGTCGCATGGATTGCTGGTGCTAATTCACCCTGTGGAGAGGGAAGTAGGTGATGCGTTGAATTGAGGATTGGGAACTTTGAAATCAAAGCAGCACCCCAAGTATGTTTGTTTGGCCCAGGTCCGAGATCGACATAGTATCCCAGCTCTTCTGATATTGCTCTCGTCAAGTCTCGATTACCGTATACGAAGCGATGTAAGTCGGTCTCGAGCATACCGAGGACGTCCACTTTCATATCCCTGATGAGCTCGAGCATCCTCCACTGGCTGTCGTGTCCAGGTTCATCGATTCCAAAGTGGACGGTCCAGATGCCTGCTGTGAACAAGCGATGGTCCGGATGGTACAGCTCGGGCGTAGTGGTTGGCATCTTGTTGTATGAAGCACCGAGCGATAAGATAGCCAAGAGCAGCGACGACAGTACCGTCCACCGCTGTGTGCGAAATATACGATTCCGACTTCGGATTGGTAGCTGCTCGGTCGATGGGAAGTCAAGCGAAGATCCGTACCATCGACCAATCTCTAAGGTGACGATTGTAAAGATCAAGACGAGATCTGTCCTTTCTCGTACAAGCCAGCCGAAGGGAACGAACGCGTAGGCAGCAGTGACGACCGAGATGACATCGATCAAGCAATTGACTAGGAGGGCGTTTCCCCATATCGTCGAAGGTGGACCGATCGAGGCTATGCGGAAGTATGAAGGGATCAAAGCCGTGAGGTAGACAGTCAAGGCGAGGCCTCCGGCGTAGCCCAGCCAATCTGGGAAGAGGTAGAGGACAGTCGTTCCGAGCATGCCGACCAGACCCCATAATCGGGTTTCTGCGATCCTACCGAGGTTCAGGCCGAAACAGACGGCAGCGATGACGACTCCAGCGAAAGGATGTATGGTTGGACCCTTGATCGGATATCCGGTCCAGGTCCATGCGATCATCGTACCGCTATCGCTCAAGAACGTTTGTATCAGGTGTATGAAAGAGCCAAGACCGACAATGATCGCCAGCCGGCCGTACCCTTCCTGCTTCTTGGTGTCTCGAGAGGTCGAGCGCTTCTCGACACCGCCTGCAGGAAGGGGTGGGGCGGGGAACAGATCGGTTGGTCGATAATGGTATTCTGCTAAAGCCAGGATGGCCAGCCCAAGTCCAGTCTTGTTCCATCCACCCGAAGCGGGATCAACAGTACACCAGAATGGGTTGGTCGAGTAATTGAGGTATTTAAGGAGCATGGTGATCGCCATGCCCAGTCCGAAGACTGGACATCAGCTTGACGTCGAATCTGGTTAGCGGTCCAAGCTCACCTTGCCCTTCGGCAATCATCTCCTTGCTCCCCTTTAGTCTAGTCCAATTGCCCAACAGCGCCAGCCAGCCACACCAGGTACCGATCGAAACTGCCAATAAACGGCTGAAGGGGTTTGGGAGGATCCAAGATGCCATGCCACCAAGGACCATCGCGACTCGATTGGCAAACAGTCCCCGTCTTGAGGTGACGAAGTATAAGATCCACGGTGTTGACATTGTGTATGCCGATAGGTTCGAGACGAGGGCAAGCTCTGATCCAGCTAATGCTAGCACGTCAGCCGAGAGCAAAGGCACGTCGACTTACCAAGCTTCCAGACAGACCAGTAAAATAGCTGCACAGACAAGGCAGTGAACGTCGACCAGAAGCAGACGGCTGCGATCAGCATAGCTCATGGTCGACGACTCACCAAGGTATACATCGCTAAACCATGCGAGGAATGCCCGGTATGACGATGAAGGCTGCTTGTCTCCCTCCGCTGTCCAGTCTTGGAGTACTTCGATCAGTGTGGAAGGTTTCTGGCGGGAAGGTTCGAGGAAGAAAGCGGATGACCTGGAACGAGGAAGGAAGCTGCGTCAATTATCGTTCCCATTGATAGCACCGAAACCCACTGCAATGCCTTGTCATCTGTCGAACGTGCACTGTCTACTACCGTGATCTGCCCGAATCAGCAAGCCTCTTGCAGAACGTATCAGCAAGAAGACATACCTGTAGATGCTGGAAATCCAAGACGGCAAATGAGTCAAACAGTATATCCCACACCACCAGCGACCACTCAAAGAACGCATAATAGGTGTACGCTAGACATCAGCCTTGATCATGTGGTCCAAATGGGAGCTCACCTCCTGGTATTTTCATGACGCTATGTCGGTAGAACAGCCAGATGAGGGGTGGTATCATCAGCAAGAAGCCACCAAATGATAACCATCTGCACAATCAGCGTATTTCTTGACGAGTGTGGTGACACATACCTTCGCCGGCGAGCTTGAGTTGTGGCTGCGTTCATACTGGACAGGTACATCCATGGAAGGTTAAGGAGTAGATATATGATCATGAACATGTCGTGTAGGTCTGCTCATAAGCAATATGGATCTAGCGGTGGACGGGCACTGACCATGATTATCCCTCGAAGTGACATACATCCATCCTCCGCTGTCTGGTCAGCTGTATTCCAAGGTACAGGCTTACCAGCAAAATGTCCTCGCAATGCCCACTACAAGCTCAATATCCGCCAGTGGAGGCGGGGGTGGATTCGCCCCACCTTCCACGGCCTCCCGAACTGAACTTGATATAGTGTCCACCATCTCCTCCGCCTTCCGGTGTTCCGCCTTTGACCGCGACGCTCTCGCTGTGGTTTGACCGACTGAAGATCCGTCATCATCATTTGATATGACTTTGGTGGCAGTATGACGATGGGCCAACCACTGGAGGATGAGGACCAAGAATCTTGGACCGGCACATAGTGCAATAATGATGTGGAACGGTGCTCGGGATACGGCATGATCACCAGCTCTGCATATATCAGCGTTGATATTGATCGTGTTGGCTCGACATACACAGCTGAGACCGAGGGGAACCACTCAACAGGCCATCCTGTGTTGTAAAAGTTGATTTATACGAAGAGGGAGTGTAATTGATATAATGGTGGAATGATCATGATATAAGGAGCTGTGTTCAGCTGATCTCCCATGCATACATACGAGACTTACGGGCAACACTATTCGTACACAGCTCTTTCCATTTCCCACCCATCCATCCTGCTAGTAGAGCTACGGTGAAGGCTGTAATCGCAATGCCGGTATGGGCAGTAGCCACGAATTTTGCCGGAACAGCAAAGATGGTCGCCATTGCCTATGTATCCGTGACTCGACAAATGGTGTTTATGGTAGTTATAAGAGCATGATATCTCGATGACTTGGTATAGGGGGACAATGACGAGTGTATTAATGTGGTCGAGTGGTAGAAGCGAAATTGGGTATCGTGTGTGGATCTGTTAGCTCAAAGGACCTTCGTCGTCATGCTTGGCGTTGGCGTCGTTGTTTTTGTACCACCTCTACTTCGGTCTGTTTGTCGCTCGATTGACAAGTCTCATGAATGGCTATTTCTAGGGGCGTGTATGTACAGATAACACCTATGCATGTGCATAACAATAGTGGTCACGCACAGACCTGTTGAATGCACCCCTTGAACTGTGCAGCAGCAATAGCTCGGCAGTCGGTTAAACGGTTGGTGGAGGCTGAGCATCGGATCGCGCCGGGAGCGAATTTGACGGTGAGCGCGTGTAATTCTAGCCACGAAGCATGGCAAGGGAAGAGAAACGGGAACAAGGGTTGACAGACAGCGACGACGCCAGTTCAGGGGTACATGCTCACTCGTACACTCGAATTCTCTTCTTTGTAGTATACGTTTCAGACTCGACATTTGATCACATCTAGCCATCTGTAGACGACGAAAAGCATCAAGTTGAAGTAACCTCTACCTCGTCACTTGACGACAGGCCGCACACGACAAAGGGACGGGACATTTGAACGGGTGCAAGGAAGGAAGAGCCCATTCTCTCCGACAGTGCCACCTTCTCTCCTTCCGGTTGAAGGACCATACCGATCCACCCTCCTCACCATGGATTATCAGTCGACATCGTATGCACCTAACGGGAACGGGTTCCCGCCATCTACAAATTCGGCTCACAATTCCCTTCCTCCTACCAGTAGTGAAACGGGTTTGGCCGGCGGAGCAAGTGGTTACATGAATGGTACTGCAGGGGGCACAAATGGGGCAGTGAGTCCATCTGGTGATCTCATGGCTTTTCGTATACTGATACGTAGGCCACCCATACAGGCTATGGTACTCCCAGCAACCACCTTACACTCCCCCATTCCACAACTCGACCAGAGTCTGACAACGACTTGACTCCTGGAGGATCAGCAGAGCAAAGCGACGCAGAGGGCGAGGATGAGATTTCGGAGAACGGCGATGTCCCAATGGTGAATCCACTCCCTCAATCACGGTACAAAGATGAGCTGACAGAGCAGGCTTCCGCTTCCATGTCACGAGCCTCAGAGGCATCTGAAGGAGAGGACCCAGAGTTCTCGGGTGGGGAAGACGAGATTGAGGATGGAGCCGACTATGAGGACGAGGGGGATTACGACGATGATGACGACCCTATGGATGATGATGGAGATGATGACGATGATGATCCGTCATTTGGGGAGAAGAAGAAGAAGAAGTCTGTCGCCAAAGTCAAGATTGTAAAGGAGCCAAGGAGTAGTGGGCCGTCCAAACCTAAAAAGCGTAAGTCATTCTCTTTGCCCAAGACCATAAACGCTGATGGGCCCAGCTCTGGCGGCATTCCCTATGCGGAAGGAACGTTCAGACTCCTCCGACGACGACTATGGAGCCAAATCTCACAAGAAGAAAAAGCCCGCTCGGAACTCGGCTCATGGCACGCCGGATCCATATGGCGACTCCGACGCAGCATGGAGACGAGGCGCGGCCAAGAAGGTAGTCACGTACGACGAAGCTCAGGTGGACTATGGTTTGGAAAGCGCAGAAGAGGAAGAAGAGTACTATCACGCTCAGGAGCAAGCTGCTTTCGGAGGACCGGCGGATGAAATTGATCAAGTATTGGCTCATTCGAGGGACGAGGATCGATTGTCGGATCCTACAGATATTCCACAGGAGAACCTTGTACGTCTTTTGCCTGTCGAGACATCTGAGCTGATCACTCAGCGGTTCCATATCAAATGGAAAGGATATTCCCATATTCACAATACCGATGAACTCTACTCATTCTTGAAAAGCTACAAGGGTTTCAAGAGGGTCGAGAATTACATCAATAAAGTCTGGGTCGTCGATCAGCGATTCCAGGGTAAAGATGAAGAATGGAAACCCACCCGAGAGGAGATTGAGCAGTATCAAATCGACAAGGAGCGAATCAAGGATATGCACGAAAGCTACAAGATTGTCGAGAGGATCCTGAATGAGAAGGAGGAGAGGAATGAGGAAGGCAACCTGGCGACCTTCTTCTTTTGCAAGTGGACAAGTGAGTCTATGGTATTTCACTTAGGTTTTTCCATTCCGGCTGACACGAAAGATCTGCAATACAACGAGTGTACATGGGAATGTAAGTCATGCCTGCTCCTCAATCTCAACCGTACTGACCAGAAGCATACGACGAGATCCGTCAAGGAGCCCAGGAGGCCATTGACGCCTTTCATGAACGTCAAGCCCGAAATACGGTGCCCGCCCGATCGATTCCATACAACTTGAACAATCGACCAGAATTCTCGGCTTACAAAAGCGATCCAGACTACATCAAAGTAGGAGGTGAACTCAAACCTTTCCAGTTGGTAGGGTTGAACTGGTTATCCTACATCTGGTCCAACGGCGAGAACGGTATCTTGGCAGACGAGGTATGTCTTTTGGTCAATTTGCGAGATCCTGGCTAATGAGAAGATGGGTCTAGGAAAGACGGTGCAATCCGTCTCTTTCCTCTCATGGTTGTTTCACGCTCAACAGCAATACGGCCCTTTCCTCGTTGTCGTCCCACTATCGACAATCGGAGCTTGGCAAATGCAATTCGCCAATTGGGCGCCTGACCTAAACGTCATCTGTTACATGGGATCAGCGAAATCACGAGAGGTCATCCGGGAATTCGAATTCGGTCCGCTGAAGAATCTTCGATTCAATGTCTTGTTGACTACCTACGAGTTCATTTTGAAGGATAGACAGGATCTTGGTCAGATCAAATGGCAGGCTCTGGCTGTTGATGAAGTACATTTTTCGATGTCTGCCGTGGAGTGGAGCTGATAGACAGGCCCACCGTTTGAAGAACAGCGAGTCGCAGCTCTATGAGGCACTGCAGAGTTTCCATACTGCCTCAAGGTTGTTGATCACCGGTACACCTCTGCAGAACAACGTCAAGGGTATGTCCTCGCCTCAGTTGGAAAGGAAGCTGACCATGTAGAACTACTGGCTCTCATGCATTTCCTCATGCCAGAAAAGTGTAAGTCACCATCACTGTTTTGACTAATGCTGATCTCCAGTCCAATTGGCCAATGACTTCGACTTGAACGACGTTGACCAAGAAGCCAAGATCAAAGACCTCCATGAGAACCTTGGAACGCTCATGCTGCGACGACTCAAGAAGGACGTCGTCAAGGAAATGCCTTCGAAGTCTGAGAAGATCCTGCGAGTCGAGATGTCTGCAATGCAAACGCATTATTACAAGAGTGAGCCAGGTCTTTTCCATGGCAGACTGAAGCTGACATTATAGACATTTTGACAAAGGTACGGATACTACGAGCGGCTATGTGACAGGGGTTCAGCTAACAATGAAGAACTTTTCCGCATTGAGTAAAGGCGGAACTCAACAAGTCAGCTTGATGAACATCGCCATGGAGCTCAAGAAGGCATCGTGAGCCTAGACATCTCTCTCATCAGCACCTGCTAAGCTACAGAAACCACCCGTACCTATTCGACGGAGCTGAAGACCGTACCAAACCAATACACGAAATCCTCCGAGGTCTCGTAATGAGTTCTGGTAAAATGGTCCTCCTCGATAAACTACTCAGTAAACTCAAGGCGGATGGACACCGGGTCTTGATCTTTTCCCAGATGGTCAGATTACTCGACATCATTTCTGATTACATGTTGGCGAGGGGTTATGTCTTTCAGCGACTGGATGGTACGGTCCCTAGTGAAGCTAGGAAGAAATCGATCCATCATTTCAATGCTCCTGATTCGCCTGATTTCGCATTCTTGTTGTCGACTCGCGCTGGTGGTCTGGGGATCAATTTAGAGACTGCCGATACGGTCATTATCTTTGATGTGAGTCTATTTTCGATTGTGGTACACCCACTCATAAGCCTTAGTCCGATTACAATCCCCAGAACGATCTGCAGGCGATGGCTCGAGCGCACCGAATTGGTCAACAGCGCCATGTCAGTATTTACCGATTCGTTACCAAGGGTACTATTGAGGAAGATATCCTCGAGAAGGCTAGACGGAAGATGATCCTTGAATATGCTAGTATGTCTCTTCCTCTGCAAAAGCCTGAAGAATGCTTATACCGCAGTCATCAATCAGATGGATACCACCGGAGCCCATATCAATGGTACCGCCACACCTAAAGAAAAGAGCACTGAATTCTCGAAAGACGAGTTGGCTGCAATGTTGAAATTCGGTGCTCAAAACATATACAAGACGGACGATTCTGCTCAAAACAAGAAACTCGACGAGATGAACCTTGATGATATCCTCACGAAAGCCGATGAATTCGATACCGACGCAGCCGCCCAACCAGGAACGACATCACTGGGAGGAGCTCAATTCTTGTCTCAATTCGCCGCTATTCAAGATGTCAAGAATGACATGGATGATGATCTCGCCTGGGACGATATTATCCCCGTGGAAGAACGAGTCAAGATGGATGAAGAAGAGAGTAGAGCTCTACAGGCGGAGGAGATCGCTTCTGCCAATAGGCGACGGGCGGCGGCCAAGGCACCGGGGATGTATGAAGATATGGATCATGATGATCTCGATGGGGGTGGCAGTAAAGCTGGATCTCCGAAGGGTGGAGAAAAGAAAAAGAAGGGGGCTAGTACCACTGCCCCTCGGAAGTCCAACGCTCAGAAGGCTTTGGAGCTAAAGGGTGCGTGATTCGGATTGCATTGACGTATAGAGCTGATCATCAGAGCGAGATCTAAGAGTCTTGATCCGGGGTATTCAGAAGTGGGGTGATATTCGGGCTCGTTATGATAATATCGTACGTCGCATGTCTTGAACGAACTGATGTTCTAGGTAAAAGAGGCCAAGCTTGAGAACAAGAATCGGGTTGTCGTCATACAAACCTGCGAAGATATAATCACCCAAGCTGAAGATGCTGTCAACGCCCACAAGGCCCATATCCGAGACCTACAAGATCGAGGGGAACCCATCACTTCTTCATTACGACAAAAAGCCATCTTGTTCACCTACTTGACGGTCACCGCGATCAATGCCGAAACCGTCATTGCTAGATATTACGAGCTCAAGGCTTTGGTGGAGCATTTCAAGAGGATGACTGATCTTGAAGAGTACGAGATCCCGATTGACAATTTGAAATCTACTTCCAATTGGTCTGTTGAATGGGGAATCAAGGAAGATAGTCATTTGTTGATTGGTATTTGGCGACATGGGTTTGGAAGTTGGGAACAGATCCATCATGTAAGTCTTTCTCTTTTTGTTGTATGTCGTGCTGATCGATAGGACCCGACGTTGCATCTTGCCGACAAGATCTTCTTGGATGATCCCAAAACAGCAAAACCCGAAGGCGGTTCCAAATCCATGATCCCCGGCCCTATTCACCTGGTCAGACGAGGCGACTACCTCTGCGGTCTGGTTCGAGAATACGAAGAGAACCGACGTGCTTTACTCGCACAGAACGAGATGATTGCCAAGATGCCCCCGAGGGAAGGATTCGGGTTCGAAGCGATTCCAGCTATTGCTTCCGCGTCCAAGGGTGCTGCGGCTAGGTTGAGTCCATCGGTCGCTTCTAGCTCGGCGCCAAAGGCCGGTGGGGCAAAGGGCAAGAGGAGAAAGACGCCAGAGTATACCGATTCAGAGGATGAGTCGGATTAGTAGGCCCCCACATCTCGAGCATGAGCGCCATGACTAACGAAACAGCGAATCCATGGATGAAGAAGCTGTCAAAGAGCTCATGCGTCCCGTCAAGAAACATCTCGTGAGTCACCTCGCTTGGCCAATGACATGCATACTGAGGAACCAGAAAAAGCTCAAGTCCGGGACGTCAAACCTGTCACGGGATGACAAGATTGCGACTCTCAAAGACTGCTTGGCGGGTATCGGCACCCAGATTGACGAGATTTCAGCAGCGAAACAAAACGAGACCAAGAATGGTAGCAAGTGGCGAAAGCATTGTTGGGTGTAGGTCTACCCTTTTCTGTCTCACACAATTGTTGACTGACGACTAGCTTCGCTTCCTATTTCTGGCCTAGGGAAGGTGTTAATCATACCAAACTTCAAGAGATTCATCGCAAAATGGTATGTCCCCCAACGAGACGATGGACTGATGAGTAGTTGAACGAGGGATCGCCCGCTCCTCCTGTTAAACCTAAAACTAAGGCTAAACCGAAACGTAAACCCGAAGCTGGATCTACCTCCGAGAAACCAAAGAAGAAGGCCAAGCCGGCGCCAAAGGCCAAGGATAAGGAGGAGGTCAAGCCGGAAATCGAGGCGGAGGTTGCGGGACAAAGCGCAGCCCAAGAGTCTGAAGAGGTCAAAGAACCAAAAACTGAACCTGCGTCAGTGGTGGAGGCCAAGCCTGAACCTATGTCGGTGGTGGAGTCCAAAGCGAAACCGGAGATGGAGGTTGAAGCTGAAGCAGCGCCTCAAGTGCAGGAGGCGGTCAAGGCGGAGATCAAGGATGAGCCGATGGCTTAGGTGATAATTCTCTTTTCCCTTTTCTATCCCACACATCATTTCATATCATTTCATCAAGCACTTGTGAATAGTCCCAACAATACCTTCCATGCCGCATAGTTATATCACGAGCATCATGTATCGTATTTGACCATCTACTGTTATATCTGATCTGCACGTGCGATCTAGTAATCAGAATCTGACGTCATGTAGATCTCTCTCTAATCAGATGCCCGGAGTCTGATGGTACTTGTCCCCCACTCGATTCCGATCATTCATCAGCACTCGATACATCTCTGATCAACTACATATATACCTTCAGTCCATCAATACATTCAGCAACTTATACTCAACCCAGTATGTCAACCACTTTCACCGTACTCCGTCCGATCCGTCAATTGACACGTCGTTCCCCCTCTCTATCACTACGATCCCTATCAACAACCACCGCCCGATCATTCAATCCACCCAGAGCTACCAAGATGCCAGCCCCACCCAAGAAGATGCACCATCTCCAAGCTATCAACGCTATCCCATCCCAGTACCCCGAATTCCGAAATGTCCTCTGGACAGGCGAGAGCAGTCAGTTGGTCGTCATGACTGTTCCTGTTGGTGGAGATATCGGAGAGGAGGTACATAGTGTCGATCAGCATTTGATCTTTACCAGTGGAGTCTGCAAGGCTATTGTTGCTGGTGAAGAGAAAGAGGTGAAAGCCGGGGATATGGTCATTGTTCCTCAGGGAACCAAGCACAACTGTGAGTTGAAGGTGTTTAATCGACGATATTGTTGCTGACAGACAGTCATCAACACTGGACCAACCCCTTTGTGCTTGTTCACTGTCTACGCTCCCGCCGAGCACGCTGAGACGACCGTCCACAAGACCAAGGAGGAGGGAGATGAGCTCGAGGAGGCTGGAAAGGACGAGGCACCCGAGTGGGCCACCAAGGGAAAACAGGAGTAGGGCGGATGTTTTGAGTGAAGGTCGAGATGCTAGGTAGATAGATGAATGCAGGATTGACGCTATCTCCTAGCATGAGAGCTGGAGGACACCTGACCTGTCTGAGTGATTGTATGAGCGACATTGTTGACGGAGAAGTCTCTTGATCCGGCTCAACGCAACCTCCCGTCAGCTGGTAATTCTCGAGCCATTGATGGTGAACCATCAGTCGCCACCGTGTCTTTGCTGGTAAGGTTGTTCGGGTTGACCAATGGTATTGGCAGACATACATGACTAGGCTGTAGCGGTAAATCAATACTGATCGTCGCGGCGAAATTTAGATTCACGTTCATGCCTTTCCGTTACAAACAAGACCGTCTATAATTACGAGTATACTCAACCCCTTAATTGTTTACACCCCATAATCCCCCATATCCTCCCTCATCTCCTCGACCTCCTGTACAAGCCCATCAATAACCATCCCAACTTCCCTAAAGCATACTGTCCGATCCCAATCCGCCCGATACTTCCATATCGTATCGAAACAAGCTGCCCTCAGCTGTTCGAGCTGTTCGACATTGAATGAGGATGTACCGTGAGTCAGGGTCGATGAGAGATGAGAAAGGG
>Ga0308160_10004355_pt1 | contig 15221 bp, 14 predicted proteins | sample PhyFR1_FD_201036 | JGI IMG/M metagenome (GOLD analysis project Ga0308160, IMG submission 201036) | Phyllosphere microbial communities from UC Gill Tract Community Farm, Albany, California, United States - DLSLF.R1 | ecosystem: Host-associated > Plants > Phyllosphere > Unclassified | place: USA...
CCAGTTGAACGTCCCCTCTTCGCCTTGTTGTCGTAGTTGCGAAACCAACCTGATCTCGAAAACCCAAACTGGTCAGTCCAATTCAGATTTATGAATATTGGTCTTGCCAATATTTTTATCGATGTGTAGTTTTGGAGCCTTGATCATCCGCGCGGCCCCCTGTCCGCCCACAACAAAAAGAGATCACCTGATGCGTAGACTCCCCGCCCGCCGGGTGCCCGGTGCCCTATCCCGCTGTTCGACATTCGTCGCCTGCACCCCGGCCAAGGAGCATCAACATGCTGACTGTCATCTGTAACGAACCCCGCTCGTTAACCGCCGTCGAGCGTGAAAAGCCGCTCAGAAAGCCAGGGGAAATACTCATCCGCATCAAGCGTGTCGGGGTCTGCGGCACCGACCTGCACATTTACACCGGCAATCAGCCCTACCTCCAATACCCGCGCGTGATGGGCCATGAGTTCTCCGGGGTGGTAGAAGAAGGTGACAGCGCCAGCGACCTCAACGTGGGCGATGTGGTGTATGTGATGCCCTATCTTTCCTGCGGAACATGCATCGCCTGCCGCCAGGGCAAAACCAACTGCTGCACGCGTATTCAAGTGCTGGGGGTGCACTGCGACGGTGCCTTTACCGAATACCTGAGCATCCCCCATGCGTTCGTCCACAAGGCCATAGGAGTATCCCTTGACCAGGCCGCAATGATCGAATTCCTGTCCATCGGCGCCCACGCCGTACGGCGCTCAAACATCCAGGCGGGCAACCGCGCGCTGGTGGTCGGCACCGGGCCGATTGGCATGGCCGCTGCGATCTTCGCCAGCCTGCGGGGCGCGCAAGTCACGGTTCTGGATACGCGGGACGACCGCCTATCCTTCTGCGAGGAACACCTGCAGATTCACGCTGCGGTGAAAATCGGCGAAGGCGACAAGGAAAGGCTGGCGGAACTCACCGAGGGTGATTTCTTCGATGTGGTGTTCGATGCCACCGGCAATGCCCGGGCCATGGAGCGCGGGTTTGAGTTCATCGCGCACGGCGGCACCTATGTGATGATTTCGGTGGTTCGCGATTCCATCACCTTCTCCGACCCTGAATTCCACAAACGTGAAGCCACATTGATGGGCAGTCGCAACGCCACCCACGAAGACTTCCGTTATGTAGAGGAATGCTTGCGCAACGGATTGATTCCGCACGCCGCCCTCAATACCCATCGACTGACGCTCAGCGATGTCCCCAGCACGTTCGCCACATTGCTCGACCCGAAACAAGGCGTCGTCAAAGCAATCATCGAGTGTTAGGAGAGACCTGATGAGTGACAGTCAATCCTTGCTGGTGTTGACACCCGGTGACCATGTTGCCGTGGCTCGAGGCGATATCGCCGCAGGCCAACACCTGCGCGCCGACGGTATCGCGCTGAGCGCCCGGCAACCGATTCCCTCCGGCCACAAGATCGCCCTGCGTGCGGTGTTGGCTGGCCAACCGGTGCTCAAGTACGGCCAGACCATAGGCCTGGCCACCCACGGCATCGAACCCGGTGATTACGTCCATGTACACAACCTGGACATGCCCGTCACCAACGCCGAACACAGCGTGCAGAACCTCTATGTGCCCACGGTGTTCAGCCGTGAACCGGCGACCTTCGAGGGGTTTGTCCGCGATGATGGGCGCGTCGGTACACGCAACTACATCGGTGTTATTTCCAGCGTTAACTGCTCGGCAACCGTCTGCAAACACATCGCCAATGCTTTCTCTCCCGAGCGCCTGAAAGACTTCCCCTACGTCGATGGTGTGGTCGCAATTACCCATGGCAGCGGTTGTGGCATGGGGGCGAAAGGTGAAGGGAACGATATCCTCAAACGGACCTTGCGCGGCTACGCCGATCACCCCAATTTTGCCGGTGTGTTGTTGATCGGCCTGGGCTGTGAGGTCAACCAACTGACGCCTTTGATGAATGAACTGGGGGATCGCGCAGCCGCGCTCAAGGCCAGTCTGATCATTCAGGAAGTGGGCGGTACTCGCGAAGCCGTACAACGTGGCATCGCGCATATTGAAGCGATGCTGCCCATCATCAACAGTTTCCGGCGTACCACCGTTGCGGCCAGCCACCTCTGCGTGGGTTTGCAATGCGGCGGCTCGGATGGTTACTCAGGCATTACCGCGAACCCGGCACTCGGGGCTGCGGTAGACCAGCTTGTGAGGCATGGCGGCAGCGCCATTCTGTCGGAAACGCCAGAAATCTATGGCGCTGAACACCTCTTGACGGCACGCGCCGTCTCGGCCGAGGTGTCGGCAACGTTGATGGCGCGAATCCATTGGTGGGAAGCCTATGTGCGCCACCATGACGGTGACATGAACAACAACCCCTCCCCTGGCAACAAGGCCGGCGGCATTACCACCATTCTGGAAAAATCCCTTGGCGCCGTGGCGAAAGCCGGCACCACTGGGTTAATGGGCGTTTACCACTACGCGCAAACGATCGATACCCACGGGCTGGTATTCATGGACACGCCTGGCTACGACCCCGTGTCGGCCACCGGCCAGGTGGCGGGAGGCGCGAACCTCATCTGCTTTACCACTGGTCGTGGCTCGACCTACGGGTGCAAACCCACCCCCTCGTTAAAGATTGCCACCAACACCCGCCTGTTCCATCGCATGGCGCTGGATATGGACTTCAATGCCGGCGGTATTGTCGATGGTCTGGATTCGGTAGCGCAGGCCGGTGAGCGGCTGTTTCAATTGATGCTCGACACCGCTTCCGGACGCCCCACTTGCAGCGAAGAAAATGGCTTGGGTGACAACGAGTTCCTGCCCTGGCAGATGGGTGCGGTGATGTGAAACGAGCAGCCACTGACTATGGCTATGGTAGCCTTTGCAAACTTCCCGATGGACGCCGTACCGATGGCCGCACCGACAAACGCCTCTGAGCGAAAGCCGTATCAAAAAATCGCCGACCAACTTCGAAACTACATCTTGCAGGGGGATTTCAAACCCGGCTCAAGGCTTCCTCCCGAGCGTGATTTGACGCAACGTCTTGGTGTTTCCAGACCCTCGCTTCGCGAAGCGCTCATCGCCCTGGAAATAGAAGGCGTCGTTGACATCAAGATGGGCTCAGGCGTGTACGTCAGAACCCTGGCCTTGGAAGGAACAAATAACAGCGTAGCGCTAGGCGAGAGCCCTTCGGAACTTATGCAGGCGCGTGCCTTGATCGAGGGTGAGGCGATAATTCTGGCTTGTCTGCAGGCTAAAAAAAGCGACTGTCGCTACCTGCAGGAATGTATTGATGCCATGCGCGCCTCCATCGAAAAGGGTTTGCCGCCCCTGGAGGATGACCGCAAGTTTCACCATCGCCTGGCTAAAATGAGCGGCAACTCGGCCTTAGTCCGGATCATCACCGGGCTCTTTGATGAGCGACATAACCCTATTTCGGCGCACCTCAGCAAACATTCAGAGAACGCTTTGACCTGGGAAGCGGCCGTCATCGAGCATGAAGCCATCCTTCGCGCCGTGGCCCAAAAAGACGTGCTCGGTGCACAAACCTCAATGCGCCAGCATTTGAGCCGTTCGGAAAATCGTTGGCTGCAAGCGCTGGAGCCGGAAGAGCGCACGACCAGCGGGCAGAACAAGTAGCCAACGGTTTGCCCGCTGACGACTTGCTCCGTTTTCACGCCATCAAAGCAGTTGTTGACGCACCGCCAACTCCACACCGCGGATTTCCGCCAGGCCCTTGAGGCGACCGATGAGCGAATAGCCGGGGTTGCTTTTACGCTGCTGATCGTCGAGCAGTTGATGCCCGTGGTCCGGGCGCAGCGGTAAGCGCGGGCCACCTTCGCGCTCACGCCGGCGCTCTTCCGCCACCAGCGCAGTGATGACCCCGACCATGTCGACATCGCCGTCCAGGTGGTGGGCTTCGTGGAAGCTGCGCGGGTCGGCCTCGCGACGGGTTGAACGCAGGTGGGTGAAGTAGATGAATGGCGCAAATTGCTTGGCCATCGCCACCAGATCGTTGTCTTCACGCACGCCATAGGAGCCGGTGCAGAACGTCAGGCCGTTGGCCGGGCTTGGCGCGGCGTCCAGCAACCACTGGGCATCTTCGGCAGTGGACAGGATGCGCGGCAAGCCGAGCAACGCCCGGGGTGGATCGTCCGGGTGGATCGCCATGCGTACGCCCACGGCCTCGGCCACCGGAATCACCGCGCGCAGGAAATACCCCAGGTGCTCACGCAGCCTGTCGGCGTCGATATCAGCGTAGGTGCGCAGCAAAGCCCGAAAGTCTTCCAGGCTGTAGTGTTCTTCGGCACCGGGCAAACCGGCGATCAAGGTGTTGACCAGGCTTTCGCTCTGGGCGGGCGTCAGTTGCTCGAAGTAGGCCCTGGCCTGCTGGATATCCTCGGCGCTGTATTCGGCTTGGGCATCCGGGCGCTGCAGAATAAACAGGTCGAACGCGGCAAACGCGGTTTGATCAAAACGCAGCGCCCAACCGCCATCCGCCAACGCCCAGGCCAGGTCGGTACGGGTCCAGTCCAACACGGGCATGAAGTTGTAGCACACGATATCGATGCCGCAGCTCGCCAGGTTGCGCACGCTTTGCTGGTAGTTGGCGATGTACTCGTCACGCCGTCCGCAGCCGCGCTTGATGTCCTCGTGCACCGGAATGCTTTCCACCACCGACCAGCTCAAGCCCGCGGCTTCTATCATCTGTTTGCGCGCCGCGATGGCCGCCACCGGCCAAACGTCGCCATTGGGGATTTCGTGCAGCGCGGTGACGATACCGGTCGCGCCGGTTTGGCGGACGTTCGCCAGGGAGATCGGGTCTTTGGGGCCAAACCAACGCCATGTCTGTTCCATGCTGTTCTCCGTTCTTGTCAGGGGTGTGCTGCGAGGGTGTGCAAAAGACTGGAGATGCCGTCGCGAACCAGATCGCTATAGGCACCGTGCACGGCCGCGCGAAAGGCCGCGTGAGCGGACAAGGCGGCCGGGAACACTTCGTCCAGATCAAGAAAGGCATCCACCAGCGATGCGCCTTCAAACCTGCCTGCGAGATCGGCAAACGTCGCACTCAAGGGATCGTCAATCGCCTGCGTCGAGCCACCGGGCAGCGGCTGCGTGCAATAGTGAATCCACGCTGCGATCCCCAATGCCGTGCAGGCGATGCCGCGTCCGTCCTCAAGCAACTGCTGCGCGCCGAGCAACCAGCGTTGGGGCAGTTTCTGCGAGCCGTCCATGGCGATCTGGCGCAAGCGGTGTTGCAGGCTGTCATTGGCAAAACGCGCCTTAAGATCGTGGGCGTAGCGCACAAGATCGATCCCCGCCGGCATGTCCAGGGTCGGCGCGGCTTCCTGAGTCATGTAGCGTTCGATAAAACGCGCCAGATCCGCATCATTCATGGCCTCGAACACCGACGCGTGACCGACCAGCAAACCCACATAAGCCAGCAACGAATGGCTGCCGTTGAGCATGCGCAGCTTCATCGTTTCAAATGGGCGCACGTCGTCCACCATCTGAACGCCCTCCTGCTCCCAGTCCGGACGCCCGAGAGGAAAGTGATCTTCGATCACCCATTGGCTGAAACCTTCACAGACCACGGCCGCACGGTCGTGGCAATCCAGTTGCTGTTCCAGTCGCGCGAAGGACTCGCCGTCCATCGCGGGGACGATCCGGTCAACCATGCAGCCAGGGAACGCCACATGCTCGTTGACCCATTGCGCCAACCTGGCGTCCTGCATCGCCGCCAACCCACTCACTGCCTGGCGAGTGCGCTGGCCGTTGTCTGGCATGTTGTCGCAGCACAACACCGTGAAGGCCGGAATGCCTGCGGCGCGGCGGCGACGCAAGGCTTCGAGGACAATGCCGGGTGCTGTGCGCGGCGCCTGCGGATGAGCGATGTCATGGACAATCGCCGGATCTTCAGTGCGCAACTGCCCGGTGGCCGGGTTCAGGCAGTAACCTTTCTCGGTGACCGTGAGCGTGACGATCCGCGTCTGCGGCGCAGCCATGCGCTGCAACAGCAACTCCAGGTCAGTGCCGCCCTCGCCCACATACAAGGCCTGGCGCAACACACCGATCTCACGCAACGTCACCTGCTCGCGGTCGCGATACTCGGCCACAGAGTAGCGGCCGTCCTGCTCGCGTAATTGATCGACCAATGTGCGGTTTGAGCGAAGGTTGACGCTGCACACGCCCCACTCAGTTTGGCCATGACGGTTGAGATGACGCTGCAGGTAGACCGCCTGGTGAGAGCGATGAAACGCCCCCAGGCCAAGATGCACGATACCGATCTCACGGACAGCGCCGGTAGCGGGCACACGATTCACAACAGGCATCGACACGCTCCTTTCATGACGGGTTATGGCCGGCTGAGGGCCGGGCCTGGCTGCGGGCTGTGTGCTGGCGAGTGACCGGTATCTGCTACCGAAAGTGGTTTGACATAACGGGCTACACACACGGCGCCAATCACGGTCAACAATCCCGCCAGCAGGAATGCACTGGTGAACGAACCGGTGAATTGCACCAGGAAGCCCGTCAAGGTCGGACCAATGATGCCCGAGGTATTCGCCAGGAAATGCATGAAGCCACTGACGCCACCCACCCGCGCGGCAGGCACGGTGTCCTGGATGATCGCCCAATAGATAGCACCCGTGAGATAAAGGAAGAACACGGCCAGGGCGACGAGGATAACTGCCGGATACAGGGTCTTGACTACCCCGGCAACCGCAATGCACGCGGCGCAGAACAGCAGGCAAGTCACCAGTACGACCTTGCGCGAGAACATCATCCGTCCGGTTTTCTTGAACACGAAGTCGGAAATGAAACCGCCCAGGGCCAGGCCGAGGAACCCCAGTACCCAGGGAATGACCGTGGCGATGCTCATGTCCTTGACGTTGAGGCCGTGGGCCATGGTCAGGTAACTGGGGAACCAGGTCAGGAAGAAGAATAGCGTGTAGTTATAGGAAAAGAACGCCAGGGACGTGAACAGCACCGTCGGCTGCTTGAGGTAGTACCGCAGCGGGAACACCGGTTGCGCCGCCAGCTCGCTTTGGCCCTCGGCCCGGACAATGTCCTCGGCGCCCTCGCCTTCAGGCCGTTCCTTGACGAATTTGTACCACACCGCCGCCCAGACCAGGCCGATCACCATGATGATAATGAATGACATCTTCCAGCCGTAGGTGACGGCAATGAAGCCCACCACCGGCCCGGAAATCGCCCCGCCCAGCGGCGTGCCGGACATCGATGTACCGAGCGCCCGCGCCCTGCGCTTGGGGGTGTACCAGTTGTTGATCATCTTGCTCGTCGTGACACTCAATGGCCCTTCCCCCATCCCGAACAGGATGCGGATGAGCACCAGCGAGGCGAAGCCAATCGTCAGCACCGTAAGACCACTGAACAGCGACCACAGCACCATCGCCAGCAGCAGCGTGGTTTTCGCACCGTAGCGGTCGGCAGCCCAACCGCCGATAAAGTTGAACACCGCATAACCGACAAAAAAACTGCTGAAGATCATGCCCATCTCACCCGTCGATAGACCGTAGTCCTTCTGGATGAACGGAGCGGCAACGGACAATGCCGAGCGATCCAGGTAGTTGATGACGCCTGCCAGGAACAGCATGATGATGATTAACGTGCGACCTTGACCAAACATTGGAACCTCCCGCTTTTTGTGTTTATTCGGTGAGGGTGCCCACGGGGGCACGAGTATCTACAGACGACTATGGATGGGCGCCATTCAGTTCCACGAGGACCTTTCGGGTTTGTTCGGGATGGTTTTCGATCAAATCGATGGCCCCCGGCATTTCGTCGAAGCTGACGCGGTGACTGATCATTTCCTGGACGTTCAATTTGCCGCTGGCGATCAGTTCGATCACTTTCGGGAACTTGCGATTGTTCAGGCGCGACCCCACCAGCGTCAGTTCTTTCTTGATCATTTCCAGTTGCACCAGGTCGCTCGGCACCGCATTGAACCCCAGCAGGCCGATACGCCCTGCGGGCGAGGCCAGGCGCACCATTTGCGGCATCAGTGCCGGAATGCAGGCCGCGTCGACGATCAGCGGTACGCCTTCGCCCTCTGTCAGCTCGCGCATCGTTGCCTCGACGTCGAGATCCTTGCCGTTGAGCGTGCGGCTGGCACCGAGGGCCTTGGCCGTCTCCAGGCGTGTATCAAGGACGTCGGTCACGGTGATATCGGTCAGCCCCAGCGCCCGAGCCATTTGCACCAGGGTCAGGCCAATCACGCCCGCGCCGTAAATCAACAGTCTGTCGCCCGGGTGGGGCTGCATGCGATCTAGCACGTTGAGTGCGATGGAATAAGGTTCAACCAGCGCCGCATGGCTCAGGGACATCGAGTCAGGCAAGCGGTGGGCATTGGCAGCCGGCACGCAGACCTGCTCACTGAAGCCGCCATCGCGGTGTACGCCAATCACTTGCAGCCGCGTGCAGACGTTCGGGCGATTGATTCGGCACGGGTAGCAGGTGCCGCAACTGATGACCGGATCGATGCACACGCGGTCACCGACTTTCAGGTTTTCAACGCCCTCGCCCACTTCGCGCACCACGCCGGAGAACTCATGGCCGGTCACCCGGGGAAATCGCACAAAAGCGTTTTGCCCATGGATGATGTGCATGTCCGAACCGCAAATACCGGCGTAGGCGACGTCAACCTTGACTTCACCCTGCGCCACTTGCGGTATACCGATGTGTGCGAGGCCGAATTCAAAAGGTGCTCTTACTTGAAAAGCTTTCATCGGGTAACTCCTGACAGGGCGGATGGCACCCTGTGTTCTGTCGTTATCAATCAGTCGAAGCGGCGCTTACCAATGCCAGAGCGTGCCATCTTCCAGGCGATTGACCGGTAGGCTGGCGCGCTTGTAGGGGTATTTCGCCGCCAGGTGCTCGTCGATGTCGACGCCATGCCCTGGCGTCTCGCCGGGGGTGAAATGGCCATCTTCAAAGCGATAGGCGTGGGGAAACACTTCATCGATACGTTCGTCGTGGGGCATGTGTTCCTGAATGCCGAAATTAGGCACCCAGGTGTCGAAATGCAGCGCCGCGCCCATGCAGACTGGCGACAGGTCGGTGGCCCCATGGAAGCCGGTGCGCACCTGATAGAGCGCGGCAAAGTCGGCAATGCGGCGCACATGGGTGATGCCCCCGGCGTGCACCAGGGTGGCGCGGATATAGTCGATTAACTGCTCCTCGATCAGCTCGCGGCAGTCATGAATGGAATTGAACACTTCACCTACCGCCAGCGGCGTGGTGGTGTGCTGGCGGATCAGGCGGAAGGCTGCCTGATTCTCGGCCGGGGTGCAGTCTTCGAGCCAGAACAGGTTGAAGGGCTCCACCGCCTTGCCCAGGCGCCCCGCTTCAATGGGCGTGAGGCGATGGTGCACGTCGTGCAGGATGTGCAAGTCATCGCCGAAACGCTCGCGCACGGCGGCGAACAGCTTGGGCACATGGTTCAGGTATTTGGCGGTATCCCACACATGTTCGGCGGGCAGGTCACTGTCGGCCGGTTCATAACGCTCACCGCTGCGTTTGGCCACGCCATAGGTGGTGGCGATACCGGGAATTCCGCACTGTACCCGCACCGCCTTGTAACCCAACTCGACATGCCGGGCGACTTCGTCCAGGCAACCTTCGATGTCCTTGCCCGTGGCATGCCCGTAGACCATCACGCGTTCGCGGCTTTTGCCACCGAGCAACTGGTACAACGGCATCTGCGCAGCCTTGGCCTTGATGTCCCACAGGGCGATGTCCACGGCGGCAATCGCGGTCATGGTCACCGGGCCACGGCGCCAGTAGGCGCCGCGATAGAGGTACTGCCAGATGTCCTCGATGCGCTGGGCATCGCGACCGATCAGGGCCGGCAGCACGTGTTCTTCAAGATAGGCCACCACTGCCAGTTCGCGGCCATTCAACGTCGCGTCGCCAATGCCGTAGATGCCGGAGTCAGTGACGATTTTCAGGGTGATCAGGTTGCGACCCGGGCAGGTAACAATGACGCGCGCTTCAATGATTTTCATAAAGTCAGGCCTCTACTGCAGAAGAGAATGAAGGCATGTCCAGGCTGGGCATGGCCGCGCCAGGGATCAGCGCACCGCGATGCTGGACGACCTGGGCCGCCAGTCGATGGCCCCAACGCGCTGCCAGCGGCGGATCACCGCCTTGCAGGCGACACGATAGATACGCCGCACTGAAGGAGTCGCCCGCCGCCGTGGTGTCGACGACGTGCAGCACCTGTTCGGCGGGCACGTCGAAACGACCGGAGGTGCACTGGATCAAGCAGGAGGCCACGCCCCGCTTCACCGCGACCTCACCTACGCCAAAACCTGCGTAGGCGTGGAACAACGCCTCGGTGTCGGCATACCCAAACAGCGCGGCGTCGTCCTCCCAGGTAATCAGCGCCAGATCCGTGAGGCGCAGCATGTCGCCATAGGCCTGGCGCGCAGCTTGGGCGTCGGGCCAAAGATGGGGACGGTAGTTGTTGTCGAAGACGATCCGCGCGCCGGCTTCGCGGGCCAGGCGCAGGGTGTGCATCAGCCGCGCTCGGCCGCTGGCGGTGAGAATCGCCAGGCTGATGCCACTCAGATAGATGTAGTCGTAATCCGCAAGGGCCTGCAATGCGGCGTCTGCTTCAGGGCCATCGAACACGCGCCGCGCGGCTGCTTCGCCACGCCAATAGAGAAAGCGTCGTTCGCCTTGAGGATCGGTCTGGATGAAGTACAAGCCCGGCAGGGCGTCCTCGATCACGCGCACATGTTGGTCGCCAAGGCCTTCGTCGCGCCACGACTGACGCATGGCGTCACTGAAGCTGTCAGCGCCAATGGCGGTGATGTAGTCCGCGCAAATCCGCCCGGCGGGGGTCACTCGAGAGAGATACACCGCTGCATTGAGTGTGTCGCCGCCGAACGTCTGGCTGATCCCTGAGAAAGCGTCGCCGCGCATCTCGATCATGCACTCGCCCACCAGCGCCACTTTGAGCGCTCGATAAGACAGGGTTCGCCGGCACTGCTCTGGTTTTACGTTCATCACTACGCGCCTTATTATTTTTAAAACGGCGTTTCATTTTAAAATCGTGGGTCCGAGTTTAATCAGATTTCCTACATCGTCAAGAGAAATGAAACAGCGTTTTGATTCGCCAGCGTATATCCTTGGGTTTTCCGTTCCCGTTGGAGCCTTCATGGACAACAGCACCCTGCAGAACAATGAACTGGTCTCCGCCGTCGGCCGGACCATGGCCATCCTCGAAGCCCTTGCCTTTCATCCCGAGGAAAGCGGCGTGTCGGAAATCGCGCAGCAACTGGACATGTCCAAAAGCACGGTTTACCGGTTTTTGCAGTCACTCAAGGCTCGCGGTTATGTGGTGCAAGATGCCGAGGACCGCTATCGGCTCAGCGTCCGGCTGTTCGAACTGGGTGCACAAGCCCTGCCCCACTTGGACATCGTCCGCGAGGCGGAACCGGGTATGCGACGCATCAACGAACTGACCGCCGAGACCGTGCATCTGGGCATTCTCGACGAAGGCAGCATCGTCTACGTGCACAAGATCGACTCCAAATACAACCTGCGCATGTACTCGCGCATTGGCCGCCGTGCGCCGCTGTATTGCACCGGTATTGGCAAGGTATTGATGGCCTGGCTGGAGCAACCCGATCTGATCGCTCACTTGCAGGAAGAAAGTTTCGAGCGCCGTACAGCCAATACCTTGACCAGCGTCGAGGCCTATCTACAAGAACTGGAAGTGGTTCGCGCCCAGGGTTATGCCGAAGACCATGAAGAGTTCGAAGACAATATGCGCTGCCTGGCCGCACCGATCCGCGACCGTTTCGGCCACGTGATAGCTGGCATGAGCGTGTCCTTCCCCTGCTTTCGTTTTCGCGAAGAACTCAAGCAGGACTACATTAATCGGCTGATGGAAGCCACCCAGCAGATTTCCAGGCAATTAGGCTGGCAGGCAAAGTAGCTCAGTTAATCTAGCCTGTGAGCTGATTTATGCACTATTACTATACTGTTTATATCAACATATACACCTTCAAAGAGGTGGCGAACAGAACCCGCCGACACCAAGGAGGAATCAAAAAATGCCACCCCTAGCTCAAACCTCGCCTACCGTGGTGGTCCTTTGCGGTCTTTGGCTCTCCTACGCGATACGGAGATCGATTTGAGTACATCTTCAACGGTAAAAAAACATTCAATCGGCCTGACATGACTGGAGACCTGACTGGCGAGCGTGGGCCACTACATGACGAGGTGCTGATCCTTTTCATCGGACGCTCACAGCAAGCAAAACTATACTATTCGTATAGCTAGCATGAAAAACATCTAGTATAGTCAACTAAGCTAGGTCGCGAACCAACTTAGTAGCGGCAATACGCTGGCGCACTCTGGGCATAGCACCGAGCATGTCAACGTCACGGTTTAGTTCGATGTAGAACCCTGTTTCGCGATGGTTCTACGCCAGGTCAGTCCACCACGCGGGGTTCGCAAGTGGCACGATAAGCTCCTACCTACAGCCAAGGCAGGCCGTCATCCGCAAACATGTAGAACCTATTGAGTGATAAGTAAATGGAATGCCCTCACTGAGTAGAAAACCCGACTGAACAAACGCTGCCATCAGCTGGATAGATATACGGATGCTCTGTGGGAGGTCTATCCATTCGAAATGGAGGTCCTTAGCCACATGTCCATCGATGCTCTCAATCCTCATGTCAAACTTTTCTATCGGCCCATCGATGCAGCATTGCGTTGGTGTGATCTCATGCATCACGAAGCGCAAATAGTGCGAGCAGCTTGGTCGCGACCTGAGAACCTTGCCTCACTCTTCCCCCAATGGCCGGGGCTTCATGCGGCTACCGAAAAAATTTTTGATGCTATACGTAACGGCGAACTGCCATACGGCTGCCTCGGTATTTCGGTCCCCATGGGAAGTTACGTAGAACCTTATCAATTAACAGTCCGTCATTCTGATCTGCGCCGCTGGATGGAGATTTACTATCCTGATCAAAAGCCCAGTTTCCTTTTCGGGCCAGACACAGGAATTCATGAAAAAGTCAGTTTAGGGACCTTCCTTGCTGTGCAAACAGATCGGGACTTCCTCCAACAAGAACTGACCAAGCTCCAGCACCATCTGCAGGATGTAATGTTAGATCTAAAGGCCATTGGTTTAGAACGTGATGATTTGAAAGCAATAGTCAAAAACAGCGGGCAACTCAGCGAGCGTAGCGAAATCACCTACCAGAACATCATCGCAGTTTTAGTCAATCTCTTCCTGGACCACTCACCCGCTGGAAAGCCTCTCTCCGTATTTAAGAATCAAGCAGCGATCGTCGATGCCATCATCGCACGCCATAAGGATGTGCCCGGCCTAAGCAAACGAACGCTGGACGAAAAGTTCGCAGCTGCCAATCGCAGCCTAAAAAAAATCAAATAATCTGCGTCATTGCACTGCAACGTGACCGATTGCAGTGCAATGACTGCATCTCGTTTCTGCTATTTAATTCAGGTCACTTTCCACCAAGCGTGAATCGACGCCAGGAGTGACCATAATGTCCAGCCAATCCTCACCCATCGCTGAAGCACCTCAACCCCAAGTCGAACGTCACATCATGCGGCGTGACGAGGTGGAGCGAAAAACCGGCTTCAAGCGTGCGCACATTTACAATCTGATGAAGGAAGGGAGATTCCCTCAGGCCAAGCGTATTGGATTACGTGCAGTGGGCTGGGACTCGCTGGAAATCGAGCGGTGGGTCACCGAGCGCTTGGCGCAGCAGGGTTGACGTCATGCGCGTGATCTCGGTGGTTTCCACCAAAGGTGGGGTAGGCAAAACCACAGTAGCAGCCAATCTCGGCGGTCTGCTGGCAGACGCTGGTTTACGCGTCCTGCTGCTCGATCTGGATAGCCAACCCACCCTCTCCAGCTATTACGCCTTGAGCCAAAGGGCCGATGCAGGTGCGTACGAGTTCATCGCACTCAGCCTAACTACGCCTGCACAGGTCGTTTCCAAAACAGTGATTACAGGGCTCGATCTGATCCTCTCTAACGATGATCAAGGACGACTCACCACCTTGTTGCTGCATGCCCCAGATGGGCGACTGCGTCTGCGTAATCTGCTCGACAACTTCCGCCCCAGTTATGAACTACTTTTGATAGACACCCAAGGTGCACGTAGCGTGCTGCTGGAGATGGCCATCCTGGCCTCCGACCTCGCCCTCTCTCCCGTCACGCCGGAAATGCTCGCCGCTCGCGAACTGCAGCGCGGCACCTTGAAGCTACTCAGCGAACTCGAACCATTCCGCCACATGGGCATTCCACTACCACCCTTACGCCTCCTACTGAACCAGGTGAATGCCATTCGGGTGGACACCCGAATGATCATCCGCAGCTTGCGTGAGACCTTCCCTGGGGCTACCAACATCTCGGTACTGGACACCGTAGTGCCAGACCGAGTCGCATATCTCAACGCCGCCTCCCTTGGCCTACCGGTCCACCGAATCGAGACGCGTCAGTCACGCGAACGACGCTCGCCGTCAGCGCTGGAAACCATGCAAGCGCTGGCCATTGAGTTGTTTCCGGAGTGGCGCGAGGCGATCTCTTCGGTGAGTCGATGTGCGGAGGTGCGATGAGACGTAGTACCCACCCGCATTTCTCGCAAAGGCATTGTTTATCGACCGTGATGCCAACAGCGTTTGGCAAGGAGTCTTCTGATGTTGGATCAACTTCCCATCATCGTTCCACCCTCCATTCGACCACACCACCCACCTTGCGAGGAGCACTGCACCGTGGTCTTTCGCCTGCAGGGTGGGCGCTCGGCCATGGGGTGGTTCCTCGCAGAACTATCCCGACATTTCGAAGGTTCGGGCACTGCCGAGGTCGTCAAGTTCGAGGTCGGTGACCATTTGCGTAACCGGCGTTAACTGAGGTTGTTGCGATGAAAAAGCTCAGTCAGGAGCAGATCACCGACAAGCTGCACCAGGACCACTTCCCTCGAGGGCCGGAGCTGGAGCGGCTGTCCGATCCACTTACTGACACGCCTATGTTGGTCACGCTGGAGGAACTGCGGCCCTACGAACACAACCCGCGCTTCATCCGTAATCCGCTATACGACGATATCAAGGCTTCGATCCGTGAACGCGGGCTGGATCAACCGCCACCGATTACCCGCCGCCCGGGTGAAACCTATTTCATCATCCGCAACGGCGGTAATACGCGTTTGGCAATTCTCGGCGAGCTGTGGCAGGAA
>Ga0308160_10004357_pt1 | contig 15215 bp, 2 predicted proteins | sample PhyFR1_FD_201036 | JGI IMG/M metagenome (GOLD analysis project Ga0308160, IMG submission 201036) | Phyllosphere microbial communities from UC Gill Tract Community Farm, Albany, California, United States - DLSLF.R1 | ecosystem: Host-associated > Plants > Phyllosphere > Unclassified | place: USA...
CTGACGCTGTTCGATCGACAGCCGTTACATCCTGCTGTAGACAACATGCTGGCCGATTTCACCAATATTATTCTGCTCGATACCGTCTGCTACGGCGATACACTCGGTAACCTCGCATTTAAAAATCAGCTAACGTTCACTGAGGACTGGGAGCACCGCCATTGGTCTGGTGTCGAACTGCTGCGTGAACTGAAACGACAGCAGCGTTATCCCCACGGTGCTCCGGTAGTGTTTACCAGTAATCTTGGCCGCTCGTTGTACAGTCGCCATGCACAATCCCCGCTAGGAGACCCGGCCTGGGGCATTTCGCAAACCCCGCAGGTGTGGATAGACCACCTGGTGTTTGAACATCAGGGAGAGATTTACCTGCAATGGGACAGCAACGAAGCACTGTTCCCTCCAGCGCTGATCGAAACACTGTTTGAGACTTATTGTGCATTGATCAATCAACTATGTAGTGACAGTAGCGCATGGTCACGGCCATTTGATGAGTTAATGCCTCCCAGTCAACAGGCCGTGCGCTTACAGGTTAACAGCACCACTGTCCCCCTTCCAGAAGGTCTGTTGCATGAGGGCATTTTCCGCATGTCTCTCCAGCAACCGCAAGCGCTGGCAGTGATCGATAGCCGTTACCAGTGGTGCTATGGCGAACTGGCGGAGAAAGCCAGACGCTGCGCGGCGTATCTGACAGAACACGGCGTACAGCCCGGAGACAACGTCGCCGTGACCATGTCAAAAGGTGCAGGGCAAATTGTCTCCATACTGGGGGTGCTGCTGTGCGGGGCAATTTATGTTCCCGTCTCACTGGATCAACCCACTTCGCGGCGAAAACGCATCTACGCAGACGCCAACATTCAGCGGGTACTGGTTTGCCAGCACGATAACCTTAGCCAGACAAATGATGTACTGACCCTCAGCTGGCAGCAGGCGATAAAAGCCGAACCGCTTGCCATCACCCTGTCGCGGGAACCTACACAACCGGCTTATATCATCTATACCTCCGGCTCCACCGGTACGCCCAAAGGCGTGGTCATTTCTCACCGGGCGGCGTTGAATACCTGCGCTGATATCAATCGCCGTTATCAGGTCAACCCTCATGACCGGGTGTTGGCACTCTCGGCGTTGCACTTTGATCTGTCGGTTTACGATATTTTTGGCGTACTTACCGCCGGCGGCGCATTGGTCATCGCGGCAGAAAACCAACGGCGCGATCCCCGTGCATGGTGTGAATTGATCGAAGATTATCAGGTGACGCTCTGGAACAGTGTGCCTGCGTTGTTCAACATGCTGCTGACCTGGTGTGAAGGCGTCTCCTGCTCCGCGCCCGCCAACCTACGCGCAGTGATGATCTCCGGTGACTGGATTGGCCTTGATCTTCCTGAACGTTATCGTGCATTTCGCCCACAAGGGCAGTTTATTGCCATGGGCGGTGCCACCGAAGCCGCTATCTGGTCCAACGCCTGCGACATTGAGCATGTACCTGCACACTGGCGCTCCATTCCCTATGGTTATCCTCTGGCTAACCAACGCTATCGGGTGGTGGATGAATTAGGCCGCGACTGCCCCGACTGGGTAGTGGGCGAATTATGGATAGGCGGTGCCGGTGTCGCTGAAGGCTATTTTAACGATCCGCAGCGTAGCACTCGTCAGTTTCTGATGCAGTCAGGAGAACGCTGGTATCGCACGGGTGACATGGGATGCTACTGGCCGGATGGCACGCTGGAATTCTTTGGCCGACGCGATAAACAAGTCAAGGTCGGGGGCTATCGCATTGAACTGGGCGAAATCGAGAGCGCACTCAGCCAGATCGATGGCGTTAAACAGGCGGTAGTGATGGCGGTGGGGGAAAAAGACAAGACGCTGGTGGCGTTTGTCGTACCGCAGGGCGATAAGTTAAGCGTCGCGCATCATTGCCATCCGGCATTACCGGATAACTGGCAAACGCTTCTTCCCGCCTCGTCCCACCCCGTTTTCCAAGGTGATGACGCAGAGGAGCAAGTCGCCGACTTTTTGCTACATCGCTTGTTGATGTTGGAGCCTGGTCAGTTTCTTTCTGACGATCCGGCATCACTTATGCAGGAACGCGGTATCCAGCCTCGCTGGCGATCCGTGTTGACCACTGGCTGGCGTTTCTCATCAAGCAACAGCGATTACAATCGGTCGCATCTGGCTATCGGGTGTGCGGCGGCGAGCGCTCCTATTGCGCTAATGCACTGCTTGAAGCTCATCAAATGACGCTGGCGCAGATTTTAAGCGGAGAACACGACCCGCTGACACTGCTTGGCGATCCCGTCTGGGCACCTGAACATCTGGCATTGTGCCACCCGGCCAGTTCGTTTTTTATCAGCGAGTTAGCACAGGTTTGCCACCAGCTTGCTCATCGCCTCCAACGCCCGGTGCGTTTGCTTGAAATCGGTTCCCGCAGTGCGGTCGCCGCCGGGCAGTTGCTGAGCCAACTTAATGCTGAACAAATTGAGTATGTGGCGCTGGAGCACGCCAAAGAATGGGTGCTACAGGCACAACAACGGCTTTCACCCTGGCCTTGTGCCCGTGTGTTGCTGTGGTCACCTGACAGCCTGTCAATGCTTTCTCACCATGCTGACATTATATGGGTTAATAACGCGCTGCATCGCCTGATACCTGACGATAGGCACATTCTCGCGACATTACACCAGCTTGCCGCCCCTGGGGCACTCATTTACGTCACGGAATTCCGCCAGTTGACACCGCTTGCTCTACTGAGCACGCTGTTACTGACGGATGGCGATCCGCAGGATCTGCTACACCCTCACCAGCGCTGGATAACGTGGTTCGATGAAGCGTCTCTCACCTGCCAATATCACGACGACCAAGCAGGCTTACAGCGCTTCCTGCTGCGAGCGCCTGATATTCAGCAACGGCCTGATGCCCGCAAACTTCAAATCGCCCTTAGCGAGCCTCTTCCCGCCTGGATGGTGCCGCAACGCCTCGTTTTCCTCGATGCTTTGCCACTGACCGCTAACGGCAAAATTGATTATCAGTCGCTGATATTGCGCCATAGGCCGAAAACCAGCGGGGAGGCTGACGCAGATTTACCACAGGGAGAAGTTGAAGAGCATCTCGCCTCGCTATGGCAAGCACTTTTATCTATCACCTCGATACAGCGTGATACCGACTTCTTCCAACAGGGGGGCGACAGCCTGTTGGCCACCCGGCTTATCGCGAAACTTCATCAGGCAGGTTTTAAGGCGCAGCTTAGCGAGTTGTTCAACCATCCTACGCTGGCCGACTTCGCCGCGACGCTGGGTAAAACGAACATTCCCGCCGATCAGACGATAGTCAGCAACCCTAAAGAACGTTTCCAGCCTTTCGCGCTCACCGAGATCCAACAAGCTTATCTGGTGGGCCGCCAGTCGGGCTTTACGCTAGGTGGCGTTGGTTCGCACTTTTTTGTTGAGTTTGCCGTTGAACAATTGAATGTGGCACGGCTGGAAAGGGTCTGGAACAGACTGATCGCACGGCATGACATGCTGCGCGCGGTAGTCCGGGATGGTCGCCAGCAGGTATTGGAACATACTCCACCTTATGTCATCCCGATACACACTATTTGCACGCCTCAAGAGGCGCTGGCGCTGCGTGAACAGTTGGCGCATCAGGTAATCGATCCCACCTGCTGGCCGGTGTTTGATCTCCAGGTCGCACTGTCAGAGGGTGCGCCAGCCCGCCTATGGCTTTGCCTTGATAATCTGCTGCTTGACGGGTTAAGTATGCAGATATTGCTGGCGGAACTTGAGCATGGCTATCGTTATCCAGAGCAGCAGCGTCCACCCTTGCCAGTCACTTTTCGTGACTACTTACAGCATCCTTCGCTGAAATCGCCGCATGCCGATTCCCTGGCCTGGTGGCGCGACCAGCTTGCTTCTATCCCACCGGCACCCGCGTTACCACTGCGTTGCGCACCGCAGGACATTGAGACGCCACGTTTTGTGCGACTTAGCAGCGCGTTGGATAAATCACAATGGCAGAGTCTGAAAACATTGGCTGCCAACGCTCGCCTCACCCCCTCGGCGGTATTGCTGGCGGCCTGGGCCACGGTGCTCTCGGCATGGAGTGCGCGCCCTGATTTCACCCTCAATCTGACGCTGTTTGATCGCCGACCGCTGCATCCGCAGATCAATCAGGTTCTCGGAGACTTTACTTCTCTGATGCTGCTCGCCTGGCATCCGGCAGATAACTGGCTACACAGCGCACAGCAGTTACAACAACGGCTAAGCCAAAACCTGAACCATCGTGATATCTCTGCGTTATGGGTGATGCGTCAACTGGCGCAACAGCAGAACCAACCAGCAACGCCAATGCCTGTCGTTTTTACTAGCGCACTGGGTTTTGAACAGGATAATTTCCTGGCACACCGCAACCTGCTAGATCCGGTTTGGGGCATTTCCCAGACACCGCAAGTCTGGCTGGATCACCAGGTATATGAATCGGAAGGTGAGTTGCGCTTTAACTGGGACTTCGTCGAGGCGCTGTTTCCCCCCACACAGCTTGAAACACAATTTGCCCAGTACCATGCGCTGTTAAAACGTCTCAGCCAGGACGAATTGAGCTGGCACGCCCCCCTCACAACGCTGATCCCGCCAGTTGCACACAGGGGTATTTTTCCCGTGGAACCCAAAAGTAACCGCGTCTGCACGTCACATTCGCAACCTGTATCCGGCAAAAGTGCCATAGGTCTCATTTGTGACCATTTCCGCGAGGTAGTGGGGCAGTCTATCGCCGTTCAGCAGAACTTCTTTGAAGCAGGAGCGACCTCATTAAATTTGGTACAGCTACATATTCAGTTACAGCGCCATGCCTTCCCCACCCTGAGGTTGCTCGATCTTTTCACCCATTCTTCTCCTGTTGCACTGATCCATTGGCTATTTGGGCCAACTATGCAGGAAAAGACGCAACACACCCGTCCGATTCGACGTCGCCAACGACGGATGCACCGCGAGCAGAACGCCTAATACACCCGCCATGCCATGTTCGCAGCATGGTAGCCACCTGACTTTGTGAACCTTAAAAAACGAGACCAACTATGGGAAACATGCGCTTCTCTTCTGCGCCTATATTAGATTCCATCGATGCATCGATCGCTCAGCATTACCCGGACTGCGAACCTATCGCGGTCATCGGCTATGCCTGCCATTTCCCTGAAGCACCGGATAGTGAAACCTTCTGGAAAAACCTACTGGAAGGACGGGAATGCAGCAGGCGTTTCACCCGTGAGGAACTGCTGACCGCTGGCCTGGATGCCGCTATCATTGACGATCGCCATTTTGTCAACGTTGGCACAGTGCTGGAAAATGCCGATCATTTTGACGCCACACTGTTCGGTTATTCACCTCAGGAGGCAGAATCCATTGACCCGCAACAGCGCCTGTTTTTACAGGCTGTCTGGCACGCGCTGGAACACGCCGGTTATGCACCTGGCGCAGTACCGCACAAAACCGGTGTCTTTGCCGCATCTCGCATCAGCACCTATCCCGGACGTGAAGCAATAAACCTCACCGAAGTCGCTCAGGTGAAAGGATTACAATCCCTGATGGGCAATGACAAGGACTATGTCGCCACCCGCGTGGCCTATAAGCTCAATCTGCAAGGCCCGGCGCTATCTGTGCAGACCGCCTGCTCCAGTTCGTTGGTCGCGGTGCATCTGGCCTGTGAAAGCCTGCGCGCTGGCGAGTCAGATATGGCAGTCGCCGGCGGTGTAGCGCTTTCCTTTCCTCAGCAGACAGGTTATCGCTATCAGCCTGGCATGATTTTTTCTCCTGATGGCTACTGCCGCCCTTTTGATGCCTCAGCAGCAGGCACTTATGCTGGCAATGGCCTGGGTTGCGTGGTACTTCGCCGCCTGGGCGATGCGCTGCAAGCAGGCGATCCGATTAGCGCCGTGATCCTCTCAAGCGCGGTCAACAACGATGGTGACAGAAAAGTTGGCTATACCGCACCTTCCGCCGCTGGGCAACAGGCGGTTATCGAAGAGGCGTTAGCGCTGGCGGCGCTGGATCATCGGCAGATCGGTTTTATCGAAACACACGGTACGGGTACCCCATTGGGCGATGCCATTGAGATCGACGCGTTGCGTAAAGTGTTTACACCGCGCCATGAGGATCAGCGCTGCGCGCTCGGCTCAGTGAAAAGCAATATGGGTCACCTGGATACCGCAGCAGGCATTGCCGGGCTGTTAAAGACCGTCCTGACCGTGAGCCACGGTCAAATCCCGCCGACCCTGCATTTTCAAACACCCCATCCCGCACTCAAGCTTGAAGAAACCCCCTTTACCGTGCCAGTCGCCCCTCAGGCGTGGCGTGATGACATACGCTACGCAGGCGTATCGTCATTCGGTATCGGCGGCACCAACTGTCACATGATTGTCGCATCGCTTCCCGATACGCTACGTGCCACCGCGCCCTGCTGCAAAGATCCCGTGGCAACCCCTGCGTTATTGCTAAGCGCGGCCAGCGAGAACGCGCTACGCAAGCAGGCAGAATGTTACGCAACGGCACTGAAGGAGGGGGTTGCTGCCAATAATCTGGCCTTTACTGCACTGCATGCTCGCCGCCTCGATCTCCCCTTCCGTCTGGCGATACCGCTAAATAATCAGACTACTGCGGCGCTCAGCGCCTGGGCCAGTGACCAGCCAGGCCCACCGGCCTATAGCGGCCATGGTGCCCCTGGTAAACAAGTGTGGCTGTTTACCGGGCAAGGGGCGCATTGGCACACCATGGGCCGAGCGATGTATCAGCATTCAGCGGCCTTCGCGCAGTGCCTGGATCGCTGCTTCGCTGCCTGCGCCACCACCCTTACCCCGTCGCTACAGGAGGCCATGTTCCATGCCGATACCACACTACTGGAAAATATGGCATGGACGCAGCCTGCAATCGTCGCGTTCGGCGTGTCAATGGCCGCCCACTGGCGCGCTCAAGGGCTGGAGCCAGACTTTGCCATCGGCCATTCGGTCGGCGAGTTTGCCGCCGCCGTGGTGTGCGGCCATTACACCATTGAGCAGATTATGCCGTTGGTCTGTCAGCGTGGCGCACTCATGCAACAGTGTAGCAACGGCGGCATGGTGGCAGTATTTGCCGAAGAGACCATGCTGCTACCAATGGCCGATGAATGTGGGTTAGATCTCGCCGCCACAAATGGTGCGCAGCATAGCGTATTCTCTGGGCCTGAAGACAACCTAGAGACCTTTTGCACCGCATTAACGCGGCGCGACATCCGCTATCACCGACTCAGCATCACTGGCGCAGCCCATTCGGCATTACTGGAACCAATTCTAGACGCTTTTCAACAGGCCTGCTGTGGATTGCACGCCAAATCAGGCCGCGTACAACTCATTTCTACTATGACAGCGAGCGGCATTGATGAATCGACGCTCAACACAGCGGATTACTGGCGGCGGCATATGCGACAGCCGGTGCGCTTTATACAGAGTATTCACCTGGCGTACCAGCAGGGTGCGCAGATATTTCTCGAAGTCGGCCCCGATGCCCAGTTGGTTGCGTCAGGCCAGCGGGAATATCGAGAGAATACCTACTGGATCGCCAGTGCACGCCAGCAACAGGACGCGGCTGTATCCTTGAATCTGGCATTAACCCAGCTCTATGCTGCGGGTGTTTCATTGCCGTGGCCGACCTTACTGGGAGGGGATGGGCAACGAATTTCTGCTCCGCGGTATCCGTTTGACGGGGCGCGTTATTGGCGTGAGAGTAAACCGCCGCAGCCCGCGCCAATCGACATCGCGCTGTCAGTGGGTATGAGCGTTGCCTGTAACAACGCAAAAAAACTGGATCTTCCCCGATTACAGGCTTTAAAGCAGTGCAGCACGCAATTACATGCAATCTATGTCGATCAACTGGTACGCCGCTGCGTGGGGGATGCCATCGACAGAGGGGTTGATGCCCTGACGATAATGCGCCAAGGACGTCTGTTGCCCCGTTATCAGCAACTGCTAAAGCGCCTGTTGAACAACTGTGTCTGCGACGGTGATTACCAACTCGACGATGGACATTATTTTGCCGCTCACCCTATCGACCATGCGCAACGTGATGCACTGCTGGAAGAACTGACTCGCTATTGCGAAGGCTTCCAGGCGATACCCGATACCATTGCACGGGCAGGCGACCATCTTTATGAAATGATGAGCGGTGCCGAAGAACCGGTAGCAATTATTTTCCCGCAGAGTGCCTCTGACGGCGTAGAAGTGTTGTATCAGGAATTCAGTTTCGGCCGCTACTTTAACCAAATTGCCGCTGGCGTCTTACGTGGCATGATACAGGTGCGCCCACCACAACAGCCCTTACGCATCCTTGAAGTCGGCGGCGGTACTGGCGGCACTACGGCCTGGCTGCTGCCCGAATTGCTAGGGCAGCCCGCACTGGAATATCACTTTACCGATATTTCTGCGCTATTTACCCGACGTGCACAGCAAAAATTTGCCCATTATCACTTCGTTCATTACCGAGAGTTTGATCTGCAAAAAGACGCTCAGTCGTTGGGCTTCCAGTCGCAATATTATGACCTCATCGTTGCCGCTAATGTGATCCACGCCACTGAGCATGTTGGCCGGACGCTAGATAACCTTCGTCCTCTACTTAAGCCCGGTGGTCGTCTGCTGATGCGCGAAATTACCCAGCCAATGCGCCTGTTTGATTTTGTCTTTGGCCCGCTAGTGCTCCCATTGCACGACATCGACGCACGTGAGGGCGAATTATTTCTCACCACAACCCAATGGGAACGGCAGTGCCGCAACGCGGGTTTTACCCAGATTGACTGGTTGCCACAGGACGAAAGCTCGACAGCCAACATGAGCGAACATATCATTCTCGCCACACTACCGGGCGCACCGGCTGTCAACCCATTTGCCTGCATGGAATTAACGTCACCGCCAGAACCGGTGCTGGGTCAGGCGTTGATTGCCAACGGCTGTTATCTGGCTGACTGGTCTGATTGCGCCCATCAGCAGGCGCACTTTGCCGCACGCTGGCAGGAGGCCCACTATCTGCTGTCACTGCGCCATGGCGACACCCTATCTGTAGCGATGCCTCCGAGTGACGCGCCCGCATGGCTACATCAGGTACGACTAAGCTGGCAGGCTGAAGCGTTTTGCGGCGGGCAGATGATTGTTGAAGCCCGCCATCCCGATGGTGACTGGCGTGTCTTGTCACCTGCGATAGCCGATACCCTGCTCCCCACGCCAGAGACCCATTATCAATGGGGCTGGAAAGCATTACCCGCAGGCAGAGAACAATCTGCGCTCTCCTTCCGCCTGAGTCGCTTCACACTTTCACGTCAAAACGAGCTGGCGCGTTCTGGCATCATACCTGATGAGCACGCCGCTGTGGTTCTGCTGATCGCTGATGAAAACGATGATGTTGTTGCTCTGGCGCGCGATGTGGTGACCGAGCTTGCCGCCAGCGACAGCGGGCTAATTGTGGTGACGCGCAGTGCTTGGCGTGTGCAGAAACACGATAGCCTGCACGCCCCTCATCACGCACTCTGGGCGTTACTGCGGGTGGCCGCTAATGAACACCCTGAGCGACTCATCGCGGCAATCGATTTGGATCAGTCTAGCGTCTGGGCAATGCTGCATAAGGGGCTGGGTGCCGTTTCATGGTCACAGCGCTGGCTGGCGCTACGCAATGACAGCGTCTGGATCCCCTCACTTAGCCACAACGACGGTTATGCCGCCGCATTACCCAAGTCGCTGTTTGTCGGAGACCCTCGTTGGCATCTGGTGACGGGCGCATTTAGCGGCTTGGGCCGTCTCGCCGTCAACTGGTTGAAAGAAAAAGGCGCGCGCCGTATCGCTCTATTGGCACCACGCGCCGATGAGGCATGGTTGCGCCAGGTGGCACAACAGTGTGGTGATTGTCAGATCCACTGGTTCTGCTGTGATGTCAGCAATGCACATCAACTCACCGCCGTACTCGAAGATCTACAGGCCAGTGGTGGTATCGCCGGAGCTATCCATGCCGCTGGCGTGCTTGATGACGCGCCGCTGATACAGCTTGACGAACACCGATTTGCCGCCGTCTTGGCGATCAAAGCTCAAGCGGCGGAGCAGTTGTTACAGCGGTTACGTGACTGCACTGGACGCTATCTTATCTGCTATTCTTCCGCCGCTGCGGCGCTCGGTGCCGTAGGCCAGGGGGCGCATGCGCTGGCCTGCGGCTATATGGATGGGTTGGCGCAGCAGTTCGCTAGCGTCAGCGCGCCAAAAATCCTGTCTATCGCCTGGGGAGCCTGGGGAGAAAGCGGCCGTGCCGCTTCGCCTGAAATGCAGGCGGTGCTGGCTTGTCGTGGCATGGAAACCCTGAGTGACACCGAAGGCCAATGGCATCTGGAACAGGCCGTCATGCGTGGCGCACCTTATCGGCTGGCAATGCGCATCTCGACGCAGCATCTGTCTGCGTTGCAACAGAGGCTATTTACTGAGGAGGATACGGCAAAACCCACGAAAACAGAGGCACCTCCGGCTACCGACCACGCTTTTAATGGCAGCCTCAGCGACGAAACGGCGGTGATGGCATGGCTAAATCAACGCATTGCGCTTCAGTTACGTCTTGCGAATGCTTGCGGGCTAACGCCGCAGCAGGATCTATTGCAGCTCGGGATGGACTCGCTGTTATTCCTTGAGCTGAGCAGCGACATTCATCATCACCTTGGTGTACGCATTAATGCAGATCTGGCATGGCAGGATCTGTCACCAGGCGGGTTAACACGGCTCATTTGCAACCATACGACGCTATCCCCTGCCCGCCAGTTCGCCGATGTATTGCAGCATAACGCAGCGGATCGTTACGCCCCGTTCCCGCTAACGCCTATTCAGCATGCTTACTGGCTGGGGCGCACCCATCTCATTGGGTACGGCGGTGTCGCCTGCCATGTCCTGTTTGAGTGGGATAAGCAGCATGATCAGTTTGATCTGGCTTTGCTGGAAAAGGCGTGGAATCAATTGATAGCGCGTCACGACATGTTGCGCATGATCGTCGATGCTGATGGACAGCAGCGTATTTTGCCGGAAACCCCGGTTTATCGTATCCAACGCCACAACCTGCGCCAACTGACGCCAGAACAGCAACAACAGGCGCTGGCGGCACGTAGACAGGAACTTAGCGAACGGGTTCTACCCGCCGATCGCTGGCCGCTGTTTGAACTGGTGGTCAGCGAAATAGATGATCAGCATTATCGCCTGCACATGAACCTCGATCTGCTGTTGTTTGACGTACAGAGCTTTAAGGTCATGATGGACGATCTGGCGCGGGTCTGGCGCGGCGAAGCGCTCCCCGTTCTGGATATCACCTTCCGCGATTATGTGATGGCCGAACAGGCATGCTACCAGACCGCCACCTGGCATGACGCCTGGGATTACTGGCAGGAAAAATTACCTCATCTGCCATTAGCCCCGGAACTGCCTATCGTGGCAGAACCCCCGTTGACGCCACATTTCACCACCTTCCAAGCCAATATCATGCGTGAAGATTGGCAGGCATTGAAACAACGCTGGCAACACTGGGGCATCACGCCTTCAGCCGCATTGCTGACTCTGTTCGCCGCCACACTGGAGCGCTGGAGCCGCAGCCCAACGTTCACGCTTAACCTGACCTTTTTCAATCGTCGCCAGTTTCACCCTCAAGTCAACCAATTGATTGGCGATTTCACCTCCGTGACGCTGGTCGATTTCGCCTTCACCACACCGCTCACGCTGCATGAGCAAATGCAGCAAACTCAACAACGGCTCTGGCAGAATATGGCGCACAGTGACATCAACGGCGTGGAAGTTATTCGCGAGTTGGGTCGGCTGCATGGTGCACAGCGTCAACCGCTGATGCCGGTGGTGTTTACCAGTATGCTCGGTATGACGCTGGAGGGTATGACCATCGATCAGGCGATGACTCATTTATTAGGCGACCCGTGCTATGTTTTCACCCAGACGCCACAAGTCTGGTTGGATCATCAAGTCATGGAGAGTGGCGGGGAGCTGATTTTTAGCTGGTATTGCATGGATAACGTGCTGGAACCCGGCGTGGCTCAGGCCATGTTTGATGATTACCGTGCGGTATTGCGCGCAGCGATCGCCGATCCCAATAGCCTGAATGCATCACAGCCAACACGCCGCAGTAAAGAAGGTGTGATCGATAACTTCCCACGCCGACGCTGGCCATTCGCTACGCACGCAAGCTGCGATCTACGTGATATCGAGCAAGCGGCTATCACCTATCCCGGAATACGTCAGGCTAGGGCAATGTTGGACGATGACGGCGCGCTGATACTGGATATTGTTACCGACGATACCCCGACAACAACGGCAGTCGCCCCCAGTGATGTTGATTTCTCCCGGCTGACGCTGCCATTACCTGAGCAAGCGCAGTTGGATGAATTGGATGCTGCATGGCATTGGCTGGAAGCGCGCGCTCTTCAGGGGATCGCCGCCACGCTCAACCGACATGGGCTGTTCACCCATTTGGACACTCCCCATACTTTCAAGGAAATCGTCCAGGCGCTCGCCGCACAGGAAAAGCACCATCGACTGATTCGACAATGGTTGCGCCATCTGACGGAGACTGACTGGCTAACCGGTGAAGGCGATACCTGGCGCTGTCGAAAAAACTTCAGCGACATTACCGTTGCGCAGCAACCCTGCCCAGATGCCCTATGGAGCCAGACGCTGGCACGTTATCTGGAAACATGCCTCGCCCACCATGACCAACTGTTCAATGGGCAATGTTCTCCGCTAGAGCTGTTGTTCGGGGAAGCACATTCTGTTGCTAATGCGCTGTACAGCGAGAACCCCGCTAGCGCTTGTCTGAATCTCTACGCTGCCTGTGTCGCAGCATTGTGCAGCGCAAGAAAAATACTGGAAGTCGGGGCGGGAACAGCGGCCACCACTCATCATCTGCTGGCAGCCACTCAGGAAACGCGGCAAGCGTACCATTTCACCGATGTCTCGCCTCAATTCCTTAACGATGCCAAGGCCCTGTTTGGCGACACGCCTGGGTTATCCTACGCGCTGTTCGACATCAACCAACCGTTGGATTTCTCCGCTCACCCTGCCGAAGGTTACGATCTGATCATCGCGGTAAACGTGCTGCACGACGCCAGCCACGTCATCCATACGCTGCGCCGATTAAGGTTGCTGTTGAACGCTGGCGGGCGTCTGTTGGTGATCGAAGCGACGGAGCGAAACAGCGTGTTACAACTGGCATCCGTCGGCTTTATTGAAGGGCTGAGCGGCTATCGCGATTTCCGCCGTCGGGATGATAAACCGATGCTTACGCTCTGCGCTTGGCAAGCGGCACTCGTTCAAGCAGGGTTTGACAACGAGTTCGCTTGGCCGCCACAGGAGCAATCACCGTTACGCCAACACCTGATGGTGGCTCGCTCGCCAGGAACTTGTCGCCCCGACAAATCGGCGCTGATCCACTATTTACAGCAGCACTGTAGCAATGACCTGCCCACACTACGGATACGACTGCAAGAAGCGCTGTTCACGCCGATTGCGTTGTATAATCCTGGCGCTCTGATAGCGCCCGCCGATTCTGAGCCATCGATCATGGCCGATGCAACGTTGGAAAAACGCGTGGCTGATATCTGGCAATCTCTGCTATTTTCCCCCATTAATCGCTACAGCGATTTCTTCGAGCTGGGCGGCGACAGCCTGATCGCAACACGCATGGTGGCGCAACTTAACCAAAAAGGCATCGCACAGGCCAGTCTTCACGATCTGTTTACCCACCCCATGCTCGGCGACTTCTGTACACATTTGCATGATTCGTCGTTAGCCAATGAGGATCTGATCCCGCTTTGTCAGGGACAGGGGGACGAAACGCTGTTCGTATTCCACGCCTCGGATGGCGAAGTCAGCGCCTGGCTTACTCTCGCCCGTCACCTTAACGCTAATGTTTTCGGTTTACAGGCAAAATCACCGCAACGTCACGCCAGCCTGAACGCAATGGTCAATGACTATGTCGACGCCATACGCCGCCAGCAGCCCTATGGCCCGTATGTTTTGCTGGGCTGGTCATACGGCACTTTCCTTGCAGCAGGCGCTGCACAAGCCCTGTACCACCTTGGTGAACAGGTTCGGGTGGTACTAATCGATCCTGTTTGTCAGCAGGATTTCAGTTACGAAAACCAAAGTGCACTGCTGCATTTGCTATCGCAGGGACAAACGCTCATTCCCCTGCCTGACTATTTCGTACAACAAAATCCCGTTGAACAAATTGCAAGCTTTGTGCAACTCGGTAAAGCGGCTGGCGTTTTACCGCAAAATCTTACCCCACATGACGCGAACCAATGGCTTGATCGCATAGATTATCTACTTCGACTGTTGACCAATCACACCCCTGGCGAACCGGTTCCCGTTCCCTGCCTCATCATTCATGCCACAGATCGTCCTGCACATTGGACTCCGGCACAAAATGAGTGGCAGGCGTGGATGACCCACGCTTGCGAGTACTCGCTCGACGCCACTCACTGGCAACTGATGATGGAACAACCCCAAGTACAACATTGCGCACAGTCTATCCGTCTATGGCTTGCCGATACGCCAACTCAACCGGAGAACAGGGTATGAACTCGTCCATTACCGCTAAACAACGCGTACTGATCGTCGGCGCTAAATTTGGAGAAATATATCTTAATGCTTTCATACAACCGCCTGAAGGATTGGAGTTAATGGGCTTACTGGCCCAGGGAAGCTCCCGATCACGAGAGTTGGCCTTCGCGTTTGGTATTCCGTTGTATACCTCGCTAGAACAGCTACCGGAGACGATTGATATTGCCTGTATCGTGGTACGCTCCACTGTCGCAGGGGGATCCGGCACGCAGCTCGCCAAGCATTTTCTGACACGTGGCGTACATGTCATTCAGGAACACCCGTTACATCCTGACGATCTGAATGCGCTGCAAGCGCTGGCGCAAGAAAACGGCTGCTGCTACTGGGTTAACTCTTTTTACCCACACACTCACGCAGGGCGCACCTGGATCAATGATGCACGTCAACGACGTCGTTGCCTGGGCAAGGCCGCGCAGTTTGCGCAAGTCACCACCAGCTGCCAGTTGCTCTACTCTTCGCTGGATATGCTGTTGCTGGCGCAAGGCGTTGATGCCACAACGGTAAAGTCGGAAGTAGTCAGCAGTTTCGCCGATTTTCATGCTCTACGGCTCTACTGGCCCGATGGCGA
>Ga0308160_10004358_pt1 | contig 15210 bp, 16 predicted proteins | sample PhyFR1_FD_201036 | JGI IMG/M metagenome (GOLD analysis project Ga0308160, IMG submission 201036) | Phyllosphere microbial communities from UC Gill Tract Community Farm, Albany, California, United States - DLSLF.R1 | ecosystem: Host-associated > Plants > Phyllosphere > Unclassified | place: USA...
CGGTCGCGGTACTGGTCGAACATGTGGGCGAGGCCGGTCAGCACGACGTCGTAGTCGTCGACGAGGGCGACGGTGATGTAGCTGGTCTGGACGGGCAGCTCCGCGGTGGTCATGGGCTCACCATCCCACCCCGAGGGGTGTGCCGCCACACCTTCAGGGGTGGTCTGCTGTGACACGGCGACAGCACGGCACCGACGGTGCCGGTCGCCGCCCCCCTAGAAGGAGAACACCATGCTCGGTCTCATCGTCAGCCTGCTCGTCATCGGCCTGGTCGCCGGCTTCATCGCCCGCGCCGTCGTCCCCGGGAAGCAGAACCTCTCGATCGTCGCCACGATCGTGCTCGGCGTCGTCGGCTCGTTCGTCGGCGGGCTGCTCGGCTTCCTGCTCTTCCAGCACGACCCGACCGACGGCTTCTTCCAGCCCGCCGGCATCATCGGCTCGATCATCGGCGCCATCGTCGTGCTCGTGATCTGGGTGTCGGTCTCGGGTCGTCGCGGCGCTCGCCGCTGACCGCTGCTCGTCGCACCTCCAGGCCCCGCTCGGCACACGCCGCAGCGGGGTCTGCGCGTCGTGCGGGGGCGCGGCTCAGAGCCGGCGGTCGAGCTTCCAGGCCAGCCAGCCCGTGACCAGCACGACCCCGGCCGCGGCGAGGCGCGCGCCCATCAGCACCCCGTCGCCGGTCGACGTGGTGACGCTCATGTCGCTGCCGATGCCGATGCCCCAGGTCGCTCCCGACGCGGCCAGGCAGACGACGAGGGCGAGGCCCAGGACGCCCGACGTGACCCCGTGCGCCTTGGAGCCCACCGACTCGTCACGGCCCCGACGGTCGCCCGTGTAGCGGGCGGCGACGCCGCGGACGACGCCCAGCCAGAGCAGCGCCACGGCGCAGGCGCCGACCACGTCGCTGCAGCGGTGCCAGCCGTAGGCGACGGTCTGCTCGGCGACGATCGCCGCGAAGGCGGTCGCCACGACGTACACGACGGGCCGCGAGCGACGGCCGAAGGCGGTGAGCACGGCGAACATGGCGGCCACGGCGACCGTGGTGTGGCCGCTCGGGAAGCTGTTGGCGTACACGTCGCCCGTGAGCTCGGGGCGCGGCACGACGATCTTGAGCACCTGCGTGGTCACCGTGGCGCCGATGACGAGGGCGCCGGCCTGGAGCGCGGCCCCGGGGCGACGGCGCGCGAACGCGACGAGCATCGTCACGCCGACGACCAGCATCAGGGCCGAGGGAGAGATGGCGTCGAGGGCCGAGCCGGACTGCAGCAGCGTGTCGCCGTCGACCGAGCGGAGGATGCTGTCCTCCATCGCCTGGCCGGTCGGCGTCAGGACAGCGACGACATACACGCCGACGAGGCCGGCGGCCGAGAGGCCGGAGGTCAGCATCCACCGGTGGGCCACGCGACGGCGGACGGCCGTGCTGGCTCGGGCGGTGGTCGATGCGGTCACGGGACCATGGAACAACACCGCCCCTGGAAGCAGCCTCACACCGACCTCCCAGAGCCCGGAGTGCGGGCGGACTCACAGGCTGCCGGGGCGCGCTCCATCTCCCGCCACGCGCCTCCCGCCAGGGGAGAGAGCGTCACGACGACGTAGACGGCGGCGACGACGCCGAACGCCACGGCGAGGCCGACCGTGTCGGCGGCGACGCCCCCGAGCAGTGCCCCGAGCGGCACCCCCGCCCACGCCCCGGCCGTGATCAGCCCGAAGACCCGGGCCCGCAGGTGCTCGGGCACGCGCTCCAGCTCCACCGCGCCCAGGATGGGGTTGATCGCCCCCGCCGCCAGCCCGGAGACCGCCGTGGCCGCGACGAGCCACGCCAGCGGCAGGTCGAGCGCGAACGCGGCCGACGAGGGGCCGCCCGCGAGGGCGAAGCAGACCGCGAACGTGACGCGACGAGGCACGCGGTGGGCCACCAGGCCGAAGCCCACGCTGCCCACGAGGGCGCAGCCGCCCATCACTGCGACGATCAGCCCGAGCGCGGCGGCGCCGCCCAGCCGGTCGTCGGCGTAGATCGGCAGCAGCGTCGACATGCGGGCGGCGTCGAGCAGGTTCGTCACCAGCACCAGGGCGACCACGAGGCGCATCAGCCGGTCGCGGGCGACGAACCGGGCCCCCTCTGCCAGGTCGGTCCAGAAGGAGGCGCGGTCCGAGTCCGTCTGCCCTGCCGCACCCGCCGTCGACGAGCCGGCCCGTGACCCCGCCGTCGCTCGCGGCACCAGCAGCAGCGTCAGCAGCGCCGAGACCGCGAACGACGCCGCGTCGACGACGAGCGTGCCGAGGGGCCCGAGCAGGGCGACGAGCAGGCCCGCGAGCGTGGCGCCGACGAGCTTCGCCAGCCGCTCCGAGCCGTCGAGGAACCCCACACTCCGTTCGAGGCGCACCCCGGCCGCCGTCGAGAGGGACGGCAGCATGACGCGGCGAGCGGTCTGCCCCGGGGCGTCGAACAGGCCGCTGACGAAGACGAGGGCGAGCAGTGCCCAGAACGGCAGGCCGACCGTCACGGCGAGGGCGGGCACCGCCAGCACCGTGACGCCGCTGACGACGTCGGCGACCACGGCGCTCCGACGGTGACCGACGCGGTCGGCGACGACGCCGCCCAGCGGCCCGCCGACGACGACGGGGAGGGTCGCGGCGACGGCGGCCACGCCGACCTCGACCCCGCTGCCGCCGGTGCCGAGCACGTAGAAGGGGACGGCGAACGAGGTGACCACGTTGCCCGTCTGGCTGACCGCGTGGGCCGGCCAGGAGGGCGGTCAGGGCCGTGCGGGGGCGGGCGTGGGGCGCGGTGTGCGCCGCCTCCCCGGTGCCTCCGTCGGCTGCTGCGGGCTCCGAAGCGCCGGCCGGGACCCTCGGCTCCCTCACGGCGCCGTGGGCCGCCGGTACGCCTGGTGGGCCCAGGTGACGTGCTCGACCGCGGGGTCGCCGGGCTCGTGGGCGGCGGAGACGTCGAGCCACCTCTCGGTGAGCCCCTCGAGCTCGTCGCGCAGGGCGGCGAGCTCGTCGACGGTGAGCCGGAGGGTGCGGTCGCCGAGCGCGGCCGCGGCGACCCACTCGCGGGGGAGGGACGGCGCCTCGTCGAGGTAGCGCCCGTACTGCGCGGCGAGCACCTGCGCGATCGAGCGCTGGAACGCGGTGGACGCGGAGGCCCGCTCGGGGTCGTCGAGCATGTCGGCCGGCTCCCACGCGGTCAGGTCGCTCGTGGCCCGCCACCAGCGTTCACGGCGGTCGGGCCCCTGGGCGTCGGCCTGCTCGATCAGGCCGACCGCGGCGAGCTTGCCGAGGTGGTAGCTGAGGGTGCCGGGGGCCTCGTCGACGACGTCGGCGAGGAGGGCGGCGGTCTGCGGGCCGCGCTCGCGGAGGAGCCCGAGGAGGCGCAGCCGAGTGGGGTGCGCCAGAGCACGCAGCGAGGCGGCGTCGGTGAGCTCGGCACGGCGGTCGGGCACGCGAGGGGTCATGGGCTCGACCCTAGATGCGCAAGATGTGTTGCGCAATGCCTCTTGTGCATGACGAGCCCTTGTCTGAGACGGGCGGCAGCCGAGGGAGCAGACTCGACCTCACATGACCCGAGCCACAGGAGGCACGCCATGACAAGCACCAACACGAACGAGCCGCACCAGGGCGGCGTCACCGACGAGACCGCCGAGTTCGGCGACCGCACCCGCGTGCCCGTCGCGGGCAGCACCGAGAACCACGGCGACGTCGAGACCGACGAGGGCGCCCAGCGCGGCACCGCCCACCTCAACGGCCGCGACGCGACCGGCGACGTGATGGACCGCAGCGGCACCGTCGACTCCGGCGACGTCGATGCCCTGCTCGGCGAGCGCAAGGACGACGACGAGGGTCCGCGCGCGCCGTAGCGCGCCCTGCAACGAGCCCCGACCCGGGCCCGGTCGCCTCGATTGGCGAGCGGGCCCGAGCTCGTGTATGGTTTCCTCTGGCCGTTCGGCCGGAGAAATGCGCCTGTAGCTCAACGGATAGAGCATCTGACTACGGATCAGAAGGTTGGGGGTTCGAGTCCCTCCAGGCGCACGAGATCGAGAATCGCCCCTGCCCTACACGGCAGGGGCTTTTCTCGTTCTCGGTGCTCGTCTGGCCGCCTGCCGGCGGCGTGCCGGTGGCGCTTCGCGCACCGGCGGGGTGACGGGGTGACGGGGTGACGGCGCTTCGCGCGTCCGTGGGGCGACGGCGCTTCGCGCGTCGTGGGGAGGGTGGGTCGTTCGGGTGGCGGACCGGTCGTGATGTCGGCTGCACCACCGCGTCCGCGCGGTACGGGGGAGGCGCAGGGGAGTTGTTCCTGTTCTGTGCGGCGGACGTCCCCAGCGTCTCGTGGGGCGCGTCCCCGCCACATCGTCCGTCCGGTCACCGGTCTGCGACCGGACGGACCCTGCACCGGCACCCTCCCCGGACTGCCGATGCCATGCCTGTCCACGAGGCGATGCTCCGTGGGTGCCGCTCCCGAGTGGGTCATCATGAGGGGATGCTCAAGACGATCGAGGTCGGCGACCTCCACCGCGACTCCACGGAGATGATCACGGACGTCCTGGAGGGCGTCCCGTACCTGCTCATGGTCGACGGGCGTGAGGTGGCGAAGGTCGTGCCCCTGGGGGACGACCAGCGCTGGGTGCGCAACCGTGACCAAGTCGACGCTGCGCTGGCCGGCGTCACGCGTGACCTGGACGAGCTCGCGGCGCTCGCCGAGACGGGCCGACGCTCCGGCACGGACGGCCCTGCGGTCTGACGAGGTGACCGTCAGCGCGCCGCGGCGGCTTCCGCGCCCGCGGCGCCCGACGTCGCGAGGTCGCTCTTCTCCAGCGGCTGGCCGGCACCGAGGGCGGCCGTCCACGCGTCCGTCGTCGCGACGGCGGCGAAGTTCGAGTGCAGCAGCGCCATCAGGGTCGTGTGCACGGTCTCGGCGTCGACGGTGCCGGCGGCGTTCGAGATGCTGATCGCCCCCGTCGCGTCGGAGAGGACCTCCACGGCGACGCCGTGCGCCTCGGCGTCGGCGGACGACGCGATGATGCAGTTGTTGGTCATGTAGCCGACCAGGGTGACGGTGTCGATCTCGGAGTCGCGGAGGACGCCCAGGAGGTCCGTGTGCGCGAACACGGAGCTGTACTGCTTCGTGACGGCGTGCCAGTCGTCCCGCCGACGCCGCTCGATCTCGGGGTGCAGCTCGAAGCGGTCCGTGCTCGGGTCGAACACCGGAGCGCCCTCGCCGGCGGTGTGCTGCACGACGACGACCAGGGCCCCGGCGTCGGCGGCGGCGTCGATCGCCGCCCCGATCCGCTCCAGCGAGTCGGCGACGGGCGGGTGCTGGATCTCGAGGGGGCCGTCGAAGTACTCCTGCTGGACGTCGACGACGACGAGGGCGCGGGTGGGGGTGGGCATGGTGCCTCCTGGCGGGACGGGACGGGACGGGGCGGGTGCGTCGTGACGATCCTCGCTGCTGACCCGCGGATCCGCGGTCGGCGCGCTGCTCCGTCACGATGCTTCCGAGCCGAGGAGGTCACGCCATCGAGATCGCCGTGACGAGTGGCTCCTCGTCGAGACCCACCGCCCGCTGTCGACGGTCCGGGATCAGGCCCGAGGCCAGTCCGTCGTCAGGTAGGCCTCGACCGCGCGGTTGCGGAACGAGTACGGCTTTCCCCGAGTGATGATGCCGCGAGTGGTGTCGAGGCGGCGGGAGAACGGGCCGACCTGGGTGGCCGACGCCAGCCCCATCGACTCGGCGATGTTCGTCAGGGTCCGTTCGGACGGCGCGAGGGCGCCCATGGCCTCGACGAACTCGTGCTCGCGCGGGGGGAGGCGGCCGAGGATCCGCTCGACGTGGGCCGACGCCTCGCCCTCTGCCGATCGCCATCCCGCCAGGACGTCGTCCTCGGTGACGACGTCTGCCTGGCCAGCGTTCCAGGCCCCCTGTCCAGCCAGCTGGAAGAGGAACGGCTCCCCGCAACAGAGCTCCACGATCGCCCGCGCGGCCTCGGTGCGCATGGTGACCCTGTCGACGCCGCCGTCACCATCGGCCGTCTCCCATCCAGAGATGACGAAGGGCTGGAGGGCGGCGAGCAGGTCTCCTTCGTCGAGGGCCGCCAAGGTGACCGTGCGGAAGCGTCGAGCGAAGGTGGCGCCCTTGCGCGCCCCCGCCATGTCCTCGAAGTCGGGCAGGCCGGTGAGGTAGACGACGATCGGCAGGAAGCGCAGCGCGGAGCCCCCGCCGGGGAGCCGGACCTCGACCTCGTGCGACAGCGCGTCACCGAGGGCGATGAGGAGCTGTGACAGGGCGGCGTCGTCGGAGATGTTCTGCACTTCGTCGATGTGGATCAGGACGACCACGTCCTGCCGGATCGCCGCGTCGCCCAGCTCGACGAGGAGGTCGAAGAGCGCCGTCGACGGTTCGGGCCCGTCGCTGCCCCGTACGGACAGGGCGAAGCCCGAGATCGCGACCTGCTCGACCCTGTCGAGGATGTCGGTCACGCGCTGACGGGCCGACGCTCGGAGGCCAGCAGCATCGGCGAGGCGGAGGACCGCTGACGCGACCAGCTTGAGGGGGTCCGCTCCGGAAGGCATGCGGATCTGGGGCGTCACCCAGTCCCCGGCGTCCGCCGCGTCGCGAGCGATGCGGCGGACGAGGCTCGACTTGCCCGTGCCCGGCTCGCCGAGGATGGTCCGGCCCGTCTCGTACAGGCCGGCCAGCCGTCGCGGCCGCAGGACGTCGCGCCAGTCGCTGAGCTGGTCGGCGCGCCCTGCCCATACGTCGGGCACGACGTCGGAGCCGGCCTGGAAGGGATTGGTCAGAGGAGAACGCACGATGAAGAATTTATCAGACCGTCGACGCTAGATCGATAAATTTATCAAGACGGAGTCGAGCCGACGATAAACTTATCGAGCACCGTACACCCCCAGCTGTCGCTCAGCCCTCCGCGGGCCGCGACCTCGTCGGGAAGGGGTCGTTCGGGCCGGGGGCCGGAGTGCCTCGTCGGTCCTCCTCGTCCTGCGAGTGGCCCGAGGCGGCGTCGACGAAGCGCGCCCCGCCGACGGCCGCCGTGCGCCGGACGAGCTCGGCCACGAGGGCGTCGTCCTCGGGCTGCAGGGCGTCCTCGGGGGCGACCTCGACCATGACCTGGCTCGCCGGGCCGAGCAGCAGCTCGGCCGTCACCGCCACGCCGTCCTCGTCGGCCGTCGGCACCTCGACGATGTCGGTGGTGCCGTTCTGGCCGAGCGCGGCCGCGTACGCGAGCACCGCCTCCGCGATCGCGTCGCCGGTCATGACTCGGTTCTCGCCGTAGACGATGTACTTCACGGGGTGTCCTCTCGTTGACGATGCCACTCGACCCCGTCCGCAGCAGCCCGGTACGGCCCGCTGCGCTCCGGGGCCACCTCCGAGGAAGGAGGGAGCAGTCTCGACCGATGACCGACAGAGACGACACCTTCACCGCCCTCAGCGTCCAGCGCGCCCTCGAGAACGTGGAGGCGGGCGGCAAGCCGTTCGCGTGCCTCCTCGTCCGTGACGGCGAGGTCGTCGTCGAGGCCGTGAACCGCGTCGCCCAGACCGGCGACCCGACCGCCCACGCCGAGATCCGCGCGATCCGGGCGGCCGCCGAGCAGGGCATCACCGACCTGCGCGGCGTCGTCGCGTACGTCACCGCCTACCCGTGCCCGATGTGCCTCGGTGCGCTCTACTACGCGCAGCCCGACCGCGTCGTCTACGCGGTGTCGCGCGAGGAGGAGGGCGAGCACTACGAGGACGGCAACCGTCTCATGTCGCTCGCGACGTTCTACGACGAGTACACGAAGGGCATCGACGACAGGGCCCTGCCGGCCGAGCACGGCACGGCCGACGACGCGACCGCCCCGTTCGTCGCGTGGGCGGCGCGGCACGCGTCCTGAGTCCGTGCGGGCGACGCTCGCCCGGGAGCCTTCAGCCCCAGTAGCCCTCGAGCTCGGCGGCCGTCAGCTCGACGGCGCCGACCAGCCGTGCCGACACGGTACGGAGCAGCTCCTCGTGGCGGAGCGCCTCGAGGGCGGTGGTCACGAGAGGCCGAGGACGAACAGCACCCCGGCGACGAAGGTGCCGCACGTGGCGACGGCCGACGTGGCGACGACGAAGAGGGTGACCTGGCGGTCGCGGTCGCGGACCTCGGTGAAGGGGCTCCTGGCGGTGTGGAAGCTCATGAGCTTCTCGTCTCCGGCAGCCCTGCGGCGCTGCCTGTTCCTGCGGTGTCTGCCCGCCGTGAACCGGGCATGTGCCGGCGTCGCGGGCACGGCCACATCGTCGCATCGATGGGGGTCCGGATGGTTAACGACGTGAACTACTGCGTTCCGCGGACAGTCACAGCTCCCATTCACGCGCATCGATCGTTGACAGGCCCCTGACAACCTTGTCAGGATCGCTGTCGATCACCTCGCACTTCCCCTCACACCCCTCGGGCGACGGAGTCCTGCATGCCCTCATCCCCCCGGCGCCGCACGGTCGCCACCACCTCGATCGTGACGGCGGGCCTCCTCGCCGCCCTCACCGGCCTCGGCACGGTCGCCCCGGCCGCCGCGGCGCCGACGGCCGGGGAGGTGGCCGCGGCGCAGACGGTCACCGAGGGCGACGCCCGCTTCCAGGTGCTGTCGCCCACCCTCATCCGCACCGAGTTCGCGCCGGGCGGCGCGTTCACCGACGCCGCGACCTTCAACGTCGTCGGCCGCGACTCCTTCGCGGCGACGCCGTTCACCACGACGCGCGACGACGGCTGGCTGACCATCGACACGGGGGAGGCGCGGGTCCGGTACGAGATCGGCTCCGGCTCGTTCGACCAGGGCAACCTGGAGCTCAGCCTCACGACGGGCTCGGGCCAGCAGGTCGTGGCCGCGCCCTGGCAGCAGGACGACCCCGCGCGCTGCGTCGTGGGCGTCCGCTGCGAGGCCGAGACCCTCGACCTCGCCGGGCTCGCCCCCGCCACGAACCACACCGGCGCGACCGGCGACGGCTTCGTCGCCGGCTTCGAGCGCGTCGGCGACGCCGCGAGCTTCTCGGTGACCGCCGAGCAGGCCGGCCCCCACGACCTCGTCCTCCGCTACGCCAACTCGCAGGGCGGCGACGGCCAGGTCACGACGCGCACCCTCAGCGTCACCGTCGACGGCGGCGCCGCGCAGACGATCTCGCTGCCGCCTACTGCGGGCTGGGACGACTGGGCGCTGGCCCGGGCGGCCCTCGACCTCGCCGAGGGCGAGCACGACGTCGTCGTCGAGCGCGCCTCCGGCGACTCCGGCAACCTCAACCTCGACGGCGTCGCCGTCGTCGGGCCCGGCGCGGCGTACCCCGCCGAGGCGCCCGCCGCCGTCGAGACCGTCGACTGCGCGTACGGTGCCCCGTGCGAGGCCGAGACGACGGCTCTGGCTGGCGGTGCGAGCGTCGGCGACGACCACGACGGCGCCTCCGCCGAGGCGTTCGCCGCCGGCCTCGGCCGCGGCGCGTCCTTCACGGCGCACGTCACGGGCGTGCCCGCGGGCGAGCACGTGCTGCAGATCCGCTACGCGAGCGCGCAGCCCGACGCGCGCACCGTCTCGGTCAGCACCGGTGCCGGCACCGTGACCACCGCCTCCCTCGAGCCCACCAGCGGCTGGGACCACTGGCGCACCGTCAGCGTGCCCGTCGCCCTGTCGGAGGGCGAGGACGACGTGACCGTCGGCTGCCCCGACGACGCGAGCTGCCAGCTCAACGTCGACACCGTCGCCGTCGCCTCGGCCGCCGCGCCGTTGCTCGCCCCGCACGCCGCGCTCGGCGGCTACCGTCGCGACCTCGACACCGCGAACGGCACTGTCGACACGAACGCCGGCCTGCTCTACCAGGACGGCTGGTCGCTCGTCGACGACAGCGCCTCGGCGCAGTACGACGAGGCCACCGAGACCCTCACGCCGCGACCAGTCGCCGACGGGCAGGACGGCTACCTCTTCGCCGCGGGCGACGCCCACGAGACGGCCCTCGGTGACCTGGCCACCCTCACCGGCCCCTCGGTGCTGCTGCCCCGATGGGCCTACGGCGTCTGGTACTCCGAGTACTACGACCGCACGCAGTCCGACTTCACCGACACGATCGTGCCCCGCTTCGCCGAGGAGGGCGTGCCGCTCGACGTGCTCGCCGTCGACACCGACTACAAGGCGCCCGACAAGTGGAACGGCTGGGAGGTCGACGAGACGAGGTTCCCCGACATGGCCGGCTTCCTCGCCGGGCTCGAGGAGCAGGGCGTCCACAACACGCTGAACGTGCACCCGAGCATCACGCAGGGCGACCCGCAGCTGCCCGCGGCCCAGGCCACGGCGCAGGGGAACCTCATCCCGGACGGGGAGCGCTTCCTGTTCGACTGGTCGGACCCGGCGCAGCTGCAGGCGTACTTCGACCTGCACGACGAGATCGCCGACCAGGGCGTCGACGTCTTCTGGCTCGACTGGTGCTGCAGCGACGCGTCGCGGTACTCGCAGCCCGGCGTCACGCCCGACGCCTTCATCAACGAGCAGTACGCGCAGCGCACGGCCGACCGCATCGGCCGCGGCTTCGCCTTCTCGCGGGCCTACGGCGCCCTGACCGCGGGCGGCTACGGCAACCCTCAGCCGGTGCCGACCGGCCCCTGGGCCGACAAGCGCACCACGCTGCACTTCACCGGCGACACCACGTCGACGTGGCAGATGCTGCAGGCGCAGGTCGGCTACACCCCGGGCGAGTCGGCGGCGACCGGCCTCTCGGCGATCAGCCACGACATCGGCGGGCACACCGGCGGCACCACCTTCCCGGGCGCGGAGACCGAGAGCACGAAGCTCGCCGACGACCTCTACGCGCGGTGGGTGCAGTTCGGCACGTTCCAGCCGATCGACCGCCTGCACAGCAACCACAGCGACCGGCTGCCCTGGCAGTACGGCGCGGCGGCCGACGCCTCCGCGACCTCGTTCCTGGACCTGCGCGAGGCGCTGATGCCGCTCACCTACACGCTGTCGGCGGAGGCCACGCGCACCGGCGTGCCCGTCGTCCGGCCGCTCTACGTGCAGTACCCCGAGCAGCAGGAGGCCTACGCCATGGCCGGCAGCGAGTACCTGTTCGGCCCCGACGTGCTCGTCGCCCCGGCGGTGACGCCCGGCGAGACCGCCACGACCCGCGTGTGGTTCCCCGAGGGCAGCACCTGGACGGACTGGTTCACGGGCGAGACGCACGCCGGCGGCACCACCGCCGACGTCACGACCGGCCTCGACGCCATGCCCGTGTTCGTCCGCTCGGGCGGTGTCGTCGCGACGCGGAGCGCCGACGTCGCGAACGACGCGACCCCGCTGACCGAGCTCACGCTCACGGCGGCGACCGGCAGCGACGGCGCCTTCTCGCTCTACGAGGACGACGGCGTCAGCGCCGACCTCACCGCCTCGGCCCGCACGGCCGTGACGTACACGGAGCAGGCCGACGGCGGCGTGCTCGACGTCGCCGCGGTCGACGGCAGCTTCGACGGGCAGGTCTCCGACCGCGCCCTGACGGCGGTCTTCACCGACGCCGAGCGCCCCGCGGTCGTCCGGGTCGACGGCACGCCCGTCGCCGCCGAGGCCTGGAGCTACGACCAGGCCACGCGTCGCCTCACGGTGCCGGTCGCGAGCCGGCCCGTGGCGCAGGCCACGTCGGTGTCGTTCTCCACGACCGCGGTCGTCGACCCGGGCCAGCCGGGCGACCCCGGCGCCGGGCCGGGCGCCCCCGTCGACCCGGGCGCACCCGGGGCCGACCCGACGCCTGCGCCTCCCGTGGCGGCTCCCGGCGACGGGACCGCCCCCGGGCAGGGCACCGGCACCGCGGGCGACCGCGGGCCCCTCGCCTTCACGGGCTCGGACGTCGCCGGGGTGCTCGCCCTGGTCGCGGCCGCCCTCGTGGGCACGGGCCTGCTGGTGACGCGGGCGTCGCGCCGACGGGCACGTCGGGAGGGCTGACAGCCGGAGGGACGACGGAGGCGCGGTGCAGGTCGACCTGCACCGCGCCTCCGTCGTGCGTGCCCCGGCCCGGCGACGTCGATGCCCCTCGGCACCGCCGGGCCCGGGTCACTCCTGCGTGCTCACCCAGTCGTCGATGTCGAAGTCGGCGCCCTCGGCGGGGAGCGCCGACGGCTGCACGTCGTGCGGGGCGATGCGCTGCGCGAGGCGCCCCTCGATGTAGGCGACCGTCTCGGCGTTGTCGGGCTCGGGCAGCGGGCTGTTCGTGCTCTCGGCGACGAGGGCGACCCCGGCCGACAGGAACAGCGTGGCCGAGACCACGTCGCCGTCGGTGCCGTAGGCGGTGAGGTCGATCGAGTCGGCGGAGCCCGTCTCGCCGAGCATCGCCGCGTACTCGAGCACGGCGTCGGCGATCGCGTCCCCCACGAGGAAGTCCTTGTCGGCGAAGGTGATGTGCTTCATGCGGCCCACGCTAGGCAGGCGACGCCGGGTGCGACCGAGGGTTGACGGGGGCGGGGGGCAGGGGGTAGCCGTCGGCGGAGGCCCGTCGCGTCGCGGGGCGTCGTGTCGCGTGGCGTGGTGCTGTGCCGGCCCGGGCGCGCGCGTCCCTCGCCGGGCGGGGGCGCCTCCCCGGGGTCGCCGCTCGCGTGTGCTGTGCTGGGCACATGGATCAGGAGACGACGACGTGGGTGCTGGTCGCCCTGCTGGTGCTGGCTCTCGTGGGGGTCGTGGCCGCGATCGTCGTGGGGCGTCGACGCAGCCGGGCCGCCGCCGCGGCGGCGACCGCCCGGGTCGAGGCCGCCGAGGCGGCCCACCGCCAGGAGCTCGAGCGCGTCGCGGCCTCGCACGACGAGGGCGTCAGCAGCCTCGAGGCGCAGCACGCCCGAGAGCGTGACGAGCTCGACGCCCGCCGCCGTGACGCGGAGGAGCGCGCCGAGCAGAGCCAGGAGTTCGCCACCCGCAGCATGCGCTGGGACGAGCCCTCGCAGCGGGCCGTCGTCGACGCGTGCACCGAGCTCGGGCTCGACGGCGTGCTGATCACCAACGTCGTCTTCGTGCCCGTGGACGCACCTCGCACCCGTCGCTTCGTCGCGCAGGTCGACCACGTGCTGCTGCTGAGCTCCGCGGCGGTCGTCATCGAGAACAAGGGCTGGAAGGGCGTCGTGCTCGACGGCGTCCAGCCGCGCGACGTGCACTCGTCGATCGGCACCCTCTTCGGCGACGCGACCTTCGAGGCGCCGTTCGCGGTGCAGGTCTCGCGCGAGTCGCCGACGTCGTTCCGCATCACGAGCCACGAGGGCCGCGAGTCGCCGGCTGCGCAGGTCCGTCGGCAGGCGCAGCGCGTCTCCGACCTCGTCGGGGCCGAGACGAGCCGCACCCAGTGGTTCGACACCGCCGTCTTCTACTCGCACCCCGACGCGGAGGTCTGGGCGGCCGAGACCGACTCCACGGAGGCCGGAGTCACGACGACGATCGTCGCGGGCGGGCGTCAGCTGCGCAGCTTCCTCGAGCGGGTCGGCGACCGGCCGCGCACCCTCGCGCCCACCCGGATCGACGAGCTCGCCGAGCTCTTCGCCCGGCACGGCGCCGACGTGCGTCGCTTCGGCGCGATGGCGGTGCCGGAGGGGCGCTAGCCGAGCCTGGGGGCCGGCCTGGCGCCTCGGTTCTGGGCTCCCGTCCCCGCTCCTGGCTCTCGTCCTCGCTCCTGGTTCTCGTCCTCGCTCCTGGTTCTCGTCCCCGTACGCACTGCCTCCTGTGCCCGGTCTTTCTCAAATTCGAGAGCGATCGGCTCGACACCGGCCAAGAACTCGGGGAGTCGCGGGTCGGCAGCCCGGATCTCTCTCGCTTTCCCGAGACAGCCCGGCCCGGCGCCCGCCCGGGTCCCGGCAGGCACGCCCCCGGGCACCGCTAGCCGCGCTGCACCGCCTCGAACGCCGCCCGCGCCGCCGCCGCGACGAGCGCGTCGTCGTACGCCGCCGCCGGGTCGGTCCGCGTCGTCAGCACGGCGATCACCACGGGGTCACCACCCGGCCGCGTCACGACCGCGACGTCGTTGCGGACCGGCCCCGCGCCTCCGGACTTGTCGGCCACGGCCCAGCCCTCGGGCGCCCCGGCCCGGACGAGCGCGTCGCCCGTCGCGTTGCCCGACATCCACTCGAGCAGCTGGGCGCGGTCGCCGTCGCCGAGCCACTCGCCCGCGACGACCCGGGCCAGCAGGCCCCGGACGGCGGCGGGCGTGGTGGTGTCGGAGGTGCTGTCGGCCGTCGGGCGGTTGAGCTCGGGCTCGCCGTGCACCACGTCGGTGACGTCGTCGCCCTGGGCCGCGAGGGCCGCGTCGAGGGCGGCCGGCCCGCCGAGGTGCTCGACGACGAGGTTCAGCGCCGTGTTGTCGCTCTGCCGCACCGCGGCCTCGGCGAGCTGCCCGAGGGTCAGGCCGGTGCCCGTCGCGGCGCTCGTGGCGGGGGAGTACCCGGCGGCTGTCACGTCGCCCGCCGTCCAGGTCACGACCTCGTCGAGGTCGGCCGGCTCGGTCGCGTCGAGCAGCGCGGCGGCGGCCAGCGCCTTGAGGCTCGAGGCGTAGAGGAACCGTTCGTCACCGCGGTGCTCGAGGGCCCGGCCCGTGCCGGTGTCGACGACGCTGAGGCCGACGCGGGCTCCGTGCTCGGACTCGAGCGCGGCCAGGGCGGCGTCGAGCTCGGGGTCGTCGACCACCGTCGTGGCCGGCGCGGTCGGCGGGGGAGTCGCCCCCGCACTGGTCGCCGTCGTCGAGGAGTCGCGGGTCGGCTCCCCATCGCCGGCGCCCGACCCGGCGTCGGCCGTCGTGCACCCGGCCAGCGCCACGACGAGGGCGAACCCGGCACCGCTCGCGGCGGAGAGTCGGCGGACGACGGGGCGGGGGAGGCGCGGTGACGGAGAGCGGGTCATGCCTGCATGCTCGCACCCCGCCGGGGCTCGTCGGCGGGGATCGTCCCCTGGTCGCCGGAGATCAGCCGAAGGGACGACGTCGCGGCCGCCGGGGCGCGAGAGGGTGAGGGCGATCCCGGTGCGACCCGGGGGTCAGCCCCCTGTCGCGGTGCCCCGCGAGACGGTGTGCTGGAGGTCGACGCCGAACGGCGGCGTCGACGCCCGAGAGGAGAACACCGTGACCGACGGCCGTCCGCCCCTGCCCCGCCACTTCGTCGTCACGCTCGCCGTCGCGTCGCTGCTGCTCGGCGTCGTCGCCTGCACGCCGGGCCTGCACGACCTGCCGGGTGCGCGCGACGC
>Ga0308160_10004359_pt1 | contig 15205 bp, 17 predicted proteins | sample PhyFR1_FD_201036 | JGI IMG/M metagenome (GOLD analysis project Ga0308160, IMG submission 201036) | Phyllosphere microbial communities from UC Gill Tract Community Farm, Albany, California, United States - DLSLF.R1 | ecosystem: Host-associated > Plants > Phyllosphere > Unclassified | place: USA...
CACCTTTTCGACCGCGCAATTCCGGTATTACTCACGTTCGATGAAGACGGTTCCATCACCAAAAGCAGCTTTGGCTTCACTGACAGCTCGCTCAAAGTTCTCCTTGAAGCTCGCTTGGTCCCTCACGACACGCATTCCTCGTCCACCACCACCCATGGCGGCCTTGATGATGACGGGGAACCCGTACTCGTTGATAAAGTCCTCGGCCAAGTCATATGACGCAACGGGACCGGGAGTTCCAGGGACGACAGGCACACCGACCTTTTGAGCAAGCGAACGAGCCTTGGTCTTGTCTCCGAGCGCGTCGATAGTCTCGGGTCGGGGACCAATGAAGGCGATGCCAGCGGCTTCAACCTTCTTGGCAAATTCGTGGTTCTCGGATAGGAAACCGTATCTGCAATGGGACCGGTTTAAGCACCGTAGCCTCGGCGTGGAAACGAATCTATTCGCTCACCCTGGATGAATCATGTCAACGCCGTGCTCGAGCGCGATTCGGATGATATCATCTTGAGCGAGATAAGCAGCTACGGGCGTCAATCCCTTTCCGACCTGATAAGCCTCATCGGCCTTCTGTCGATGAGCGGTCATCTTGTCTTCAATGGAGTAGATTGCTACGGTCTGCATAGCAAGCTCGTGGGCGGTTCGGAAGACACGAATGGCGATTTCACCTCGGTTGGCGACGAGGACCTTCTTGAGGGGTCCAGCATGGCCAGCTTGTTTCTTTCGCAGAGTCTGGATACTGTGGTCGTACAAGAAGTTCTGTCAGTCCTGCCATGTCGTGATTCAGAAAACTGGACTCTCTTGACGTACGTGTGCGCAGCAGGAGTGCTGGTCCCGGTGGCAGCAGAACCAGGTGTGCCCGCACCAGTACCGGCTGAAGCGGAGGTCATGGCGGAGAGAACGCTGTGGGGCTGTTGATATCGATTTGCGATAGGTATCGAGCAGAGTGAGATATGTAGAATAGAGATCAGAGAAGCGCCGGGGCCGATGAAGAGGGTAAAGGGCGATTGGTCGAAGGGGAGATCAAGTGTCGGTCGTTGTGAAACGTTCAGATCAAGGAGGTGATGGATCAACGAGAGGTGCAAAGCAAATATGAATCAGCTATCTGCTCTTCAAGTGATCCTTCGTACTCGAGGTTATGATGTTCGGATAGCCGGTGACTGAAGATCAGGACACGGCAGAAGCATCGCGGACGGGTCGGTCTGATAGATAGACCGACCCGATCCGCATCTGCCGGCACCTCCAGAAATCGACCCATGGGATCTCGAAACTCACGGGAGGGTTACCTTCAGCCATCTCGAAAGATCTCTACGAGGTGGATGGTTCAAAGATGAAGAAGCCTGGCAGAGGGCAAATTAAGAAGAATGGTTGAAGTACAACAAGAGCAAATGAAGTTGACATGGATCGAAGCAGATAGCGGATGAAAGGGAAACAGGGCGACAGCGAGAGAGGGGACGAGCGATCTCAGGCGCGTCCTGCTGAGACTTCCCGCCCGAAAATGACGAATGGGACACGGTAAGTTGATCGGTCCAACCGGCGGCGCCCCGTATGTAGCGATTCCACCGGCCCGAGTCAACATTCAGGGCGCTTCGTCTAGCTTGCACAGTCGATTGCTCGCAGCTGTCTTCACCACCTCGCCTCATTTAGGGCGACCCATATGCACCTGGCCAGCTGCAATATGCGACAAGAAAATACCGTTTCAGTCGAGGAGATAAACAACTTTTCATTTTTGAGCGGGGGACGAACTCCGCGTTGCTATTTTCCTCCGTTCCCAATGGCCAATAACGTTGGACGAGGTCAAGATCGCGGAACCAGAAATACCGGTGGCCTCCGGTGGCAGATAACATGCAGACCAACAATAAAACGAACAGCGCGACAGAATGCGGCGCCCCGCATGTTCAAATGGTCGCCGCCATCGTCTCGGCCGAAATGGACCAAAATGAGAGGTACGGAGCAAACGTCCGAGCTCAAATTAGTATTGTCCGACAATCATTATACAGGGTCGTAAATTGTATCCATTCGCTACGACTGTATCAACGCCTGATGAGGTCTAGCTCTTTGTGCCATGATCGCCGTTTCGGTCTCGCTCAACCTTGTTGCCCCTTGCTCTCGGCAATCACACGCCAAACCTCGTTCACGTCGATCTTGCCCTCTGGGCTGGCTGCAGCAACAGATTTCATCGCTGCTAACACGGTCCTGGCGTCCACCTGGTATTTCTCGATGGTCGACTTGATCAGTTCGGCCGCCCGTTGAGGGTTCGCAATCCGCTTTTTGCCTTTTGTCGCAGGTTTGGTAGTAGTAGCGGGTTCCGCGGGGCCCTGCGGCACTTCCAACGATCGTTCCAGCTGGGCCTGAGTCAAAGGATCCGCTTCTTTCGGTCTCGTCTCGGTTGTTGTTACATCTGACTCGACTGTAGTGGAGACGACAACAGAGGTAGTTTCCGTCGTCACAACTATGCTCGCGACATTTGGCGCGACAGTCTTCGCTTCGGAAACCATCGATTCGACAGTTGCACCAGCGGGCTCCCCGTTCCTTTCGATTCGATTGTCCAGAATGAGATCGTTGACTCGACGCTCGCTTTCGCTGAGATGCGTAGAAGGTCTATCGCCTCCCTCTGCTATAGTGACAGGATCTTCGCTCTCCGGTCGTCGAGACAGATCCGCCTGTGCCCGGTCATCAACGTCTTCGGCGGTATGCAAGGCGGCTGGTGCTCGAGGGTTGAGGTCTTGCCAGACCATATTAGCAATCCCTTCATCGTCCAACATATCCAGTGAATTCTCTTCGGTATAAGCCTGGGAATGAGTCGGACTTGGTGGCACGTCGGCCGCACGGGCTGATGCAAGGATCGGACCTAGCGCCTGAATTACTCCATTCATAGTCCAATTCGCTAGATCAGATGTAACTCCCTGCGGGATCTCGACGATTCGTTCATTGTCGTCCCTTGCCTCAGCCGTATGAAGAGTCTGGTCCTCCTCATTCGCTCGAACAGGGTCGGACGTCTGATTTGGATCAACATCATCATCATCATCACTCATGCTCGGGATTGGCCTTTCACCCGAGGTGCCAGGCATCGTATGATCGGACGGTTCCGGATGCCCGTCGGTCTGCATTGGCATCGCCTCATCCTCAATGTCGGCAGTCGCTTGTTCCCCAAAGTCGCCTCCTGCTACCGGCTCCTCAGTCTGAGCGCGTGATGCAATCTCGGAGCGAACCTGGTCCTCGTCTCGGTGCTTAGCTCTGAAACCAAGTGTCATCAGCTGCCGGGTCGCCGCCCCGTCGTTCTGCAATGGATGAGCTCACCTCTTGTGTCTATGGTCTTCCAGGACTACCGCGGGATCCTGGGATGACGAACGAGAACGTTCGTCTTGCTCCTTTCTCTTGCCGTGAGCCCTGACGTTGGTGGCTGTCGCTCCTACCTGACTTGTAGCAAAGCTGTCCGTTTCCTCCGCAGCGTCGTCATCTTGGATGTTGGTCTCTCTCTCTTTGCCCTTCACGACCTTCTTTCGCGGTCGTTCTTCCTCTGCGGTTGCATCCGCCTGTTCGGTAGCTCTGACCCTGTCCTGAACCCTCGACTTTGGATCTCGGTCGCCAGGCGGCCCTGTTTTGGCTCTTTCAGCTCTCGTTCGCAGTTGTCGGTCGAGTCCGACATTATCAGCGATCAATTTATCCGCTCGAGACGCGAAAATCTTGTGACGTTTCCTAACGTGTTCGTGCCAAGATTGTGCAGAGTGGCGAGCGGCCCAGGGCAGGTGTTTTGGGTCTTTGTTATTGCACTTAGCGATTCCGCACAATCGGTCAGTCTCAAGAGCCCTCACTTCATGGTGATTCTTTATGCAGACTCACGAGCGCTTCGTACACAGCCAGCGATTTCCAATTCCTACGTTCAGGATGGTGATATGTCAGCCACCTAATGATACTAACATCGTCCTGCTGAGTGTATTCGGTTCTTCCGCTGTCGAACCGAGGGGAACATCAGTTTATCGAAGCTGGAGCGTCTCTACGGATGACCCGGCTGCCACTTACTTCTGGGCTGGCACGTTGTGATTGCTGCTGTATCCATTGTCTATCTGCTTCGCTGGAACGGCTGTAGAGTCATCGACATTTGGCGCGAGGTTCGTGTTCGACGGTCCCGCTTTTCCTTTCCCTAAATTTCCCCGATCCGCCCAATACTTTGGTAGATAAGGTTTCTTCTCCTTTGCGATTTGCGTCAAATCCTGCCTCGTCAAGGCCTCTTGATCCGGCCTCATCTGCTCGATAAATTTCCGAGCTTGATCATAAGCTGGATCGAGTATCAGGATGTCTGCCTTTGCACGCGTGCGGGAGATCTCGCCCCCGTTGGTCTCTATGAGGGCCCCGACGGCCATCAGCGCTTGTTGAGCCGAGGTCTCGTGAAGCTCCGCGAAGGGGGGCATATTTTTGGTGAGGTAAAATGCAGTCGGTCTCGTGCGTTCTTCTCGACTGGGGTTGTCGACCGGCATCGTAAAGATTGGTGCCTCCCAGATGAACTCGGACCTCGGTAGAGGCCGTGGGGGCCGTGCATGAATGCACGCAAAGAACCAGTGATACGACCTGACTTTAGGAGGAGGAGTCGCATGCAGTTTGGCGACTGCAGCGCTTTGCGTCCGATCGTTCTGGTCAGTGCCAGCATGTAGTACGTAGTGGGATTTATTTAAAGAGGATCCGGTTAGTCCACCCCAAAGCTAGCGGAAAATAAGCAAGGGCAGACGGGTCAGCTACCAGGTCATCGAGATTAGTTCTGCGACATCTTGCGCAATCGAAAAGTCTCGACTCGCAACTTACCTTGATTTCTTCCTTTAGGTTCGCCTCGAAATGGGATGGTAGCCCAGGTGCGATATAGAAAGCCTTTCCTTTGAATATAGGAGTTGGCTGAGGACGTAGTCGAGGCTCCTTCGCACCTGTCGGATTCAGATGCGATGGTGCCCCGGCTGCTTCGGCTGGTCGATTAACAGCAGCGGGTCCGTCCGACTGTACATCGTTGGCTGAAGTTTGCATGGCGTGGAGTTTGGCACAATCGTGCTCTCTGTCAGCTTGCAAGGCGTCCCGATCAACGAGGCAACCTGAAAGCTGAATATGGCAAGTAGCGTACGTTTCGCGAATGATGAGGTGATGATGAATAGCTCTGCTCAATGGGTGGGTGCTTCTTTGTTGACAAAGTGAATATGCGAATCGCGCCAATCAAAAGCGCAACCTTCAGAACAGCTACCTAATGAGCTTTGATGTCGATATGACCTGTGCTCCTGTTCATACATATGATCTCAGGCGGTGCTCGTATTGCCCCCTTTTGGTCGTGCTGTCCATCTGAAGAGACAATTCCGAATCATGTCTGCATCACCGTCACCGAAACCAGCTGTGGAAGCCGAGGATCGTGCCACTCCAGAGCGATCTGCCTCACCGAAAGCAGAGGTCGAAGAAGGGCGACAAGATGCTTTGGCCGGCATGGTAAGTTCGGCTCGTGAGCGGGGCTCCCTTATGTTGCCATATCGCTAACATTCACCTGCCTACTTTGAAATACATCATGACTACCTCCCCCGTCCCGTTTGTCCACGTCTTGCACAGTTCGATGACTTTCCAGCACAACCGTCAGCAGCAGCCGGTTCCCCAGCGAGATCCACTACGGACTCGCCTGTCAAGCGAAAGCGATCGTTTTCCGAAACATCTTCTCGGTCTTCCCGTTCTAGAATCGGTAGTGATGACGATGACGAGGAAACAAAAGGGAGAAATAGGATGGAATATGCGGATGAAGAGAATGTTGGAATGGTTGAGGTCACACAAGCGATCGTCAGTGTAGTAGTTCCCAAGTTCCCTAAACTTGCCAGCAGTGATGGACAGGTCAGTCTAGCATTAGGTGCACTCGTCATGAAAACCCTTCTAAAATATCGCTTTTTGCGCAGGTCTGGGCTCTGAGACTGCCGTCTGCTATCAGCTTCCCTGCCGAGCCTTTCCATCCTGACCTTTACCGTGACGAGCAAGGCCCAATCCAGGAACATGAAGACGCTGAGGATGACACTGAACAAAAGCAGAAGCTCCGAGCTCTTCGAAGAATGCATGCAGTAACGAACGCGGTTCGATGGAAATGGGTCTCGGGGACACATGGCGAGACTGTTAAGAGGAGCAATTCCCGGGTTATCCGGTGGAGCGACGGGACCGCCAGTCTGATGATTGGACAAGAGATGTGGGATCTTCAAACGGATGGAGTCACGTCTGGGTCGACATCTGCAGATAAGGCTTCGATCAAGCCATTTGCTTCGGGCAACGAGCTCAAGCAAGAATCACAGTCGCAGCCCAAACCCGATGTGAAAGAGGATCACACCGCCAAACGACCAGCGCGAGAAGGACCCATTTCGCTTCTGCTTGCCACCGACTTTGACAATGCCGTGCTTGTCGCCGACTCGATGGTGACCGGTACTCTCTCCCTCGTACCTCTCACCCGAAATGTCAGGGACCACCCCAAACGTCTTGGTGCGATTGACAAATCCACCTTCAAGGCTTCTAAGATCTTGCATTACCATGACACGTCTGGAATTCGTCCAGACAAGCAAATCGAGGATAGGGTCAAGGAGATGCAGGAGCAGCAGAAGAAGCGAATGAAAGCGCGGGGACACGATCTCAATGCTAACCTGAGTCTACCTGTCTGGAAAGGCTCGTCTGGTGGAGGAGCCCGTGCGGAGAGAGGGGATCGAGAAGGCAGTCCGCTTGGGGGTGGAACAGGCGGGGGCGGCAAGAAGAGGGGAGGAGGCAGGAGGACAACAACAAGTTATAGCAGCGATGAGGATATGGATGGTGGTGGTGGCAGGGGTGAGGGCGGCTACGGTGGAGGCGATTACGAGTCGGATGACTTTGTCGTGAGTTGTTTCTTGGGTTTCTCATCCATATATCTATATATCGCTTACGGTGATCGCTCCAGGTTGATGATGGCGAGCGATCTGAATCTGAAGTCTCGCAAGCAGAATCGAACGGTCTCGCTGCGCTGGATCGAACCCTGGACCGTGACGAAACGAGGCGGCGCCGCGCAGAGAAGGAGAACAAGAAAAACAAGCGAGACAAGAAGAGCTCGAGAGATTATGATTCTGATGAGGATGGCGATGAGGACGGCTCTTTCAGCGTCAGGAAATCAAAGGCAAGAGAGAGCGATGATGATGAGGATATCGATATGTTGGAGAAGGCGGCCGAAAGGGCTGCGCAAATCGAAAAGAAGGAGAAGAAGGACAGGAAGAGGCGGGAACAAGAAGGTAAATACATCGATGGACAGCGTGATCAAGGAATTCTAAGAGCCCTCTTACTGACTCTCTTTGTCCTTGCACATATCCAGCCTCTACCAAGAATGACTCAATTGATGCCGATGATTTGCTGGACGACGGAAAGGGTACAAGCGCGATGGATGTGGATGACGAAGACGTCCAGATTGATGGCAGTCAGGTTATTCGGAAGCGTGTTCTGCAATACGACGACGAAGACGACGAGTAGTCTTGACCTACGTCACTTGTTCGTCGTTGGGGATTAGTCAGACGAACAATGTATTCGTCAGGCCTGCAGGTTGTACATGTGGAACTAGTTATAGTCACGATTGATCGCCCATTCTTCTCGGCAGCTGTTTGCCTCGGCAGCTTCGACTAACGCGATCTCGCGGACAACACCGGGGTTCGTGCTCGTCGTTGCCTCGTCATTTCATGCGCACCATTTCGACATCGAAAGCTGACATGGCTATATACTCGATGGTACGAGCATACCAGCCTGATTGACTGAAATGATACATGGCCTATCGGGCTGTGACCGCCATGTGATAGTTCAGATATCTTAAATCGTTCCAGATATATGCTATCTAGACACTGGATCGACAACTGAACGTGAATCCAGGAAACGACTCGACATCGCCTGCCGATTCTTTCGGCCCTCCAAACTAGTCGATAAGACCCCCACGATTCCACAAGGGACTGCCTCCTGTGTAGGATCTTGATCTCTATACGGATCGCTGATCACCATGTCCACGCACTCCATATCGCCTCAACAGGATCAGCAGAGACAGGATCAGATTGTACATCGGTTTTACATCAAGACGGTCGAAGTCTTGATCGAGGCGAGACTCGCTAGCGTGAACGGCAGTGACGCAACAGAGAGGAAGATTTCGGGTCAGACGGAGGATGGCCGTCTGCTCGGAGGTGCGAGCTCGGTTGGCAAGAGCAAAAAGGAGCTCAGGATCGATAAATGGGTAAGCCGCTTCGAGCGTTATCTCACCTTGAACGGGTACACTGATCGCTATTGTGCCGCTGCTTGCCATAGTTTAACTTGCCCTTACCGGACCCAGAGATCTTCCGACCAGATCTAGAAGCGTACCGTTCGCTCTCGCTGTCTTATCCCGCGACGACATCTGCACCTTATGCCATCGTCCCGCCTCTCCTCATTGCTTTCATACTGGATGTCTCGGACTTGCCTCCAAAACACGCTTTAGCTTATCGGAGAAGCAAGGCTCTTGGCGGAAATGAGGGAGACGATGCAGCAGGAGAGGTTGTCAGGCTTGATCTCCCCGGCAGCGGTACTGGTAAGGAAGGGAAACCCAAAGGAATCGTCCTCGAAAGATGGACCCTCAGATCGCTATCCATACCTTCCATTGCAACCCCAACAACATCCACGTCAACATCGCCGTTGAATTCCATCTCATCTTCATCCACCTTTGTTCGGCCATCTCGGGATCCATCCAAGCCATCACAACCCGCCCAGACCACGCCATATCCATCATCATCGGCGTCGTATAAATCTGGGATCATCCATTTCCGGTCATTATACCAATACGTGAGGTTGTTACCTGCGTTCGATGTCTATCAGCGGGCAAGAAGAGGACGAGCGAATAGATCGGGGTCCAAATCTGGGGGCTTGAAAGTGGGAATCAAATTATGGTCGGCTGAGGGGTACGAGGATGAATGGGTACGGGAAGTCGATGAACGCGGTGACAATCGCGATGACGATTATGACACGGACGAAGAATTCAATCAAGGGAGACAATCTCCCACATACAGGAGAAGAACTCCGGAAGAAGGCTTGAAAGAAGCCTGGAAGAAGATGGAAGAGGGCTTGATCGGGTTGGACGAATCCGTCGAGGCTTTCTGTTCGCCCATTTCTGGTCCATCCCTCGGACGTCAGAATCAGACATCCAGAGATTCTTATCGAGGTGGACGTATGCAAGGAGATGCGATCGAAACCGACGAACGCGTGGAAGAAAAGCTTCTCGATTTCGAATTCCCCACGCTCCCGTTATCACACGGGTTGTTCTCCCTCGCTGTCAAAGCGAGAGAAGAAGTCGACATCTGGGCAGAAGATGTAGAGTCCCTTCTGTCTACTGCTCTCGCTGGGAGCGATCCGAAATCTCGAGATCGAGGACACGGACGATCGCATGACGCTGAAGGCGAGGAAGTTGACGGAATGGACCTAGAAGAGGAGTATTTTACCCCGACCTTGACTGCAAAGCGCAAGGTCAGTGGTGACCGAAGCACAGGCGTAGCTGTAGAAGAGAAAGCTCCAGCGGCTTTCCCGCTCGAGACGGTGGACATGGGGGACACAGGGGTAGCAGCAATGACAAGTGGACTCGCGTCGCTAGACTTGGCTCGAAAACCTGCTCGACCAAGACGAGTAATCTCCGAATCGCAAGTGGGATCCGGGGCTGGTCTCGGACTGGATGCTCCCGCAGGAAGTCGAGCTGACAGCTCAGGCAGTCCTGGGCGGCTGGACAGTTTAGGAGTTGGCATGGATCTTCCTTTCGCTGTATCGCTAGGCGCGGCTAGAGATAGAGGGGGAGCCATAGGTACAGGATCAGGACCAAGCAGTTTCAGTGACCGACCGCGGACTGCAGATATGCGGGAACAAGTAAGACGCAACAGGCTACATCGCGAATCAAGCATATATGGCTGACTTTGTTGTCTTGTTTCAGTTCTCTACTTCTCCCTTGGCGGCTCTTGGAATAGCTCGCCGTTATTCCAACCTTTCGCGGGAGGGTGAACTTGGACCTCAGCACGCCGCCTCGCCATCGAGTCTGGGCAATCGGTCTAGTCCCCTCACGATGGGATTTAGGACAAGCAGTAGCTATGAGGTCAGGCCATCCTCCCTGCAAAGAACCAGTCCTTATCTGTCTAGCTCAGGCCGATCTTTCACGCAGCTTGGTGACTCTCGACCGAGAGTATCAAGCTTGACCAGTAACCTTGCGCCACCCGGCACAAGTCCATCCAGAGCGAGTTTCAGGGGGCCTAGCAATCTCAGTCCGAGCTCCGGTAGCATTCCAAGATCCGTAACACTTTCACGTCCGAGCATCACAGGTCACCATTCGACACCTACGCCACCCATCCCCGAGTATCATGAGGAAGAGAATGGACCAGGAATTCCCGTTCCGCTGGCTCCGCAAAGTCTGAAGCGATATTCCTCTTCTTTCGGTCAGAGAAGGTCATCCTTTAATCTGGGTGTAACTCCAGGCGCGGCGAGCTCGAACGGAAGCAGTCTCGATCCAGGGAGTCTGTTGGCGGCTGGCGGTCATAGCATGAGTAGAACGAATACGCGGCTCTCTGGCTCATCTCGACCGGTAAGTTCAGCCTGAATCATATGTTGCAATGTGCTAAAACGTACTCGACACTTTCTTAGCCTTCGTTCTCCAATGCTCCCGACAATGATGCAATTACAATGTTCTTGAGAACGCTCGACAGCATGCCTCGACCTCCATCTATCGCCAACGCTCCATCTAGGGCGTACTTGCCGTCAACCTCTTCATCCTTGTCCAACCCTCGGCACTCCGTTCTCGCCACGCCAGAAGGCATGGCGGGCTCTGCAGAGGGATCCGGACAGACTTCTGCAGCAGAATCCACTACTGGCAGTATGGGCACTTTTAGGAGAAAACGGATGACCAAGTCTCAGGCCACGGAGGCTTTGAACAACATGGCCAGCAGTTACACCCTCGCTGCCCAACCTTTTGCTCAACCTGGAAGTAGTCCGCTAACTGGGTCCGCTTTGGCTACGTCGAATTCGGTTTCGCCGATCGACAGGTTGATACCATCAGCTTTACGTGCGGCTACTGGCCCTCGGAACTCGATTGGTCCTCCCGACGTAGGGGAACGACATCACGGCGATGACTCGTTGCGTTCCGTAGGCCACACTGGCCCCGGTCGTGAGGTTGGGTTTACCGGAAGATTGGCCTCGAGTGTCAAGAGTAGTTCCCCGTTGACACAGGCACCGCTACAAGCGTCTTCCAAGAAGAACGATCCGCAGGCAAATTACACAACCCGTCCCGACAGCGAAATAAAATCGCCGGCGAATCCAGAATCTCTCGCTTTACCGGATCAGCAGTTACAGTCTCGAACCACGAGTAACGATATGCTGCTGTACACTGACCGACACGTCCAGTCCCTTCCGGGTGACGGATCTGGAGTGGGTCTGTCTAGAAATCATTCGCTACCTGCACCGTCCCCCGATTCTCGGCAAGGGCTCGACGTCACTAGTCATCCGGTGTTAATTGGGAGTGAGCGGGACTCTAGGAGAAGGATGCCAGTCCTTCAACGTGGCGGATTCGGACAGCTCATGTCGATGCCTAGCGACAATGCGTCTGTCCCATCAGTGGGCATCACCTCGATCAGTGTTGGTGGGGCTGCGGACAATAACTTAGGCGTAACAGCTCCTGGATCTCCAGTTGCAAAGAAAATTTCTCGGTCTGCTCCTGGTCGTGATGCTTTGGGTAGTCCAAAGGGCATTCCACATAGCCTTTTGAGTGTCGCGAACGCACCAGCAATACCAGCTGTGTCTTTAGGCTCACCTCAAGCGCGAGTTTCGGAGGGTGCAGGCTCATCGTACGGCCGTTCTCGAATGAACCAACAGAGTTCTCTCGAACGCAATACGCGACCAGCCATGCCGGCGCCTAGCATGATCAGAGCGTTGTCTGGAGATCCTTCTACAGGTGGGCTTCGGCGTCAGTCCGCTATCAATTATCAAAAGGCACCAGAATATCAGGCCCCTACCTGCGCCACTGCGCCTGCCTCACCCAACGAGCGACTCAGAGCGACAGATCGAGACGGCCGCCCCCGACGATGGATATCCGAGACCGACTATCTCGGCGAACATCCACAACCGGTCGACAGTCGACGTGTGTCTGTTGAAGGGGAAGGAAACGAGACGGAGGAATCTGTCGTAGGCGATATGGAAATGAGCGATCACAATACCATGTTAGATGCGGAAGAAGGCCCAACTCGAGCGCGGATGCGCTGAATTGTATGATATAATATAGAGCCGGGTTTTAAGAAGGTCTGCATGCGCGGACGCTGCGGGTGTGCAGAGGGAGATTGATTGCGTGGCCAAATCGCCTTTTGGGATCATCCAGCAGGGTAATTGAGGTGTTGAACCTTCTCGTTCTCGGACTATGACAAGATCGCTCGATGTGCTTCATCTGGCTGAAGCTCAGGCCGGGCTATAGATAAATCCCTTCAATTGCTTCATTTCCCAAGCGATGGTCTCAACGTGTCACCGCGCTGCGCTTAAAGCGCGAAGGCGCGCGGTAGCGCTCTCAGCTCCGGAAACGGTATGCCTTGTTGTCGCATCGATACTGTATGCTTACTGGCGTGAGAAGCGGCTCTGATGTCGTCCTCGTCCTCGTCCTCGTCCTCGTCCTCATGCGACCGTCATCGCAGTGCAAGGACCAGATCAGAGAGATCAAACACAACAATGAATGTCCTGTGTGACTCCGAATTTCAGCCCTGCAGTCCTCGATGAGGCACTGGTGGTAGCCCCTACTGTCATTGCTGAACGTACCTCGATCGCATTTTTAAAAAAAAAATTATCCATCGCGACTGTAACTTGAAGACGGACCAGCTTGATCAAGTGGCCCGTCGTCACTCCTTCGACCGCCGTTGACACCGACAGGATGTCCAGGGAAAGCGGCGCGAGGCGGCTTGTGGCTTTGCTAACGAAGCGTCAAGATCAGCCACAAGTCCGCGATGGTTTCTGTTCTTCTGCGAGGCAACAGTGTCATTCGAACCAGATGTGATCGGAAGTAGGGGGAAGGGAGCCCCCAGTGTTATTCCTGATATTCGGATGGACCCGATAGTGGTTGGTGCAGAAGGTGACATTATCGTAGTGCTGCGATAACATCGTTTCCCTCCCTGAAGCGGGACTTTAAGTTCCGCTTACAGTAATGCCCATGCGAAGCCATCAAAATCGTGTTACCAGTTTCAATTTCCTCGTCAGAAGCACACTAGCGAAAGCGCAAAGTCATGACCGATCACGCTAGCGTGAGGAGGAATTGGGAGCATATGGGACTCAGGCAACACACTCAATCAGCTGTAGGTCGTGGACACAAGTGATCCGGTCCGCCCCAGGAGACTGAAGGCCACGTCGAATAGGGCAGAAGCTCGTTTCACAGCAACACAACGTCTCAATGACTTGCGGTCAAGAATCTGAAAACGTTAGGAACTGCTCTCCAGACCGCGCATAAGGTAATATGATATACCTAAGGGGAAAGGTATCCGACTGTCGCGGAAAGAAACCACCCTACGAAACAGGAAATACTTCCCTCCAATTCCACCAAGAAGAGGTAAAAAAAAGACGAGCTAATGCGGGAAACGATTCCAGCATCATCGAAACGGGGCAAAAAGGATGTGACCGACTGCGGGATAGAACTGCAGACCTCGGCATTGGTGAGGCCGCAAAAAGAAATGACCAACTGCGGGATCGAACCGCAGACCTTCTGTTATACTCTGCAGTATTAGACAGATGCTCTAACCAGCTGAGCTAGTCGGCCGGCAATGAAATACGTTTTGTCATATCTATAATAATTGAAAAATGAGCTTTATCGAGGCTTCTCCTGATCCTTTGGTGGAACCCGGGACGCGTACGCGCCAACTTCGATGCCGGCATCGCGATCATAGCAGCTAGTGAGTATGACGTTGTCTCCTGTACTCCTGTACGACAACATATGGATCCCTTGTATGCATTTGTTGGCCGTTGATCACTACTGCTGTCGAGAGACCCTTCATTTTCCAGCCATACTCGCTCAACGTAAGCCCTCACGTCGATTGCCATGGCCGAAGTCCCCATCTCTGGCTTCCTTCCGCCGCAACCTCAACAGTCCCTCGATCAATACCTCGAGGTCTGGGAGGAACGCTGGAACAAGCGTGTCGATCAGGACGTCAGCATCCTTGGCGATGGGCTGGGAAAGGTACTAGCTGAGGCTCAGGTGAGTACAGAGGACGGCTGCCTTCCGTCAATTTAACGGCGAGATGATTGCTCACCGTCGTTCCTTTTCACATGACAGCGAGGTTTGCAACCCAGTCTCTCGGCAACAGCAACGTCCCACCTATCACTCCAGATTCAGACTCAAACCCTCATCCAATCCGCCGAATCGCTTCTCGCTCTGACGCACCAGCTCAAGCTTCTTGTCCTGCTCTCTGATGAACAAGCACCGAAGAACGCTGTGAAGAAGGAGCAGATGGACGTCACCGAGAAGGTTGACAGGGTTAAGCAGGAGATTGGCAACACTTTGGTCACGCTGGCCGAGTCGGTTTAGGTATCAGCATTTTCGAAATCAAACCGAATCTGCCTATTTGAGATCCGGATGGATACTGTTGCTGTGGGATCACCACGGAACGGCTCTTAATCCACACCGAGATCGCCTTCTGAGGCACGATCTATAGGGCAACCGAACCGCGGTCATCAGTCTACAGGCCCTCTGTCTTAGCATTGCGCTCGACCAAGAGGGTGTCCCGATTCCACCACTTATGCCACATATGGCACGTCCAATACCGGCGTCTCTCTTACTGCTCCAGCCCGCTAATCACTCGAAGGCAGCCGACTGCTCTTTGACGATTACTATTTCAAGAGAACCGCCAGCTATAGCCGCCCAGTACGTTGGAGCAGAATTTAGTTGCGAGGCTGCGAAGTCCAAATTCGCCCGGTTCTGAGGCTGCTACCATCGTTGTCAGTGTCCAGCGAGCTCCTCGTCTCCACGACTTTGTACCAGATTCAAGTTGTTTCCCAGGACCACCCATCTATATATGCAAACATGTCCCAAATGATCTCTTCCCTCCGACCGCCGCTCAACCGTCTGACGACCCATCTTCCTCTCCTGCCCAAAGCAACATCGCAAACCCGGACCCGACCAACCCTGCTCCAATCAAGGTCCAGAACGGGATCGAATGGCCTAGGAAAAAGGCATCGGCGAGTGCGA
>Ga0308160_10004360_pt1 | contig 15204 bp, 18 predicted proteins | sample PhyFR1_FD_201036 | JGI IMG/M metagenome (GOLD analysis project Ga0308160, IMG submission 201036) | Phyllosphere microbial communities from UC Gill Tract Community Farm, Albany, California, United States - DLSLF.R1 | ecosystem: Host-associated > Plants > Phyllosphere > Unclassified | place: USA...
TCGAACGTAGAGAAGACGTGCATCAGGATGCATCGAAAATTCTCGAAGTCGAGACGTCGTCGCCCCTCCAACAACTTTTTGAACACAATCAAGCAACGCATAAATCAGAACAATCGGGCAAAAAATTTAAAACAGGCATCGTCGTCGGCGTCGGTGCGATCATCGGCGGATCGGTTTCTGTGATTCGTTCCGTTCAACGCTTTAGAAAACAACGGACGAAATAACACATTCGTCACGAGAGTGAAAAAAGCAGGAGGCATTCGCCTTCTGCTTTTTTGTATATCCCCTCAATCTACAAGTAAAATGAGGGTGATATGTGTTCATTTTTTTATAAAATCAAAAATCATGAACCGGTTACGTTATCGAATACAGCAGATTTACCGTTTAAATAGACATCGATGATTTCATGCTTAGAATCTAATGTTAATTTAAAGACATGTTGTTTCATTTTCTTACTAGTATCGTTAGATTCGTCCAATTTTATTTTCACTGTATCTTCTTTTGATTCGAGATCAGTAGTAATTGTTTTCTTTGTGTTATAGACAATATAGGCGATATCATCTTTCGTGTTAATCAATTGCAAAGTAGAGTCAGGATTAATTTTCATTTGTACATCGTTAGGTATTGTCTGTAACTCACTCAAACTGAGTTTAGACTCGTTGATGCTACAGGCAGATAATAAAGTACATAACAGAGCTAACAGTATAAGTTTTTTCACGTTTTACCTCCTCATATTTCAATGGATGATCCATAACGATTAAAGTTTACGAGAGTCCTGACATGATTCAATTATTACTTGAGGTATAACGACACTAGCTTAACACAAAATACATTTATTGGATATTGGAAGTGACCGGAAGTAAGGTTTTTCAAAACATCAAAATTTCGTCAGATTTGTTTGAGCATCGTATAAATCACCTAAGAAATTCAGGTGAAAGATAACGCATAGTGCTTCTCTTCAATAATAAAAAGTATACTTTTTATTTCTTCAAATTCATTGTTGAGTCGCTAAGAAATATGATGACTCCTTCTTTTTGTGTTCCAAACGGATGTTCGTCGCAGAACGAACGCTCGCATGCTACACTTAAGCTACTATATTTAAAAAGTGAGTGTGATGAAGATGAAATGGATACATACTGCCGATTGGCATCTCGGTAAAATCGTTCATGGCGAGTCGATGCTCGAGAACCAACGAGCGGTCTTAGCCGATTTTTTGGCACTCGTCGACCGCGAACAACCGGATGCGATCGTCGTTGCGGGTGACTTGTACGACCGCGCTGTTCCGCCAACGGAAGCCGTCGAACTACTCGATGAAACACTGGCTGCCTTGATCCTTGATCGGGATATCCCAGTCGTTGCGATTAGTGGAAATCACGATTCGGCCGAACGGTTGAGTTTCGGAACGACATTGTTGCAACGGGCAGGTCTGCATCTCGTCGGTAAACTAACGCCGGTCATTACTCCGGTCACGATCAAAGGGGTGTCGTTTTACCCGGTTCCATTCGCAGATCCTGCGACCGTTCGGTATGTGCATCAGGATGAAACGATCAAAACACATGATGACGCGATGCGGACGATCCTTGCTGGATGTATTCCGGACAGACCGAGTGTCCTCGTCGGTCATGCCTTTGTGATCGGTGGACTCGAGACGGATTCCGAGCGACAATTATCTGTCGGAACGGCAGGACAGGTCAGTGCGAGTCAGTTTGCACCGTTCACCTATACGGCACTCGGGCATTTACACAATCCGCTGGCGATTCAATCTGAGACGGTTCGTTACAGTGGATCACTCTTGAAATATTCATTTTCGGAAGCCCATCACGTCAAAGGCGTTGATGTGTTGACGTTGAACGATGCGGGTACGTTCGATCGTCGGTTCGAACCGCTTGCGCCAAAACGTGACTTGCGAGAACTGACTGGAAGTCTCAGTGAACTGACAGACCCGGTGTTCGTCGCGACACAAACAACGGACGATTACTTAAAGATCAATCTAACGGACGGCGAAGCCTTGATGGATCCGATGGGCAAGCTGAAGAAAATCTATCCGAACATCCTGCACCTCGAGCGAATCGGATTCGTCCGTGAGAGTACACGGGCAGTCAAAGCGTCGCGTGAACAGGTCAAGGATGCGTCCGTAGCAGACCTGTTCAGCGAGTTTTATGAGGCAGTTCGTGAGAAGAAACCGACGGAAGCGATGCAAGCCGTCCTGAAGGAGGAAGCGACATGCGCCCAGAACGACTGACATTACGCGCCTTTGGACCGTTTGCTGGTGAAGAGACGATTGATTTCACGGCACTTGCCGGACGGACGATGTTCGTCATCTCCGGGAATACCGGAGCAGGGAAAACGACGATCTTTGACGCATTGACGTTTGCCCTGTATGGCGAAACGTCAGGCGGCGAACGGGAAATGAGCGAACTGCGAAGTCATTTTGCCGTGCCCGAGCAAAAGACGGAAGTTGAACTGGAGTTTACGCTGAAAGGGGAACGGTACCGGATCATTCGCCAACCAAGTCAACCACATCCGGTCAATAAAACCGGTTATTCGCATGAAGCGGAGCTTTCACGGTTCGACGGTTCGACGTGGAAACCGCTTGCGGTCAAGATTCCAGAAATCAAACAACGGGTTCAAGAATTGATTCAGCTCGACCATAAACAATTTTCGCAAATCTTGTTGTTGCCGCAAAACAAGTTTCGCGAACTGTTGATGGCAGAGTCGAAAGACAAACTGCAGATTCTCAAGCAGCTGTTTAAGACGGAACACTACGGTGAGTTCCAGCAACGCTTGCACCGACAAGCGCTTGATCTTGCGGCACGGATTAAGGAGACGAAGACGAAACAATGGGCCAAGCTTGAGGAATTACCTTTACAAGCGAACTGGAGTGAACTGACGGAAGGCGACATCCGATTACGGATGGAGGCGTTGACGACGGAACGGGACGAATGGTTAACGGCTGCACGCCAAGCTGAAGCAGAGACTCGTGCGATCGTTGAGAAGAAAACGACGCAATTGCAACAAGGCGAGCAACTCGAAGCGGTTTTCCAAGAGCAGGAGCGACTTCAACAGACCGAACAGTTGCTACTGGACCGCTTACCGGAAATCAAGCAGAAGCAAGAAGAAGCAACGGCGGCTGAACGCGCTCAAGTTGTCGCATCAATCTATGACCAATGGCAACAGGATCAAGATCAATTGGCGCAACTCACACGTCGAAAACAGGAAACCGAACAACACATCGCCCGCTTTAAAGAGCGACAAGAGGTCGTTCAAGTAAAAGTGGATCGATTGCTAGCGGAGGAACCACAAATCGAGCAACTCAGTCGTCGTCTCGAAAAAATTCAAGAAGAGCGCACACGGTTGGAAGCAGAAACGGCCTTACGACAACAACAGCAACAACTAGCAGAACGCTTGAAACAGCTTGATCCGGAACCATTACGGAAACAACTCGAACAAATGCGGACGAATCGAAAGACCGTTCAAGAACAACTTCGTCCATTGCAGAACGTCGGAGCCGAACGCTTGCAGGTCCAAGAACGACGCTTCACCCTGCAACAGCTGGTAACGAAGGTAGCGGAACATGACAAATTGGAAGCGGAGCGGCAACAGCTGATCGTCCGCGGCACAAGCGTCCGGGATCAAAAAGAGGCAGCGGCGCGCCAGTATGAAGAAGCCCGCAAACACGAACGGGAACAACTGGCAGCTGAACTTGCGAAAGGATTGACGGACGGGACGGCTTGCCCTGTCTGCGGCAGTACGTCGCATCCACAGCATGCTGTCGCTGTCGCGCAAGAACTACCGGTCGATGTGGCACAACAGCGGTTCCTTGAAGCGCAACAAGCGCATCAAGAATTGCAAGCCTCTTACCGAACGGTTGCGGAGCGTCTGCAGCAGCTGACGACCGAGATTCAAAAGACGAGTGAAAACGAGTCATCTCATGCGGATGTTTCAGCACAGCTTCGGGAAGTCGAACAGACGGAAGCCCGATTAGCATCAGCACAGACGGAAAAAGCGCGTCTTGAGACTCGCCTGCAACAACTCGAGCAATCCATGGACCAGCTACAACTGAAGATCGATTCAATGATCAAAGACCGGACCGTCATCGAATCGGAATTGGCACACTTGTCTGGTCGCCTAAGTCAATCAGGAGAGTCCGCGAAATCGCTACCAGCACTCCGTGAGGAACAACAACAGGCAGAAACACGTATCGAGCAGTTCGAGCAAGACAAACAGCAACAGTTACGCGAGAAGGAACAGCTCGATCGTGACTTCGCGGAACACCAAGGGCGATTCCGTCAATTGATTGAGGCATCTGCTGAACAAAACGACCGATTAACGAAACGCGAAAACGCATTACACGCAGTCTTGGCAGAAGAAGCGTTTCCGACGATCGAAGCCTTCCTTGATGCAAGACGGTCGCGTGACGAACTCCGTCACCTCCAAGAACGTTTGGAACAAGACCGTCTAGCGCGGCAGGAACTGAAGCTGAAACAGGAACAAGCCCGTTTGAAGACGGAAGGTCAAGTGCGTCCGGATCTTGAACAGTTGCGGATGGATGTGAAGACTACGGCGCTCGAACTGACGGAGCGGACCGATCGACGAGTTGGGCTTGAGAAGGAACGCGCACATATCGATCAGTTGATGGCAGCTTGGGAGAACTTACAACGTCAAATCGAGGACGAGGATGCAAGATACGGAATCATCGGCGAACTCGCTCGCGTCGGTGTCGGGGAGAATGCGCAACGGATGACGTTCGAGACGTACGTTCAGACGGCATACTTCGATGAGATTCTGTTCGCCGCCAACCGGCACCTGCACGAGATGACTTCTGGTCGTTTCCAACTCGAACGGAAAACGGAGGCGGGAAAAGGACTTAAGAAATACGGGCTTGATTTAAATGTCTTTGACGCGTACACGTCGCAAACACGTCACGTCAAGACGTTATCCGGTGGAGAAAGCTTCAAGGCGTCCCTTGCACTTGCACTCGGATTGTCAGAAGTCGTTCAAGAAGCGAGCGGTGGCGTATCGCTTGAGACGATGTTCATTGATGAAGGATTTGGAACACTTGATCCGGAATCCCTGGAACAAGCGATCGAGACATTGCTCTCGATTCAAGCGAGCGGTCGCATGGTCGGGATCATCAGTCACGTCCAGGAACTGAAGTCACGTGTTGACGCCAAAATCGAGGTCAAACAAGGAAAAACGGGGTCGACGATTACACTAGTCGTCGAGTAAGGAGATAAGATCGATGGAAACACGAAACATGGTCACGAAATCACAAATCAAAGAAGCGTTACGCGAATTAGGTGTGTCGCCCGGCATGAAGCTGTTCGTCCATTCGTCACTCAAACAGATCGGCTGGATTCCCGGTGGCGTACAGGCATTAATCGAGGCTTTACAGGAAGTCGTCACGACCGATGGGTTGATCATGATGCCGGCGCAAAGTACCGATAATTCAGATCCGAAAAACTGGAGTCAACCCGCTGTTCCTGAGGAGTGGTGGGAAACGATCCGTCGTGAAATGCCGGCATATGATCCGGCAAAAACGGTCACGCGTGGCATTGGTCGCGTACCGGAAGTCTTCCGAACGTATCCCGGCGTCGTTCGAAGCGACCATCCGATGTGGTCTGTCACCGCCTGGGGGAAGGATGCGGCGACATTCGTTGCCGATCATACAGTAGAAAATGGTTTCGGTCCTGGTTCACCGATCGACCGCTTCATTGAAGCGGATGGTCAAATTCTGCATATCGGTTCCCCTTGGGATACGACGACCGTCTGGCATTATGCAGAATACGGATTGAATCGTCCGGACGTCGAGGATGGTTGTAAAGTCAAAGAAGGATCGACGGAACGATTCATCCATTACCGACACCGTCAAATCGATAGTGATGCGTTTGGTCCGATCGGGGAAGCGTTAGAAGACGCCGATTTCGTCACGTCCGGTTTGATTGGACAGGCAAAATCGTACCGAATTGATGCTAAAGCGTCGATCCCAGTCGTCATGTTACAATTAAAAGCGCTTGATCAATGGTTATTTTGAAACTTTTTCGGGAAACCTTCGTAATAGAAAACAGAATCATAAAAAGGAGTGAAAGCAATGGCTTCACGTTTTAAAGTTAACCCGGCATTGCGTCGCGGATTCGATACGGCACGTGTCGGAGAACGACCAATGACAAAAAGTGGGACGATGAGCAAGATTTTCCTGATGCTCGCTCTCGTCACGGCAGCAGCAGGAGGGAGCTGGTTCTTCCTCGCAGAAAATCAGGCGTTCTTGTTCCCGGCATTAATCGGTGGGTTCGTCATCGGTCTGATCCTTGCCTTGATCATCACATTCAAACCAGCAACAGCTCCAGTCCTTTCACCGGTATATGCGTTGGCAGAAGGTGTCGCTGTCGGAGCACTGTCGCTCGTCTTTGAAAGCATGTACCCGGGGATCGTCGGGAAAGCGGTTCTTGCGACATTCGTCGTTGCGTTCGCGATGTGGTTCGTCTACTCGACGGGGATGATTAAAGTGACACAACGTTTCCGTTCTGCGGTCACAGCAGCGATTCTCTCGATCTTCGTCTTGTACGCGGTCAACTTGATTCTGTCGTTATTCGGTGTTGATCTCCCATTCATGACAGGTAGCTCACCGCTTGCGATTGGTATTCAGTTCGTCATCGTCATCGTGGCATCCTTGTCACTCGTAATGGACTTCGATTTCATCTCACAACAAGTCCGTGCAGGTGCGCCGAAATCGATGGAGTGGGTCGCGGCATTCGGATTGATCGTGACAATCATCTGGCTCTATATTGAATTACTCGATCTCCTGTACCGTCTTGCGGCACGGGATTAACAGCAACAGACGACGGAGAATCCGTCGTCTGTTTTTTTGTCGAAAGCAGGGATGGTCGCGGAAAACAAGAAATGATAAAACGTAACTGAAAGGAGAGAAGATACATGAAAGAACGTATCGTCATTGAAGCAGGACCGTACCACAATAATCCCGGTTGGTATCATACACAGGAAAATGAACTGAATCTGATTAATCGGTCCGATTGGGAACGATTGTGTTCGAACGACACATTGCAAGCGATTCTTGTGGAACTTGTCTGGGAGCATTTGACGTTCGAAGAAGGGATTGACGCGGCACGTCATTGTTATACATACCTTGCGGCAGGAGGATACGTCCGTTGTGCGGTGCCGGACGGTTATTTTCGGGATGAGGCATACCAAGCAATCGTCTAAGTCGGTGGTCCCGACCCAGTTGACCATCCGGCAGAGAGTCACAAAATCGTCTATACGTACGAAACGTTACGGAACGTATTCGAAGAAGCTGGGTTTCAGGTACGATTTCTCGAATAATTTGATGAGAATGGATTGTTCCGTCAAGCGGAATGGCGCAGACGGTGTTATTTTCCGTTCGAAACGATATGATCCCCGCAATGCAGAACAGATGAGATTTCCTTCGTTGATACTTGATGCAAAAAAACCATCTCGCAATGTTATATGCTAGATGGTCTCTCTATTACTTATTTTTGTTCTAATCTTGTTCAAGCATTCGACTCCTTAGTCACTCAAGGCAAACAGTAAGACATATCAAAACATCTTAAAAACGATTCTTAGAAAATACACATTCAAGATGTTGAAACGATTTCTTTTACTTTCACACTAATTTTCGTGATGAACTCCTCTTCCTCTAGAGACGCAATGGAATGAAGTAGGTACTCCTCATACACATCTCCGTCCATTTCAAAGTTTTTCATTTCTAATGAATCCATAAGCTGTGTATAAGCCGTATCGATATTGTCAAAAATTCCTTTAAAGTAGAGAATAGCGTATAATCCAGCCGGTTTTCTCTTCGAAGAACTTGTTTCTAGATGACAAAACAAATGATGTAGATTGCCTTCCTCCTGCAAGAATTTCTCCTTCTCATACACGATTCCATGTGCAGCTGTACTTTTTACGCCAAGTTCTTTTAAAAATACACTAGAGTGTTGATACAACTCTTCCATAGACAATGACCAATCTAATTTTTCCTCACTCAGTACAATCGATTCTTCAGCTAACTCTTTAAAACGCACTTCTCCGAACGAAATCCCTTGCATTTCATCTGTCAGTTCTACGACACGATGTAAAAAAAGCTGGATATCCTGCAATTTTTTTACTTCAAGCGCGACTTGTTCACTTTGTTTTAATGCCAGTTGTCGTAACGACGGTATCGTCGGTGTTTCAAAATATGTTTTTAATTCTTTAATCGGGACTTCTACTTGTCGTAATGAATGGATCGCCATAAATTGATCGAATTGCTCAAACGTATAGTAGCGATACCCGTTCGTATGAGTACCAGCCGGTTTAAATAAATTGATTTTATCGTAATACAAAAGTGTGTCTTTGTTGATATCAAGAAGTTTTGCAAATTCACCGGTTGTAAATTTTTTTTGCAAATAATTTTTCATCTTTTCTTTTTTACCCCCTTTACCCTGGAGTAGCTCCATGGTTTATGCTCTTTTTGTGAGAGTAACATATACCTGCACAAACGACCATCGTGTATTCTAACTAAAAATTATTTTGAATGAGTCGCTTAGGGATTCACATCCGCTCATTTATATCAGGAAAGGAAGACCTCATATTATGCCGAAATCTGCTATACCCGCAACCTTAACGATAAGTAACTTCGTCTGTGGAATGTTGTCTATCTTTGCCGTACTCGAGGAGAACTTTAGTGCAGCAATTGGATTTATTTTATTCGGGTTATTGTTTGATCTGTTTGACGGGATGATCGCTAGAAAACTAGGAACTGTATCCGAATTTGGAAAAGAACTCGATTCCTTTTCAGATCTAGTAACGTTCGGAATTGCTCCAGCGCTTTTTACTTATCATGTTTTATTAAGTGATTTTGGACAAATCGGTCTTTTCCTCGCTGTGTCATACAATGTCTGTGCATTACTTCGCTTAGCACGATTTAATACGACGCAAAGTGAGTTACCGACTTTTATCGGGTTACCCTTACCCGCGGCTGCTGTCATTCTACTGTTAACTACGATCTTCTTATCACCTATGTACGTCGCCGGAATCATGTGCCTGCTTTCTTATTTAATGATCAGTCATGTGAAGATTCCACATGCTAAAAAAATCAGCACAGAAAAAGAACAAACAATATGATGGCGTTATTTGAATCGATGATTACAGACTATGGCTATCTCGCTATTTTTCTCGTACTTGCCTTAGGCATATTCAGCCTTCCGATTCCAGATGAATTGATGATTTTACTCGTTGGCTATTTTACAAAAATCGGTCTTCTGCATTATGGTCTAACGTTTGTCGTCGTATGTATTGGATCATTCGTCGGAATGCTATTCAGTTATTTCATTGGACAACGAGCAGGCCGTCCATTACTTGATTGGCTGGGACGTTGGATGAGCGCTCCCCGAAAATGGAGTAGTAAAGCTGAAACGTGGATTGGGAAGTATGGAGCAGTAGCGCTTGTCGTGAGTTATTTCGTACCGGGAATGCGTCATTTCGCTGGTTACTTCTGCGGGATGTCGCATATGTCGATAAAAACGTATTCGTTCTATACCAGTATTAGTATTGGCATATGGAGTTTAATATTTTTAACTATTGGACGCTTTTTTTAATTTTTTAGGATGAGGTGAAAACAACATGCATTCAAAAATTGAGCTATTACCCGTAACAACAGAAGACTTACCAAAATTTAAAAAGGCATTACAAGATGCCTTTATGAAAGGTTGGCAAGATAGCTGTCAACATAAAGACTTAACAGAAATGGGACCTATTCCTTCAGAGGAAGATATACAGCATTCATTGTGTGCGAAGGGCGCTACTATTCTTCATATCGTCCTAGATGGTGAAAAAGTCGGAGGTGTGGTGCTACGGATTGATGAAAAAACACAGCATAATGAAGTTGATTTTATATATATAAGTGCAGATGGAAAAGGGATTGGCACGAAAGCTTGGAAAGCAATTGAAGTCGCCTTTCCACAAACAAACGTATGGGAGTTGCATACCCCGTACTTTGAAAAACGTAATATTCATTTCTATGTGAATAAGTGCGGTTTCCACATCGTCGAATTTAATCATAAAGGGAACCCTGGCCCGAATGTAGAGGGTGAAGTGCCCACGTCCGATGAAGAATACGAATTCTTTCGTTTTGAAAAAGTAATGTCATCCTCAAAAACAAATTAACGAAAAAACAGACGACGGGTTCTCCGTCGTCTCAGATTGTAGACAAACCCTCATTTCAAACACGAAATGAGGATTTGTTGTAAGTCATACATAGATAGAAATGGGATAAATCTTCAGAGGTATTCAAGCTCTAGTTCGTAAGCTTTTGAGGCTTGAAAGTGTTTCCTGACACTTCCGATAAAAAGATAACATCGTGTTATATCAGGTAATTACGAGTAAAAGTTTTAAAATCCAGTGATATCAAAATTTGATAAATCTAATTTCAAGCCTTTCAGCTGCTTTATTAAAATATCAAATTTTAAAATATCTTTATTTCTTTTATTCTCAGGAATAGTATCTGGATTAAAAATTTGCATTCCTTCTTCTATCCATTTTTTTCGATACAACTGAAATGCAACTTCTAAAAATTCTTCAGGTATTGTTATAAAACCATGGATGACATCATTATCTTCGCTAAACCCGTATTCAAATCCACAACAAGGACATATTTCATATGTTTTTGAGTATGTCCCATCTATAAAGATTGGTTCTTCTAATCCTTCAAATCCACATACTAAGCATTCATGTAATGTATTCATTTTATAAATCGCACTCCTTTGCGAAAACTTATATCAATATTAATTTTTAAAATAGTTGGTACTTGTCAATTTATTCGGATGTATAAGTTTAAAACAAACGTAACAATCGTATCTGGATCATCGTCTCCTTAAGAATGATATCTTTCCTTGATTGTTCGCAGTAACACGCGCGCACTGGGCGATAAAGTCGCCTCTTTTTTCCAAATCAAATGGACGTCCGAGACGACGGGAGGATCAAGGGGAAGAAAGATTAGATCGGAAGCGGTCGTATCGATGATGCCATCGATTGCTAGAGCGTGACCCACCCCTTGACGTACAAGTAAGGACGCATTGAACAACAAATTATATGTTCCGATGATCTGACAATCCTCAAGCGTTAAACCACTCTGTTCATGGAAATACGTGTCGAGCTGTGTCTGCTCGGATAGGAGCAAGGGAAGGGAGAGGAGCTGCTCCCGCGAAACCGTTTTAGACTGTGCGATCGAGGCATCACGACGTGCTAAGATCCCCCAACGGTCCTGACCGGGTAACGGTAAGGAATGAAATGTGGATAGATCGAACGGAGCAATGACAAGTCCAAAATCGAGCAATCCCTTTTCGAGCCGGTCGAGTACATCATTTCCATTGCCACTATACATACGAATCGTTACATCAGGATGAATGGCGTGTAAGTCTCTAAACGCTTGCAATACTGTCGTCAATTGTTGGGTTTCGCCACCACCGATATGAATTTCACCTGTCAATACTTCTTTTGTATTCAAATCGACCAATACCTTATCTGCTAGTGTAACCATCTCGCGTGCGCGCTCTTCAAAAAATCGTCCCTTTTCTGTTAAACGCAACCCCTGTTTCGACCGTTCAAACAATTCGACCCCGATCGTTTCTTCTAGCTGTTGCAACTGACGCGATAATGCCGGTTGCGACAATCGAAGAATCCGTGCCGCTTTCGTAATGTTTTTTTCTTCAACTAAAGCTAAAAAATAACGTAGTTGTTGTAATTCCATCATTTCACCTCTATCCATGCGAAAAACGTATGGTTTATTACTTAAGATTAGCATTAGACATGAATGGTTGTCAGCCGTAAGATGAGACCAAGCAATCAAAAGAAAGGAGAATATACGATGACTGAACTACAAACTTATGTGAAAGAATATACGATTCTTCCAACGGATCCGGTCCTTGAGCACATTCATGCCATTCAAGATGAAATCGAACCGGAATTGCAGCGATTGAATCAAGCGATCTCACAAGAAGAGCGAAGACAGGCGCTTGCCGTGATCACAGGGCAAGACATCGATTCGTCTGTTAGAGTCTTAACGCCTCTATTTACGGATTTCGGACGGCATCTATCCATCGGCAAGCACGTTTTTCTCAATCGAGGTGTCATGTTCACGGATCTTGGTTCGATTCGTTTGGACGATCATGTCTTAATTGGTCCGTTCGCACGGTTGCTGACTGTCAACCATCCGGAATCACCGACGAAAAGAGGTGGCGTTGAGACAGCGCCGATTCATGTCGGGCGTAATGCTTGGATTGGTGCCGGGGCGACGGTTTTGCCTGGCGTGACGATTGGGGAGGATGCGATCGTCGCAGCGAACGCAACAGTGACACGCGATGTTCCGCCCCGTACGATCGTCGCAGGTACTCCGGCGAGAATCATTCGAACGGTCGAGGTGTCGGATGAATAGATGGTACTGTTGTCTGCTTACATTTTTTCTGTTGAGTGGATGTACCGATACGAAAGAATCGTCACGACCGAGTGATCTAGAACAAAAGGAGCTGAAGTCCGTCTTGCTTCAAATCGATGAAACAACCGTCCCGATTCGTTTTGCGGACAATGAGACAGCGATGGCATTGCAAAAAAGATTGCCGCTGACGATGCAGATGAAAGAGTTGAATGGGAATGAAAAGTATCATTACGTTCCATTCTCGTTACCGACGAATCCAAAGTATGTCGAAACGGTGCAAGCGGGAGATCTCATGCTGTATGGATCAGATTGTCTCGTCCTATTTTACGAGTCATTTCAAACAGATATTCAATACACGCGAATTGGTTGGGTCGAACCGAATCGATTACCAGAACTATTATCAGCTGATACAGTGCGTGTTCAAATGAGTACGGAACATTAAGAAAACAAGAGAGGAAGTCATCATCATGGCCATTCAAGGAAAAGTCATTATCATCACAGGAGCAAGCTCGGGTATTGGAGAAGCAACAGCACGCTTACTGGCAAGGCAGGGAGCAAAGCTAGTGTTAGGATCACGTCGCAATGATCGACTGGCGAAACTCGTCGATTCGATTCAAGCGAACGGTGGGGAAGCAATATACCAAGAGACAGACGTCGTGAAACTGGAGGATGATAAACGACTTATCGAAGCAGCATTGACGGCGTATGGTCGAATTGATGCAATTTTCCTCAACGCGGGGCTGATGCCGAGTTCTCCACTATCTGCTTTACAAGTAGACGAGTGGAATCAAATGATTGACGTCAATCTCAAAGGTGTCTTGAACGGGATTGCAGCTGTCATGCCGATATTCACCTCCCGACGTGCGGGGCATATTCTGACGACCTCATCCGTAGCAGGTCTTAAGGCGTATCCAGGTGGAGCCGTATATGGCGCAACGAAATGGGCAGTACGTAACTTAATGGAAGTCTTACGGATGGAGTCGGCGCAAGAAGGAACGAACATCCGAACGGCAACGATTTATCCGGCAGAGATTCATACCGAATTGCTCGAGACGATCTCACACGGAGAGTCACTTGAAGGAATGACGGCACTATATGACCAATACGGTATCTCACCAGAGAGTATCGCGCGGATTGTCGCCTTTGCGATTGATCAACCAGAGGATACGAATGTGAGCGAATTTACGGTCGGTCCAACGACTCAACCGTGGTAAAAAGGAGGAGTACAGATGTTTCCACGAGGCGAAAAGAACGAAGCGTATCAAGAGGTATTCACAGGTATCAGTTATTTAGCACCACTTGTCGACGAATCATTACCCGTTTCCGTATCACATGTGACGTTCGAGCCGATGACGCGGAACCATTGGCACATCCATGATGGAGGATATCAAATTCTCCTCGTCACGGAAGTGGAAGGATGGTATCAAGAAGAAGGGCAACCCGCTCGACATTTGCAAGCAGGAGATGTCGTCGTCACGCATGATGGTGTGAAGCATTGGCACGGGGCAACACGGTCTTCCTGGTTTTCGCACATTGCGATCACTGCCGGGACACCAATCTGGCTCGAGGCAGTTTCGGACGAACAATATGAAGTAACGGAATGAATAGAAAGACCATCTGAACTTCGCTTTCAGATGGTCTTTTTGATCATAGTCCGTGCTCACTTTTTAGTTGATCGACGTATTGTTTTGCTTCGAGCAAGGACGATCCGAGCGTCTCTCGAACGCGTTTGACAGCTTCAACCGTCTTTCCTTCATGAAGCAACTGAACCAGTTCGACTTGTAACGCTGCTTCTTCTAGTGACACCTCATTCAGACCGAGATGCTCCTCGATTCGTTGTAGCTTCTTCAGAATCGTTTGTTGGCGGCGTTTTGCTTCGTCTGCTTTTTGCGATAAGGACATCCAGATGAAAAATAAGACAATCAGCGGTGCAAACGTGACGACAGAATCCATAGTGAACACCTTCCTTTAGTTCACCGTACCATAGGATAGTCTCCATAACAAATAGTGGAAAATGATACAGAAATTGATTATGCTGATATAGTGGAAATAAAGGGTTAATATGGAAAGGAGATAAATCTAGTGGACAATGTGTTAGTGACATTTTTACCGCTCTTGATTCAAATCGGACTGATAATGGTACTATTCTTCTTCGGAACTTTTGGTCTGTTTTTCTTCGTAAAACGCAGCTCGTATCACAACAGCCGTTATTATCGACTGACACGTGAACCGTTTTTACGGATTGTCCGTGATAAGGGGAAATGGGGCGAGTACTTGACGACACGTCACCTCGATCAAGTGTCAGGATACGGCACGTATGTGTTTAATACATATTTACCTCGTGCGCGGGGAGAAGGTACGACGGAGATCGATGTGACGTTCATTCATGAAAGTGGCATCTATGTGCTCGAATCGAAAAACTACAGCGGGTGGATTTTCGGACGCGAGCAGGACCGTCAGTGGACACAACAGTTCCAGAATCGCTTCAAGCAACGGTTCTATAATCCGATTAAACAAAATGAAGGGCACCTTAAAAGTATGCAACGCTTCTTAGAAGGAACGGATCCTGCGCTTTTCCATTCATTAATCGTCTTCAGCGAACGCTGTGAACTGAAAAAAATCACGGTCGATTCATGAACTGCCCCATAAAAGTTGGACATAAAAATCCAACTTTTATGGGGTGTTTTTTATGGTCAAATATACAAAGGCGTTTAAAGTCCAGGTCGCTGAGCGTTATCTGACAGGACGAGAAGGATACC
>Ga0308160_10004361_pt1 | contig 15203 bp, 14 predicted proteins | sample PhyFR1_FD_201036 | JGI IMG/M metagenome (GOLD analysis project Ga0308160, IMG submission 201036) | Phyllosphere microbial communities from UC Gill Tract Community Farm, Albany, California, United States - DLSLF.R1 | ecosystem: Host-associated > Plants > Phyllosphere > Unclassified | place: USA...
TTACATCGAGGCGGGGATCGGGGTGGCGGTGTTCTCCCGCACGAAGTTGGAAGACAACAACATCGGCCAGGCTTTCCAGTTCGAAGACCGTTTGGGGTTCGGCCTGCGGTTTACCGGTGGGCATGAAGTGGGCATTCGTGCCACGCACTACTCCAATGCCGGGATCAGCAGCAACAATGATGGGGTAGAGAGTTACTCGTTGCACTACACGCTACCGTTGTAATTCTAAAGATCACTGAAGATCCCCTGTGGGAGCGGGCTTGCTCGCGAATGCTGAGTGTCGGTCGCTGAGGTGTTAACTGACCCACCGCATTCGGGAGCAAGCTCCCTCCCACATTTGATCTCATCGGTCTCACTGTCAGCGGTAAGCCGTCGCGATGCCCTGGCGCTCTTCGATGCACTCCGGTGCGCCCATCTCGAATTCCCGGCAAATCAGCGGTCGACGCTCATAGATCGTGCACATCATCGTGTCCCGATCCAGCGCCGCACACCAGCCGTCGTCCAGGCGCAGCATCACTTCGCCGCCCCAATCGTCAGTGTCGATATAGCGCTCCGGCACGCCGGTGTCGGTGATCAGCATGACTTCCAGCTGGCAGCAACAGGCCGCGCACGTCGAGCAGGTGACGGCGGACTCAGTGATTTGGGTGTGGGGGATGTTGGTCATGGCGGCAGCTTCAAGCTTTGAGCGGCAAGCTGCAAGAAAAAGCCGACCGGCTTCAGTATTTTGTCGCGGCGCGAGCAAGCAGTACAAAGAGCGCAGCCCACAGCAGTGCCAAGCCGAACAGGCTCGGCCACAGCGCGTAACCGAAGCTCACCCCGGCCAGTTGGCTGCCTGCGTAATAAGACATGGGGCCGCCCACGGCGCCCAATAGGGCTGCGCGCCAGCGAGGCCGGGTGCTCCAGGCCAAACAATGACGCAGTGTCGTTGCCAGTAGCGCCCATAGCAGCATCAACCAGAACGGAATCAGCGGGCCCGGCTCGGTGAACTGAAACACGCCCAGCGTGCGTAACGCCGTATCCAGCAATGTGCCCAGCACCGTCACGCTGAGAATCAGTCTGCCGTCTTCGGCCCATGAACTTATCCACAGCAGATGAACAGCCAGCGCCGCGAGCCCAACGAGTAACCACCCGCTGTCGCCACCCAGTACACACGCAAACCAGCCGCACTGGAACAGCGCGGCATTGGCCAGGTTTTTAAGCATTGAAGCGCCCGAGCAACGGAGGGGTGATCGCTGCCGGTTTGGCCAGCAGCAATTGCGCGGTGCCGATGGTGCGCTCCATAAAGCCACCTTCGCAGTAACACAGGTAAAACTCCCACAACCGCAGGAAGTATTCGTCGTAGCCCATTTCTGTCAGGCGGCCGTGAGCGCGACGAAAATTCTCATGCCACAGGCGTAGGGTTCGCGCGTAGTGCAGGCCAAAGTCTTCCATGTGCAGCAGGTTCATATCGGTGTCGCGGCTGACGATCTGCAGCATGTTCTGCACACTGGGCAGGGCGCCGCCCGGGAAGATGTAGCGCTGGATAAAGTCCACGCTGTTCTTGGCCTGCTCAAACCGTTGCTCGCGGATGGTGATGGCCTGCAGCAGCATCAGCCCATCGCTCTTGAGCAAGTGCGCGCATTGCTTGAAGTAGGTCGGCAGGAAGCGATGGCCCACGGCTTCGATCATCTCGATGGACACCAGCTTGTCGTATTGGCCGGTGAGGTCGCGATAGTCACTCAGCAGCAGCGTGACCTGGCCTTGCAAGCCGAGGGTTTCGATGCGTTTTTCGGTGTAGGCGAACTGCTCCTTGGACAAGGTCGTGGTGGTGACCTTGCAGCCATAGTGCTGCGCGGCATACAGCGCCATGCTGCCCCAGCCGGTGCCGATTTCCAGCAGGTGGTCGGTAGGCTTGAGTGCGAGCTTCTGGCAGATGCGTTCCAGCTTGTTCAGTTGCGCCTGTTCCAGGGTGTCGTCGGGGCTCAGAAATTGCGCCGCCGAATACATCATGGTCGGGTCGAGGAATTCTTCGAACAGGTCGTTGCCCAGGTCGTAATGGGCGGCGATGTTTTTCTGCGAGCCCTTGCGCGTGTTGCGGTTGAGCCAGTGCAGGCCCTGGGTGAACGGGCGTGCCAGCCGCGCCAGGCCACCTTCCATGGCGTCGAGCACGTCCAGATTGCTGACCATCACGCGTACCACGGCGGTCAGGTCCGGGCTGCTCCAATACCCGTGGATAAACGCCTCGCCGGCGCCGATGGAGCCGTTGGCCGCCACCAAGCCCCAGACCGCAGGGTCGAGGATCTGGATTTCCCCCAGCAAGTGCGCTTCCCGTGCGCCGAACACTTGCCGTTCGCCGTCCTCGATCACCACCAGTTGGCCGTGGCGCAATTGGCTGAGTTGGCGCAGCACACCCTTGCGCAGCAGCGCACTGGTCACGCCGTTGACGTTCAGGCGGTTGGTCTTGACCGATAAGCTAGGGGATTTCATGGCGGCGATCCTTGGTATACCCGACGGCTGTACGAGAGGCGCCATCGGCGGCCCGGTGGGAAAAAATCGGTGTGCGCTTAAGAAAAAGGCGCAGCGCCTGCCAGTAAATGGCCAGGCACGTCTTGGCGGTCATCCACGGAAATCGCCACAAGTAGCGATGCAGACTGGCGCGGTTCAGCGCTTCCTTTTGCAGGCTCAAGGTGGCGTCGAACACTTTCAGCTCGCCCTGCCAGTCGGCCATGTGCACGCCGAGCCTGGCGGCGGGCGGGCTGAAGCTCATGCGGTATTCCAGGTCGCGGGGCAAGAACGGCGACACATGGAAGGCCTTGGCCACGGCGAAATGCTGGTGCTCATCAGCGTTCAGGGCCTGGGCCGGCAGCACGTAGTGGTAGCGCTCGCGCCACGGGGTGTTGGTCACTTCACACAGGATCGCGGCCAGTTGCCCATCGGCCTCGAAGCAGTAGAAGAAACTCACGGGATTAAAGGCCAGGCCCCAACTGCGGGCCTGGGTCAGTAGGCAGATAACGCCCTGAGGCGTACGCCCCAGCGCCTTGCCGACTTCCTGGCGCACGGCATCGCTCAAGCTCATGCCGTGGCGCGTGAACTCACGCAGGTAATCCTGCTGACGAAAACCGAAGGGCGCCAGGCGACTGTGCCCCGCCAACGGCGACAGCCCGAGGACTTCGTCTTGTTCGCTCAAGTCCAGGTACAGCAGGCCGATGCGGTAGCGAAAGGCATGGGCCTTGGGCGCAAACCGTCGATGGGCAATCCAGCCGCTGTACAGGGCGCTGTTCACAGGGTTTCCCCAAAGGCCTGGGCCACGCGCAGGGCGCTGACCACGCCGTCTTCGTGGAAGCCATTGGCCCAGTAGGCGCCGCAATAAAAGGTGTTGCGCGCCCCGGCCAGTTCTTCCCAGCGGTTTTGCGCGGCCACCGCCGCCAAGCTGTATTGCGGATGGGCGTAGGTGTAGCGCGCAAGGATCTTCAGTGGGTTGATCATCGGCGTCTGGTTGAGGCTGACGCAAAAGGTGGTGGCGCTCTCGATGCCTTGCAGGATGTTCATGTCATAGGTGACGGCTGCCTGGGTCTGGGCGTTGCCGCTCAGCCGGTAATTCCAACTGGCCCAGGCGAGCTTGCGGTCGGGCAGCAGGCGGGTGTCGGTGTGCAGGACCACGTCGTTGTCGGCGTAGGGCAGGGCACCGAGAATCTCCTGTTCGGCCTGGCTGGGGTCGGCGAGCAATGCCAGTGCCTGGTCGCTATGGCAGGCGAACACCACACGGTCAAACGCCTCGCTGCCGGCAGGGCTGTGGATAACTACGCCGTCCTCGGTGCGCTCGACGTTATGCACAGGGCAATTGAGGCGAATCTGCTCGCGAAAGCGGCGCGTCAACGGTTCGATGTAGCGGCTGGACCCGCCTTCGATCACACACCACTGCGGCCGGTTGTTCACCGACAGCAAGCCGTGGTTCTTGAAGAAGCGCACAAAGAACTGCAACGGAAAGCCCAGCATGTCTGCCAGGGACATCGACCAGATCGCCGCGCCCATCGGCACGATGTAGTGCCGCACAAAGCGTTCGCCGTAACCCCCGGCCGCGAGGTAATCGCCCAAGGTCATCTCGGCGCTGATGCGTTGCTCCTGCAGGTCCAGCGGCGCCTGGCGGTTGAAGCGCAGGATGTCGCGCAACATGCCCCAGAAGCCCGGCGACAGGATATTGCGGCGCTGGGCGAACAGGCTGTTGAGGTTATTGCCGTTGTATTCGAACCGGGTGCTTTCGTCGCACACCGAGAAGCTCATCTCGGTGGGTTTGAAGGTCACGCCAATCTGCCCCAGCAAGCGGATGAAGTTGGGATACGTCCAATCGTTGAACACGATAAAGCCGGTGTCCACCGCGTAGCTTTTGCCATCGACGCTGACATCGACTGTATGGGTATGCCCGCCGATGCGATTGCCCGCTTCAAACACGGTGACCTCGTGACGGCGGCTGAGCAGATAGGCGCTGGTCAGGCCAGCAATGCCGCTGCCGATAATGGCGATCTTCACTGGTCGTCCTTTTTCGGTGGCGGGCTGCGCAGCATGCGTTTGCCGATGATCAATTGCGCACGGTTAGGCAGTTTCGACAGTGGCCACAGGGTCGCAATGAACAAGGCCGGGAAGGCGATTTCCAGTGGGCGTTTGTCCAGCTTGGCGAAGATGTGCCGAGCCGCCTTGTCGGCCGGCCAGCTCAGGGGCATCGGGAAGTCATTGCGCTCGGTCAGTGGCGTGTCGACAAAGCCTGGGCTGATCACGGTGACGTCGATGTTTTCCGGCGACAGGCCGATGCGCAGGGATTCGAACAGGTAACGCAGCCCGGCCTTGGACGCGCCATAGGCTTCGGCGCGGGGCATCGGCAGGTAGGTCACGGCGCTGGCGACACCCACCAGGTGCGGGGTGCGCCCGGCACGCAGCAACGGCAGCGCCGCTTCGATGCAATAACTGCTGGCCAGCAAGTTGGTGCGCACCACGTGCTCGATGATCGATGAATCAAACTGCTTGGCGTCGACATACTCACAGGTGCCGGCGTTGAGGATCACGGTGTCGAGCGAACCCCAGACAGCACCGATATGCTCCCCGATCTCGCGTACCGTCTGGCTGTTGGTCAGGTCACCGGCCACCACCAGCACTTGGCCGGGGTAACGTTGGGCCAGTGCGTCCAGCGGCGCCTGGGTGCGGGAACTCAAGGCCACATGGGCGCCGCTGTCGAGCAACTCCACGGCCAACGCGGCACCAATCCCACTGCTGGCACCGGTCAGCCAATAACGACGTGGCGACACTGCGTTCATCCCACTCTCCTTTTCAACCAACTGACGACTCTGCCCAGGACGGGAAGGTGTTCGTAGAGCAGGGCACCCGCATCGAAGTAATCGCGGTGGCGGTACACCTTGTCCCGCCACATCAGGTGCGAGCACCCCTCCACCCGGATGACTTGGCCGTTGGCCAGGCGCGGGTGGCAAAAACTCATTTTCCAGCGCAGGTAGCCTTCGCCTTCGGCTACTTGGTCGAAACCGTGGAAGTCGAAGCGCAGCTGGCTGACATTGCTGTACAGCTCGGCGAAATAGCGGTGCAACGCGGTCAGGCCATGGACCTCGTGCAGCGGGTCGGTAAAGGCAATGTCCTTGCTGTATAGGCTGTCGAGCAGATGCAGGTTGTGCTTGTCCAGCGTGGCGAAGGTCTGGGCGAAGCGTTGCAGGAAGTCACTCATGTTCGACCACCGACTGCCGCGAAGGCAGGCTGCGGAAGGCGGCCAGGGCTCGCTCGCGGGACTTTTTCAGGTCGACAATCGAGCGCGGATAATCCGCTCCGCCAAACAGACCACCGACGGCTTGGGGGTTGTGCACTTCCTTTTTATTCAGGGCGGCCAGCTCCGGCAGCCAGTGCTTGATGAATACACCTTCGCTGTCGAACTTTTCCGACTGGCTCAGCGGGCTGAAGATCCGGAAGTACGGCGCCGAGTCGGTGCCGGTGGACGAACTCCACTGCCAGCCGCCGTTGTTGGCCGCCAGGTCACCGTCGATCAGGTGGCGCATAAAGAAGCGCTCGCCTTCACGCCAGTCAATCAGAAGGTTCTTGGTCAGGAACATCGCTACCACCATGCGCAGCCGGTTGTGCATCCAGCCGGTTTCCAGCAGTTGGCGCATGGCGGCGTCAATGATCGGCAGGCCAGTGCGAGCTTCTTGCCAGGCCGCCAGATCCTCGGGCGCATCACGCCAAGCCACGGCTTCGGTTTCGGGGCGAAACGCACGGTGGCGCGACACCCGTGGGTAGCCCACCAGGATGTGTTTGTAGAACTCACGCCAGAGCAGCTCGTTGATCCAAGTGATGGCGCCGATGTCGCCACTTTCGAATTCGCCCTGGTTGGTCTGCAACGCGGCATGCAGGCACTGGCGCGGCGAGACCACGCCTGCCGCGAGGTAGGCCGACAACTGGCTGGTGCCGGGCTTGGCGGGGAAGTCGCGCTCGTCTTTGTAATAGCTGATCTGCTGGTCGGCGAAGGCGTCGAGGCGCCGCCGGGCTTCGTCTTCACCTGCGGGCCAGAGCGCGCGCAGGGTGTCGCTGGGCGGCTCGAAACCGGCAACGGTGGCCGGGACCGGATCGCTGTTGAGGTCGAGTCTGGCCTGGGCCTTTGGCGTGTGTACCAACCGTGGCAACGCGCTGTGCAACCGTGTGTAGCAGACCTTGCGGAACTGACTGAATACCTGAAAGTAGGTGCCGGTCTTGGTCAGCACACTGCCCGGTTGGAAGAACAATTGGTCAAGGTAGCTGTGGAAAGTCACGCCTTCGGCCTCCAGCGCCTGGGCGACGGCGGCGTCACGGCGGCTTTCGTGAATGCCGTACTCCTCGTTGACGTGCAGCGATTGCACCGACAGCGCCCGGCACAGTTCGCTGAGCACAGCGGGCGCCTGATCCCAAGTGGCCGCCGTACGGATCAACAGCGGGATGTTCAGCTCACCCAAGGCCTGGCTCAGGCGCTGCAGGTTGCGCAGCCAGAAGTCGACTTTGCACGGAGCATCATCGTGGGCCAGCCATTGCTCAGGCGTGATCAGGTACACGGCGGCGACCGGGCCACGCTGGCTCGCGGCGGCCAGGGCGGTGTTGTCGTGTAGGCGCAGGTCGGTGCGCAGCCAGATCAAATGCATTTAGATAAGTCCACGCTGGATCAGTAACTGGTGAGCCGACAACACCTCTTCGGCCACGAACAATTCAGGAGTGTCACGGGTTAATACGGCTAACTCAGCGTGATGGATGCACACCGTTGGTCCGACGAGCAGCGTCGGGCAACTGACGCCCATCAGCAGTTTGGTCAGCGCCGGCAAGTGCAGGGCCTTGCTCGAATACAGCAGCACCGCACGCGGTTGCAGATGCTCCACCGCCAGGGCCAGTTCGCCGGCGGGCAGCGGCCAGTCGAACACTTCCACCGGGCAATCGGCGCTGCTGGCCAGCCAGGCGCTGAGCCACAGGTGCGGCTCCAGTGGCAGGTCGGACTGGTTGACCAGCAGCAGCGGTGCGCCGTGCAGTTGGCGATTGTTGTGGTAGATACGCGCACCGAACTTGCTGCGCAGCCAGGACAGGAAAAACACCCGCTCCATCTGCGCGCCGAACTGGCCCTGCCAACGCTGCTCCAACTCGATGATCAGTGGCAGCAGCAGTTGTTCGCACAGGGTGCGCGGCGGGTAGAGCGCCATGGCCTGGTTGAAGGCGTCGTCGACCCGGCGCTCGGTCAGTTCGCTGATGGCCTGCACCAGGGTCTGGCGCAGGGTGTGCCATTCATTCTGTACCGTGTCGGGGCTGGTCTGGGCAGTGTCAAGCAGGTGTTTGACCTGGCTGACCGGCACGCCGCGATTGAGCCAGGTGAGAATGGCGTGGATGCGTTGCACATGGTCAGCGCTGAACAGCCGATGGCCCTTGGGCGTGCGCTGGGGCACGATCAAGCCATAGCGGCGTTCCCAGGCGCGCAGGGTCACGGCGTTGACGCCGGTCTGGCGCGCCACTTCGCGGATCGGCAGCCAGCCGTCTTCCAGCGCTTGGGCGATGTCTTCGCCGGGTTCGTCTTGCAGGGCAACTTTCATGGTCTAGATCGCATTACGCAGGCTGAGGTTTTCCGGGTGCGGTTGCAGATAGGCCTGCTGCGCGATGTAGCGGTCCGGGTGTTGGCGAAAGTGATGTTTGAGCAGGGTCAACGGCACCACCAGTGGCACGATGCCGTGGCGGTATTGGCCGATGACGGTCTGCATTTCCTGCTTGTCGTCGGCGCTGATGACCTGCTTGAGGTAGCCGCTGATGTGTTGCAGCACATTGGTGTGGGTACCGCGGGTGGCGCACTTGGTCAGGCCGGTCATCAAGTCGCTGAAGTAACACGCGGCCAGTTCACTGAGGTCGGTGCCTTTGCCCATGCTGCCCAGCAGGTGACCCAGGCTTTTGTAATGGGCTGGGCTGTGGGCCATCAGCAGGTATTTGTAGCGCGAGTGGAAGGCCAGCAGGCCGTGACGGCTCAGTCCTTCGGCCAGCAGCTGCTGCCAACTGGCGTAGACGAACACGCGGGTCAGGAAGTTTTCCCGCAGCACCGGGTCATTCAATCGGCCGTCTTCTTCGACCGGCAGGTTGGGATGGCGTGCGCAAAACGCCTGGGCATAGATGCCGCGCCCGCCGCCGTCGACCGGGGTGCCGTTTTCGCGGTACACCTTGACCCGCTCCAGGCCACAGGACGGCGACTTCTGCATAAAAATGTAACCGCACAGGTCGGTATGTTCCTGTGCCATCTGCTGACCGTAATCGGCCAGCGGCTGGGTCACGTTAAGTTCGCGGTGCACCGTGCCCACGGCCTGCGGGTGGGCAGGGTCACCGACCAGGCGGATCGGTTCGCGGGGGATGCCCAGGCCGATGGCGACTTCGGGGCACAGCGGCACAAAGTCGAAATAGTCGGCGAGGGTCTGGCTGCAGAGCAGGGATTGTTTATGGCCGCCGTTGAAGCGCACGTTCTCGCCCAACAGGCAGGCGCTGATAGCGATCTTTGGTTTTGCGCTGCTGGACATCGGCAAACCCCTGATAAATTCCTGTACAAGCTTTAGGCGTTGTACAACTAAATCTCATCATAGGTTTGATGCTGTACAAGTCAAATTATTTGTACAGGTTTTTTCGTGGGGATTATTTCCAGCCGATTTTCCAGGCCTCGGCATTCTGCAAAGTCTGCCACGGCAGGCGTTCGGCCCGTTTGGTCATGATCGCCTGCAGCTCGATTTCCAGCACGGTACCTTCTTCGTCCCGGAACAATTCGGTGACCAGAAAGTGTTTTTCCTTGTTGCGGGGGTGGGCTGCTGTCCACTTCGACAGCAGCAACTTGGCGGGGTTGAGGCGGTTCATTGCAGGTGCTCGATCAGGCGTCGTGCAGCTTCCTGACCACTGAGCCAGGCGCCTTCGACGCGACCGGACAGGCACCAGTCGCCACACACGTACAGACCCAGGTCGGCATCGGCCAGCACACCGAATTCGTGACTGCTGGACGGGCGCGCATACAGCCAGCGGTGCGCCAGGCTGAAGGACGGCGCAGGCATGGCGCTGTGCAGCAATTCGGCGAAGGCGCCGTGCAGGTGTTCGATCACGGCTTCCTTGGGCAAGTCCAGATGAGCTTTGCTCCACGCGCTGGTGGCGTGCAGCACCCAGGTATCGAGGGTGGTGTCGCGTCCAGGTTTGCTGCGGTTGCGCGCCAGCCAGTCGAGGGGGCTGTCTTGTACGAAACAGCCTTCCATCGGTGTATCCAGGGGCTTGTCGAAGGCCAGGGCGATGGCCCAGGTGGGGTCCATTTTCACCCCGGCGGCGGCGCTGGCCAGCTTGGGCGCGGCGGCCAGCAGGGCAGTGGCTTGGGGCGCTGGCGTGGCGATGATCACGTGACTGAATGGGCCATGGCTGCCGCCGTCTGCGTCGAGCAGGTTCCAGTGTTGAGTGCCTTGGAACACCTCGGTAATGCGGCAACCGAATTCCACCGGCAAGTCATCGAGCAGGGCGCGGGTGATGGCGCTCATGCGCGGTGAGCCGACCCAGCGGATCTGCTCGTCGGGGGAGGGCGTGAGCTGGCCGGATTTGAAGTTGTACAACTGCGGTTTCCACTGCTCGGCCCAGCCGTTGCTCTGCCAGCGTTGCACTTCGTTGACGAAGCGTCGGTCGCGGGCGGTGAAGTACTGGGCGCCCATGTCCAGCGCGCCGGCATCGCTGCGCTTGCTGGACATGCGGCCACCGCTGCCGCGGCTCTTATCGAAAAGTTTTACAGCGTGCCCGGCGTCTCGTAACGCTTGGGCGGCGGAGAGACCGGCGATGCCGGTACCGATGATCGCGATGGGGACAGTCATGGGAGGCCTCGTTTTACCGTTGGGTACAGACTACGCCGACACCAATAGCTGTACAATATTGTTTTTTGGTATAAGTTTTGGCGTACCTGAACGTCTGGCGTGACCTATGGTTAAGCTGAGGCTTAAACAACAGCCACGCCCGATTACAAATTGATCCCTGCTTATAAAATAGACCAGTGATCGGCGGCGAACGTTACATGAGGAAGATCCCATGCATATTTTGCTGACCGGCGGTACCGGCTTGATCGGCCGCCAGCTCTGCCAACACTGGCTCGCCCAAGGCCATCGCCTGACCGTGTGGAGCCGCCATCCTGAAGAGGTTGCCGCCCTGTGTGGCGCGCAGGTGCTGGGCGTTGCGCGCCTGGAAGAGGTGATCGGCGCCGTGGACGCGGTGGTCAATCTCGCCGGCGCCGCCATCGCCGACCGCCCCTGGACCCACAAACGCAAGGCGCTGTTGTGGAGCAGCCGCATTGGCCTTACCGAAACCCTGCTGGCGTGGCTCGAAGGCCTTGAGCAAAAGCCGGCGGTGTTGATTTCCGGTTCGGCGGTAGGCTGGTACGGCGACGGCGGCGAGCGCGAACTGACTGAGGCCAGCGGCCCGGTGCAGGACGACTTCCCCAGCCAGTTGTGTATCGCCTGGGAAGAGACCGCCCAGCGCGCCGAAGCCCTGGGCATCCGTGTGGTGCTGGTAAGGACCGGATTGGTGCTGGCGGCCGAGGGCGGCTTTTTGTCGCGGCTGCTGCTGCCGTTCAAACTGGCGCTGGGCGGGCCGATCGGCAATGGTCGGCAGTGGATGCCCTGGGTGCATATCAAGGATCAAATCGCCCTGATTGATTTTCTTCTGCACAAGGATGACGCCAGCGGTCCGTATAATGCCTGCGCGCCACACCCGGTGCGTAACCGCGAGTTCGCCAAGACCCTGGGCCAGGTGCTGCACCGCCCGGCGTTCATGCCGATGCCGGCCTTTGCGCTGAAAGTCGGCTTGGGCGAGTTGTCGGGGCTGTTGCTGGGCGGGCAGAAGGCGATACCCGAACGCCTGATGGCCGCCGGTTTCATTTTCCAGTTCACTGAGTTGCATGCGGCTCTGGATGACTTGTCCAGCCGCCTCTAGAGATAGGATGTTGCATGACGGATCACGCGTTGTTACTGGTCAACCTGGGTTCACCGGCGTCCACTTCGGTGGCCGATGTGCGCAGCTACCTCAACCAGTTTTTGATGGACCCTTATGTGATCGACCTGCCATGGCCGGTGCGGCGCTTGCTGGTGTCGCTGATCCTGATCAAGCGCCCCGAGCAGTCGGCCCATGCCTATGCGTCGATCTGGTGGGATGAAGGCTCGCCGCTGGTGGTGCTCAGTCGCCGGCTGCAACAGCAGATGACCGCGCAGTGGACCCAAGGCCCCGTAGAGTTGGCCATGCGTTACGGCGAGCCGTCCCTGGAAACGACCCTCACCCGGCTGGCTGCCCAAGGCATTCAGAAGGTCACCCTGGCGCCTTTGTACCCGCAGTTCGCCGACAGCACTGTGACCACGGTGATCGAAGAGGCCCGGCGCGTGGTGCGAGACAAGAAACTGAATGTGCAGTTCTCGATCCTGCAGCCGTTCTACGATCAGCCCGAATACCTCGATGCCCTGGCGGCGAGCGCCCGGCGTTATGTCGAGCAGGATTACGACCACTTGCTGCTGAGCTTTCATGGTTTGCCCGAGCGCCATCTGACTAAGCTCGACCCGACCGGCCAGCATTGCTTCAAGGATGCCGACTGCTGCAAGAACGCCTCGCCGCAAGTGCTTGCCACATGCTATCGCGCACAATGTTTCAGTGTTGCCCGCGATGTGGCCGAGCGCCTGGGTTTGCCGGATGGCAAATGGTCGGTGGCGTTCCAGTCGCGCCTGGGCCGTGCGAAGTGGATCGAACCCTACACCGAAGCGCGTTTGGAGGCGCTGGCTCAACAAGGCGTGAAAAAGCTGCTGGTGATGTGCCCGGCGTTTGTCGCCGATTGCATCGAGACCCTGGAAGAGATTGGCGATCGCGGCCTGGAGCAGTTCCGCGAGGCCGGGGGCGAGGAATTGGTATTGGTACCGTGCTTGAATGATGATCCGCAGTGGGCGGCGGCGCTCAATACGTTGTGCGAAAGAGCGCCGTTGTCCCTGTAGTCACGTCATGCGGTAGTTCAAATGTGGGAGGGGCAAGCTCTCCCACATTTTTTGATTTGTATTACAGGTTGAGGGTCAGGCTGACAGTCAGGTTGCGCGGTTCGCCGGGGTTGACCCAGTAGTTGCTGTAGGACCGCTCGTAGTACTTCTCGTCAAACAGGTTGTTCAGGTTCAGGCCCACCGTCACGTTCTCGGTCGCCTTGTAATGCGCCAGCAGATCCACGGTGTGGTAGGCCGGCAGTTCAAAACGGCTGCCGGCTTCACCCGAGCGGTCGCCCACATAGGTGAATGCCGCGCCTAGGTCCGAGCCGCGCAACGCGCCATCCTGGAACTCATACACCCCCAGCAGACTGCCACTGCGCTTGGCCACGCCGAGAATGCGGCTGCCTGCCGGAATGGCCTTGTCACCTTTGGTCACTTCGGCGTCGATGTAGGCGAAGGCGCCGATCACCCGTATCGCGTCGGTCAGTTGTCCGGTCAGTTGCAAGTCAACGCCCTGGCTGCGCGCCTTGCCCATGGCGCGGTTGGTGTTGGTGGCCGGGTCCAGGGCCAGTACGTTTTCCTTTTCGATATGGAACGCGGCGACGGTGGTGCTGAGGCGGTCGTCGAACAGCTCGCTCTTGATCCCCACTTCATAACCCACGCCTTCTTCGGGCTTGAAGGTGTTGCCCGTGGCGTCCAGGCCGCTGTTGGGTTTGAACGAGGTCGAAGCGTTGGCGAATACGCCGACTTCAGGGGTGAGTTGATAAAGCAGCCCGGCACGCTGGGTAAGGGCGTCGTGGGTTTGCCGACTCGGCGGGGCGTTACGGGTGAAGTCATCGACGGTTTGCTCGAAATGCTCGAAGCGTGCGCCGAGCATGCCGCGCAGGCGGTCGGTAAAGACGATCTGGTCTTGCAGGTTCAGGGCGTGGCTTTTGGTCTGCTCGAAAAAGTCAGTGCCGGAGCGTATGCCATTGGGTTTGGTTTGGCCGTAGACCGGGTTGTAGATGTCGATAGCGTATGAGCTACCCGGGCTGCCGGCGATGGCGGTCACGCGTTCCTTCTTGCGGTAGTCCTCGTATTCGGTGCCCACCAGCAGTTCATGCTGCCAGCTGCCGATGTCGAACAGACCGCGCAGTTCCAATTGGGTGATGCTGTCGTGCCAGCCCATGGAGCGTTCGCGGTAGCGGCGGTTGAGGGTATGGCCGTCGGCGCTGAGTGGCCGGTTTTCCGAGGCATCACCCCACAGGCTGCCTTGTTTGTAATGGCTGGCCAGGCGCAGTTTCCAGGCGTCGTTGAGGTGATGTTCAAGGGTCGCCTGGATGCGGTTGTTGTGGTTGTCGATATCGCCGTCGTTGGGCTCGCCGAGGAAGGTGGAGCGCGACAGACCGGGGGCGTCGACGATGCCACGGTCGAACGTGGAGCTGTGGCGCACGAATTCACTTTCCACCAGCAGGCTGGTGTCCGGGTCCAACTGCCAACTGAACGAGGGTGCGACGAATACGCGTTTGCTCTGCACGTGATCGCGGAAGCTGTGGTTGTCTTCTACCGCCAGGTTGACCCGTGACAGCACGTGGCCTTCGCCGTCCAGCGGCGTGTTGACGTCGATGGCAGTGCGGTAACGGTCCCAGCTGCCTGCGCTGGTTTGCAGGGTGGTGAAGGCCTCAGGCTGGGGTTTCTTGGTGACGATGTTGATGGTGCCACCGGGATCGCCGCGCCCATACAGACTGGCTGCCGGGCCCTTGAGCACTTCGATGCGTTCGATATTGGCCGCATCCGGTGTGCTCGGGTAACCACGGTTGGCGCTGAAACCGTCCTGGTAGAACTCCGAGGTGGTGAACCCGCGCACGCTGTATTCGTAGAGGGTCAGGCCGCCGAAGTTGTTTTGCTTGGACACGCCGCCCGCAAATTCCAGGGCGCGTTCCACATTGGTGCTACCCAGGTCCTTGAGCACCGTGGCGGGAATCACGCTGATGGATTGTGGGATATCGCGCAGGGCCGTGTCGGTTTTAGTCGCGCTGGCCGAACGAGTGGCGCGGTAGCCCTTCACCGGGCCGGTGGCGGATTCATAGGCGTCGGTAGTGACGCTGATGGTATCGAGTTCGACGCTGGTTTCTTCGGCAAAGGCGGGGTCGAGCAGCAAACCCAAGGCCAGGCCAGCCAAGGGGGCAATTCTTCGAGACGGCATGATAGAGCGTTCCAATAGCGATATTGAAACAATATAACATGACCAATGAGAATGAATCGCTGCGAAACATTAACTTACAGGTGCCCGCGAAGGGGCACCTGGACGAGGCGGCTTATTCTTCTTCTTTTACCGGAGCCGGTGGCGGGCGCAGGCCGATTTCCGCCGACAACTTGATCTCTTTACCGTTGCGCATCACCAGGATCGCCACCTTGTCGGTCGGCTTGATCCGCGCCACCTGGTTCATCGACTTACGGCCATCACCTGCCGGTTCGCCATTGATGTTCAGGATCACGTCACCCAACTGCAGGCCGGCTTTCTGCGCCGGGCCGTCGCGGAAGATCCCCGCGACCACGATGCCAGGTCGCCCGGTCAGGCCAAACGACTCGGCCAGTTCCTTGGTCAGCGGTTGTACTTCGATCCCCAGCCAGCCGCGAATAACCTGGCCGTGCTCGATGATCGACTTCATCACTTCCATCGCCAGCTTCACCGGGATCGCAAAACCAATGCCTTGGGAACCGCCGGACTTGGAGAAAATCGCGGTG
>Ga0308160_10004362_pt1 | contig 15203 bp, 16 predicted proteins | sample PhyFR1_FD_201036 | JGI IMG/M metagenome (GOLD analysis project Ga0308160, IMG submission 201036) | Phyllosphere microbial communities from UC Gill Tract Community Farm, Albany, California, United States - DLSLF.R1 | ecosystem: Host-associated > Plants > Phyllosphere > Unclassified | place: USA...
TCAATGGCCGCCCGTACCAGCTGCGCCTGGTGCTGGACCAGGGCTACTGGCCAGAATCGTTCATGACGGCGCCGTCCGATGCGCACCTGAAGCGCGACGTCGAACTGGCCAAGCAGATGGGCTTCAACGGCGTGCGCAAGCACCAGAAGATCGAGGACCCGCGCTTTTTGTACTGGGCCGACAAGCTGGGCCTGATGGTGTGGGAAGAAATGCCGTCGGCCTACCGGTTCAGCCCGCGCGCCATCACGCGCATGGTCAAGGAATGGACCGAGGCGATTGAACGCGACTACAGCCACCCGTGCATCATCGTCTGGGTGGCCTTCAACGAGTCGTGGGGCGTGCCGAACCTGACGCTCACGCAGGCGCATCGCAATGCCGTCGAGGCGTTGTACCACCTGACGCGCACGCTGGACTCCACGCGCCCCGTCATTGGCAACGATGGCTGGGAAGCGTCGGCCACCGACATCCTGGGCATCCACGACTACGACAGCGACCCCGAGAAGGTGCTGGCACGCTATGCCGTCACCGATCCGGTGCGCACGCTGTTCGATCAGCGCCGGCCCGGTGGCCGTATCCTGACGCTCGATGGCTTCCCGCATCGCGGCCAGCCGATCGTGCTGACAGAATTCGGCGGCATTGCCTACGATCCGAGGCAGACGCCCAATCCCGACGAAACCACGTGGGGCTATAGCCGCGCGCACACGGCCGAAAGCTATCTGAAGCAGTACCGGCGCCTGCTGCAGGTGGTGAATGAGACGTTCATGTTCAGTGGTTTCTGCTATACGCAGTTCACGGACACGTTCCAGGAGGCCAATGGCTTGCTGAACGCCGACCGCTCGCCGAAACTGCCTTTGGATGTGATCAGCGCCGCCACGCGCAATATTCCGTTGTTCCACCGCGAGGTAGAGGCGGACAAGGATGCTGGCACGCCTTGACGACATTCAAAGAGCAGGGCCGGTACGGCCTGCCCGCTGAAGCTCCACCAGGCCACATGTCGCGCAGGCGCATGTGGCCTTTGCACGTGCGCATGCGTTCAGCGCCGGATCGCGCCGCCCGTCACATTGACGCGCTCGCCGCTGCGCAAGTCAGAGGTGCCGCTGTACGTGATGACCTGCGTGCTGCCGTCGTCCATCCGCACCTTGACGCGGTACGCCTGGGCAGCGCCGGTGCCCCCTGTTGCGCCGGCCGTGCCGCTGGTGCCCACCGATGCGTCGCTTTTGCTCATGCCACCCGGGGCAGGGACGCTTGCGATGGACAACACTGTGCCGTTGGGCGCGGGCATGCGCGCAGACGCGGCGGCGGGCTGGTCGCTGCGCTCGTCCTGCATGCCGGTGTTGCCCGAGCCGGTGGCGCCTTTGCTGCCGGATGCCCCTGCGCTGTCCGATGTGATGGCCGAGCTGGTCACAATGCTGTCCACGTCGCCGCTGCTGCTGGCGACATCATTGGATGTCGCTGGCGCTGCCCGTAGCGGCGCAGCCCGATGTGGCGAGCATGACCGCCAGCAGGCCCGCCATGGCCACGCTCTGGTGCGATTGCTTCATGATCAACTCCTCTTGGTGGTGGTAGGGATGTGACGATGCTGTGCCACAAGGATAAGAGGCGCAACGCGCAGCAGCGTTCACGCTGTCGCGTCTAGAAGGTAGTTGGATCAAGCAGGCGGGCCATGGCGGGAACCCGGCCGGATAAAGATGGTCAGCGCGCCCGTTCCGGCGCAGCGCGCACCGCATGCGGCATCGGGACCCGCGCAAGCAGCGCAGTCAGTAGGATGGCTGCGACGGTCGCTGCGCTGACATCGACCAGCCAGTCTTGCACCGTGCCCGAACGGTACGGCAGGAAGTGCTGCACGCTCTCGTCGAAGGCGCCCATCAGTGCAATAGCCAGCACCGCCTTGAGTGCACGTTGCAACCCGCTCCCGGTACTGCCAAGAAACCACAGTGTCGCAAGAGCGGCATAGGCCAGGCTGTGCAGGACAAGGCCGGACGCGAATTCGCCCACCTCAGCGCGCGCACCGGGCACGGAGCCGGCGATCACGATACAGGTAAAGATCAGCAGTGCCACAGCGTGCATGGCACGGCGGTGACGTGGTTCGGCGTACAACAGGGGAGACAGGGCAGGCATGGCGACGTGGTGACAGTACAGTAACGGTGACGGGGCAAACGTCAACGTTACCATGCCGGGCGCACCTTGTGTGCCCGTTGCCGCCGGCCCGTGCGCCAGCCGCTCACTGCGACGTGGGTCAGATCGTCAGTGCCGGTGCACCGTCGGCGTAATGGGCGTCGAAACAGCTGGCGCAGTCGGCACAGAACAGGTGCGCCACGCGTACGCTCGCCTGTCGCAACACGAGTTTCAGGTGCGACCGGCGGCACTTGGGACACACTTCGCGGACGCTGCCGAAGGTAAGCAGATTGAGGGGCGCGCTGTCACGATCGACATCGTCGACCACGGCGCGTGGATTGAGTTCGCTGAGTATGAGGTCGCTTGTAGCTTGTGTGCGACGGCAACTGTCTGGCGAAAGCGATGTTTCTGGTACACGTAAACTCATCGGACGATCTCCCGTGGTCGTTTCGTTGTACGCGGTCTCCACCCGCTGGGCAAGGTGGGACGTCGCAGCTTCATGATAGCCCTATTGAAGACGGCTTCAAGCACATAGACAATTTTTTCTGGCCCAAGTTGCCACAATGCCGAAAAAAATGCCCGCGCGAGGCGGGCATCACCCGAGATCGGGCCAAGAGTGCGGAATCCGGGTTGGTGTGCAGCGCACGGAACGCTCCACACCTGCTGGCACCACGCATATCGGTTACGTGTGTGTCAGGTGCGTTCGAGTATAGGCAGGGATTGTGACGGGTCCGTGACGATCGTCAATGTTGCGCAGGCATAGTGAACGCAATTGAGCTTATTGCAATACAGCCGAGATAACGTGGTCCGCGCAAACCGTCCAGGCAAAAAAAAAGCCCGCTGAGCGGGCTTGAAACTATTTTCTTGGAGGAGAATAGTGGAGACAGGTGTAACTATAGGGATTCACTGACCGGGCGTCCAATTGCGTTTTCGGATACCAGATATGTGATCTGTCAATATCTCTGTCGCGACGCTGTTTGCGCATCAATCGCGTACCGGCACCGTGTAGTTTAGTGCCATGCGCCCGCCATCGGCGTACAGGGTCTGGCCCGTCATGTACGACGCATCGTCGCTGGCCAGGAAGGCGGCGATCGACGCAACTTCTTCCGGTTCGCCGCAGCGGCCCAGCGGAGTGCGCGACAGGATCGTGTGTCGCGCTTCCGGGCTGCCCAGCACGGCCTTTTTCGCCAGCTCGGTCAGGATCGTGCCGGGACCAATGGCGTTCACGCGAATATCGTACTGGGCCAGGGCGATGGCCGCCACGCGCGTGAGCTGGTTGACGCCGCCTTTCGAGATCACGTACGGCACCTGGTTCGGGATCGTCAGCTCGGCGTTCACACTCGACATATTGATGATGCAGCCGCCTTCGCCGCGCGCCACCATGTCGCGCGCCGCCGCCTGGCTGCACAGGAACATCGATTTCAGGTTGATGCGCAGCACGCGGTCGAAATCGTCCTCGTGCAGGTCGAGGAACTCGGCAGCGTGGGTCACGCCGGCATTGTTGATCAGGATATCGATGCGGCCGAACGCGGCCAGCGTGGCCGCGATCATCGCATCGACCTCGACCTTGATACCGACGTCGGCGCGGTAGGCGCGGGCTGCGTCGCCCAGGCTGGCAGCGGCTTGCTCGACTTCGGGCCGGATATCGACGAGCATGACGCGCGCGCCTTCGCGCACGAGGCGCTCGGCGCAGGCCAGGCCGATGCCCTGGCTGGCCCCGGTGACGATGGCGATCTTCTGGTGTAGTTTCATGGCGGGCTTTCGGCGCTGTGGCAAAAGCTGCCATTCTAACCACCTGCGGCAGCGCCCCACAGGTGCCAAAATAAAAACTGCTATTTATGTGTAAGTTTTTCCCGTGGCAACGTACTACAGGATCCATTGCCCCTTCAATGAGAACGAGATGAACTGGAAACACCTCGCGTTTGCCCTTACGGTCCTGAGCTATCACTGCATGGCGTCGGCGCAGCCACTCTGTCACCTGTCGCGCCCGGTCGAGCAGGTCGGCTGCTGCGCACCGGCACTTGTCTGTGTCGAGCCACCCGATCAGGATGCGCGGATGGCGGCATGATGTTGCGCGGAGCGCAGGATGCCACGTTTGCCTGCGTGGTTGCAGAACATGGCCCCATGCTGGCGCGCTTCACGGCCAGTTTCGAGCGCAATCGCCACGCGCGAGAAGACTTGCTGCAGGATATCCTGCTCGGCGTGTGGCAGGCGCTGCCTGCGTTTCGAGGCGACGCGAGTCTCAAGACCTACATCCTGGGCGTCGCGCACCGGCGCTGCGCGTCGCATGTGATGCGCGAGGTGGCGCAGCCGCGCCATGAAGAACTCGACGACGAGTGGGTTGATGGCCAGCCGGGTCCTGAAGCGCTGGCAGGCCTGAATCAGCAGCAGGCGCGCCTCTTGAGCGCGCTGCGCGACTTGCCGATCGGGCAGCGCCAGCTGGTGGTGCTGGCGCTCGAAGGCCTGCGCTACGACGAGATCGCCGACTTGCTCGGCATCACGGTGGGTAATGTGGGCGTGCGCCTGAACCGGGCCCGGGCAGCGCTCAGAGAACAACTGGAGGAACGATGAACGAGCAAGACAAATGGGCGAATTTGCAGGATGTGTGGGGTGCGAGCCGGCCTGCCAGCGCTGTGCCTGACGTGGGCTTGATGATCGCCCGTGCGCGGCGCGAACGCCGCCTGACAGTACTGGTGCTGGTGGGCGAATGGGTGATGATGATCGTGGCGGCAGTGCTTGTCGCGGAGCGCTGGCAGCGTGTCGCTACCAACGGCTACGAGACATTGTGGCTGGGGTTCCAGACGCTGCTCATGGGCGTCATCATCGTTGTTTATACGTGGACGCGCCTGGCTGCCCTGCATGAGCCGGCGGGAACGAGCCTGCGCGACTGGCTGGCGCTGCGCCGCCGGCGCGCCCGGCTCGGCCTGCGCCTGGCGCGCTTCACACGCTGGACGACGGTTGCCTTGCTGCCGGCGCCGGTGATCGTACTCGTCATGGCGCGCAGCACCCAGGCCGGCATCACCGGGTTGGTGACAACGACGCTGGTGCTGGGAGCGGGATGGTGGTGGGCGCAGCGCAAGCGCGCCCACATGAACGCCGAGATCGCCGAGGTCGACGCGCTGGCGCTGGAATGGCTGGATGAACCGCCAGGCCCATCGGGCCAGACGTCTAGAGCATGATGGGCCGGTCGGGCAACTCGTTGGTGCGCTCGCCGCTGGCCGGGAAATGCTGGTGCAGCAGGTCGTTGACCTGCGCCACTGCCGCCAGTGTGGCGTCATGGAAGTGCCCGTCCTTGAAGCCTGCTGTCAGCGTGCGGCACACGGCTTGCCAGGTGGCGGCGTCGATCTTGCGGTCGATGCCCCGGTCGGCCACGATGTCGACCTTGTGCTCTGCCAGGTTCACATAGATGAGCACGCCGGAATTGTCTTCGGTATCCCACACGCCATAGTCGGCGAACAAGGCGAGCGCGCGCTGGCGGTTGGTGATGCCGTCCCAGGCGGCGTCGAAGGGCAGGGCCTTCTCGACGATCAGGCGCACCTCGCCGCGGTGCGTGCGCTCGCCGGCATCGATGGCCTCGGCAATGGCCGTGAGCGTCGATTCAGGAAACGCGCGCCGCGCTTCGCCCGCGCTGCTGGTGGCGTGGCGCCACGCGCGCGTCATTTTTTGTGCAATCGATCCCATTACCAGTCTCCCGAGGCGCCGCCGCCGTCAAAGCCGCCACCACCACCAGAAAAACCGCCGCCGCCAAAACCACCGCCGCCACCGCCACCGCCAAACCCGCCACCACCACCGTTGCTCATATTGCCGATGATATTGCCGAGGATGAAGCCGGTGGTCGCACCGCCCCAGTTTGAGCGGCCACGGCTGCTGGCAACCGTGCGGCCGCGCTTGCCGCCGAAGACCGAGCGCAGCAGGAATGCGCCGATCATGATCGCGAAGATTGCGATCAGGGGAATCCCGCCGCCGCCGGCAGCCTCTTGCCGCTGCTGCGGTTGCTGTGCAGGCGCCGGGAAGGCTTCCTGGTTCAACAGTGTGGCAATCGCGCCCACGCCGGCCACCAGGCCTTCGTAATAATGTTGTTGCCGGAAATGCGGCGCGATCACGTCCTGCAGGATGCGCTTGGACTGGGCATCGGTCAGCACGCCCTGTACGCCACGGCCGGCCTCGATACGCAGGCGGCGTAGCGCCGACGGGTTGCCGGGGGCGACGACCAGCAGCACGCCGTCGTCGACGCCCTTGCGGCCGAGCTTCCAGGCATCGGTGACGCGGATGCTGTAGGCCTCGATGGCTTCGGGCTCGGTCGACTTGACCAGCAGCACGGCGATCTGGCTGCCCGTCTTGGCTTCATAGTCGGCCAGCACCGCTTCCAGGCGCTGGCGCTGGGTCGCGTCGAGCATGCCGGCCTGATCGGTCACGCGCGCCGTGAGTTTCGGCACGTCCTTGAGCTGTGCATGGGCCGGCGCTGCGCCGGCGAGCAGCGTCGCCAGTGCGAACAGGAGCGTGGAAAACAAGCGCAGGAAGGGCGTCATCGCCAGCCTTACTTGCCGAAGTTGACGGCTGGTGCGGTCGAGATCGCTTTTTCATTCTCGACCGTGAACGATGGTTTGGTTTCGTAACCGAACATCATGGCCGTCAGGTTTTTCGGGAACTGGCGCACGGTCACGTTGTAATCCTGGACCGAGGCAATGTAGCGCTGGCGGGCCACCGTGATGCGATTCTCGGTGCCTTCGAGTTGCGACGCCAGGTCACGGAAGCTGGTGTCGGCTTTCAGGTCCGGGTATTTTTCGGACACCACCATCAGGCGCGAGAGCGCGCTCGACAGTTCACCCTGCACCTGCTGGAACTTCTGGAACGCTTCCGGGTTGTTCAGCACTTCAGGGGTGATCTGGAAGCTGGTGGCCGAGGCGCGGGCGCGCGTGACGGCTTCGAGCGTTTCACGTTCGTGCGACGCATAGCCCTTGACGGTATTGACCAGGTTCGGGATCAGGTCGGCGCGGCGCTGGTACTGGTTGACCACTTCACTCCAGGCGGCTTTGGTCGCTTCATCCTTGGTCTGGAAATCGTTGTAGCCGCAGCCCGAGAGCAGGACGCCGGCGAGAATGGCGCTGCCGAGCAGGCGGGTCCAGCGGGAGATAAAGGTCGTGTTCATGGCAGTAAAGGTCCGTGCGAGTTGTCGAATAATCAAAATATACCTGAAACGGGCCGCAATCGGTGTTCCTGCAACCCCGAGGGGCAGGGGACCGCATGGCGGCAGGTACAATAATGGGTTTGCAATTATTCGGATACAAGGGGCTCGAAGTGACTTTCATTCAAAAACTGGCGGCTGCATGGACCCGCAACGATTCGCTGCTGTGTGTGGGCCTCGACCCGGACCTGGCGCGCTTCCCCGCGCACCTGGCCGGCCAGCCGGATGCGATCGTGCAGTTCTGCAAAGCGATCATCGATGCCACGGCCGATCTGGCCTGCGCCTTCAAGCCGCAGATCGCTTATTTCGCTGCGCTGGGTGCCGAAGACCAGCTCGAGGCAATCTGCACCTATCTGCGTGAGACGTATCCACACATCCCGCTGGTGCTCGACGCCAAGCGCGGCGACATCGGCGCCACCGCGCACCAGTACGCGCGCGAAGCGTTCGATCGTTACGGCGCCGATGCGGTGACCGTCAATCCGTACATGGGCTTCGATTCGGTCGAGCCGTACATGGCGTGGCCGGACCGCGGCGTGATCGTGCTGTGCCGCACGTCGAACGCGGGTGGCTCCGACCTGCAATTTCTGGACGTGGGCGGCCGTCCGCTGTACCAGCACGTGGCGCAACTGGTGGCCGACAAGTGGAACCGCAACGGCCAGTGCGCGCTGGTGGTGGGCGCCACGTTCCCGGAAGAGATCGCGCAGGTACGCGCACTGGTGGGCGACATGCCGCTGTTGATTCCCGGCGTGGGCGCGCAGGGCGGCGATGTCGAGGCAACCGTCAAGGCGGGCCGCACGGCGGGCGGCGCCGGCATGATGATCAATTCGTCGCGCGCGATCTTGTATGCGACGCCGCAGCAGGGCGAAGACTTTGCGCAGGCAGCGCGGCGCGTGGCAACGGAAACGCGCGACGCGATCAATGCGGCGCGTAACGCGGCGTGATGTGAACATCGCGCCGTTGGCGGAACGGCGGAACGGCGTGACCGCGTGATGGCGTAACCGCGTAACCACGTAATGGCGGTAGGGTGGACGGCCAGCCGTCCACCCTACATATCGCCGTCAGTGCAACTCTGGCGCGATCATCTCGGCGTAGTCATACAGCGCGCCAAGAATCGCCTCGGCCCGCTCGTCGGCCGTCTCGGACAACGCATCGATTTCCTGGAACAATTGATCGATCGTTCTGGCCCCGCCGGTGCCCTCGAACAGGCGCGCTGCGCGGTGCGCTTCCCAGGTCTGCATTTCTTCTTCCGACAGCGTCTCGGGGAAGTTGCGCGCGCGGTAGCGCAGCAGCAGTTCGTTGAGGCGCTCGTCTTCGAAGCTCACGCGCTTGCCGATCAGGGCCGCCGGCTTTTGCATGCGGATCGATTCCAGCTGGCGCCGGTCTTCCTTGCTGACGAACCCGCCATACAAATCCTCATCCACATCGACCGGCGTGCCGGATGCCGGCTTTTGCAGCACCTGCGCCCAGACGGCGCGCAGGTCGGGGCCGGCAGCGGCCAGCGCGGCGTGCGCGCGGCCCTGGTCGAGATCGATATCCCAGCGCGTGGCCAGCTCGGGCTGCAGCGTTTTGAGATTGGCCACCAGCATCGGCGACTTGTTCAGGTGCACGCTCTTGATCGGCAGGCGCGTGACGCCCTCGGGCAAGTCGTCGGTGCGCGTGAACATGCGCGTGCGGATGGTTTCGGCATCCAGGGCGAACAGTTCGGACGGATCGTAGCGGCAATCCCAGACCAGGATTTCGTTCTTGTTGGTGGGGTGCTGCGCCAGCGGATAAACCAGGGCCAGGCAGCCGTGCTCGACCGGGAACATGCCGGACACGTGCAGGAACGGCTGGCGCTCGGCAGGGGCCTGGTGCAGGCCGATCTCGGCGGCGACGCGGTCCTTGCGGCGCAACTCCAGGCAAAAGTCGAACAGGCGCGGCTGCTTGCTGCGGATCAGGCGCGCCAGCGCGATGGTCGCGCGCACGTCCGACAGCGCATCGTGCGCGGCCTCGTGCGCCAGGCCATTGGCCGCGCTCAGGTGCTCCAGCTTGAAGCTCGGTTTGCCATCGTCGCGGGTGGGCCACACGATGCCGTCCGGGCGCAGCGCATGCACCATGCGCACGACGTCGAGCAAATCCCAGCGGCCGCAGTTGTGCTGCCACTCGCGCGCGTACGGATCGATCAGGTTGCGCCAGAACAGGTAGCGCGTGACTTCGTCGTCGAAGCGGATCGTGTTGTAGCCGACGCCGATCGTGTCCGGCTGGCTGAACGCGGCTTCGATCTGGCGCGCGAACTCGTGCTCCGGCACGCCGTGTTCGAGGCAGTGCTGCGGCAGGATGCCGGTGATCAGGCACGATTCCGGATCGGGCAAAAAATCATTGGCCGGCTGGCAGTACAGCATGATCGGTTCGCCGATCTCGTTGAGTTCAGCGTCGGTGCGGATCGCGGCAAACTGGGCGGGGCGGTCACGGCGCGGGGTCGCGCCAAAGGTTTCGTAGTCGTGCCAGAGGAAGGTATGCGGGCTCATGTCTTGTTGTTGTCTTGGCTGCAATCACAGCGTCGGCGACATGGTGGCACAGATGCGCCGTCGCGTCACGGACCGGCGTCACGGTCCGTGCTGCCGGGACGGCATTGTGACCTAGTTGCTGACGCGGTTGCGTCCGGCTTCTTTCGCCCGGTACAGGGCGGCGTCGGCGGCTGCCATCAGCGCGTACTCATCGCCGTTCTCGCCCAGGCTGGCCACGCCGAACGACGCGGTCAGGTGCGGCAGCTGCACGCGCATGTCGGTAAACACGACGGTGTCGCGCAGGCGCTGGCACAGGCGTTCTGCCACCATCGTCGCCAGTTCGATGCCGGTGTCGGGCAGGACGGCCAGCATTTCCTCGCCGCCGAAGCGCACGGCAAAGTCGGACGGGCGCAGCGCGTCGCGGATCAGGCTGGCTGCAGCCGACAGCGCCACGTCGCCGATGATGTGGCCATGGGTGTCGTTGAACTGCTTGAAGTGGTCGAGGTCGATCATGACGATCGACAGGCCGCTGCCGGTACGGGCCGCGCGCGCCGCCAGCTTCGGCAGCATGTCGTTGAGCCAGGCACGGTTGTACAGGCCCGTGAGCGGGTCGTTGAGGGACAGCTGGCGGTAGAATTCGCCCAGCTTCTGGCGCCGGCGCAGCAGCGCGTTGGTGGTGCGGATGCGGAAGGACAACAGGCGCAGCAGATTACGCGCCAGCACGCTCGAGTGGTCGATCAGCGTCCAGACAATGCTCGATTCGATCACCAGGAGCTCGCTGTCTTCGAGCGCCGTCATGGCCGCGAGGTTGGCGGCATCGTCCAGCACGGCCTGGTCGCCGACGCTTTCGCCCGGCAAGACGCGGATGGTCCCGGTTTCGTCGCCTGCGTGCGCATCGGATTCGATCTCGAGCTGGCCCGAGAGCACGATGTACAGGTGCGCCTGGCCGCTGTCGTCGATGCGCTCGCCTTTTGGCACCCGCACGATGGCGCAGTCGGCCAGCATGGCGGCGACCTCTGGGTCGGTCTCGTCGCGAAACAGCTGCAAGTCGTTGATGTTGGTGCGGCTGGTGCCGAAGGTGCCGATCTGTTCCAAGTGAGTCCTCAAGCGGTGTGCCGCGTTGGCATGCGTGATTGCATGTGTTATTACATCAACGGAATCATAGCCGATTGTGCCACTCTTGCGCGTTTGGCGAAACTTAAACCACCATGGCTGACCCGTATGACACCTTCTACCACTGACCTGATCGACGCGTTGGGCCAGGCACATGTGCCCGCGCCCGGTGCACGTATCGTCTCTCTCGTACCATCGATTACCGAATTGCTGTGCGACCTGGGCCTGGCGCCGCAGCTCGTCGGCCGCACAGGTTTCTGCATCCACCCAAAGGACATTGTCGCCGCCATTCCCAAGGTGGGCGGCACCAAGGACGTCAATCTCGACAAGATCCGTGCGCTGGCGCCGACCCACGTCGTCGTCAATCTCGATGAAAACACGCGACCGACGTACGACGCGCTGGTGCAATTCGTGCCGCACGTGATCGTCACGCATCCGGTAACGCCGCAGGACAATCTGGCACTGGCGCGCCTGCTGGGCGGCATCTTCGGCGTGCAGGATGCGGCCGAAGCCTGGTGCGCCGCCTTCGACAAGGCACTGACCGCGCTGCGCGCAAGGCCGGCCGGGCCATCACGCGCAGTGCTGTACTGCATCTGGCAGGATCCGTGGATGAGCATCTCGGCCGACACCTATATCGCTGCGATGCTGGCTGAACTGGGCTGGCGCGTGCCGCAACTGGGCGAAGACCGCTACCCGCGCTTCACGTGGTCGGATAGCCTGGTCGATGGCCTGGACGCCGTGCTGCTGTCGACCGAACCGTACCGCTTCACGCAGGCGCACGTGGACGCGCTGGAAAAACAGATCGGCATTCCCGTGCTGCTGGTCGATGGCGAAATGCTGTCGTGGTACGGCAGCCGCGCGCTGGCGGGCGTGAATTATCTGGAGACGTTGCGGGAACTGCTGGAAGGTGCGGCCGGCGAGGTGCGTCGCGCTGAGTGAGGCGGCGGTGTTACCCCCGCGCCCATGGCGGGCGCAGGGTCGTACGGGCACTGATCAGTTATCGGTCAGGTGCTTGTCGGCAGTCGGGTCGATGTCGCCGTCGACACCGTCAACGCCGACCACCGGCGTGGCGGTATGGCGATGCTTGTCGTGCAGGCGGCCGATGGTGCTGTCGAGTGCGCGGGCCAGTTTGCCGCTGGCGTTGTTGATGGCCTGGTGCAGGTCGTTGGCGTGATCGTGCACGACGATCGGGGCCACGCCGGCCAGGCGCGCTTCGAGCATGCAATGGTTGCCGCCGTCTGCTTTCTTTTCCTTGTTCTCGTCGCTCAGGTGAACGTCGACGCGGGTAACTTGCTCGCTGAAACGACCGATGGAAGCGCGCACGACGGTGTCCACGTGCTCGTCCAGGCCCTGGTGCTTGGTGATGGTGTTATCGGTATTGACGTTGATCTGCATGGATGGCTCCTGTAATCGTTATGGCTTTATCTTACACGTCCCGCGATTTTTTCAGCGTCCGCACCGTCTACTGTGCTGAGCTTGCGATAAAAGCAATCTTGTTGCTAATTTTCAACATTACAATTTATTGCTCGTGTTGTAGGAGTGCTCCTACTAGAATCGCACCCCCACATCCAGAACTCTCACCAATTATTTCAGCGCCGCCCATCGTCGACGGGTGCGGAACCGGAGCCTCACAGGGTAACGACAACACAATGCATCTGAATCACTTAAAAATCGGCCAGCGGCTCGCGCTCGCATTCGGCCTCGTGCTGGTTTTGCTGGCCATCGTGCTGGCCACCGGCATCCAGAAACTTCAGGCGATGGACAACCTGCTCGTCAAGGTCGTGCAAGGCAATGGCGCACGCATCGACGCAGCCGGCACGATGCGCGATTCGCTGCGCCGCATCTCGATCGCCATGCGCGACATGACCATCGAGACCGATCCCGCGCAGATGCAGGAGCAGGCAAAGATCATTGCCAGCGCGCGCAGCAGCTATGACAAGGCAGAAGCAGCGCTCGAACGCCTGCATACGTCGGATGAGGGCCGGGCCACTCATGCAAAGATCGTCTTGAGCCGCAATGCGATGCTCCCGGTGATCGCCCAGGGCCAGACACTGGCGCTGGCCAATGACCTGGAAGGGGAAGCAGCCTTTCTGCGCAACCAGTTCGTGCCGACGATGCGGCCCTGGACCGCGGCCATCGATGAGATGGTCGCGCTGCAGCAGCAGCGCAATGCGCATGACCAGACGGTTGGCGGCGAAGCCTATGCTCAGGCCCGCGTCATGATGCTGAGCGTGGGCGGCTTTGCGTTGCTGGCTTCGATCATTGTCGCCTGGCGCATCACCCGTTCGATCACGCAACCCCTGAACCGCGCCGTCGATGTGGCGCGTACCGTCGCCGCCGGCGACTTGAGCAGCGACATACTGATCGATTCGCGCGATGAAACCGGCCAGCTGCTCGCCGCGTTGAAAGACATGAACCTCAATCTGCGCACGATCGTCAGCCAGGTGCGCGACGGTACCGAAACCATCGCCACCGCATCGGACCAGATCGCTACGGGCAACCTCGACCTGTCGGCGCGCACCGAGCAGCAGGCCGGCGCACTCGAAGAAACGGCGTCATCGATGGAAGAGCTGACCTCGACCGTGAAGCAGAATGCAGAGAATGCCCGTCAGGCCAACACGCTGGCGCGCTCGGCATCCGATATCGCCACCCGTGGCGGCGTGGTCGTGGCCGACGTGGTCGATACCATGAGCGCCATTCATACATCGGCCAGCAAGATTGTCGACATCATTTCCGTCATTGACGGCATCGCATTCCAGACCAATATTCTGGCTCTGAATGCAGCGGTCGAGGCAGCGCGCGCAGGTGAGCAGGGCCGGGGCTTTGCCGTGGTCGCCAGCGAGGTGCGCAACCTGGCGCAGCGCTCGGCCAGTGCGGCGAAGGAAATCAAGAACCTGATCGACGACTCGGTGACCAAGGTGGACGAGGGCAGCCGCCTCGTGACCCAGGCTGGCAGCACCATGGACGAGATCGTGGGCAGCGTCAAGCGCGTGACCGACATCATGGGCGAGATCACGGCCGCCAGCCAGGAGCAGGAAAGCGGCATCGAGCAGATCAATCAGGCCATCACGGAGATGGACGCGGTCACCCAGCAGAATGCCGCGCTGGTCGAAGAAGCCGCCGCCGCGGCGGAGTCGCTCAAGGACCAGTCGGCGCAACTGGCCGCCACGGTCAGCGTGTTCAAGGTCGATGCCGCACGCCATCCTGCGCCGCGTGTGGCTGCGGGGCAGCGCACGCTGGAGCTGCAGGCGGCATGACCCGCCTGGTCAGCTGATCCGGTCTTTTTCCGGTGCCAGCGCTTTCTCGTGATGCGGAAAACGGTCCATCCGCGACAGCACCGGGAACAGCATGGCCCAGACGCCCGTCACGACCAGCGTGGCCACGCCCCCGAGCAGGATCGCGCGCGTCAGTCCCAGCCAGCCGGCCGTGACGCCGGACTCGAATTCACCGAGCTCGTTCGAGGCGCCGATGAACACCGAGTTCACGGCGCTCACGCGCCCGCGGATGTCGTCGGGCGTTTCGTACTGCACCAGCAGATGGCGGATATACACGCTGACCATGTCGCCCACGCCCAGCAGGAACAGCGCGCCAAAGGCAATCGCGACATGGTCGGTCAGGCCCAGCACGATCACGCACAGGCCGAACAAGGCAACGCCGCCGAACATCCAGGCGCCGACGCGGCGCGTGATCGGAAACATCACCAGCGCCACCGAACACAGGGCTGCGCCCATGCCGGGCGCTGTGCGCAGAAAGCCCAGGCCGGACGGCCCCACGCCCAGGATGTCGTGCGCATAGGCGGGCAGCAGGGCGGTCGCGCCGCCGAACAGCACCGCGAACAGGTCGAGCGAGATGGCACCGAGCACGATCGGGCGCGAACGCACGAAGCGCAAGCCTTCGAGCAGCGTGTGCCAGCTGACCGGCGCCTTGTTGATCACCTGCGCGATGGTGCGCGTGTTCGTCATGAGCAGCACCGCCAGCGCGAGCAGCGAGGCGGCCGTCATGTGCACCGTCTGCGGCCCTAGTACATAGAGCAGGCCGCCGACGATCGGGCCGAGAATCATCGCCACGTGCATCGTCGAGGAGCCCAGCGCCACCGCCTGGCTGAAGTCGCGGTCGGGCACCAGATTCTTGAGCACCGCTTGCGAAGCCGGCATCATGAAGGCGCGGGCGCTGCCGAACAGCACCAGGATCGCGAACACGGGCCACACGGTCGTGCTGCCGCTGGCCGTGAACGCAATCAGCATGGCGCTGCACAGCAGTTGCACGGCCATGCAGCACAGCACGATCAGGCGCCGGTTGTAGCG
>Ga0308160_10004363_pt1 | contig 15203 bp, 13 predicted proteins | sample PhyFR1_FD_201036 | JGI IMG/M metagenome (GOLD analysis project Ga0308160, IMG submission 201036) | Phyllosphere microbial communities from UC Gill Tract Community Farm, Albany, California, United States - DLSLF.R1 | ecosystem: Host-associated > Plants > Phyllosphere > Unclassified | place: USA...
CATCTTCCCTATGAATTACACCCTGATTACCTGTGTCGTCATCTACCTGCTGGGCACCTTGGCGCTGGGCGTGTGGGCGGGCTCGCGTATCAAGAATACCAGCGACTTCGCTGTCGCCGGTCGCAGCCTGCCTTTGATCATGGTCATCACGACGACGTTTGCCACCTGGTTCGGCGCCGAGACCGTGATGGGCGTGCCGGCCAAGTTCGTGCAGGGTGGCCTGAACGCCATCATCGAAGACCCCTTCGGCGCTGGCAGCTGCCTGATCCTGGTTGGCCTGTTCTTCGCGACCAAGCTGTATAAACTGAACCTGCTGACGATCGGCGACTACTATCGCCAGCGCTACGGCAAGGGCATCGAGATCTTTTGCTCGGTCGCCATCATCCTGAGCTACCTCGGCTGGGTCGCGGCACAGATCACGGCGCTCGGCCTGGTGTTCTCGGTGCTCACCGGCGGTGCCATGGCGCCGGCCGTCGGCATGGTGATCGGCACCTTGGCCGTGCTGATCTACGTGGTGGTGGGCGGCTTCCTGGCCGTGGCGTTGACCGACTTCATCCAGATGATCGTGCTGGTGGTCGGCATGTCGATCATCGCCTTCTTCGCGGCGGATCTCGCCGGCGGCGCCGACAAGGTGATGGACATGGCCCAGCAAGCCCAACTGTGGCGCCTGCTGCCGGAACCGAACTTCAAGGACATCATCTTCTTCATCGGCGCGGCGATCACCATGATGTTCGGCAGCATTCCGCAGCAGGACGTGTTCCAGCGCGTGATGTCGGCCAAGGACGCCCCGACCGCGCGCGCCGGCGCCGTGATCGGCGGCGCCAGCTATATCGTGTTCGGCTTCGTGCCGATGTTCATTGTCGTCGCCGCGGTCGTGGTGATGGGCAGTAACGCCATGGAAATCGCGCGCAACGATTACCAGCAACTGCTGCCGACCTTCGTGATGACCAAGATGCCGCTGGTGATGCAGATCCTGTTCTTCGGCGCCCTGCTGTCGGCGATCAAGAGCACTTCGTCGGCCACGCTGCTGGCGCCGTCGACCAGCTTCACCGAGAACATCCTGAAAAATATCCGCCCAGGCATGAGCGACCGCCAGCAGCTGTTCGCGATGCGCGTGACCATCGTCATCTTCGCGGCGCTGGTGCTGGTGTATGCGATTGCGATGGAAGGCACCTCGATCTACGAACTGGTGTCGTCGGCTTACCAGGTGACGCTGGTGGCGGCCTTCATTCCGCTGGTGATGGGGCTGTACTGGAAGCGGGCGACGACCCAGGGGGCGATTGTCTCGATCGGCGCCGGGCTGTTCGTGTGGATCCTGTTCTTCCCGCAGATTTCGACCTTGGGCGAGGAATTCCCGGGCCAGCTGGCCGGGCTGCTGGCGGCGTTTGCCGGCATGATCGTCGGTTCGCTGGCGCCGCAGGTGCTGAAGAACCGGACGGAGCCGGCGAAGACCATCGCGGCTTGAATACGTAGAGCGTGTGAATAAATCGTCAGGGCAAGGGATACGGCCTACCGGCGCCGAGTCGAAGACAGTACGAGCGTACGGCGAGACGAGGCAACGCAGCCATGGCGATTTATTCACACGCTCGTAAGGTGGGCACTCCGTGCCCACGCGGATGCGTGATCGGTGTTGGCGCCGGTGGCGTCGATCATGTCGCGTTACGCCGGCGCCTCCCAGGGCGTCTCGTTAGCGCCGCTGGTCAATGTCCGTGTTTCGGAGCGAGTCATCACGGCTACGAACTACGGACGAGCACGTAACCGCGTGGGCACGGAGTGCCCACCGTACGTTGCGCACATGGCGCCATCAATAGCGCCAACAGATATCACGCCAGGCTAGATCCATCCGCGCCCATACACATCCGCCAGCGTCAAATCCAGGCAATCCCAGATCCGCTCCGCCATCTCGTCGATCTCGGCCTTCGTCATCACCAGCGGCGGCGCCACGATCATCCGGTCACCCACGGCGCGCATGATCACCCCGTTGTCGAACATGTGCCCCCGGCACAGCATCCCCACCCCCAGTTCGCGCAGGAAGTGTTCGCAATCGTGCGGCCCGGTTCCCTTGCGCCGCACCAGGTTCAGCCCCGCCACCATGCCCAGGCTGTCGGCATACCCCACCAGCGGATGCGTGGCAAGCTCGGCAAACGCCGTCTTCAAGTGCGGTCCGGTTTCCTGCGCCACCTTTTCCACCAGCCGCTCCTCGCGCAGGATGCGCAGGTTTTCCAGCGCCGCCGCGCACGCCACCGGGTGGCCGGAATAGGTGAAGCCGTGGTTGAAATCGCCACCCTGCTCGATCAGCGCCTGCGCCACGCGCTTGCCGACCAATACACCGCCCAGCGGCACATAGCCCGAGGTAACGCCCTTGGCAAAGCTGATCAAGTCCGGCCGCATGCCCATCAGCTCCGAACCGAACATGGTGCCCAGGCGCCCGAAGCCGCAAATCACCTCGTCGGCGATCAGCAAAATGCCGTACTTGTCGCAGATGCGCTGCACTTCCGGCCAGTAGGTTTCCGGCGGAATGATCACGCCGCCCGCCCCCTGCACCGGCTCGCCGATGAAGGCGGCCACCCGCTCGGGCCCGCTGGCCAAAATCTGCTCTTCCAGCCAGCTGGCGGCGCGCAGCCCGAAGGCGTTCTCGCTCATGCCCTGGCCGCTTTCGGCATAGTTGGGCTGGCCGATGTGCACGATGTCGGGAATCGGCAGCCCGCCCTGCGCATGCATGCCGGCCATGCCGCCCAGCGATGCCCCGGCCATCGTGCTGCCGTGGTAGGCGTTGTGGCGGCTGATGATGACACTGCGCCCGGGCTGGCCCATCACGTCCCAGTAGCGCCGCACCATGCGCACCACCGTGTCGTTGGCTTCCGAACCCGAGCCGGTAAAGAAGACGTGGCTGAACTGCGGCGGCGCCAGCGCCACCAGTTCGGTGGCCAGCTGCACCGCGGGCACGTTGGTCGTATTGAAGAAGCTGTTATAGAAAGGCAGGGTTTCCATCTGCCGGTACACGGCCTGGGAAATGGAAGTGCGGCCATAGCCCACGTTCACGCACCAGAGGCCCGACATGCCGTCGATCAGTTGCTTGCCTTCGGAATCCCACAGGTAGACACCCTGCCCGCGCACGATCACACGCGCGCCCCGACTTCGCAGCGCCGCATGGTCAGTGAACGGGTGCAGGAAGTGCGCCGCATCACGTTGCTGGATGGCGCGCGTGTCGAAGGTTTCCGCGTCCGGCAGGCGCGCGGAGGTCAAGCTGGCGGCAAGCACCGCCGTGTCGTCGGTTGCCATGATGGCACCTCGTTTTGGTTGATCTTCCCTAGTTGGTCATACGTGCAATAACAGGTGTTCGCGCTCCCATGGGCTGATGACGGTCATGAATTCCTGGTGCTCGAGTTCCTTGATCGCCGAATAGACGTCGATGAAACGTTCGCCCAGCACCTCGCGCAGGGCCGCTTCACCGCGCAGCAGGTTCAGGGCTTCCGGCAAGCCTTGCGGCAGCTCGACCGGCATGTTGTAGGCGCTGCCCTCGACGATCGGCGACGGCTCGGTGCCCTCGACCATGCCGAGGTAGCCGCAAGCCAGGGTGACGGCCAGCGCAAGGTAGGGATTGGCGTCGGCGCCGATGATGCGGTTTTCCACGCGTCGGTCCTGCGAGCCCGACACCGGCACGCGGAAGCCGACGGTACGGTTGTCGATGCCCCATTGCAGGTTGATCGGCGCGGCGGTGTGGCGCACGATGCGGCGGTAGGAGTTCACATACGGCGCCACTACCGCCATCGCCGACGGCATGTAGCGCTGCAGGCCGCCAATGTATTGGTGGAACAGCGTCGATTCGGAGCCATCCTCGTTGCTGAAGATGTTGCGACCGGTGCCGGCATCGACCACGCTCTGGTGCACGTGCATCGCCGAGCCCGGCTCGCCCGCCATCGGCTTGGCCATGAAGGTGGCGTACATGTCGTGCTTCAACGCCGCTTCGCGCAGGGTGCGCTTGAAATAGAAGACCTTGTCGCCCAGGCCGAGCGGATCGCCGTGCTGGAAATTGATTTCCATCTGGCCGGCGCCGATCTCGTGGATCAGGGTGTCGACGTCGAGGTTCATCATGTCGCAGTAATCGTAGATGTCCTCGAACAGCGGGTCGAACTCGTTGACGGCGTCGATGCTGTAGACCTGGCGGCTGGTTTCCGAGCGTCCGCTGCGGCCGATCGGGGCTGTCAATGGCAGGTCGGGGTCGATGTTCTTGGCGGTGAGATAGAACTCGAGCTCGGGCGCGACCAGCGGCTTCCAGCCCTTTTTCTCGTACAGTTTCAGTACACGGCGCAGTACCGAGCGCGGCGCGAAGTCGACCAGCTCGCCGCTGGCGAAATAGCAGTCGTGGATGACTTGCGCCGTCGGATCGACCGCCCACGGCACCATGGTGATGGTGGTCGGGTCGGCCTTCAGGATCATGTCGCGGTCGGTGGACGAGATGGCCTTGTCGTAGGCCGCGTCATGGGTCGGCGAATTGCCGGTAACGGTCATGCCGAGCACGGCTTCCGGCAGGCGCATGCCGCGCTCTTCGGTAAATTTGACGCGCGGCAGGATCTTGCCGCGGGCAACGCCGGTCAGGTCGGGGACCAGGCATTCGATTTCGGTGACGCGCTTGGCATTGAGCCAGTCGTCCATGTCGGTGTAACTAAAATTCTCGCGGATTGCCATGATTGCCTCATTGTTCGCTTCGGTTCGCAGGCGCGCGCGGGCACGCCTGCACGTAAATGCAGGAGAGAACGAGGCAGAGCTAGGGGACGGCGCGCGCCGCCCACTTTTCCCAGGCGGTCATAAGCGTCCCTGTTTCCTGGCGCGGTAATCGCGGCAAGCCTGGCCGAAGGCGCCGAACATCTTCATGGAATACGGGTTATGCGTGATGCGCCATTCCGGATGCCACTGCACCGCCAGCGTGAAGCCGGGCGCGGCGCCGACCGAGAAGGCTTCCACCAGGCCGTCCTCGGCGGTCGCTTCGACCACCAGGCCGGGCGCCAGTTCGTTGACGCCTTGCCCGTGCAGGGAATTGACGGGAATTTCGTCGGCGCCGAGCACGCCGTGCAGGAAGCCGCCCGGCACGATGCTGACCTTATGGGCATCGCCGTATTGTTCGTCCATGCCGAGTTCGGGATCTTCACGGTGGTCGAACTTGCCGGGCACGGTCTGCACCGCCTGGTGCAGGCTGCCGCCAAGGGCCACGTTCATCTCCTGGAAACCGCGGCAGATCGCGATGATCGGAATGCCCCGCCCCACGGCTGCGCGGATCAGCGGCAGCGTGGTTTCGTCGCGCGCCGGGTCTTGCGGCAGCGAGGGGTCGAGCAAATCTTCCGAATAATAGCTGGGGTGCACATTCGACGCCGAACCAGTGAGCATGATCCCGTCGCAGAGTTGCAGCATGGTCTCCAGGTCGAGCGCCGGCCCGAGCGAGGGCAGGATCATGGGAGCGCAATCGGCTCCCAGGACGACAGCGTCGCAATACTTGTGCTGGGCTGCGTGGTACGGGTGTTCGCCGAAGTCACGCGTGCATGCTGGAACAATGACGATGGGGCGCATGGTGTCTACCTTGTCGTGAGCGCACAAGGACCATCATACGAGCAATCTGGTCCGGGCGCGAGTGGCCGTTAATCCAGATCAAACACCGTGCGACAAGTACGCGCAGGCGGCATCGATCTGCTAGTAAAACGCGATTTCCATAGCAAAAGCTTAACGTTAACCGAAGATCGATGCCAACACGATCCGGCAGCCCTGGCCTGCCTGCCTCTTGCGCCCTTACTCTGTCGAAAAATCTTACAGTCAAGCCCGTCCGTATTGATCCCGATCAGTTAAGTTCTTGAAAGAAATGAATATTTCTTTTCAGGCACACTAATTGCTTTCTATGAAAGCAAAGTGTTTCCAACCTGAATTCAACCTGACGAGAACTACGACCATGCTGAAAAAGATCATTGCTACCGCCGCCCTCGCCCTTGGCGTCACCTCCGCTGCCCAGGCTACCTACCTGCCGGCTTACCTGACGACCAACGATCCATACAACGCCACCCTGAAGATCAGCGATGTGGCAGGCACCGAGATCGAATCGGCCAAGCTGTACCTGACCTTCGCCGACGTGACCAACAACACCTGGACCACCAAGGAAACCATCTCGGTCAAGCTCGATGGCGTGTTGGCCGGCACCATCTACAACGTCGGCAGCGACTACACGACCTACAGCTTCAACGTGCTGCCGTCGACGCTGAGCGATAACAAGCTGGACCTGTCGATCTCGCTGGGCTGCACCCCGGCCTACTACATCTTCTGCCTGGACCAGGACGTGTGGCTGAAGAAGATCCTGCTGGACATCAAGCGCGTGCCGACCAAGCCGACCGTGCCAACCACCCCGACTGAACCGACCACCCCAACCACGCCGACGACGCCGACCACCCCGACGACGCCAACCGAGCCGACCACGCCAACCACCCCGACCCAGCCGACCGAGCCGACCCCACCGGTCGACGTGCCGACCGAACCGCCAGTCGTCACCCTGCCGCAGCCGCCAGTCGAACTGCCGGCCGACCCGACCACCCCACCGTCGGAAGTGCCTGAGCCGGCAACCCTGCTGACCCTGGGCCTGGGCCTGATGGGCCTGGCAGCTGCGCGCCGCCGCAAGTAATCGCAAGCTCGCGCAACCCCGGCATTGCCGGGTCAGCTAAAAAAGAGCGCCCTGTGGTTCGCCCACACGGCGCTCTTTTTGCGTCTTTGACTTACTGTCGGAAAACTTGACACCCGGTTCGTTCGACCAGGCAGTGCTTCACGCGGCAGGAAATGCCAGCGTAAAGGTGATCCGGCCGCCGTCCGCCTGGACACTCGCCTCGCCGCCATGCAGGGCCATGATGGCGCTGACGATCGACAAGCCGAGGCCGGTCGAGCCTTCGGCATCGCTGCGCGCGGTATCGGCGCGATAAAAGCGCTCGAACAGGTGCGTCAAGTGTGCCGGCGCAACCGGCAGGCCGGTATTCGTCACGCTGAGCACGGTCCGCTCGCCCTGCGCCTCGGCATGCAGGACGATGGTGCTGCCTTCGTCGGCGTGACGCACGGCATTCGATAGCACATTGGCCAGGGCGCGCCGCAACAGCGCAGCGTCGGCCAGCACGGTGGCATCGCCGGTGCATGCCAGCGTCAGCGCGCGTTCCTGCGCCATGCCGTCGTAGAAGTCCGCCACTTTGCGCATCTCGTCCAGGGCCGACAGCGGCCGGCGCTGCAGCCTCACCTCGTCCTGCTCAGCGCGCGCCAGGAACAGCATGCTGTCGATCATGCGCGCCAGCCGTTCCAGTTCTTCGATGTTGGATGCGGTCAGGGCTTCGTAATCGGCGACGCTGCGCGCCTGTGCCAGCATGACCTGGCTTTGCCCCAGCAAATTCGTTACCGGCGTACGGAACTCGTGCGCCAGGTCAGCCGAAAAACCGGACAGGCGGACATAGCCTGCCTGTAGCCGGTCGAGCATGGCATTGATGGCCCCGGCCAGCGGCAGCAGTTCCGACGGCACGCCGCCGGTATCGAGGCGGCGCGCCAGCGTGCCCGGACGCACCAGCGCGGCATGCTCGGCCATGGTGCGCAAGGGCCGCAGACCACGGCGCAGCATCAGGGCCGCCAGCAAGGCCGCGGCCAGGGCGCTGACCGCCGCCGCGCCGGCAATCTGGCGCCGGTACCCGGCGCACATGGCGCTGCGCTCGGCGTAGGCGCGCGCGACCACCACCGTTACCTCGTCCGCGTCCAGGCGCGCGCTGCCGGCCACCACCCGGCCCGGGTCGCCGCGGCGCGTGGTCCAGGCCGCAATCGAAGCAATGCCCGGGGCGGCGCCGGCGGACGGCGGCACCGGATAGTGTTCGCCGAGGGCATTGATGTCGGCCAGCAGCCGGCCGTCGGCGCCCAGGATGCGCACCAGGGAATTCTCCTGGCCGCTCATCGTGTCGCGGAAGACGTCCGGCTGCGCGCGCAGCAACTCAGCCGCGCCCGGACGCCCCAGCAGCGTCTGCACCTGGCGCAGCTTGCCGAGCAGCTGGATATCGTCGCGCCGCACGATTTCGCCGGCAAAGGCGCGGTACAGGTAAACGCCCAGGCCGGACGCCGCCAGCGCCACGATCAGCGTGAACACCAGCGTCACGCGCAGGGTCAGCGAACCGCGCAGCGCCCCGCTCACTGCGCCGCCTCGCTCTCGCACACATAACCCATGCCGCGCCGCGTGTGGATCAGCTTGTCAGAGAAAGGATCGTCGATCTTGCGCCGCAAGCGGCGCACCGCCGCATCGATGACGTTGGTGTCGCTGTCGAAATTCATGTCCCAGACCTGAGAGGCGATGAGCGAGCGCGACAGCACTTGTCCCTGGCGCCGCGCCAGCAAATGCAGCAGCGCGAACTCCTGGGCCGTGAGGGTGATCGCCTGCCCGCCCCGGCGCACGCGGCGGCGCAGCACGTCGATCTCCATGTCGCCGATGCGGATCAGCTCTTCTTCGCGTACCGGACCGCGCCGCAGCAGGGTGCGTATGCGCGCCAGCAATTCGACGAAGGCAAACGGCTTGACCAGGTAATCGTCGGCGCCCAGCTCCAGGCCACGCACCCGGTCTTCGACCTCGTCGCGCGCGGTCAAGAACAACACCGGAATCCCCTCGGTCGCCGGATCGCCGCGCAGCGCCTCCAGCACTTGCCAGCCGTCCATGCGCGGGAGCATGACGTCGAGCACGACCAGGTCGATCTCTTCTTCGCGCGCGATGAACAGCCCGTCGCGGCCGTTGCGCGCGAGATGCACCGTAAAACCCGACTCGCTCAGGCCGCGTTGCAGGTAGTCGCCGGTCTTCGGCTCGTCTTCGATCACCAGGATAGCCATGGCATGCTCGGGCAAAATCGCCATTCTATGCCGGTTGCGCGCGGCCGAAGATGACAGGATTGTCATCTGGCGGTCAGCTGCGCGTTGCCTGTCGCCCCTTATCGTGATGGCTGTCCCAACCATTCGAGAAACACCATGCGCCCGATGTTCGCTACCCTGTTTGCCGCCCTGCTCGCCGTCTGCGTCTCATCCTCCGCTTGCGCCCAGCTGCGCCAGCACGACGAGCTCACGCTGGCCGCCGCCAACCGCCTGGCCGGCGGCGCCATCGATGCCTGCGCGCGCCAGGGACGCGCCATCGTGGTCAGCGTGCTCGACCGCGGCGGCAACCTGGTTGCCCTGCAGCGCGCCGATGGCGTCGGCCCGCACAACACCGAAGCGAGCCGGCGCAAAGCCTACACCGCCCTGTCGACGCGCAGCGCCACGCTCACTTTGGCGCGCAAGGCCGCCGCCGACCCGGATGCGCGCAACCTGGCCAGCCTGCCCGAGCTGCTGTTGCTGGGCGGCGGCCTGCCGTTGATGGCTGGGGGACAACCGGTCGGCGCCATCGGCGTGGCCGGCGGTGGCGGCGCCGTCAACGACCATGCCTGTGCACTGGCGGCGCTGGCTGCTGTCCCGCAACTCGACCAACCTTGATCCCTTTTGAAAGGAAACACCATGCAAACACTTCGACCGCTGATCCTGGCCGGCGCCCTCTTCCTGGCTGCCGGTTCCGCCCTCGCCGCGCCCAACCCGCTGAGCGTCCACGTGCTCGACCTGCAAAGCGGCCAGCCGACCGCCGGCATCGGCGTGACGCTGGAACACCGCAGCGGCGAACAATGGCGCGAACTGGCGGCCGGCGTGACGAACGCGCAGGGACGGATCGCCGCCCTGTATCCGGAGGGCAAGCCGATCGCCGCCGGCGAATACCGCATCGTCTTCAAGACCGGCGAGCACTACGCGCGCCAGGGCCAGGCCACTTTCTTCCCGCGCATTCCGGTCGAGTTCAAGGTGGAAAATACTACGCAGCACTACCATATTCCTCTGCTGCTGAGCCCCTTCGGCTACTCGACCTACCGCGGCAACTGACGCGTCCTGCCGCAGGGTAGCGGAACCGGCGGTGTCGGAAAAAGGTCTACCATGAAGCATTGTTCATCGAACCGAGGACTTCATGCTGAACCTGAAAGACACCAGCCTGCTGCGCCAGCAGGCCTATATCGACGGCGCATGGTGCGACGCTTTGGAAGGCGCCACGGTCGACGTCATCAATCCCGCCACCGGCGAGAAACTGGGCACCGTGCCGCACATGGGCGCCGAGGAAACCCGGCGCGCCATCGAGGCCGCGAACACCGCCTGGCCGGCCTGGCGCAAGAAAACCGCACGCGAGCGCAGCTTGATCCTGCGCAAGTGGAACGACCTGATGCTGGAGAACGCCGACGACCTGGCGCTCCTGATGACGGCCGAACAGGGCAAGCCCCTCACCGAATCCAAGGGCGAAGTCGCCTATGCCGCCTCCTTCTTCGAGTGGTTCGGCGAGGAAGCCAAGCGCGTGGCCGGCGACACCATCCAGTCACCCTGGCCGGACCGCCGTATCGTGGTGACGAAGGAACCGATCGGCGTTTGCGCCGCCATCACGCCATGGAACTTTCCGGCGGCGATGATCACCCGCAAGGTCGCGCCGGCACTGGCCGCCGGCTGCCCCATCGTGCTGAAACCCGCCGAGCTGACGCCTTATTCCGCCCTGGCGCTGGCCGTGCTGGCCGAGCGCGCCGGCGTGCCGAAAGGCGTGTTCAGCGTCGTCACCGGCGACTCGAAAGCCATCGGCGGCGAAATGACGAGCAACCCGATCGTGCGCAAGCTCAGCTTTACCGGCTCGACGGCGGTGGGCCGCCTGCTGATGGAACAGTGCGCGCCGACCATTAAAAAGATCTCGCTGGAGCTGGGCGGGAATGCGCCTTTCATCGTGTTCGACGATGCCGATATCGATGCGGCCGTGGAAGGGGCAATTGCGTCGAAATACCGGAATGCCGGGCAGACCTGCGTGTGTGCGAATCGGCTGTACGTGCAGGACGGCGTGTACGAGGAATTCGCGCGCAAACTGGTGGCGGCGGTCGAGAAGCTGAAGGTGGGCAATGGCGTCGAGGCCGGCGTGACCCAGGGGCCGCTGATCGAGGAAAAGGCGGTGGCGAAGGTCGAGCAGCATATTGCCGACGCCCTGTCGAAAGGCGCGCGCCTGATGTTGGGCGGCAAGCGCCATGCACTCGGGCATAGCTTCTTCCAGCCGACCGTGCTGGCGGATGTGACGCCGGCGATGATGGTGGCGCGCGAGGAAACCTTCGGGCCGCTGGCGCCTCTATTTCGGTTCAAGACCGAAGAGGAAGTCATCGCCATGGCCAACGACAGCGAGTTCGGGCTGGCCTCGTATTTCTATTCGCGCGATATCGGGCGGGTGTGGCGCTTGGCCGAAGGAATCGAGAGCGGGATGGTGGGTGTGAATACCGGGCTGATCTCGACGGAAGTGGCGCCGTTCGGCGGGGTCAAGCAGTCAGGGCTGGGACGCGAGGGGTCCGTGTATGGGATCGAGGATTACCTGGTGATCAAGTACATCTGCATGGGCGGGATGTGATGGCGCGCGACCCGCTGCAAGATATGGTGGATGCGCCGCTGTTCATCGTGCCGCGGGTGATGGAGGGCTTGCGGGCGTATCGGCCGGGGCTGGAGGGCTTGGCTGCGGCGGAGTTCGAGCGTTTGCGCGGGCGCTTGCTGGAGGGGATCGCAGGGCATCCGACCAGGTTTTGGGTGTTGAAGCAGGTGCAGAAGTCGCGGGACGCGGTGGAGGGTGAAGATATCTCGGCACGCAAGCAGTTCAATGCTGCACTGGAGGCGCTGCTGGCGATTGTTGGCGCCTCGTAGGGTGGGCCGGGCCGCGCTAGGCACTCCGTGCCCACGCTGTTACGTGCTCATATCCCGGACACGTGCCGGGAGGTGTCGCTCGTAACCCTTTACATCGGCCGCCAGTGCTTCGTAATCGTCACCGGAACGCATTGGTACAACCCGGTGGGCTCGAGAGCCCACCCTACGCCTGTGCAAACGCACGTAGTCGAAATGAGTCGACTGTCAACGCGGATTAAGCGTCCTTGTATTCGTAGTACTTGCGCGCGTCCCCGCGCACTTTATCGGCCGGATACTTGGCGCGGTTCAGCACCATCTTCTCCTCCACCGCCGCCATCAAATCGACATCGAGCTTGTCGGCCAGCCGCACGAGATACACCAGCACATCGGCCATCTCGTGCCGCACCTCACGCAGCTTGTCTTCCCCGAGCTCGTCGAGACGCCCCGCCTGCAGCCACTGGAAATGCTCCAGCAGCTCGGCCGCCTCGACACTCAGCGCCGACGACAGATTCTTCGGCGTATGGAACTGGTCCCAGTCGCGCTCGTCCACGAACACGCGCACGAGATCGCGCAACCGGGCCAACTCCCCTGGCATGCCGGGCTCGGGAGCAGAACTCACAGCTCCTCGCCGCGGTCGCGGTAGCCTTCCAGTACCACTTCCAGCTTCGGTGCGATTTCGGCGTAGCTGCTGACGGTGATGCCGAGGTCGCGCAGCAGGCCGTCGTGCACGCCGTAGACCCAGCTGTGGATGGTCAGCGGCTGGCCGCGTTCCCAGGCGTCGCGCACGACCGTGGTTTGCGCGACGTTGATCACCTGCTCGGCGACGTTCAGCTCGACCAGGCGGTTGGTGGCCGAGACGCCGCTGACGTTGCCCAGGTATTGGCCGTGCTTGTCGCGGACGTCGCGCACGTGGCCGAGCCAGTTGTCGGCCAGGCCGACACGGGTGTTGTTCAGCGCGGCGCCCACGCCCGAGCAGCCATAGTGGCCGCAGAGGATGATGTGCTTCACCTTCAGCACGTCGACCGCGAATTGCAGCACGGTCAGGGCATTCAGGTCGGAATGCGAGATCACGTTGGCGATGTTACGGTGCACGAACAGTTCGCCCGGCGCCATGCCGAGCAGTTCGTTGGCGGGGACGCGGCTGTCGGAGCAGCCGATCCAGAGGTATTCGGGGGCTTGTTGCGAGGCCAGGTCCTTGAAGAAGCCCGGGTCTTGTTCGACCATCGAGGCCGCCCATTCGCGGTTGCGCTTGAACAGGTCTTCCGCCGTCAGGCCGGTGGGGGTTTTTGCCATGTGGTTCTCCTTGCTGCGGGCGGCGCGGAACGCCTGCCCGTGTGGTGTTCGGTGAGATTTCCGTATTGTAAGCGGAGTAGAGGCGGATGTGGATTCGCTGTCGCTGTCAGGGTGTTGGCGGTTCCCGTACGGTGGGCACTCCGTGCCCACGCGGAAGCGTGCGCGGTGATGGCTACGTTCGAAGCTGGCTGGAGGCCATTCGTTAGCGCTTCCGGATGATCATTTGGACGCGTTTCGATCATCGTACCGCGCGGGGGAGAACCCAGCCAACCATGTTCGTCGTTCCGCGTGGGCACAGAGTGCCCACCGTACGATATCCAGCAGCTCGGCCGAACCGACGCACCGTACATTCATGAAAAAACCGCCGGGGACTCGCGTCGCCCGGCGGTTCATTTCAACTTCTTATTCGAAGAAGTCTTTTACTTTATCCATCCAGCCCTTGCTCTGCGGGCTATGCTTGGCGCCGCCTTCGACCGTCATGCGCTCGAACTCGCGCAGCAGGTCCTTCTGCTTCTCGGTCAGCTTCACCGGCGTCTCGACGATCACATGGCAGAACAAATCGCCGTGGTATCCCGAACGCACGCCCTTGATACCCTTGCCCTTCAGGCGGAAGGTCTTGCCGGTTTGCGTACCCTCAGGCACCGTGAACGACACCTTGCCCGACAGGGTCGGCACTTCGATCTCGCCGCCCAGCGCCGCCTTCGAGAACGAAATCGGCATCTCGCAGTGCAGGTCGTCGCCTTCGCGCTGGAACACCGCGTGCGGCTTGATGTGGATTTCCACATACAAATCGCCCGACGGACCGCCGTTCGTGCCCGGTTCGCCGTTGCCGGTCGAGCGGATGCGCATGCCGTTGTCGATACCGGCCGGAATCTTGACTTCCAGCGTCTTGTTGCGCTTGATGCGTCCGGCGCCCGAGCACGATGGGCACGGTTCCGGAATCATCTTGCCGCTGCCATGGCACTTCGGGCAGGTTTGCTGGATGCTGAAGAAGCCCTGCTGCATGCGTACCTGGCCGTGGCCGGCACAGGTGGTGCAGGTCACAGGCTGGGTGCCCGGCTTGGCGCCGCTGCCGTGGCAGGTGTCGCACTTGTCCCAGCTCGGCACGCGGATGGTGGTGTCGTAGCCGTTGGCCGCCTGTTCCAGCGTGATCTCGAGGTTGTAGCGCAAATCGGCGCCGCGGTAGACCTGCGGGCCGGCGTTGCGCGAACGTCCGCCGCCGCCGAAGATGTCGCCGAAGATATCGCCCAGGTCGCCGAAACCGCCGCCACCGAAGCCGCCTCCGCCGCCGCCCATGTTCGGGTCGACGCCGGCATGACCGTAGCGGTCATAGGCCTCGCGCTTCTCCGGATTGGTCAGCATCTCGTAGGCTTCCTTGACCTCCTTGAACTTCTCTTCCGCTTCCTTGTTGTCCGGGTTGCGGTCAGGGTGGTACTTCATCGCCAGCTTGCGATAAGACTTTTTAATTTCTTCTTCCGAAGCACCCTTTGCGACCCCAAGGATCTCGTAAAAATCACGCTTTGCCATTTGGCACCTTGCTGTTATCTGCTGAATCGAACTGTCTGAGCAAAAAAACCGAGCCGTCAACCTAGGTCGTCGGCTCGGCCGTTTTACGCGATTAAAAAATTACTTCGCGTCTTTGACTTCTTTGAAATCGGCGTCGACGACGTCGTCAGCCTGGGCCGACGCGTTGGTGCCCTGCTGTGCGCCGCCCTGCTGTGCACCGCCTTCAGCGCCCGCACCGCCAGCCTGCTGCGCCTGCATGTCGGCGTACATCTTCTCGCCCAGCTTTTGCGCAGCGGTCGTCAGGGCCGCGGTCTTGGCTTCGATGTCGCCCTTGTCGCCGGACTTGATCGAACCTTCCAGATCGGTGATGGCCGCTTCGATCTTTTCCTTCTCGCCCGCTTCCAGCTTGTCGCCGTATTCGGTCAGCGACTTGCGGGTCGAGTGCACCAGCGCGTCGGCCTGGTTGCGCGACTCGGCCAGTTCCTTGATCTTCTTGTCTTCCTCGGCGTTCAGCTCGGCGTCCTTCACCATCTTCTGGATTTCGTCCTCGGTCAGGCCCGAGTTCGCCTTGATGGTGATCTTGTTTTCCTTGCCGGTGGCCTTGTCTTTCGCGCCGACGTGCAGGATGCCGTTGGCGTCGATGTCGAAGGTCACTTCGATCTGCGGGG
>Ga0308160_10004364_pt1 | contig 15202 bp, 21 predicted proteins | sample PhyFR1_FD_201036 | JGI IMG/M metagenome (GOLD analysis project Ga0308160, IMG submission 201036) | Phyllosphere microbial communities from UC Gill Tract Community Farm, Albany, California, United States - DLSLF.R1 | ecosystem: Host-associated > Plants > Phyllosphere > Unclassified | place: USA...
TGCTCGGCGAACTCGTCGGCGACGTCCCGTCCGGGTGGATCGTCAGTCGGATCGGCGAACGCTTCGCGATGATGTGGGCGGCGCTGCTCGCGGTCGTCGGTGTCGCGACGGCGGCCATCTCGCCGAACCCGTTCGTCCTCGCCGTCGGCATCTTCTGCATCGGGCTCGCGACCGCCGTGTTCGGGCTGGCACGGCACGCGTTCATGACGACGTACGTGCCGATGCGGTACCGGGCGAGGGCGCTCTCCTCGCTCGGCGGTGTCTTCCGCGCCGGCACGTTCATCGGCCCGTTCCTCGCGGCGGGCGTCATCCACCTCACCGGGACGTCGCAGGCGGCGTTCTGGGTGATGGTCATCTGCTGCGCTGGCTCCGCGATCACCCTGCTCGTCCTCCCCGACCCGGCGGAGATGTTCGGGCGACCGCCGTCGACGCGCACCGCCGACGGCGAGGAGCGGACCGAGGGAGAAGAGCTCGCGTCCGAGGAGTCGAGCGGTCTGATCGCTTCGATCCGAGCCCACGGCACGGTGCTCACCAGGATGGGGACGACCGCTGCACTCGTCGGCGCCCTGCGCTCGTGCCGCGCGGTCCTGCTCCCGCTGTGGGCCGTGAGCATCGGCGTCTCGGAGACGGACACGGCGCTCATCATCGGGGTCGTCGGCGCGGTGGAGTTCGCTCTTTTCTATGCCAGCGGTCAGGTGATGGACCGTTGGGGGCGGATCTGGACCGCCGTCCCCTCGATGATCGGGCTGGGCTCCGGGTTCATCGTCCTGTCCTTCACGCACGACCTCGACGAGGCGCGGGTCTGGTTCATCGCCGTCGCGCTCGTGCTGGCACTGTCCAATGGGCTCGGTAGCGGCATCCTCATGACCCTCGGCTCCGACCTCGCGCCACCGGACCGTCCCGCGCCGTTCCTCGGCGCCTATCGCTTCCTGGGCGACGCGGGCACCGCCGCCGCTCCCCTGGCGATGTCCGGGATCACCGCAGCGGCGTCGATCTCCCTCGCCGCCGGCACCATCGGCGGTGTCGGGCTCATCGGCGCGTTCCTCCTCTTCCGGTTCATCCCCCGCTTCATCGACCGCGGCACGCGCCCGTTCCCCTGATCGTCGGCAGGTCCGTCCGCCCTCACCAGAAGACACTGCGAGCACTCGCGGTCGCCTCGATCCGGAGGCCCTGCGGCACGAACAGCGTCAGCATCGGCGGTCGCCAGTCCGACGCCAGCGAGACCTCTGCGCTCCGGCCGTCCGGGGTCCGCGCCGCGACGATCTCGACGCCGGTGAGCGCACCCGCACCGCCAGTGATGAGGTCGTCGCGTGCTCTCGAACGGACCGAGTCGTCATCGAGGACGGGTCGGACGGTGCCGTCGGGCTGCATTGTGACATCGTCGATGGAGAAGGACTCCGCGGCGGTCGCGGCCAGGCGGTCGGCGAGGTCGAGGAGCCGCTTGTGCTCCACGTACAGGGACGTGGCGGCGCTCCCGACGAGGACCACGGCGAGCGCCACGACGGCGAATCCAATCGTCAGGAGCATGGTGGAACCGTCCTCCTCGCCGACGTCCGGACGTCGGCGTCCGCCCGGAACCCTCATTCCGCCTCACTGAACCGGTCGTCGAACCGGGAGATCGGTGCCGTCGCCGCGCCGGTCACGGGGACCGCGGCCTGGACGCCGAGGATCTCGGGCATCAGCGGCAGGACGACGAGGATGTCGACGGTGACGGTGACGGCACCGCCGCGCTGCCCGCATGGGAGACCGGCTGGTGCGCAGTCGAGCGTGACGGACGACTGGGACCGGTCGAGCCCGAAGTCCTCGAGCGCGAGTGCGAGCGAGTCCTCGACGCGGTCGCGACCCGTGGCGTCGTCGTCGGCCCGCGCGTAGAGTTTCGCCGCCTGCGCCGCGGCCCCGCCGGCCGCGAGCACTGCGGCCTGCACCTCGGCGAGCGCGACGATGAGATAGACGATCGGCACGAGGAGCACCAGACCGACGGTGATGAACTCGAGGGAGGCCGATCCGTCGTCGTCCCGTGCGGTCGGTCGGTGACGCAGCTCGTCACTCGAGTGTCTCGAGGACCGCATGACCTTCCACCTCCAAGACGCCGGGCAGTCCGATCAATCCCACAACCGGAAGCGGTGCGCGGACGGTCACGGTGACGATGCCGGCTCCGCGATGTTCGGCCAGCGTCGTGCTGACGTCACCCGTGTAGCCCTCCCCCACGGCGACGGCGATGAGCTGGCGTGCTCGGTCGGCGCCGTCGACCAGCTCGGTGTCGGCCAGTGCGCCGAACCGGGCACCCTCCGCCGCCGCGTCGATGAGCGTGTTCCGGACGTGGAGGGCGAGCGCGAGCTGGACCACGGACATCATCAGGACGGTGAGGATCGCTCCGATGAACACGAACTCGGCGACGGCTGATCCGTCCTCGCCGCGCAGGAGCCGGGTCCGCCATCCGCCGATCTCAGGCTCAGATGCCGGAGACACGGTCGATGGCCTGTTCGAACACCTGTGTGAGCGCCGGGCCGGCGACACCCCAGATGAGGAGGACGAGCCCGGCCGTCATGAGCGTGATGAGGACCCAGCCGGGGACGTCGCCGCGCTCCTCGGCGACGAGGGAACGACTCCGGTGAAGCGTGCGGTCGAAGAAGGAGGGGGAGGACATGTGGAACCTTTCGTCAGAAGCCGGTCCGGAGCACGAACACTCCGGGGAAGACGGCGATGATGATGGACAGGGGCAGGATGAGGAAGACGAGGGGCACGAGCATCGCGACCTCCTTCTTCCCGGCGGATTCGAGGAGACGGCGTTTGGCGGTGTCGCGTCCGTCGTGTGCGTGGTCGAGGAGCACGGCTGCGACCGGTGTGCCGCGTTCGAGCGCACCGAGGATCTGGTCGACGCATCGCGACAGCATCGGCATCGCGAGTCGTGCCTCGAACTGCCGGAGTGCGGCGGCGAACGGGATACCGGTGGAGACGTCCGCCATCACCCGGCGGAACTCCCTGCCGAGCTCCCCGCTGGACCCGATGCGCGCCACGCGGTCCATAGCATCCGTGATCGCTTCACCGGCCGCGAGACTCAGACTGAGGAACTCGAGCACCGTCGGCAGCTCCTCCTCGATCCGCGCGAGGCGCCGACCGGCGGCGAGCGCCAGCAGCTGGTCGCGGAGGACGATTCCGGCCACCGCCCCGAGCGCGGGAAGCGGTGCTGCGAACGGGAGCGGCAGCCGTCCGTTGCTGAAGGAGAACACGGCGAGCGCCGCGGCGACCGCGAAGCCGCCGAGCCCCCAGAGGAGTTGCAGCAGTCGGTACCGCTCGAGCGTCGGTCCCCCGGCTTGACCCAATCGACGGATGACGAGTTCCTGATCGGCGCCGACCAGGCCGAGCGACCATCGAACGGCGCGGAGGACCGGGACCAGCAGGGTCCCGAGGACCGGTAGCGGGTCGGTCGAGCGGCGCGCGGCTTGCGAGCGGGCGTCGCTGGAGAGGTCGGCGACATAGGGGGCGATGCGGTCCGCGAGCCGCGGTCGTCCGAGTGCCGGCAGGAGCATCGCGAGCGCCCAAAGGCCGACCCCGAGGATCGCTCCGAGGCTGACGGCCCACGCTCCGTCTGCACTCACCGGAACCACCGTCGTTCGGGCTGGAGGCGTCCGACACGGAGCATCGCCTGGTAGGCGAGAGCGGAGACCACGACGCCGGCGATGATCAGGACCGCTCCCTCCCGGGAGTTGTAGGCGGCCGAGGCCTCCGGCCGGGACGACAGGAGCAGGAGGATCGCCCAGGGTGCCGCGACGCCCAGCCTGGCGGCGTTCACCACCCAGGACTGTCGCGCCTCGGCCTCGGCTCGGATGGCCGACTCCTCACGGAGCCCCGCGGACAGCGCTCGGAGCACCGCCGGCAGTTCCGTGCCTCCCACGTCGCGGGCCATGCGCACCGTCTCGAGGATGCGGTCCGCGACCGGGTCGGCGAGCGCGGTCTTCAGGTCGTCGATGCCGTCGGCGAAGCGGCCGGCAGCCCGGTAGTCGGCGCTGAACGCGGCGAACGCCGGGCGGAGCGGTGCGGGTCCGACGGTGTCGAGCGCGGCCACCGCATCCGGGAGCGAGAGCCCTGATCGGATCGCGGACAACAGGTGGTCCACGACATCCGGCCACAGTCCCCGCTGCAGGCGACGTCGAGCGGTGGCGCGGGCTCGGAGCACGATCACCGGGGCGACGAGTCCGGCGACGGCGACGACGGCGCTCAACGGCAGGACCCGGCAGAGCGCCTGGACCACTGCGCCGGAGACGAGACCGGCGAGGACGGAGACCACGATGGCGGCCGCCCAGTACCGACCGGGCAGACCGGCCAGGATCAGGAGTTCGCGGAGCGCAGCGACCGGCCTCCACCGCTCCAGGGTGTCGCGCAGCGGCTCAGGGTCCGGCCACCACCAGGGTGCGACGGTGAGGAGGAGGCCTGCGGCGAGGACCGCTCCGACGACGAGACTCATCGCTCGCCGACGGCGAGGATCGAGGCGAGCGAGATCCCGGCCGCACGGTACTTCGCGTCGTTCAACGGGAAGCGACCGGTGGCGCGGAGCTCTCCGTCTCGCTGCTCGAAGAGGGTGGAGGCCTCGATCGTGTGGGACTCCCCGCTCCCGCCGACCGCGATGATCTCCGCCACCCGTCGGCGTCCGGACCGGTCGAGCTCGCAGTGCACGACGAGGTCGACACATGAGGCGACGGCCGGGCGCACGAACCCCGAGTCGATGTTCCGACCCGCCAGCAGTGGCAGCGTGCAGAGCTTGCCGATCGCGTCGCGCGCGGAGTTCGCGTGGATGCTGCAGAGCCCGGGCAATCCGCTGTTGAGGGCGATCAGGAGGTCGAGGCTCTCCGCCTCCCGGACCTCACCGACGACGATGCGGTCCGGCCGCATCCGGAGCGCCTCCTTGATGAGCCGACGCAGCGTGATCTCTCCCGTGCCCTCGAGACTGGCCTGCCGGCACTGCATCGCGACGACGTCGCGGTTGCCCGGCGCCAGCTCGAAGGTCTCCTCGACGGTGACGATGCGGAGGGCCGGGTCCAACGCGGCGATGAGGGCACCGAGCATCGTGGTCTTGCCGGCCTGCGTCGCGCCCGACACGAGCAGGTTCGCCCCCGCGGTCATGCTCGCGCGCAGGAACTCGGCGGCCTGATAGCTGATCGACCCTGCGGCCACGAGCTGACCAAGGTCGCGGATCCGCGCGGAGAACTTGCGGATGTTGATGGACATGTGCCGACGCGTGACGTCGGGAATGACGACGTGCAGCCGCGAGCCGTCCGGAAGCGAGGCGTCGACGAAGGGGTTCGCGAGGTCGACCCGTCGACCGGTGGCGCGCAGCATCCGCTCCACCAGATCGCGGACATCACCCTCGCCGAGGACCACGTCCGTCAGCTCTGAAACCCCACCGCGGGCGACGAACACCTTCGTCGGCTCGTTGATCCAGATCTCCTCGACACCCGGATCGTCGAGCAACGGCTGGATCGCACCGAACCCCGTCACCGCGGCGAGCACCTCGCTCGTCATCCCGTGCTCGTCGTCGATCAGCGGCGTCGTGTCGTTCAGCGCGCGCTCGTTGTAGCGACGCACCTCCTCGCGGGCGATCCGCCCCGCTCCCCCACGCCGACCAGGCTCTCCAAACTCCTCACGCACCCGGTCGCGCACGCGCGCTGTGATGATCTCCGCCGCTGTCCCCATGCCGCCATCCTGACGAACACCGGCCGCACCGCGCAGAAGTTATCCACAGCACCACCCGCTCGACTGGCCCGACAACACACTCCACTCCATGATCACGACGGCGCGCACTTCGTCTGGGCTGAGTACACCGAAAATCACGTGGCACTCGGTACCGAGACCAACACCGCGGGTCTGCACGACAATGAGAACCGATGCGATCCGGTCACAGCGGAGCACCACAAGATCGCCTAGTGCGCAGATCCGGGCACGCTCCGCCTCCGCATCGATGAGCGTGTTCCGGACGTGGAGGGCGAGCGCGAGCTGGACCACGGACCTCATCAGGGACGCGCGGTCCTGGTCCGCGAAACCTAGGTTCGAGCCCTGGGCCGGGAGCAGCATCCCCAGCTAGCTCAGTTGCCAGAGCTCCCAACTCTCAATAGGGAGGTACGCGGTACGAGCCTGCGGGGCAACCCCAATACCTCTTCCCAAAAAAGCTCCCGGCCGTTAGCAGGAGAGCTCTTCGCGCGAATGGCCTATCGGTCTCACCGCCGAGCTAGGGGGTCGAGGACCTGCGGTCGATACCTTCCATCAGCTCGATCATGGCCAGGTAGTTCCAGAAGATCCAGTCCAGGAACTCCGGGCCGTAATCATCGCGCTGCTGCGAGTTACGATGCCGGATCGCGAACTTGTTCGCGATTTGGAAGAGGTCCGACTCGTCCTGAAGCGTGACACGCGCGCCGATCGCTTTCCTTCTCGGTTCCAGCGCCCCCGCGAGAAGCGCAAGCGCACTGCGTCGCTGGGGCAGCGACGCATCTCGCTCGCGGTAGTTCCGAATTGCGTGGGCAACTTCGTCTTGAACGTCCGCGGCGCGCGCCTCAACCTGAGCGTCCGCCAGATCGTCGAGACCGGAACTGAAGTGACGCACCAGCCGGCCCTTCTCCGGGCCGGTGGCGGCCAGACGCAAATCGACGCCGTAGCTCTCGAGTAGATCGTTCACTCTCCAACGGTAAACAACCCCGCCGCTCTCTCTGCTGTGGTCACCGTAGTGCGGTCCGCAATCCCCGAAGCTATGCCAGCGCTCCACCAGCCGCGGCCGCCGAGCGGCGTCGTGGAAGTACTCGACCAGTGAAAAGAGCTCTGCTTCGTCTAAGGTCCACGCGTGGAGCGCCTCCACCGGCCACGTGATTTCTAGCTTGACTGCCCGCCGAATGCTCTTCGTGACCTTCGCAGGGTCATAGTCGTCGGTGTCGACACACCCTCGCGGGAGCGCTTTCGGGAAGTAGCCCAGCTCCTTCATCTCCCACAGGAGTTGAACGAACTCGAAGGCGAAGCCCGTTATACCGCCCTCGATGACCGCGCCGGACGGCATACCTTGGCGCTCCGCGTAGTACACAGGCTGATCGAGTGAAATGAGTCGAGCGTCATCTGAGAGCAGGCCTTCCAGCCAGTCGCGTGCATCGGAAGGAGCGGCCCAGCCGATACCTTCACCAATATCTGCCTCGAAGCCAGCAGCGGCGTCGGCGTCATCGGTCGCTTCCGCCAGAAGGTGCGCGACGGATTTTGTGATTGCGGAATCGGGCATCTCCAGAACGCGCCGAGCCTCCCAGATGAACAGCGACTTCGGCCACACAAGGGAGAAGGGCTCCTTGGCCACTACGCGTCCAGATCCACTAAATTCGGTGCCGATGGAGCGGCGTCGGGACTGTCCCCGACCACGGCAGCTGGCCTCATGCCGACCGCCGCTCCGAATGCCGCGCCGAATGGCGTGACGTTGAGCACGCCGAGCTTGGTTTCGATGACCGCACCATCCGTCGAGCCTCCGTCATCGAGCTTCACTTCCATCGCGCCGATCTGCGTCTTCGCCCGAACGTAAACCGGGCTTTCCGAGAGCCATGAGTAAGCAGCTTCTTGCGCTACAGACCGGGAGTAAGTTCGCTCCATCAGACCGAGCCGAATCCAGTTGATCATTGCAACCTGCATCGCGGGATCTTCCACCTGAACCCCCGTTTCGTCTGTCAGCTTCACAACGTCGGTTGCAATGACTTCGAAACTATTAGCTCCGGCGTGGGGTAACGCGCGAATCTCGACGAGAGGAAGCATGCCACCGGAGCCGATGATCCGCTGCAACCACGGGATCTCCTCGGCAGTGAGTTGCTTGATGACATCGACGAATGCCGGGTGGGCGGCATGAACATCCCGCCCGTCCATCGCCGCGGCAAGGAGTTCGAGGTACATCTCTCGAAGTTCGGATTCCTCATGGGAAAAGGCGAGACCTTGAAGCGCAGGTCCCGCAATAGATGCCTTCGGTTCGACCACGTCTTCCGCAGGCACCCGCAGGACCAGCTTCTCAGACAAGTCGTCGCCGAACTTGTTCACGAAATAGTCATGCGCTTTCCTCGCCCCATAGTTCACCGCGGCCAGCGGCAGGAGCACCGTGTGGATCGTCTCCATTACGACCTTCGCGCTCTTCGCGGCGTAGCTGGCGGCCTCACGGGCGTCCGGATTCTCCTTGGCCAGCTTCACCACTTCACCGGCGACGGAGATCACACCCTTAGCCGCTCCCAATGGGTCGAGTTCGCTCATAGCGCGATCCTATCGATTGAGTGGAGCACCAAAATCGCGCCGAGCCGAATTCTCTGCTCATGCGTCTTGTTCAAGTCCTCGTTTCGTCGCTTCGCGGTTCCTCGCCGAGACGTGGTTCCAGCGCCGCGAGCTTCGGTCGCCGGGCGTCGGATGCAGCGCGGCAATCACCATTCTGGAGCCCTAGCTGGGAGGCCCATACGGAAACCTGGCCAGCAAATCCTCCGTCGTCTCGGTGTCCGTTAGGACTTGGCCGAGACGGTCAGCGGTCTAGCGCTCTTCGGCACCCAGTTAAAACAGTATGAGCCGTCCTCGAATACGGTCTTTGCCCTGCCGTCCTCATCAACCACGATCTTGAAACTTGCCATTGCCTTGCCTCCTTCGAAGGGCGCGGGCTCGCCCGCTAGCAGTCCTTGACATTAACAGCGATTCGAGTCGGTTCCGACCACGTAAGTCGACTGACGCAACCTCTACTCGGCGCGCCTCCCCCGCTTGGCCGAGCCTGATACGAAGGCTTGCACAAGCAGTGCGGCGAGCATGACCGCTGCCTCCGCGGCCTGTTGCGAGATCGCCAAGTTGGGGTCCGGATCGCCGCCGTGACGGTCGGCTTGACCCGCCCAGAGCATTTTCAGCATCTTGACAAGGACCTCCGGTGAAGGTGCTGCACTGTCGTCCCGTTGGAACGGGAGTGACCAATCTCCATCGGACCTGATTTGACCGATCATCTTCCCCAGCGTGGCGGTCGCATCGTTGGGGGCGACTAGAGGCTTGACCGCGTCCTCAACCGATTTGACTGCGAGCGAATAGGCCTTCGACGGATCGGGCGAGACACCGAAGGCAGCGCGCCAAGCCTCCGCAAGCCGCTCACCCGCGTGACCAGACTCGCGAACAGTATGCTCAGCGGCGAGCTGCGCGCCTTCGGGCACTCGGCGAAGGAGGCCGCGACGGCCCATGCGTTCTCCGGTCGTCCAGGCAGATCCGCCCTCTCGGAGGATCATGTCGAGGGCTCGCGCCACCCCATCGCTCGCTTGACCTAGAAGGAAGTCGGCGAATGCAATTTCGACGCCATAGGACTCTATGTTCGCGCGGAGCGCATGCAGAGCGGAGGTCGGCAGGGCATTGGGAGGCACTCCGGACGGCACCCTTAGTACACGCTCAGCCTGACGGATGATGCCGAAGTTCATTTCCAAGTCGCCGTAGGAATCGCGGGTGGTGACGCACAGCTTGACCCATTCCCAAAACGACGTGGCGAGGTAATCGGGCATGCCTTCTACGAGGTCGAAGTAATCTCCGTCCGAGTCATACCCCAGTGGTACCCATGCGCTCATCGAGCCCCCAAATCCCTCGCCTCAGTATGTCATTCAGGAATGACCAGCTCGGCGATTCGCGGCCCTACTCGCTTTCGAGTGCTGCGAGCTCGGGCGACAGCTCCGAGGAGTACACGAGGTCCAGACCGTTGTCCGGGTGATAGGTCCACGACACCGATATGGTCCCCCAAGCTGTATCCCACTGGTCATCCTGCCGACCATCGAGCGCCCGCGTGCCTTCCATTGTCGAGGTGATTCGCGACGGCGTGTCCAGGCGGACGATCACACAAGCGAGCTCCTCCTGCGTGAGGCCAGCGGACGAGTACCCCTTGCCCTTCCCGTCGAGGGTCAGCGTGGTGCCGTTGTCTCCGATGGGAGCGTGGACACCGTCGAGCGAGCATGCACTGCGTGCCTGACGGAAGACCTCTAGCCCTTGCTCGCGCAGCGCGACCTTCTCGGCGTGTTCTTTCGCCGCTGCGTTCGAGGCAGAGACGGCCAGCGAGATACCGGCGCCGGAGCCAGCGAGGACGATGACGGCTGCAGCAGCGAGGACGACGTAGAGGCGCTTTCTGCTGGGCCTCGGCGTTACCTCGGCGGACATAGCCGGTGTCTCGTCGGCTCTCGGCGGGATGGTCGGGTCGGTCATGGTCCGAAGCCTAGCGCCCACCTCACTCCCGCGAGACGGGGCATCCCCTGGCTGTCGCGCACACGCATCCACTCTGGCCCGATCCACATTCGGACTCACGCATCGGGGATGACTCCCCCAGCCCTGTGTGAACCGCTGTCAGCTCGGAGGCATCGTCCGCGTGGGTCAGCGCTTCGACGTCGCACACCTCATCGACTCGGCCCTGGGTGGCTCAGATGCCCTCAGCAACCTGGAACCAGCACACCCCCGATGCAACCGCTCGGACGGCGGCAGGGCTGGAGCAGCCAAGCAGCAGAAGACCAGGCCAGCGAGCACGAGCAGATGGGAACCACGGTGGTGAGCTACTGGCTCCGCATCTCCAGCCTCAGTGGAGCAGACCGTGAGCTGGTCTTCCGATCCATCACAGCCCTGGTCGGCTTCATCCAGACCGGCGTCCGTATCCGAGCTATCGGGGTCCAGTCCTCTGACTAGTCGATCGAGTGGGAGTAGCCATGCCCGCACGAATCGATACCTCCGACTACTCGACCGTTGTCTGGTGCACCGAGTGCGCGTGGTTCAGCGTCGGGGCATGGGATTACGTGGATGCAGCAGAGAAGGCAGCGGCTCACAACACAGACCAGGGTCACAAGGCCATGGTTCCCAAGCAGAAGCGCTCTGACTGTGAGGTCGAGTGGTGCACCAAGCGCCGTCGCAAGGATGACGGGATGTGCACTAACCACCACTTCAGTCGGCTCAAGGCAGAAGCGGCGGGCCGCACCTATGTTCCGTGGCGGAAGAAGAGCAAGAGCGAATGATGACGAATGAACCCGAGTCTTTTGAGAATGGCGTCGGAACCCAGGCCGTTGCCACCCCGAAGCTAGAAGTCGCTCGCCCCGCAAATGGAGACGGAAGATGGGCCTTCGGGAACCCGAAGCCAGACCTGAGGCGCGCTACGCCTGACCCACCATGCTCGGTTCGAGGCGGAAGATGAACTCATCCTCATCGCCACGGATTCGCGTCGAGGCGCTGTGCCATCGCTTAGCTTTCGACCGCCCCAACGTGACCCAGTTGACTGTCACGGAATCGCCATCCCGCAGCTCGCCTGCGTAGGCGCCCTGATTGGGATAAAGAATGCCGCCGTGGATATCGATCTGCCAGTGCTGCGGGAACGCCAGCACGCCTTCCCCTCCTTCGACGGCCGGACGCAATGCGTTTGCGCCGACACCTGTGAGGTTCCGCTTCGTCCGATTGACGATGACCCAGCTCGGGCCAGACTGACGCTGCAGAATCAACGGTGCCTTGTCCAGGGCACCGCGATTCTTGATCGCCCTAGTCCCACCCACGATCCCCATCGTCACGATCGTGGTAATTGCGCTCGTGACCACAGAGGGGACCACCGAAGACCAGGCATCTGACATACTCCGCATCTTATCTACAGGCGGCGTGTCGCCTTGTGATTGGTCAATGAGCCTGTCGGCTCGTTGATCCAGATCTCCTCGACACTCGGATCGTCGAGCAACGGCTGGATCGCACCGAACCCCGTCACCGCAGCGAGCACCTCGCTCGTCATCCCGTGCTCATCATCGATCAGCGGCGTCGTGTCGTTCAACGCCCGGTCGTTGTAGCGACGCACCTCCTCGCGGGCGATCCGCCCCGCTCCCCCACGCCGACCAGGCTCCCCGAACTCCTCACGCACCCGGTCGCGCACGCGCGCCGTGATGATCTCCGCCGCTGTCCCCATGCCGCCATCCTGACGAACACCGACCACACCCCGCAGAAGTTATCCAGAGCACCACCCGCTCGACGCGTCACCGACCGGTCACTAGGCTCGGGGACCGTGCCGAACCCTAGTAGTTGATCGACGCGGAAAGCGCAGCCAGGCATCTGAACGGTCTACGCACCTCGCTCCGTGGTCAGCGTGCGCTCAGTATCGCTCTGAGTTGGCCGCGGAGTCCACCGGTCTCGATCCATCGCTGGTTGCGTCCAAGCACTTTGCGTGTTCGTTCGCCTGCGGCGACGAGGGTATCCGCGCTGTCGAATAGTTCGCGGGGAAGGCGTCCTATCGGGCTGGAGTGGCGGTGACCGACGACCTGCTCCATGACAGCGAGTGACTCGACGGCGGTGTCGGCGGAGTCAATGAGTAGTGGCCAGTCCGAGTAGATGCGGTCATCGTTCGTTCCAATGCCCTCGGGGTCTGGATAGGAGGCGACGCCGTAGCTGTGAAGCAAGGTCCGATAGGAGTAGAGAAGTTCATCGTCCTCCAAGTTTGTTGATGCTGAAGCACGGAAGGGCCCCAGGTGCCATCGCACTTTTGCTGGGATGCACGGAGCGCCTAGGACGGCGAACGCTGTTGCGCGGTGATTCCCGTTGAGGTTCACACGGAAGAACGCGCCGAGGGGTGTTTCCCAGGCGTCCAGATCGACGTGTGCGGCTTCTCCCTCTGGTCCGAGGAGTTCGGTCAGACCGGACAGGTCGCCTCGCTCGGCGGCGATTCTTCTCGCGAACTCCGCGAGCCCCAGCACAGGCTCGTTTCGGAAGTCGGTTGGTTCGTTCGGTCGAGTCCAGTCGCCTTGGTCTTGGAGCTCCCTGGCGGGGCTCGGGAAGATGCGCTTTGGGTCAACCCAGAGCACCTCTTGACCCGGATCTTGCACAACGACACGGCAAGGGTTGTCCACAAACGTCGAGGACTCCGGCAGGAATGGCCGAGGCCGGTCTACTGACTCCTTCGCGCGGGGCAACAGTGTTGCGAGATCGGTCAGAGCCTGGTGACGCAAGAAATCGATGAGAAGAGCGGCGGATGCCCCTGAGAGGCGGCGGTCATCCGCGTACATCCAACCGTGACTTTGGAGCAGAGTCTGCGCGCGGCTCCGTGTCGCGTCGTCGGGGTCCTCGTGCTGGAAGAAGGCCTCGTTGTCGCTCATGAGGTACTTCCTTTCGTGAGCCATGCTCGTAGGCGTTGGAACCAGGGACGGTGTGTAGGGGGCGCCGGGTGCGGCAGAAACGGAGTGCCAACTTCGGGCGCAGGAGTCGGCATCGGTGTTGAGCGGACAGGAGCTCGAGGATCAGCAATCGGAAGAAGGGCTACGTCCTCGGCCTCGGTCTCTGGCTCGGGGTCGACGCTCGGCGGGCCGCTGTCCTTGTCTGGCTGGGGAGCGCTAGGCACAGGTGCTTGGAGAACGACTGCAGGAGGCCGCTGGGTTTCGCTGAGTCGTTGCTGCGCACGCCGCGTCCGCATCTGCTCGACATCCGCGACTCTTGCCCATCCGGCTCCGAATTTGAAGCCAGGTTCGTTTGGTCCGTACCATCGCCGTTCGTTATCGAGGACCTCACGGAGGAACTCCCTGGCGTCGTAGTTCCCCGCGCTGACGAGAGAGAGCCCATCCGGACTCGGACGCATGACTGTGGCCCCGATCCAGAGAACGACGCGCCCTGAGTGGCCCGGCTCCCACGGTCTCGCCTCCTCCGTGCGGCTACCCCGCCTGAGGACGCGAATGCGCGCGGCGGGATGTCGGAACAGGTCCTGTCCGGCTTGCCTACTCGACGCACTTTCCGGAAGGAGCCAGAGCACGTCCGCACCGTTCGACTGCCGAGCAGCAGACCTGACTGTAAAGTCAGTCGCCCACTTCTGCACCTCGATAGCCAGGGGCGGCTTGGCCTGGACCCACACGTCGGCGTAGGCGTGTTCCTGCATCGCTTCATACCCCAAATCAGCGCACAGCATCACGAGGCGTTGTTGAAACCATCGATGCTCGGCGGACGGAGGCCCGCCGCCTTGCCCGCGGGCGAAAGCATGTCCACAATCCGAGGTCCCCGGACGATTGCGGAGAAAGCGCGTACCCGTCTTCCGCTCCACCGGAACCAACTCGGCACGACATCCAGGCTTCGGGCAAGTCAGGTCCCCCACTGGCAGGTCTTTCATCTTCGACCAGTCGTCATCGTCATAAACCCACAATGGGTAGCGACGATCCACATCACGACGATGAGCGTGTTGCTTCGACTTCGGCTGATGATCACTGTGCGCCATGTCCCCACTATCGCGGGCATGTCCGACACTCCTCCGTGATCTGTCGGTAAGCCGCCATCGCGAGACACGCATGCCGCGGGATCAATCGCCCGACCGGTCAGTAGGCTCGGGGACCGTGCCGACCATCTTCCGCATCGACGGATCCCGCATCCACGACATCTCCTCGTTCTACGAGGTGATGAACGAGCTCGTGATGCAGGACGAGGACTGGGATCTGGGCCCGAGCCTCGACGCCCTCGACGACGTCCTCTACGGCGGGATCGGCTCGCTCCGCGATCTCGACGACGTGCACTTCGTCTGGACTGACCACGACGCGAGCCGCACCGCACTCGGCGTCACGGCGACCCGTGCCTGGTTGCAGGAGAAGCTCGAGCGGGGTGCACCGTTCGACACGGCGCGGATCACCACGCAGCTCGACGACCTCGACGCCGGCCACGGCACGACCTACTTCGACCTCCTCCTCGAGGTCTTCGCCGGCCACCCGGACATCCGACTCGAGCTCGCCTGACCAGGTTGTGACGCGGCTGTCGCACTCAGACCCTAGACCGTCGCGAACCGCTTCGCCGAACGCTCCTTCGCCTTCTGCGCCTCGACCTCGCGGTCCTTCGGCGGGGCGGTCGTCACGAGGTCTTCGAGCAGATGGCGGGTGATGTAGGCGATCTCCGCGACCGCTCGATCGAACGCCTCAGCGTTCGCCTGGGACGGCTTCGTCGATCCGCTGATCTTCCGCACGTACTGGAGCGCCGCGGCCTCGACCTCGTCGTCCGTCGCCGCCGGCTCGAAATTGTGAAGGGTGTGGATGTTCCGGCACATGCAGGCATGGTAGCCCCGGCGCACGCCAGGATCCAGAGGCGATTCGGGAGCTGGCGCCGCGCCGCAACCGCTTGCGGCGGTCGACCCGAGCCGGAAGAGTGGGCGCCATGATCAACGGCTACACCGCAGACCAGGTCCGAGCCGCAGAGGCACCACTCTTGGACGCAGGGGAACCGCTCATGG
>Ga0308160_10004365_pt1 | contig 15202 bp, 14 predicted proteins | sample PhyFR1_FD_201036 | JGI IMG/M metagenome (GOLD analysis project Ga0308160, IMG submission 201036) | Phyllosphere microbial communities from UC Gill Tract Community Farm, Albany, California, United States - DLSLF.R1 | ecosystem: Host-associated > Plants > Phyllosphere > Unclassified | place: USA...
GCCGCTGGAACGGCAGCTTGCGGATGAGGAGCTCGGTCGACTTCTGGTAGCGCCGGATCTCACGGAGGGCGACGGTGCCCGGGCGGTAGCGGTGAGGCTGGGCAAGCGAGAGGTTCACGAGCGAGGAAGGCGTCAGTCGCTGGATAAATATGCTCGACGGCGACTCGCTCAGAGACGCAAGTGCAGCTCGGCTCGCCAGTCAACAGCCCGCCGCCTGATGATGCGGCGCACGGACCTTCTTGACGCCCCCGGTGCCGGGGACCGACTTCTTCGGAACCGTCTTGCGTGCAGCCTTGGTTGCGAGCTGCTTGCGCGGGGCTTTGCCGCCGGTCGACTTGCCGGGCTGTCTGCTTGGTGCGGGCTGGGGGCGATTGTGGGAAGGGAGACGAGAAGGCGCACCGGGCAGTCAGCATGGGAGAGAGAGAGAGAGGGGGGGGGGGGGGGACGGGCGTGAGGAAGCAGCTCGGCCGGGGCCTCGCCCGGCAAGGTGTTCCCCTCCCCGGTGAAACGCACCCATGGCTTGCGAGTGACTTGGATAGCTCGGAGGGACAGGTGAGAGTGATGGCTGTTGAGGGCGGCGGCGACGCGAGCCCGAAGCCAACGGGGGGAAGCCATTGGCGGCGGACGCGTTCGCGCCTGATTCGTTCGGAGTGCTGCGCGCCCATGCGTACGAGTTTTGCGGAGGTGCACCTAGACCGGCCGCAAGTGCGCATCTCATCGATAGCCCCGGCTGCGCTCATGCTGATGACGAGTCAGCCGGCATGATGTGCGCGCAGAGGGCGCAGGAGTCGACGACCAGAGAACGCGGCAAGCAGCGCGGGTCAGAGGGCGATGCACCCCCTCCCTCCCTTCGCCGGACCGCTGTTTTCTGCACGCCAACTTCCCACCGCTCGCAAGCTCGCATCTACAGATTACCATGGGCGGATTGCGCATGCATCAATACGGCATGAACCGCCGGTTCGACCGAAGCTTCTCGACCTTCTTCTGGTCGTCGGCGAACTTGGCGCGCATGGAGGCGAGGTCCTCGCGCTTGGCCTCGCGGACCTGCCACCTGTAAACACGAATAAGCACGGCGAGGCCAGGACAGAGGGTGGTCAGCAGACGTGGTAGCTGCTGCCGTCGCTGGGGAGACGCGGACGCACCGGTAGAAGTCCTTGAGCTCCTTGCTCTTCTTCTTGGGGTTGACGCCGCCGGCCTTCTCGGCCTCGGCCCACTCGCTCTCCCACCGCTTCGAGGCGACACCGACGCCTCCACCAGCGGCGTCCTTGCCGTACTTGCCGCCGCGGACGACGAGCGTGAAGCCGTCATCGTCGACCATGGCCGTCTTGTCGGTCACCCGCCGGCGCTCCTCGGCCTGGAGCCGCTCAAAGGCTGCGATCGACGAGTCGGCGTGGGCCTTGACGAGTGCGAGCGGCGGACGGAGCGCCTCGTGCTTGCGAAGCAGGTGGTTGAGGCCAGCTGGGGAGGAGAGCGGCCAGGGCCGAGCGGGGAGGGCGAGCGCGCGCGCGAGCGACAGGGCAGAGAGGAAGGTGACCTTGGCGGTCGAGCTGCCCGAAGGCAGAAGCGTCGGAAGCGAGTCGGCAAACAGCGGCGTCACGGTCACCGCCTTGGCCTGTCGCTTGCTCGTCTTTGACGGCTTGGGCGGCCGCGGCCGGGTCGATGGGAGCTCGAGCGCGCCGCCAGCCTCCTCCTCTGCCGCCGCCTCATCGTCGTCGTCCGACGATTCGTCGTCCTCGCCGACGAGGTCATCGAGCGAGAAGAGCTCCTTGCCCTTGCCACTGCCAGCCGAGCCGCCAAAGACGACGTCCTCGATGGCGCCGACGCCGCCAAAGACGGCGCGGACCTTGTCCTCGTCGGCGTCGACGGGCAGGTTGGCGACGAAGAGCGTCCGCCGGTCGTCGGCCTCAGCCTCCATGCTCGAGCTCACGGCCGTCACATCTGGCCGGACGTAGAGGTAGTGCCGGGCCGTGTCCTTGGCGCTGCTGCTGCCGCTCGCCTGCGGCTGGGCAAGGATGAGGGGCAGGACGGTGAACGAGCCGAGCTGAAGCCCGCCGGCCGACTTGGACGGCTTGGCCGAGGCCGACAACGACGTGGACGGGCCGGCAGTCGCCGACGACTTGACACTGCGCTGCTTGGGCATCTCGTCCGGAGGAGGGAGGGAAAGGTAGCGAGCGGGAGAGGGTGTGGGATGCGGTCAAGCTGCCGGTAGCTTGGCGAGCGCCCTTCGAGGTTTCCGCGGGCGAGTCTCGAGCGCCAGGCTCATTCACACGCCAGGCTCAAGCGCTTGCAAGCCCCAGCCTCGCCGCCCCCCCTCGACCCCTTGCCTTTCGCGCTGGCGTTCCCGCTCACACGTGCACCCAGCACCCTGTGCGCCTCCCGCCATGTCACGCCTGTCGTCCCTGCGTGGGCCCTCGGCGCCTTCGTCACCCTCGTCCTCGGGCCGGTCAGCCCCGCTCACGGCCGCCCAGCAGGCATCGGCTTTTCCGACGTCGTCCCTCCTCTCGTCCTCGGCAGGAGCGACTCCGCACTCGCCGCCGGCAAAGACTCCCCTCCAGCCGGCGAGCATCGACCCGAGCCCGCAGCACCGCAAGTGTCGAGCTGTGCTCGTCGAGGTAGAGCGCACACTTCGCGATTGGGAGGCCGTCGTCCGGCTCGATGGCGGCAAGGCCGGCAAGGCGCTCGTCGACTCCAGGACTGAGCTCGAGTGCGCACTCAACCTTGAACGAAGAGCACCCGAGAGCATCCTGTCTGACGTCTACCCACCCTTGCCCTGCAGCAACATGGCCATTGCACAACGGGCTCACACGTATCCGCACGCGCCCTCGCAACTGCCATCCGAGTGGCTCGCCCGCCTCGCCCAGGCAGCCGACGACCTGCGCGCCGCTCTAGCCAAGCTCGTAAGTCGCGTCGGCGACCATGGCCCTCTAGCTGGACGCGCACTGACTCTCGCTTCTCATGGTTTCTCATATGCGCCAGGACAAACGTCTGACGAAGCTTTCGACGCTCGCAGGCGCGGCCGAGGCGCTCGTTCTCGAGAGCGTCCGCTCGCGTGGCGTCGAGTTTACCGCGCGAACTCCCCTCTGGACGACGTGGTCGCTCGAGCACTTCAGTGCGTGCCCCGTTTGTTTCCGCTCATTCGCTTGCACAAGCGTGACTGACCCTGCCCTTCGTGCGTGTCGCAGGCACCTCCCTTTCGCCGCTCATCGCAACTGTCCACCACTCGCACGGCCTGCTCGTCGGCCTCTCAACAACCCTGCTCGATCCGACCTGCACGTTTGACTCTGGCAAGCTCGCGCTCGAAGCCTGGCTCCGCGAGGGCGCATTTGAGGAGTCGTGGCGGTTCGGCCTGCTTGCTGGCGGCGGAGGTGGTCAGGCTGGGTCGGGAGATGGCTCGGCGGCGGGGAGGATGGGCCTCGGAAGGAGGGAGTGGGAGGAGTGCATGGCGGTCGAGGTCAGAGGGTGGGAGGAGGCCTTCCGGATCGGCGCGAGATAGACCCGCTCGCCTTTAACCGCGATAGACAAATCGACGTACCGACTACAGGAGCAAGCCAATCAACAGGGCCGCCACTTCCCGTGGCTTAGGTCCACCGGGACCACCGCGCGACCCTCGCCGAGTCGTCAAAGCATCGCTCCGCATGCCGTCGCGCTCGCACCCCTCAACTGTGCGTCGTGTCGCCGCCACCCTCCAGTGGCTTTACTGAAGTTGACAACACGCTCGATCCCCTCAGAGCCACATGCGCGACGGGCGACTGGAGGTCCTGGCGTGCGACCTACCTGACAGCAGCGTCGCTCGGCGAACGCCCCTGACCAAGTCGGCTGTCTCCCGTGCACCCCCCGTGACACACGGAAAGAGTCTCGCCGCGCGCGGATGTCATGCTGCCTGCGGACAAAGATTGGAGCAGAGCCAAGGCGGCATGGAATCGTACGCTTCGTGAGGCTCGTGAAGTGGCAGCAGAGAGAACAGTAGATTAGAGGTCGATTGTCGATAGTGTGAGGCGGACGGCTCTAGCGCCGCATGGCGGCGAGCCTGCTCATGAGGTCGCCCGAGCTCGCCTTGAGGCCGCCGCTTGACTGATGGAGGCCCTCCTTGCCGAGGGTGAGGCTGCCGAGCCGGCTCTGGACGCCGGCCGCCAGATCAGCCCGTCGGTCGGCCGACCGCTTGGGCGTGAAGCCCTTGAGGTCTGTCTTGCGCGTGAGAAGCGGCTGACCAACCGCCCGGCGGGGCGTGTTGCCCGATGCGGGCGAGAGAACCGAGCCGGGCGACGGAGCTGGCGCGAGGATCGCCGTCACGGCCGAGGGGCCGAGCTGTTCGAGCTCGGCCGGCCGTGAGCGCTTCGTGCCGATCGATGAGGCAGGAGGCGGCGGCGGCACGTTCTCGTTGCCGAAAACAGTCGACGGGAAGACGGCGTACTGTCGAGGCGAGGCGACGACCGGGGCCGAGGCGACCCGCGAGCGCGGTGTGCCCGGTCCAGAGGCATGCTCAGCCGAGACGCGCCGGGAGGAAGCGATCGGCCGGTGCGACTGCGGAGTGAAACCGCTGCTGGCGCCCGCGAGGGAGGATGAGACGGACGGAGACGGCCGGTGCGAGGGGCCAGCCGGAGAGGGGGCGAACATGTTGACGACCCTAGGCGTCACTGCGGGCACAGGAGCCGGTGCCGAAGCGGCAGCAGCAGCGGCCGGTCGCGCGGGCGAGACGGAAACAAAGACCGTGGCCGAAGGGTTCAGAGGCGACGGCGGTGCGCGAGTGACGGGCATCGCGAGTGCCGGCGAAGGGGCGATAGGTGCGGCGACCGGCGTGGCGGCTGTCGTCGCCTTCTCGAGCTTCTTTTGAAGAAGCTCGATCTTGCGCTCGAACTTCTTCTTTTCCTTGAGCATGCTGATGATCTTGTCGTCGGCCCTGTTGAGCAAGGGGAGAGTCAGCCAGCCTCTCTAAGTGCCGGCCGCCAATCGTGTCAGCGGACGTACTCTTCTACCTCGACATTCTTCTGGTCGAGCGAGGCAATGAGGCGCTCGACGTGGTCCTCGAGGTCGGCGATCCGCTCCTCGACACTGCCCTCGGCTGGCGAGCCCGAAGCGGCCGACGCCTCCGCAAGCGACTTCTCGAGAGCGGCAATCTCGTCGTCGTGGCGCGACTTCTGGCGACCGAGCCGGAGCTCGGCGGCCTCGAGCTTAGTCTCCACGGCGGCGATATGCATCTGAAGCTGGTCGATCTTATGCATCGTCTCGGCGTGCAGACGCTCTCTGTAAGAGAGGAGGCCGGCAGTCTGTGTCAGTCGCAGGCCACTGGGGACCGGGTGAATCTGCTCGTGACGTACCGATCCTGGACGACTGAGGTCTGCTCCATCAAGCTCTGACGGATTGCGTCCAGCTCGGCAGCCGCGGCAGCTTTGTCGACCTCTAGCTGTCGAACCGTCTCCTCGGCCATCGCGAGAGCGGCAGCGCCGGAGTCGACGGCGCTCTTGGCCATCACGACCTCCTGACGCAGCTGGTCGAGGTTCTCGCTCTGCTGCTCGAGTTGCGCATCCTGAGCTTCACTCCGGGCGATAGCCTCTTGTAGCGAAGCTTTAGCTGCCTTGAGCTCTCCCTCAAGATCTTGCGCCTGCTCGGTCTTGACGACCTTGGCCCGCTCGAGAAGAGCCACTGCCTTGGCGTGGTCCCCGTTGAGCTGTCGGACAGCCTCCTCCGTCGAGGCGACGATCTGAGCGACGTGGTTTTCGGCGATCGACTTGGCCTGGAGGATGGAGGCGTGGTCTTGCTGAAGTTTGGACAGGCCGTCGAGGACGTCGTCCAGCTGGGCCCGCCGTGAGGCAGCCTCCTCCTGGAGAGCAAGCTCGGAATGCCTAGAGGCGGCAAGAGCGGCGACGGTCTCTACGTGCAACGCGATGAGCGATAGGTGGGCTGCTTCCGTGTCGGCGGTCTCTGGGACGAGCGATTCGACCGGTGCCGCACGGAGGCTGGCAAGAGCGTCTTCTGACGCAGCGAGCTGCGACTGGAGCGTTGCGATGGCCTCCTCGGATTCCTGCAGGAGGGCGACGGCGGCGGTGTGCTTGGCTTCGGACGCTTCGAGTCGAGCGTCGACCTCCGTGGTGTCGTTAACAAATCGGTCGGCAGCCGGGGTCTGCGCAGCAAGAGTCGACTTGAGCGTCGCGATCTCGTCCTTGAAGGCAGTCTGATCGACCGCCAACTCGTCTCTTGCAAGACGGACCTCGTCGAGCTCGAGTTTGAGGGACGAGATCTGCTGCTTCAGGACGATCTTGGCCTTCGACTCGGCGACAAGGTCCTGCGAATGCAGAGCAGCGTCCTCGAGAGCGCGGGTGACAGCGGCGTCTTTCTCGGCGAGGGCGGCCGAGGTTTCGGCGACGAGAGTCGTAAGGCGAGACACCTCGGCCTCAAGGCCAGCAATGACGGCAAGGCCGTTTGCGTCGCCAGCTTCGCGCTCGGTGTCCGTCTCAAAGGCGGCTGTGGTCTGCGCGTGGAGGTTGGCCTGGGCAGCCTCGAGCTGGGCTTGAAGAGCCGCGTTGTCCACCGTGAGCTGTGTATGAGCATCTCGAGCGTCATTGAGGTGCTTTGAGATCGACTGCAGCGCACTGTCGCTGTTCTCGAGAGCGGAGAGGTGATCGGCCTCCCGAGTGCGCAGCATCGTCGCCTCGGAATCGAGCGATTCCAAGCCGGCATTGCTGGCCTCAAGGTCGGCGAGTAGTGTCCGCATGGACGAGCGGACGACGAGGACCTCAATCGCGCGAGCGTTGAGGTTGGCCGTCGTCGTGTCGAGGCGGCTGGACAGGAGCGCGTTGGCACGCAACAGCGAGGTCGTGTCGATCGCCGACCGACCCGCAGCCGTGGAAAGTTCGGCTTCGACCGTCTCGAGGCGAGCCGTGGCCGCATCGAGCAAGGCGTGCAGCTGCCGGTCCTCGCTGGCCAGCTGGGCCTCGAGTGCAATCGAGCGCTCGCGCGCAGCGGAGAGCTCCTCGACGGTGGCTTCAAGCCGGGAGGCGGTCGTAGCGAGAAGAGACTCGACGTCGGGAACCTCGTCCGGTCTGACGGCCTTCGAAGAGAAGTCGATCCGCTGAGCCCGCTCGGCAAAGAGAACGCCGACGAGAGCGGCGACCTGGTCGTCGTCGTACGAGGCGCGTGCGGCCGACGAGGCAGTGGAGACGGCGGTCTCGAGCAACTGGATGGATGCACGGGCGCTCTCGAGGTCCGCCGCCAGCGATGCTTGGACCGACTGATGCTCAGCGACCTGATCCGAAAGAGTTCCTCTCTCGGCCTTGAGTTCGGCGAGCTCCTCCTCGAGATCGTCGAAGCCATCTTTGAGCAGCTGGAGGGACGGTTTAAGAAAGGAGCTGTCAGCCTTTTCGGCGGAGCAATCTCAACTGCGCGGCGCAACGCACAGCATGAGTCGTATTGAGCTTGGCCAGATCGTGCTGGAGCTTTTCGACACTGGCGTTTCGACGCTGGATCCTCGCCTCAAGCACGCCCTTCTCCTTGACGAGAGCCTCGACCTCGATAGCAGCGGTAGATGCTGCTGGCAACGTGGGCTGATCGGAAATGTGTCGAGCCCCAGCCTCCGGTGCAACGGCGGCATTGGTTGCCGTAGCGGTGGCGGCGATGGCGGCCTGAAGCGCGGCCTCGAGCGCTGCGTACTTGTCGGCCGCGGTCGCCGCAGCCACATTTCTCTCTTCGGTGACGGCGCTGAGAGAAGATGCAGCGGAAGCTGCCTTCTCCTCGGCGACGGCCTTCTCGTCCACAGCGAAGGCAAGAGCGGTCTCCTTCTCGGCGACCCGCTTGATCGCGACCTCCTTGGCCTCAAGAGCAGCCGCAAGCGCCGTTTCGACTGCCTCGGTCTGCGTTCGAAGGTCACACAGCTGGCTCTTGAGCGAGTCGCCGTATGCAATGGCCTCTTGCTCGGCACGCTTGACCTCGTCGAGCTGAGCATCGGAAGCCTCGAGCGAGCGAAAGAGCTCGTCTCGGAGCGCCTCGAGCTCGGCAACGGCCGGCCGGGCGACATCGAGTTGCTCCTGGAGCGACTCGGCTAGAGTGAGCGTGTCGGAGGAGATGAGCCGGAGGGCGGCGTGTTCCTGCTGCTCGTCCGCCAGGGCTTGAGTGAGGGAGGCGACGTGCTCCTGGGCGGCGAGAGTCTCGGCCTCCTGCCGTGCGCATTAAGATACAGGCTTCCCGCATCAGCGGGCATCGAACAGCGAGTGGAAGGGACAATCGGACGAACCGAGAATCGGATGGACCGCTGGAGGTCCTCGCGCTCGGCGCGAAGACCATCGCGCTCGCTGCGAAGACGCGAGATTGCGTTCTCCATGCGCTTGACACCCTCGGCTTCCTCCTCAGTCAGGCGAAGGCTGCCGACCGTCTTCCGCTCCTCCTCTGGCGAGCGGATGGCATCGTCGACGTCAGCCGCAAGGGACGAGGGTGTAGGCTCGGCCGCCGGAGGGGTCTCCATGAGCGCTCGGGCGAGCTCCTTCGTCTCCTCCTCCTTGAGGGCCAACTTGGCCGAAAGCTTGCTGACAGCCTTCTCGCTCGCGGCGAGCTTGCTCGACGCCTCGGCAAGCAGAGCCGCCGTCTCGGCCGCGCTCTCACGCTCGACCTCGAGGATCCGTCGGTGGCCCTCCTCAGCCGTGCGAAGCTCGTCCTGGAGTCCATCAAGCTCGGATTGAAGCGCGCCGCGCTCGAGCTCAACCTGGTTGAGCGCCGCCTGCCGGTCGGCCGCAGTCTCGCTCGCGCTCACCGAGCGTTCGCGGTCGACCGTCTCAAGCCGGGAGATCTCTGTCTCTGCGTCCATACAGGCCGCATGCGAGGCATCAAGCTGGTCTTGGAGCTCGGCAGCCGAGGCACGTGCGGTGGCGAGTGAGGCCTCGGAGGCAGCTAGCGTCGTCTGAACCGACGCCAGTTGGGCTTCGAGATCCCTGGAGGGCGATTCACGAAAAGCAGGGGTCAGTGTGGCGCAAATCTTAGATGGGATCAAAGGCGACAGGCCAATGGTGCGGTTTGAGACGTACCTCTTGAGCTCAGTCACGTCGCCAGCAGCGGCGAGCTCGGCCTCGAGGTTGCTGACTCGAACCTCAAGCTTGCGCTTCGCCGCCTCAGCATCGGCCGCAGCAGCCTCAGCCTTCGCCATCGCCTCCTGCAGCGCGTCCGCGCGAGCGGTCTGGTCGTCCACAGCCTGGCGGGCGGCGGTGAGGTCGGCCTTGGCTGCCGATGACGTGCCGGTCATAGCGGCGAGCTCGCTGATGAGTGTGTCCGCCTGGGCGCGGGCGTTGGCGAGGTCGGAGGTGAGAGTCGTGACGCTGGTGGTGAGAGAGGTGATCTCGGCAGAAGAGACTGCAGTCAAGCCTGGAGCGTATCGCAAGGTAGGACGGTTAGTCGCAGCAGACCAAAGGGCGAAAGACAGGAAGTGGTCGCACGCTTGAGCTCGTCGTCCTTCGATTCGACCGTCGCCTGGATCGCCGTCAGTCGTCCTTCGAGCACGCCGATCTGGCCGACGAGCTTCCCGCGCTCGACAGGGCCAAACGCGTCCTTTCCTGCTCCGGCCGCACCGCCCGCCGTCGTCGAGCGAAGCGTCTCCTCGAGCGCCTTACGCTCCCATCCGGCCCGCTCGAGCTCCTCGCGGACGTCGTCGAGCTTCTCGACCGCCTCCTCGCGCTCGCGCTTGAGCTGCCGCTCGGCAGCAATCTGCGAGTTCTGGGCGAGCAGGAGCTCGCGCGTCGCCTTGGCGAGCTTTTGCTTCAGTCCGTCGACTTCGGCCGTCGATGGACCTGCTGACGAGGCCGGACCAGAGGCCGGTTGGAAGGACGTGTTGGAGAAGGTCGACGTTGAGGATGAGCGACGGCGGCCGCCCTTCATCGGCAGACGCGACTGGGCAACTGGCAGTCCAGATCGGACCGGAACCTGCGCCTGCGAAAGGTTAGCAGCCGATCCGCTGGCCTTAGATTCAGCAAGCTCGCGCTCGAGCGCCTTGACCCGGTCGGCGAGCTTCGCCTGGCCGGCCTGGGCTTGTTCGAGCGCGTGCGCGCCGGCCAAGCCAGATTCCTCGGACCGATTCGTATCGCGCTGAGCTGAGCGAAGGTTCTCTGCGGCCTCGGCTCGGGCGGCGACGAGCGCGGCATCGGCGTTGGCTAGACGGACACGGTATGACTTGATCTCCTGCGGAGGCAGCGCAAGAGGGGCGTCGCATTCCATTCAGCGACGCTCTCGCTAGTAAAGTCGGGAGCGAGCTCGGGTCCTTTGAACATACAGCCTGTGCCGCCGTCAGGAGCTCGTCGGTCTTCTTGAGCTTTGCAGCCTCGAGGCCGAGCTGCCAATCAAGAGAAAGTGGTCAGCGCGGCCAATCGAAGCTTGCTTGAGCCAGCAGCGGCCGCTGGCTCGACTGGAGCGGGGATGGAGGGCTTTCTGCACACCTCGTAGCTGGCATCCGCCTTTGCGCGTTTGACATCGTCGTAGTCTCTCCGCAGCTTGAAGAGCTCATTCTCGACCGAGCTGATCTGGGCATCTGTGCGCGTGCGAATCGGAGGTATGGGTCAGGTAGCCCAGGGGCCGACGTCAGTCGGGCTCGCGACTTGACGACGACCGAATGACGGACCTTTGCCCGAGAGCTGGCGCTTGAGCCGATCAAGCTCGACCTTGGCCTCGCTGTCGCCGATCTGCATGGCGCGAGAGAACGGGGCCGAGTTGTAGCCCGGGGCTAATCCTAGGATAGAGCGAAGGCGGGTCCGTTGGTCGAAGGGGTTGAGCGAAGCCGGCCGCTCCCAAACACAGGCACGCCCCCGGCTCGGCGCGTCGTCGGACGCGCGCGCCTCCGTCGAGATGCATCAGACCTGACTTTGCGTATGGCCGGCCCAACCCCCCGCTGCTACTGCCGCTGCTGCTGCACGTCACGACCCCCCTCTCACGCCTCCATCGCCCACACCACACAACAGCTCTCGCTCTGGCAGAGCACCACCAGTATCTACTCCAGCACTCCACCCAGACCGAGCTTTCTCCGCGTCTGAGCCGACCCGACAAGCGCCTCTCCACCTGGACCCCCTTCCGCGCCTGATGTCGTCCCCCGGCCGGTGCGTCCGCTAGTATTAGCGGTCGTCCCCTCTCAGAACGCCGTTATGGGCTGACAAGGCCCTCCTCCTCTTGCCGCAGACACGGCCAGAGCGGGTCGCCTTCGGGGGACCTAATTGCGGCGGCCCCTTCTGACGATAGCAGCCCCGGTACCGGCGCCGCAGCAGCAGCCTCGTCTGCGCTCGCCGCCGCCGCGGCCTCCACCACCTCGGCTGACACGCCTTCGACCGGTGCCGGTCCCAGTGACCCTCCTGCCTCCTTGGAAGAAGCCTCAAGGCCGCACAACCTCGGTGATTCGGCCGCGCTCAACGCCCTCTTCCCCCACCTGCTCAGCAACATTCGGCTCAGCCGGCCCTCGAGCAGCAGCGCCAGCGGCGGCGGCCCGGCCCCCTCCCTGACGGGCTCGGTGTCCGCTGCAGGGGTGCCTCTCCTCGGCTTCGACGACCGCAGCGACTGGGAGTTGGGCCTGGTGCAAGCCCTACCGAATGGTGCCCCAGAGCCGCACCGACCCGGCGGCGGTGCAGGGTCGCCGGCAGAGAGGGCGATGCGACTCTCTCATCCGCTTCTCGCTCGCCTGTCGCCCTCTTCATCGACGACGGCCGCAACTCCGCCGCCAACAACCGTTGTCAACGGAGCGAGAACCGACGGCGGATCCAGTCCTAGTGTCGAAGCTCCCTCCTCGTCGGACGCCTTCCCGCGGACTGTGCGCCGAGCCTACCAGCTGTCGCCCGACACCCGCCGTTGGGGCCGCATCATTGACCACGGCGAGCTCGCGCTCCCGCTCGCGGCCGACTCGGGCTCGCCGATGGACATTGATGCCATCCTCGGCGGCGGCTCCTATGGCGGCGACGGCCCGTCTGACGCTGACGAGGGCTCGGACCCGTCCGACGACGATGAGGACGAGGAGCTCGACATCAATTGGCACGCCGACCCGCTCTGGCGGGGCGAGACTGTCCCACAGCAGCAGCAGCAACGGGCGGGCTACTCGTCGAGTCAGCTACGCCGGCCTGGCGGCGCCGCACGCTCCCAACCAGGCCAGCTCAGCGCGGGTGGGAACGGCGAGGCCTGGATGGAGGCCGTCTGGAGCGTGCCTTCGATCCACGACGACGAGCACCCGTTGCACGTCAACCGTCCGACCGGCTCGCTAGCCTTCGGCTCGGTAATTCCGGGCGACGAGCTCGGCCGGTCGAGTGTTGCCGCTCCTCGAGGCCAGTCCCAGCAGCGCGCGATGATGCGCCGGCTCCAGGACCGGAGGGAGCGACAGGCGACGCCGGCAGCCGTCTGGGTCGCCGGCAAGGGCAAGACGGCGGCGGGCAAGGATCTCCCGGATGGTCTTCCGTGCGTCCGTCTCATCTGGCTCCTGGTGTAGGACGATCGACATGCTCGACTAACACCCTCGCTCCTGATTCGCGCCTCGCTTCAGAGCGTACCTGCGGCGGCACCCACACCTCCATGATGTCCAGCCGGCTGACGCTGATCTGCCGACCCACTTCTCGCCGACCGACCACTCGCCGCTGCTCGCCGTCTCAACATCGGGCTTCCGCGCCTCCTATGTCCCGCTCCGGTCGCGGAACGACCGCGACGCCGCCTCGGTCCGCGCCAACCTTCCGATCCCGACATCGGTTGGCCTCTTCTACTTTGAGATCGAGATCGTCGACGCCGGCCAGCGGGGCTACATCGGCGTTGGGCTCAGCGGTCGGGCTGTCAACCTTGGCCGGCTTCCTGGCTGGGAACGCTCCAGCTGGGGCTATCACGGCGACGACGGCATGGTCTTTGGCGAAAAGGGCCAGGGTCGCGAGTTTGGGCCCGGCTTCACGACCGGCGGTGAGCCTGTTTGCCGCGCCGCTCCATCGACTTTGAACCGGCCGCTGACGCTGTCCTCGCCGCCCATCTCCAGACGTCATCGGCTGCGGTCTCGACGTCGGCCAAGGCGCTGTCTTTTACACCAAGGTCCGTAGCGCCCGGCCTTTGCCGGAATAGCGTTGACCGCCCGAGTCCTGACCTCTCGAGCTTCTCTGTACAGAACGGCATCCTCCTCGGTCACGTCTTTCAGGGACTCAACTGCGAGGGCCTGTGCGTCTCTATTCGTCCTGTCGGCCCAACCACGTCTGCTTTGCTGACGTGACTCGCGCCGCTCAGGTACCCGACGATCGGCCTGCGCACGCCGCGCGAGGAGGTCCGCGCCAATTTTGGCCAGTTCCCGTTCCGTTTCGACATCGACGGCTACTTTGCCGACCGCCAGAGGGCGGTCCTGAGCTCGGTCCTGGCTGCACCCGCTCGGCCAGCCGGCTCGTCGTCGCTCGCTCCACCGGCTGGTCGGCTTTCGGAGGACGACCGAGCCCGTCTGACCCAGCTGCGATCCGAGCTTCGCGTCGAGCGCACCGCCGCAGAGGACGGTCGCGCCGACTGGAACGCGCTGAGCGGTCTTCAGCGGGCGGTGTGGGATCTCTTGGACAAGAGCGAGCCGGCATTTAATCCTGAACCGGCGTCAACTGCTGCAGCGGCCGCTCTAGGCCCAACGGATGCTGGGGCCGGAGCCACTGATGGCAAGGCAACTGGCAAGGGTGGCCGCAGCAAGGCTATCTCGGGCAAGTCATCCGAGCAGAAAGGCAAGAAGGCGTCAACCAAGCCCTCCCGAGCCGAGAGTGCTGCAGCTGGCGCCGAAGGGCCTGACGCGATCCGCGCGCTCGTCGGCGAGTACCTCTCCCACCAAGGCTACGCGGCGACGCTCGACGCCTTCAGGCGCAACTTGACCCCTGCCGCCCCGGAGGGAGCCGCGCCGCTAGCGGAACGGAGCGCGAACACGGTCCTCGACCGCCAGTTCCGACGCACGATTGTCCGCGGGCGGCTCGACTCGGCCATTGGCATGCTCGAGAAGCGTTACCCGTCCGTTCTTGCTGGCGGCGCCGGCTTTGCCTTGCGATGCGCCAAGCTTGTCCGTCTCATTGTGGACGCCTCTGGCCCGTCGCCAAAGCCAGAGCCGGGCGCGTCTCGTAACGGCTCGACCTCTAACGGCCGAGGCGAGCCGGTCACGCGCGTCAAGAAGCGCAAGGCGTCCGGCAGTGCCGACTCGTCCGTCGATGGCGCGAGCTTACCCCCGGGAAAGGCCTTCCGGTCCTCGGCTCACCCTGACTCGTCGCCATCGACTTCGCCGCCTGTCCAGCTCTCGAACACCCTTCCTCGCGTCGCGGTCGCGTCCGATCCGGTCGTGGACGACGCGACCGATCGTATCCTCGCCTATGCGCGGTCGCTCAGCCCACTCGCCAGGCCGAGTCTGAGCCCTGACTCCTCGGCCGCGCCCAACGCACGGGAAGAGCTGCTCAACGCTTGTATCGGCCTGCTCGCGTTCGCGAGACTGCCAAGGACGCCGACCGCTAGCGAGATTGGCGAGAAGTGCCTCGGCGCTTGGAGACTTGGCACCGCTGAAGGTCTCGTCGAGCTCGCCGACCAAATCGAGGAGCGCATTTTAGGTCAGTCCGAGCGCTGCCCGCCCGACGTCACACTTACCGGCGATCGCGATCTGACCACCTCCGCTGTTGCGCGTCCCTTGCTGAACAGATGCCGAGGACGTTGATCGGGAGCCGTCGCTCGAGGCCGTCCTCAAGCACACGCTTGCTGTCCACGAGCAGATGGGCGTTTCCAACCTGGGTGTCGCTGCGTTCGTTGACGTCGCCGGCCACCTCATTCCTTGAGCTTCCGATCCGCATTCGAGCCCCCATTTACACCACCACCATCGTTCAACTCTTAGCATCCCGCACTCTGCATCCGACTGCCGCATTTACCCGCATACGATCTCTCACGCTTCACTCATGTTGCCGCGTTTACGATGACACTCTCCTACTCTCAGACGCTCTACGCGATTTGCAAGAGGGTGACGAGCGTCATGGCATTGCCTTTTTGAGTTCCGTTGCTTCTAGGAGTACAGGTGGAGGTGATGGCGGATGGGGCAGCGCAGTAGGGGGGGTTCTAGGATGGCATGCGAAACTGTCAGAGCGAAGGGGTTGGGTGGAGGGCGGCCAAATCAGAGGCGGTCAGAGATGTCTAGGTGGGCGCAGGCGGGCCGGACATCTAGGTGGTGGACGGGAAGGGGGATGCTGCCAGGGTGGAGATAGTGGGGTCGTTGGGTAGCGCATGAGAGGGAGGG